>OFMF01001452.1_pt1 | contig 18476 bp, 17 predicted proteins | sample 1541771 | NCBI WGS metagenome assembly OFMF01 (sample SAMN04209235, study PRJEB22552) | human gut metagenome | biome: gut; material: feces | host: Homo sapiens | place: USA: Oklahoma
GAGAATATCTTCGCAGTGCAGAGATGGCAGAAGAAGCCAACTACAATATGATTGACGGACTGATGAACAATACACCAAAGAAAAAAGACAAAAATGCTCCTCGGAGATCAGTGTTGAAACGGCTTCGCAAGCATCAGCAAAAGATAGCCAGTCAGGGAAAAGGACAACCGCAGCAACAAAGAGCAGTAGAAGAAGAGATGGAAAGGAAGAAGAAGTAATTTTCAGCGGAAGTGGTCTTGTTACTTATGTGGCAGGGCCATTTTTGTTGAAAAAAGGAGAAAGTTGCTTATAATATATGTGTCCCATGGGGAGACATTTTTAATCTTAGAGAAAAACTTACAGATTATCCAGAGCTGTTATTTCTTCTATGGTAAGATTAGTGAAGTATGATATTTCCTTGTAATTGAATTTCTCAGAAGCGAGTATACGTTTTGCAATCTTGATACGTTCTTCTTTTTTCATTTTTTCGATTTCCTTACACAATTTAGAATTCCTCCTTGTCTGGTATTATATTATTTTTGTAGAAAATAACAAGGGATAAGTGTTTACGTCTGCTTTTGTTGCAAAAATGAAATAATATACGAAAAAATCACATTAAATATAAGTAAAATAAAAAATATGAATATAAATATTGACGAATACGAAAAAAACGTATAATGTAAAACGTACAGGAGGTATCAGGAATGCTAATAAGATTTAATGTGAAAAATTTTTTATCTTTTGCATCAAGAGAAGATGGTGGTACGGAAGAATTTTCTATGATTGCAGGAAGAACTCGTGGAAAGAAAGAACATTTATATGATGATGGAAAAATTAAATTATTAAAATTTGCAGCAGTGTATGGTGCAAATGCAGCCGGTAAATCTAATCTGGTGAAGGCTTTGGATTTTATGAAGCATGTAATCGTAAGCGGGATGCCAGATGGACATACTGAGAAATACTGTAAGGTAGATCCAGATAATGTGATGAAACCGAGTTATTTTGAATTAGAGATTTTATTAGGTGGTAAATATTATTCATATGGTTTTGAAATAATTTTAAGTCAGAGTCGCTTTATATCAGAGTGGCTGGTGGAACTTCGTTCGGATAATTCAGAGAAAATACTTTTTACAAGGAATATTGTAGACGGGGAATATGAGCTGGCTGGTATTCTTGCCCGTAAAGGTTTAAAAGAAAAACTGAATGTCTATGCGGATGATATTCGTGGAGATAGCAGTGTACTTTTTTTGTCTGTGATGAATCAAAATAAAAAGAATCTGTATGAGAATCATAAAACAGCATCGGTTTTGAAAGATGTTTTTTTGTGGATAAAGGATTCTTTAGATATTAATTATCCAGACCAACCAGTTTCAGATTACTCCTATCTCGCCAGAGCAGATAAGGTAAATGAAGTATGCAGGATTATCTCTGCGTTTGGTACAGGAATTACAGATTTTGAATTAGTGGATGTTCCGATTGAAAAAGTGTTGAATGGATTGCCAAAGAGTCTGCAAGATAGGATTATGTCGAATATAGAACAGAAACAGGTTGAGATAAGAAATAGTCATCAGATCAAGGGCATTGATATGATTTTAAGAACACGTGTAGAATTATTTATCATTACAATAGATGCCAGTGATGCTGTAAAATGTCAGACGATAGAGTTTTGCCATGGCAGAAAAAATGTTTTATTTGATTTGGGCGAAGAATCAGACGGAACTATACGTATCCTGGATTTATTAGAAATCTTGCTGTCTGGTGAAGGAAAGACCTATGTGATTGATGAATTGGATCGTTGCCTGCATCCGAGTCTCAGCTATAAATTTGTGGAGACATTTTTAAATATTGCAGCAGGGAAAAATATTCAGCTTATAGTTACAACACATGAGTCAAGACTGATGGATTTTGATCTTCTTCGCAGGGACGAAATCTGGTTTATTGAAAAAAAAGAAAATGGAGAATCTGATATATATTCGCTGGAAGAATATAATGCCAGATTTGACCAGAAAATTGATAAAGCATATTTGGAGGGACGGTATGGCGGAGTGCCTATCTTCAGCACTATTTTTCCGGTGGAGAGGGCATAGCATATGAGAGAAAAAAAGATGTTTGCTCAAAGAACCAGGACCAGGAATACAGATGAAGCAAAGAGAAAATATTTTCTGGTATATGAAGGGAAGGAAACGGAAGAAATTTATTTTGAAAGTGTAAGTCAAAATCGTTCAAAGATTGGAATAGATCCGTTGATAGAGCTGGTTCCGGTTGTACGTAGCTACAGTGAAGAAGGATGGAGCAATCCAAAGAAAATAGTAGATCGTATGCTTTTGAACTTGGAAGAAAGCAGACTGGGTGTAGTGTCATATGAAACACTTTTGAACTGGTTTATGGATTATCTGTATGAAGAAGAGATATTAACAAACAGCAAAGTAAAAGCAAAAAGCTTATGGCAGACATTAGAGTGGATATGTAAGGAAAAACTACATGTTATGCTTACAGAGCAAGTAGAGAATCTGGAACAGACATGTCGAGTGATTGCAGAATATTTTCAAGATAAAGAAGGATACGAACAGATTATAGATGATGTACCACGCATTATCCAGAATAGATCTATTACTTATGCAGAAGGATTTGACAGAATATGCTTTGTTGTGGATCGAGACAGAGAGAGTTTTGTTGCACATCCTGAAAATAATCAGTATGAATATGTTCTGAATAAATGCAGAGAAAAGAAATTTGGTTTTTATCTTACTAATCCATGTTTTGAATTCTGGTTGTTACTTCATTTTGATGATGTAAAGGAACTGAATAAACAGCAGCTTTTAGATAATCCTAAAATAACTGTGAAACGTCGCTATACAGAACAAGAATTAAGAAAAAGGGTAAACGGTTATACGAAGTCCTCTTATGATGCGGATTGGTTTATAAATCGGATTGATGTTGCGATTCAAAATGAAAAACTGTATTGTGAGGATGCCGAGAAACTGGAGTATTTAGTGGGAAGTCGGGTTGGAATGCTAATTGAAGAAATGAGAAGAAATGCACAGCAAGATTTTGCCAGAAAGTAAAATGGAACAGATTTATAATGATGGTATAGAAATAGGTGAATTGAAGGCTAAGAAAGAAATGGCATATTTGCTTCTGGAGGAAAGAATGTCGGTTGAGCAGATTACCAGATTAGCTAAAGTCAACATAAAAGATGTTCAGAATTGGATTGACGAGAGTGTGAGCCTTGTAAAATAATATGAAAGAAATCCTCTATGAGAGAAAAGAAAAATTTCTCCATAGAGGATTTCTTGATGTCAACAGCTGCATAGTTTGTGGATGTGAGTTATCTATCGAATAAAAATCAGATAGCCAGTAAATCTTGCAGATGGAGATCTGGTAAGATATAATCAGTGTATATATGAGTAAAGAGGGTGACGCAATGAAAGTCGAATATATAGAATTAACAAATTTCAGAAATATAAAAAAGCAAAGAATCACATTTGCAGATAGAAATTTTGTTGCGTTGACAGGCAATAATGGTGCAGGTAAAACGGCAATACTGGAAGGAATCACAAAAGCATTTGTTCCTGTATTGAGGACGGTTAATGCAGGGGCAATGAAAGAGTGTGACCTGGCAAATAGTGATATAAGAAATGAGGAAAATAGCGTGACAGTCACGTTGGGAATCACATTAGATGGTAAAAAATATGTTTGGACAAACAAACGTAGAATTTCTTCACAGCAGCCATTTGAAAATATACCGGATACAAGAGAAGCAGATGCTGAGGGATTGAAGGAGTTAAAAGCAAAGTATTCACAGTGTGTAGAGAACAGGAAACTGCCATTGATTGTTTATTATGGAACTGACAGAATCGTAAGGGTATCTCAAAGAGGTCAGATTAAAAGTTTCCGGGTAACAGATTCTTTAAGAAATAGCTTTGACAATGTGAATTATTTCAGGGATTTCTACGATTGGTTTAAGACAGAAGAAGATATTGAACTCCGGAGACTCCGGGAAAATCCTGCTTATAGGAATCAAAAATTAGACTGTGTCAGAACTGCACTTGGAAGAATGATAAGGGGATATTCCAATTTGAGGATTGAGTTGTCACCATCAAGAATGCTAATGACAAATTCAGAAGGAACAAATCTTCAGATTGACCAGTTAAGTGGAGGATATAAGGCTGTTCTGTCTGTGATAGCAGATATTGCAAAAAGATTGTCTATGGCGAATCCGGATTCTGTGAATCCATTGGAGGAAGAAGCAGTCATTCTGATTGATGAACTTGAATTGCATCTGCATCCAAAGTGGCAGAAAGGAATCGTTGATGATCTAAAGAGAACATTTCCTAATTGTCAGTTTATTATATCAACGCATTCTCCGTTCATCATTCAATCATTAAATGCAGAAGAACTATTTAATATTAATACAATGCAGTATGCCGAAGATTCCCCATGATACATATATCAAATACGTTTCATGGGGAGTTATTTTTATGCATTTAGATTTTCAAGTTCATGAATGGACAAGTCAGTAAAATAAGCAATTTCTTCAAGGGTTAGTTTGCCGGAAGATAGCATACGCATTGCGATTTTTACAGCTGTTTCATGTGAACTTTCCAACAGCATCTTTTCTATTTCTTCACACATGGAAAAGCCCCTTTTTATGATTATTCAGCAGATTCTTCAGAAGCAGATTCTATCTTTTTTCGAGACTTTCCAGAAATCATTTTGTGACCAGAATAGATAGACATGATCATACAGAGAAGAGAGCTGCAAGCAAAATATTTATGGGCAGATTTCATATCTTTATAACCAGTGTAAAAAGTTCCAATCATGGTTGCTAATGCACCGAGTGACCAATATTTATGTGCCTTCATCTTAATACCTCCTGTGCTTTTTTCTATATCATACCTCTTTTTAAGAAAGATGCAAACAGGAATTTATTTTATGGCTGGAGAAGAAACAGAGATTATAGGTATTATAAATCCTTTCCTTTTTCAAGCTCTTGTTCTTTCTCACGATTTTTCCCAAGGATCATATCAATATTGGCAGACACGGTACGAAACTCCCGTTCATAATTCCGGCGGTTAGAAAAATCTTCCCGTTGCATATTTCGCAATTCAATAAGTCGGTCTTTTTCAGCATAGAGGGATTTCGTGGAAGGCAGCTTATTTCCGACAGATTTTTCTTTCAGTGTTCGGAGAGCTGTATCATAAAGAGAAACTTTTTATTTTTATGGTAATAGCTGTTTAGTTTCTGACATTCAGATTACAAACCTGTTTGCGGCAGAGTTATTGATGCCGTATGAAGTCTTTCGGAAAAATTTCTTTGCACATATGAACGAATTGGAAATAACTCCCGGGAAGGTACGGTTGGATGAGGCTATCCGTCTGATTGTTTGTCAGATGAGTGATTTTTTGGTTCCTTATGTGATTAGCATAAATTAAGTCTGCGAAGCAAACGATACTCCTTGGGCTTTGCACAAGGAGATTCATATTTATTGTATTTCGCAGTGTATTACTGGACGCGGAGTGAACAGTAACCAGTAAATAAACAATTTATTGACAAATAACTGACCAGATGTAATAATACCACTCAGAGATAGTATTTGGACTCAAAACTATACTCTGGCTGAAATCACTGGAATCTTATATAAAAGCAGCCAGCCGGAATCCGGAAACGGGAACGGAGGGATGTATGTAATTTTAAAAGATACGAGCCGGTATTTATGATACAAAAAATCAGATTTCCAATAATCTATGGAATAGTAAAACATATTTTATGTATCAGAAACAGGACTCAATATACAGGGAATCAATCAGAAGCGTTTCAGGGTCAAAGTGTATCCTGATGCGCTTTTTTTGCAGATCATAAAGGTATATTTCCTTTTTATGGTGCTGCTTGACTCTGATTTTTCCCGCAGGAAAGGACTATATAAGATGACAATAGAAATGTTAAAAGGAAAAATCCACAGAGCAACTGTTATCCAGGCTGAACTGGATTATGTGGGAAGCATTACTGTGGATGAAGAACTGCTGGAAGCTGCCGGAATACTGGAATATGAGAAAGTTCAGATTGTAGATGTGAACAATGGCAGTCGATTCGAGACATACACAATCTGCGGAAAACGCGGAAGCGGTATGATCTGTCTGAACGGAGCAGCAGCAAGATGTGTAAGCACAGGTGACAAGATTATCATCATGGCTTACGCAGGATATGAGCCTGAAGAGGCACGCACTCATAAGCCTGCAGTTGTATTTGTAGATGAAGAGAATAAGATCAGCAGAGTGACCAATTATGAGAAACATGGTCTGCTGAAAGACATGGCCTGAAAACGTTGATATCAGATTAGAGGCTATCATAAGATGAAAGTGAATTCAGAAAAGAGGCTATCTCAAAAACTATGATACCGGTCCATTGACCGAGAAAGAGGAGATAACAATGCAGGTAACAAAAACAGTAGAAGAAACAAGAAAACAGATCAAAGCATGGAAAAAAGAAGGTAAAACTATAGGTCTTGTTCCAACAATGGGATTTCTTCATGAGGGACATGCAAGTCTGATCAAAAAATGCAGAGAACAGAACGACATTGTAGTTGTGTCTGACTTTGTCAATCCAACACAGTTTGGTCCGACAGAGGATCTTGAGGCATATCCAAGAGATTTCGAACGCGACAGCAAACTCTGTGAAAGTCTTGGCACAGACCTGATCTTCTGCCCTGAACCTTCTGAAATGTATCATGATCCCCATGCATTTGTAAGTATCGATACATTATCTGAGACACTTTGTGGAAAAACACGTCCTATCCATTTCAAAGGTGTGTGCACAGTTGTAACCAAGCTGTTCCATATTGTAGCCCCGGACAGAGCATATTTCGGACAGAAGGATGCTCAGCAGCTGGCCATCATCCGCAAAATGGTCCAGGATCTGAATTTTGATATAGAAATCGTAGGCTGCCCGATTGTCCGTGAAGAGGACGGACTGGCAAAATCCTCCAGAAATACATATTTAAGCGATGAAGAGAGAAAGGCTGCTCTCTGTCTGTCCAGATCCGTAAAACTCGGACAGGAAATCATTCACGCAGGCATTTCCGCAGAAGAACTTCTCGGCAAAATGCGTGCAGTGATCGAGGCAGAGCCTCTGGCAAAAATCGATTACGTTTCCATGGTAGATGCACTTACCATGCAGCCTGTGGAAAAAGCTGATCATAATGTTCTCGTAGCAATGGCTGTCTATATTGGCAAAACAAGACTGATCGATAACTTCAGCTACGAGGTATAATATATGGAAAATATTTTAAAGAAAATAGGAAAAATCAGCAGTTTTGCATCCAGATATATTGGAATCATCATCATTGCCTTTTCATGCCTTGCCTTTTTCTGGAGGGATGGATTTGCATGGATGACAAATTATACATCTGTTTTTCTGGGCGTGATCATGTTTGGTATGGGACTGACCATACGTCTGGAAGACTTCCGGGCAATTTTTTCCAGACCAAAGGAAGTGATCATTGGCGCAGTTGCACAGTATACGATCATGCCAGTCGTAGCCTGGGTATTGTGTAAAGTTATGAATCTTCCCGCAGATCTGGCTCTGGGTGTGATTCTTGTGGGATGCTGTCCTGGTGGAACAGCCAGCAATGTGATCACCTATATTGCAGGCGGTGATGTTGCACTTTCAGTAGGAATGACCATCGTTTCCACTCTGGCTGCTCCTGTTATGACTCCATTTCTTGTGTACATTCTGGCAGGTGCCTGGGTGGAAGTATCCTTCTGGGCAATGGTACTTTCTGTTGTAAAAGTAATTCTGGTTCCTGTACTTCTTGGAATCCTTCTCCGTACACTTGCAGGAGATCATGTAGATAAAGTTTCAGATGTTATGCCATTGATCTCTGTTGTAGCCATTGTTATGATCATTGGCGGAATCGTGGCAATTAATGCAGAGAAAATCTTAAGCTGCGGAGTTCTGGTCCTTGGCGTTGTTGCGATCCACAATTTCTGTGGTATGATGCTTGGGCTCCTTGCAGCAAAAATTTTCCATGTAGAATATACACGGGCAACAGCTATAGCTATTGAAGTGGGCATGCAAAACAGCGGACTGGCAGTTTCTCTGGCAGCAGCTAACTTTGTAGCCAATCCACTGGCAACTCTTCCAGGTGCTATTTTCAGTGTATGGCATAATATTGCAGGCTCCATCTTTGCAGGAATCCGCCGTTCCGGCGTAGAAAACAGGACACGCACAGGTGAAAATGGTGTGTCAGCAGCATAAATAACAAGGGAACGTAGAAAACAAAAAATCCCCGGAATCCTTGGCTTAACAGTGATAAGAAACTAATTTGCTTATCTACTGCCAGCTAACGGATTCCGGGGCAAAAATAACTACTTGAATTTTTTTGCTTTTATGACATCTATAATTATCCCTTTGTTTTTTATAAGCTTTATTCGCCAACTCTCAATTTCTCAGCATTTTGAACGGAATATCCCATATCATAGGCTTTTTTGAAAACACTTTGATTTCTGACTAATCCGGCATCCATCACGTTTGCTGCATATATCTTTCCTGCAATCTTGTATTCTTCCAGATGTTCTACAAAACCATCCAGATCACCAAGCGGTCTTTCAATGATGTCCTCGCCCAGACCAGCCGATATAATATAGTAAACTTCTTTTTTACCAAGATGCTGCCAGATAGGATAAGTGCGGTCAATAAAGGTCTTCATCTGGGCACTGATTCCATAAAAATAAATCGGAGTAGCCAGTACAAGTACATCTGCTTTCCGAAACATTCCGAGTATTTCAGCCATGTCATCTTTTAATACACAGGTACCGCCATTTCTCATACAGCCGTCGCAGGCTCTGTACCATGTTCACCTGATGTCCTTTTGCTTCTGCACCTTTTTTGAACTGCTCACAGCTAAACAGTTCTCTGACTGTATTTTCATATACCACACATTTCTCTGCCTTCTTAATCTTTTTGGCATATTTTTTACTGTTAGTAAAGAATGTCATGGTTCGACCCTATGAAGTACGGCCCTATAAAGTATAGATATTTATCTACAATCTCCCAGTAGCCGCTCTTAGGCGAACCATTCTTCTTAATGACAGCTATGGCTTACGCATCCATGCTCGCCACATGTATGTCCTTCCCCGTGGTTGTGCTCGTGATGAGAACACTTCACATTTGGATTATACGCAAGTGTTTCATTGATAAAGGCTTCTACCGCTTCATCTGCATCTCCGGAAACTCCTCCGAAAAGCTTAATACCGGCTGCCGCTAAAGCTGTCTGTGCGCCCCCTCCGATTCCGCCACAGATCAAAACATCTGCATTCAATGCATTAAGAACTCCTGCCAATGCGCCATGTCCGCTTCCGTTGGTATCTACTACCTCTGAATGTACCACTTTCCCTTCTTCTACATCATAAATCTTAAATGTTTCTGTGTGTCCAAAGTGCTGGAAAATCTGTCCGTTTTCATATGTTACTGCTATTCTCATAATACCTTCTCCTTTTTCCACTGCATATTTTTGATAAAGCTCCTGCTTGTAACATCCTCCAAGGTTGCAGTCGCTACTTTGACCATCGCAGATTCTGAAATCCCCGCCCTCAATTCTAAGCGGATGTCCATCAATAAGTGCATCTGCTATTTTCTTCCTGGCAATCTCGTAAATTCGTTGAACTGTTGTTCTTGCGATCTGCATAGATACTGCACACTGCTCCTGACTGTAACCTTTCTTGTCCAAAAGACGAATTGTTTCATACTCATCTACCGTCAGAATAATGGGGGCTTTTTTCTCCGTATCATCTGCCGGAAGAAATTCTAAAACATTGGGAAAATGGCAGACTTTTCTGCATTTTATTGGTCTTGGCATAAACTGCTCCTTTCTTGTTATAATATAATAGTTCTATAAAGGGCATATGTCAATAACATTTTTGACATATGCCTTTTTAACCAAATCAAGTAAGTCCCCTGCTTCAATTGCGAAGAGCAAACGGGCATCGGAGAGACTTCTGGAAAGCAGTACGAAATATCTTGAAGAGAAGCTGAAACTCACAGTCAACAGAGAGAAGCTTAATGAGATACTGACTGGTTATCTCCATTACTATGGCATCACTGACAATTCAGAGAGAATTACAGCATTTCGTTATAATGTTATGAAAAGCTACAATTTTAAATATCAGGGGAGATCGAGGTCTCTTATCTTCAAATATTCCACAAGCTTAAAAGACATTCTCAACAGAAACTCTGTCATGGGATCGTTTAAATCGGCTTTACCTATTTCAATGATTTTTTCCATTCGATAAGCCAGCGAATTCCTGTGAATACACAAAATGTTAGCTGTTTCCTTATTGTTATGGAAACACTGTAGATATACCTCAAGTGTATGGTAAAGTTCATTTCCCGTTCTCTGGTCATATTTATTCAGTCTGTAAAGGGCAGGGTGGATATAATCTGCAAGTTTTTCTGGTTCTTTGATCTTGTTCATCATTTCGTAGAACTCAATTTCAGAATACCGATGAATTTGATGCTCCATCGGATACCTTTGATCCCATGATATTTCCTTCTTAAGGTTATCAGGGATTCTGTGATTCCATTCAAGAACTGTCCGCGCCTGCTGATAAGCTCTGTAAAATTCATCCATTTTTGAAAAAACCAGGGAGATTCCTACATCCAGATGATACTCTGCCATCGTTTTAAGCATTATTTTTTGAGTATCTACAAATATAACAGAACTCTGATCTGGTACAAGCAGGACTAGTGCATTGTCGTGGACAGTCATATATGCTTCCGGAAAGATATGTCGGATCACAGGATAAAGCTGCTGCTTTAATTTATTTTCCTTCAAAAATGTCTTCGGTTGGATACAAAGTGCATACATTGCATCAGATACTCGAAGATGAGAAATGGAATCTGCCAATATATCAGCCGGAGTTCCAATCAGCAAGGCTTCAAGAAGCTGCTGGTCCGCACTGGTGTACTGAAACAGTTCAGGATGATAATGTCCAACTACGGAGCTGATTGCCCGGCTTACATCACTCATAGCTGCTAAGTGTTCTGCGGTAAAAGGGATATTGTTTTCTATCATCAGAACAAAACCAACCTGAACACCGTTTAAAAACACTTTCGAACTACATTTACGATATGGTGATTCCGGGCAAGATACTTCAACAGCCTCAATGCTGGCTGAAGCCCCCTGGACAGCTTCCAATGACATTACATTTTTAATGAAATCGTATGTACAATATCCACGTTCAATATTCTTTTTCCATAATTTATCCGTAACCGGAATTGATGTAGAATATGACAGGATACGGAATTTCTTGTCACAAAATACCAAGGAATATCCTAATTTGATGGATGCAGAGTTAATCACTTCATCCAGGCTATGGGAAGAGTGGCCTTTTCGAACCAGTTCTTCATATAAACTAACCTGTTCATGTGTCTGAAGAAACTGTTTTGCTGCATTAAAAACCGCAAAAAGCTCTTTTGCCTGTACTGTTGCACGATCCGTGCAGGAATAAGGAAAAAGATAGTTTTCTCCACGAACAAGGATACATTGAGAAGGCTGCATATCAGGAGACAAGACATCTGGATAACCAAAATAGACAATATCTGTGGCGTATCCTGTTTGAGTGCCATCCAGCAGCTCTACATCTCGTATTTCATGAAGATCAGTAGAACAATTTAGTATTATGTTAAAAGTTTTTTCATTTTTTAAATAATCAATAAGATCGGAAAACAGCATCTTCATACTCCTCTTTACAATTATTTGTGAAAAATGCACAGTGTTTTGCAGATTATTATTAATTATAGTGCATTGTGCATAAATACACAATGTCTTTTTTATATTTATGCCGTTGTTTTTTTAACAATGAAAATGTTATTTTTAAGCCATAATAATCAAGAGACACAAGTAAAGGAGGGTGTACATGTATCAGGAAATATTTAAACAGGGAAAAATTGGAAATATTACACTTAAAAACCGGCTTGTAATGTCACCGATGGGTACAAGCCTGGCGGAGATGGATGGGTCTCCATCGGAAGACATGATTGCATTCTATGAGGCACGTGCAATTGGTGGCGCAGCGCTTATTATTCCGGAGATTGCAAGGGTAAACGATCTGCATGGTGCAGGGATGATGCGTCAGCTGTCTGTTTCAAAAGACAGACATATCGAAGGTCTTGCAAAGCTTGCAGAAACAGTACATAAATATGGGACAAAGATATTCATCCAGCTGCATCACCCTGGACGTGAAACAGTAACTGCTCTTACAGGCGGTCCGGTAGTATCTGCTTCAGCAATACCGTGCAAATATCTTCAGCAAGAAACAAGGGCTCTTTCAACAGAAGAAGTAAAAGCTTTGATCCAACAGTTTATCTCAGGTGCTGTACGGGTAAAAAAAGCGGGTTGCGATGGAGTAGAGCTTCATGCGGCTCATGGGTATCTATTACAACAGTTTCTTTCCCCTTACACAAATAAACGCGAAGATGAGTATGGTGGTTCCTTTGAAAACAGACTTCGTATGATCACCGAGATCATAAATGGAATCCGTGTACAGTGTGGACCGGACTTTCCGATCGGTGTCCGTTTAAGCGTTGAAGAATTTCTGGATAAAACAGGAGTGACAGAGGATTATATCCATATCCAGGATGGAGTTAAGATTGCAATGGCGCTTGAGAAATGCGGGATTGATTTTATTGATGTGTCTGTTGGTTTATACGAGACAGGAAGTGTATGTGTAGAGCCGATCTCCTTCCCCCAGGGTTGGAGAAAAGATCTGATCAAGGCCGTAAAAGATCACGTTTCTATTCCAGTGATAGGAGTTTCCTGCATACGTGAACCACAGGTAGCTGAGAGTTTTCTGGAAGGAGGTATTGTTGATTTTGTCTCCATGGGAAGAAGCTGGCTCGCAGACGAACAGTGGGGACTCAAGGTACTTGAAGGAAGAGAGAATGAAATTTGTAAATGTATCAACTGTCTGCGTTGCTTTGAGAGCCTGAATGCATGGATGGGCGCGGGTATTCCTGCGGAATGTGCAGTTAATCCACGTGCATGCCGCGAACGTCTTTATGGAAATGCAGAATATGACACTCAGGAACATAAGGTAGTAGTTGTGGGTGGCGGACCATGTGGTATGATCGCTGCTAAAACACTTGCTGAACGCGGCATGAAGGTAACATTGGTTGACCGCCAGAGTGAGCTTGGAGGTACGATAAACCTTGCAAAGAAGCCTCCTTTCAAAGAACGTATGGGCTGGATTGCTGATTATTATAATGTTGAATTTGAGAAACTTGGAGTTGAATTAAAACTTGATATGGAAGCGACTGCGGATAAAATTGCAGAAATGAATCCGGACGCGGTACTTGTAGCAACAGGTTCTAAATCTGTCATTCCAGGATCTATTCCCGGAATAACCGGAGAAAATGTATATACAATCGAAGATATTCTTTCCGGAAAAGCCGGACTGAAGAATAAAAAAGTAATGATCATCGGAGCAGGTGTTACGGGACTTGAAACAGCAGAATATCTCTGTCACGAAGGAAATACCGTTGTACTTGCGGATATGCTTGACAAAGTTGCTCCTAATGCAAATCATACAAATGTTGCAGATGTATGTGGAAGATTGAAAGAATACAATGCCCAGTTCATGATGGCATATGCTCTTAAAGAGATCAAAAAAGATGGAGTTGTACTTGAAAGACTGAACGATAAGATAAATGTGGAAGTTGCTGCAGATGCTGTTGTTCTTTCCCTTGGTTTCCGTCCGGACAACCATCTTGTTGAAGAATTAAAAGAAAAAGGAATCCATGCTCAGGCTATCGGAAATGCTGTGAAAGACGGTACGATTGCTCCTGCATCCAGAAGTGGTTTTGAAGCAGCAAGGAAATTGTTTAAGACATCTGTCAAAACTCCAAGCTTTATCACTGCTCCGGAGGAAATGCCTAATTTCGGTAAGATATCTCTTATGAAAAATCAGGAGGGAATATATCTTGCATACCTCACCGATCCTGCGGCGATTGCAAAGGTTCTGCCTGCACCGTTAAAACCATTTTCCGTGCCTGTAGTTACGGTATCTGTGTGCCATGTTAAGGAGCCTACCTTTGCTGATGATTATTATGAAGCAATCCTTGGTGTTTACTGTACATATGGAACACAGCTTGGATTATATCCAATAGGACTTGTACTTGGGGGAACCGGTGCAGAAATGGCAGTTCAGTGTGGACGTGACAATGGATCAATTCCAAAGAAACTGGGATCTGAATTTGTAATCCGTCGAAACAATGATCATGTGACCGCTCAAGTCTGCCGTCGTGGTACTGAACTTGTAAATATTGATCTCAAGATTGGTGAATATAATAACGCAATGACCGGAATGCTGTATCAGTTCCCAGAAGCCGGTAAAAAGACATATGGCGGTGGTTTCTACTTCCACCTTGACCGCGAACCGGATAAAGAAGGAAAATCACATTTCCAGAATGGTGCTCTGCTTCAGAATCTCTGTGAATACAATTACCATTCATGGGAGCCTGGTTTTGCAGCGATTAAATTACAATCGTCCATTGATGATCCATGGGGAGAACTTCCAATCAGAACAGTCATTGGAGGTGCGTATTCCTCAAATGATCTGATGGTTCATAAACTGAATTTATGTGAAGAGATTGACGCAGATGTTCTGGCACCGTATCTGCTTACCGCACGGTATGACAGAACAGCATTCATGGAAACAGGAAGAAGATAAGGAGGGCATTGCCATGAAGTTTGAAAACAAAGTAGCAATCATTACCGGTTCAACAAGAGGAATCGGAAGAGCAACCGCAGAACTCTTTGCAAAAGAAGGAGCAAAAGTCATAGTTGTTGGAACAAAGGAAGAACTGGGAGAAAGCTGTGTGAATGAAATCAAGGCAGCCGGAGGAGAAGCAATTTTCTGTAAAACAGACGTGACATCTGATGAAAGTCTTGATAACCTGGTTAAAACAGCTCTGGACGCCTACGGAAAAATAGACATTCTCGTTAATAATGCAGGAGTAGGCGGAACAACTGCCAATATGGATCAGATCACAATGGATGAATGGAACACTGTTCTTGCAACAAATCTCACAGCACCATTTGTTCTTTGCAAGAAACTAATCCCTATTATGGAAAAACAAGGAGCTGGAACCATCGTCAATGTAGCTTCCATGGCAGCAACCGCAGCTGGCCGCGGAGGGCTTGCTTACACTTCTGCTAAACATGGCCTTCTTGGACTCACCCGTCAGATGTCATTGGATCATGGACGTACAGGAGTGCGTATAAATGCTGTTCTTCCAGGACCGATTGCAACAGATATGATTGCACGTGTGCTTGCAATTCCACAGCATCCGGTAACAATGAAGATTGGAATGAGTCCGGCAAAACGTCCTGGAGAACCTATCGAAGTAGCACAGGCCATTGCATTCCTTGCATCAGACGAAGCTAGTTTCATCCATGGAGCAGCTTTGGCTGTAGATGGCGGATATACGATATTTTAAAAATAATTGATATGCATTAGAAAAAGGAGTCATTTGGACTCCTTTTTTCAGTACGTAGGATCTGACTGCAGAGATAAATCAAAATATAGTACCCTAAGGAAAATCATCCAAGTCTAACGTACTGTCAGTACATGAATTCTTAAATAGGAGAGAACTATGTGCAGCAGATATTACATTGATCCCGGTATGACGGAAGATATTTCCAGAGTGGTACAGAACATAGATGGGAGGATCTGGCTGGCACAAGGAGATACCCGTCCGACCGATGTCGCACCAGTCATTGGACAGTCAGAACACGGACTGGAACTGGGTATATGCAGATGGGGATATCCCCTGTCAAAAAGCAAGGGTCTGGTCATCAATGCAAGGGTAGAAACTGTTTTGGATAAACCTTCTTTTCAAAACGGGATCTTATATCACCGGCTGTTGATTCCGGCAGGCGGTTTCTACGAATGGAATTCCCTGAAAGAAAAGAGTATCTTTACCAGACTGGATTCCTCTGTGCTGTACATGGCAGGGTTCTGTGACTGGTTTGATAATAGCAAAATGCCTGTACTTCTGCAGGCTTAGTCTTAATTTCTGTGATTTCATATTCGCCCTGGTCAAGGTTTTTAAAACTTCCAAATCCGTATTTCGTCCTTGTTTCCATATAAATCCAGTAGTACAATATGTTTATAAACATAAAGGAGGATTTGATTACCATGAAGAGAAAAAGGTTTTCCAGATTACTATTCTTAATGCTGACTATCATGATTACTGTTACGTTTTACCAGCCAGCCCAAGCAGCTTCCGGTAAATACACCGGGACCTACACAAAAACATGGTCTGTTTCAAGCAATATGACGGTCACCATCAAGCCGAGCTATTCCGTCATTGTAAATAAGGTTACCAGTACCAAAGTCAGGCTTCAGCTTGAAAAACTGGGAGTCAATGGTTCGCCTATCTATGCGACTGCTCCCATTACAGCAAAGCGTAAAGGAAACACAGTTTCTTTTAAGTGGAAAGATACATGGGGCAATTCCGGCACTGGAACATTAAAATTGTACAAAGGATACGTCAAATTAAAAGTAAAGCAGACATATACCGCCAGGTGGAATCGGAGTACTCTGGATACAAGCGGAAAATATATGAAAATCTACCGCAAGAGTGGTAATACAAAAATGGATAATATAGATTTATAACAACAGGGCAGAAACAGTTTTAATGCTGTTTCTGCTCATTTGTTTGGTTAATAAATTTTTGTCATTTTGGAAGTGTCCATAAAATTTATTTTCCGAATTTCTCCAATGTCTCCAGTACTCACATCCGGACAAAACGTGTAATCTTTTGTCTGGTTCCCAATAGTCACACGGGCATACCAGTGTTCGTTCCAGTTCCCGTCGTAATAAAGATTGCTTATCTTGTCGAAACCACCGATCTCTTTTGCTATGGCACACAGGATTGTTGGGGTTGTAGAGAATGTCTGGGTCTGACCTTGTGAAGTACAACTAAAAAGGATAAAGCAGAGTTAAAAGATCTATAAAAGAATTATAAAATCGGAAATAGAGTGGAAAGAGAGAAGAAAAAAGCCAGAGTTCCTGCTATAATACCTACATCAATGTTTGAGGCACTTTTTTCTGTTCCTTTTTAAAAGGCACTGCTCTGGCAGTTCTTTTGACCAGGGCAGAAGACTGTCGATAACGGATGGATCTTCCAGATGATGATTGTTTGGCGTTTCAGTGAGCAGATATTTCAGATACTCATAGACATCCAGTTCATTCGCTCTGGCGCTTTCCACCAGTGTATATAATACTCCATTTGCAAATGCTCCTTTCGGAGTATCAGCGAACAGCCATGCAAGAATGTCTGAGTCTGACCCTATGAAGTATAACTGAAATAAAAAAAGAGCCGTTCATTGATAAGCAATCCAATATAGACTTTGGAAAATATCTAGTAAAAAGAATCAAATATGTAGTTGTATAAAAGTATCATACACATAGGGGAGGAAAATCTATGGAACGCATACATATTGTTAAAAAAAGTGTAACAAAGTTAGATGTCGATTGTGTGGTTAATGCTGCCAATGAAGGATTGTGGGCAGGCGGTGGAGTATGCGGAGCTATTTTCAAAGAAGCCGGATATAATGAATTGACAGATGCTTGCACGAAGATAGGTCATTGCGATACAGGAAATGCTGTGATCACACCAGGGTTTCAGTTGAAAGCCAAATATATTATTCACGCTGTTGGACCACAGTGGCATGGTGGCAGTCATAATAAAGAACATTTGCTTCGAAAATGCTATCAAACGGCATTGCTTTTAGCACGGGATAATGGATGTAAATCTATAGGATTTCCTCTAATTTCCTCTGGTATATATGGTTATCCAAAGAAAGAAGCGTGGCAAGTGGCACTAAGGGCAGTTGCAGATTCTCTTGATTCTTTTGTGGATATGGAAGTCTATTTTGCTGTATTAGATGATACGATGCTTGCTATGGGACAGGAAATATATCATGCTATGTTCGATTATACAGGTGATTCATTGTTGGTATCTATTGATAAAGAAAAGCTGTGGCAGTGTATAGAGCTGTTGTGTAAAATACGGAAAATTGAATGGAAAACACCGCCATCAAAAAATGGATTGAATTATTTTCCCTTTCCAATCTATCCAGAGGGGATTTGGCAGGTGTTTAACCTTATGAAGCCGGATAGAGATTATGGAAAACATATGGAACAACAGCCGAGAAACATAGTACCAAGTGAGATGTCTGTAGAGCAGATTAATATAAGACTCACCTTGATTCAAAGTAGTGAACGTTTCGGTGATGGTAATGTTGCAGCAGAAATAGAAAATGGTAATTTGTTAAAAATGTTACTTCGCTTAGATGATCTTTTGAATAAAAGCGTAAAGAACTAGAATTTGCTTGAAAGAAGGTGAGGCAACACATTTGTAGCATTGGGGTCTGACACCAATGTGGTCAACCTAGCGTCAACTTAGGGGCATATTAGCGAATATCCTCTAAT
>OFMF01001474.1_pt1 | contig 18265 bp, 18 predicted proteins | sample 1541771 | NCBI WGS metagenome assembly OFMF01 (sample SAMN04209235, study PRJEB22552) | human gut metagenome | biome: gut; material: feces | host: Homo sapiens | place: USA: Oklahoma
CTCGCTCTGGGTCCCGGGGGTGATGTCCGTTAAGGGAGTGGAGCCGGTGTAGGCCAGCGCATCATTCTCCTCGCCCAGGACGCGGATGAACATGATGAGGGCTTGCAGGCGGGTAGGGGCGACCTCCAGATCATATCCCTCTCCGTAGCCGGTGAAGCTGCCTTGAAACAGGTGCATGGTCTTGAGCGCGGCAGCAATGGCGTTGTAGTCCGTGTTGGTGGAGTAGCTGAAGGCGTAGGGGCCCTGATAATCCACAACCGCCGTCTTGGAGGTGACGGTAAACACGGCGGTGGTTTCCTCAGCCACCAGATACCGGTGGCTGGCTGTAAGGGCACTGCCACTGGTAACGGTGGTCCCTGTGGTGACATCCACCACAGCGCCGGAGTTGAACGTGACCTGCATACCGCCCGCCAGCAACAGGACGCCCGTGCCGGTGGAGCCGGTCAGGGCGTCGCCTGCCTTCAGACGGGTCTCCATCCACGTGGCGGCCCCGCCGTCGGAAGGAGCCGCGTCTCCGTTCAGCAGCGCTTGGTCAGAGGCGTCCAGTTTTTCCTCCACCCGCTGGTCTACCGCATCGGTGAAAGTGCCGGTGAGATAGGAGAGGGAGGCCAGCGGATCGGAGGCCCCGCCGGCCGCGGCCAAGGCGTACACAACGGTGACGGTAAGTAAGAGGCAGACGGTGATGAGGGCAGTCTTGGTCTTCCTTGTCATAGATGATTCCCTTCCACGCTGGAGCGTCAGCGGTTGGCGATGCGGTAACTGAGGGTCAGGAGGCTGTCTGCGAAGTGAATGTTCTCAAACTGCACATCCGGGAGCTGACTGCTGAGCTCAATGTTGGTAAAGTTCCAAAAGCCCTTGACGCCCAGATTGATGAGGTGGCTGGCGGTGTCCTGGGCCACGGACTGGGGAATGGTCAGCACCACCACGTCCACCGGGTGGTCCTGTAGGAAGTGATCTAGCTCGGACATGGCGTATACCGGCACATTATTCACCACAGTCCCGATCACGGCGGGGGAGACATCAAAGGCTGCGTCCACCGTAAACCCACTCTGGGAGAATGGGAAGTTCTGAAGCAGTGCGTGGCCCAGATTGCCAACGCCGATCATGATGAGGTGGTGGTTGTTGTCCACGCCCAGGATATGACCGATCTCGGCCCGCAGTTCTTCTACATTGTAGCCGTAGCCCTGCTGGCCGAACTCACCGAAACAGCTGAAATCCTGGCGGATCTGAGAGGCGGTGATGTTCATCTCCTGCCCCAGGGAGTGTGAGGAGATGCGCACGACGCCGCGGTTGCAGAGGTCTGTGAGCTGGCGGTAATATCTGGGCAGACGCCGTATCACGGCGTCGGAGATGTTTTCCTTTCGCATATAAGTCACTCCTTGCTATTTGTTAAATCATTCTCAATTAAGTTTAGACCAAAATCAGGGACTTGTCAATTTTTTTAACAATCTTTTTAAGAAAAATTTTTTCAAGAAAAGCTTTACAAAGTGGAAAAATGTTGGTATACTAAATAAGCTGTTTGAAGAAGATGTTGATGTATGCGCCTGTAGCGCAGTTGGATAGCGCGTCAGACTCCGACATTTCTGGCGGTTCCAGTTGAGATGCAGCGCAAAGCCTTGTGGTCACTGGGATCGCGGCTGGGAAGCGAAGAGAAATCACCGCCGTTGACTACTATTTGACTACTGTTTCCCAGCAACAGCAATTTCCCCTGCAAGTGAATATGCGCCCGTAGCTCAGTTGGATAGAGTGTCAGACTCCGACTCTGAAGGTCGTGCGTTCGAATCGCATCGGGCGTACCAAAAACGCACCTCACTGTAAGTGAGGTGCGTTTTGTTTTATCTCTGTTCTTTTAAAATCAACCGATAAAGGAGTACTTACATGATGAAGATGAAAAAACTTGCCCTTCTTTCCCTGCTTCTCTCCACCGGAATCACCGCCTGTCCAATCGGCGGCAGCGATTCCTTCACCCATCTCTCTCCCCAGCAGGCAAAAGAGATGATGGACCATTCTTCCCCTTTGACCATTCTGGATGTCCGCGAATCGGACGAGTATGCTAAGGGTCACATCGCCAACGCCATTCTCTTTCCTCTGTCCACCATCCGCCCGGCAACCACCGCTGAACGTCTGCCCGACAAGGATGCTACCATTCTGGTCTACTGCCAAAGCGGCAGACGCAGCAAAAAGGCGTGCATCCTGCTGACCAAGCTCGGCTATACCCACATCTACGACTTCGGCGGCATCATGGACTGGCCATACGACATCGAAGCTTAATCTTGATCAAAGACTAGTTTTTCTTTCCTTCTTCTAAATCCTTTTTCTTTTGACTCAACAGCACACCGGCGCACAGTGCGGTAAAGGGAGCCACGGTGACCAAACCAAACGATCCGATGACAGTATGCACCATCTCCGCCGCCACGTGCTTATAGTTTAAAATGTTGACCAGCGGCGTGCCCTGTGCCATAAAGACCATCAGCAGGGCAATGTATCCCCCCGAATAAGCCAACAGCAGGGTGGTCGTCATCGTTCCCATCGCCGAGCGTCCCACGTTCATCCCGGAGCGCACCGCTTCCTTCCAGCCAATGTCCGGGCGCTTTTCAACCACCTCGTGCACTGCGGAGGTGATGTCTACCGATAAATCCATCAAAGCGCCGGATGCTCCGATAAAAATGGATGCCATAAAAATGCGGGTCAGGTTCAAATCCTGGTATCCGGCATACAATAGGCTTTCCGAGGAAGACATCACCGCCCCATGGATTTGGAACAAATCGGTAAACAGCGAACCCAGCAGGCAGGTAACTAAAATTCCTAAAAAGGTTCCCGATACCGCGCTTATACATCTGCGGTCAAATCCATAGACCAGCGCGATAATCAGCACGCTCAGCAATAAGGTAAAGACCAGTCCGGTCCAAATCGGATTATACCCCTTCAGATACAGCGGAACCAACAGCTTCCAGATGGCAAGAACGGTCAAAAAGAAGCTGAGCACCGCGCGCACCCCGGTCCTTCCCGCAAACAAAATCAGAAAAAGGATAAAAATGGCGCCCATCACCAGCTCCATCGGGATACGGTCATGGTCGATCATCGTCACCATCAAAATTTCGTCCGCATTGTAGCTGACCACCACCTGCGCGCGATCTCCTTCGCGAAACAGCTTGTCCTGTTCCAGCGAACCGTTGAGCATATTGACCCCTTCGGCAGTCCTGCCTTTAAATTTGCCACTGACGATTTCCAGCTGGCATCGCTGCTCGCCCGAGCGCACCAGTCCGGTGTCGATGATTTTGCTTTCATCGGTTTGGATGACCTTTGCAACACACTGTTCTGCCTCGCGGTAAATTTCCTGGTAACCGGTCGGCAAAATCGCCAGCCATGCAATAAACAGCAGGCAGACCCATACCGGTGCGTGATATTGTATCTTTTCCTTTGTGAACATTGCTTTCAGAGCGGCTTTCATATGATGTTCCTTTCCTATTCAGATGCAGCTGTCAAAGCCTTTACTGCAAAAAAGCGGCGGGGAATACCCGTCCGCTTTTTTGCTTTTTTAGAAAACTTTTGGGAGTGTGGGATTTCTTATTTGTCAATGCCCATCAGGTCGGCAAGCTTGTGATAAACCTGTGTGTTATCATAGAAGCCGCCAAATTTTTCCTGACCTGCGCCCTTTGCAAATACCGCTACCGGCAGACCGGTGTGCGCATAGGAGCTGAAGCTGATGCCGGATTTGTTGTTGAGCAGGTGGGTGATGGTAACCGACAGCGGCTCATAGCTGCCGTACAGAACATATTCCTTCTGGTTGTCGGAATCTGCCTTTTTACCGGACAGGGTTTTCTCATACGCTGTTTTCAGCAGTCCAGCCTCATAGTCGGTCAGCACCAGCTTGTCATCTGCGCTGCCCTTGAGCTTTAAGCCGAACAGTTTCTCTACATCCTGCATCATGGTTTCAAAAGGAGTCTGATTTTCCTTATATTGGCTGACATAATCGCTGTCGAATTTTGCATAGGAGATTTTCTGGTTGGAAAGGTTGGTCAGATAGGTGTCGTAGTCGGTGCCTGCATAACCGATGGTCAGACCGCCGGTTTCGTGGTCGCCGGTAACCAGAATCAGGGTATCGTCTGGATGTTTCTTTGCAAACGTAACTGCTTCTTCTACGGCATCTGCCAGAGCGATGGTGTCGTTGATGGTGGAACCTGCATCGTTTGCATGGCAAGCCCAGTCGATTTTACCGCCTTCCACCATCATAAAGAAACCCTTGTCGTTGTCGCTGAGGACTTCGATTCCCTTGGATACATAGTCGGCAAGTGCCCATTCGCCGGATGCTCTGTCATTTTCATAGGAGATCGAATCGCTGTCTGCCAGCTTTTCTCCAATGATGACGACCTTCTCATCCTTTGCCGATACCCTTTCAGCCTCTGCCTGGGTCTTTACTACTTTATAGCCGGCTTTTTCTGCTTTATCATAGATGCTCTCCTGGTCACCCTCTTTTCCCTGTGGGTCCAACAGAGCGCCGCCTGCAAAGTAATCAAAATCAGAAGCGACCATCTCTTCTCCGATTGCATAGTAGTTGCTTCTGCTTGGCTGATGGCAATAAAAAGCTGCCGGTGTTGCATGGTTCAGGTTGACCGAGCTGACCACACCGATGTCGTAGCCCTTGTCGTGCAGCTTTTCTGCAATGGTTTCATATTTCACCGTCATGGTCTCATCCATGTTGATGGTGCCGGAATAGGTCTTGTGTCCGGTGGAGAGGGAGGTCGCAGTGGAGGCAGAGTCCGGGCAGAAGGAGGTGGAGTCATAGGTCACTGCCGAACCCGCTACCGGGAAATTCATAAAGTTCAGAGGCTTGTTTCCATCGAGGATGTCGTCGTTATCCTGATCGGCTACTGCGCCCAGATAGTCGGATGCTGCCTGAAACTGTGGGTAGCTCATACCGTCTCCGATGAACATGAAAACATATTTGGGTTTTTTGCCGGTTGTTGCCGAAGCGGTTGTGGTAACCTTTCCTTTGTTGCTGACTGCATCGGAAAGAGTTTTCTGCGGAGCTGCTGCGGAAACACAGCTGATGAGCAGGGCGCTTGCCAGGGAAGCTGCCAAAATTTTCGAAAATACCTTTTTGATTTGCATGGTACACTCTCCTTCGTGATTCTTTCTTCTTTGCTCGTGCATCTCCTATTTTACCGATTTCGTGTAAAAACTGCTCTCGCACTTTCGTTAATCTCCGGTTAAACTCACATCCAAAATGTTAGTAATGAGTAAAACCCTGTCGAATCCATCTGCTTTTTACCTGCTTTTCTCCCCTCTGTTTTCTTTTACCGCCCCAAGACCCTCTTTCAAAATTTTCTCCTCGGAGGTACCCCTTTATGAAACAGCTGATTCCCCACTTCTATCCAAACTTTGCGTGTATCGCTTCCCGCTGCTCGGACAGCTGCTGCATCGGCTGGGAAATCGACATCGACCCCGACACCGCCGACTACTACCGCAGCTGCATCACCGACGGCGACCCGTTTTCCCCGCAGCTTTCTCAAAAAATTTGCTGGGAATCCCCTGCCCATTTCCTGCTGAAAGAGGATGACCGCTGTCCCTTTTTAAATCAGGATAATCTGTGCGAAATCTACATTCACCTCGGAGAGCAGGCGCTGTGCGAAATCTGCGACCAGCATCCGCGCTTTCACGAGTGGTTCGGCGATTACAAGGAAAGCGGACTGGGACTTTGCTGTGAGGAAGCCGTCCGCCTGCTGCTGGAAAGCGGCGAGCTTTCCTTTCTGTCACGCACCATCGACGAACCGGCAGACGACCAACCCTTCGACTCGGAGCTTCTTTCTGCGATGCTTTCGGTTCGGCAGCAGATGTTCTCCCTTTTAAAAAATACCGACCTTGCCTTTGCCGCCCGCTTGCAAATCCTCCTGCGCTATTCCGATGCGATCCAGCAGGCGCTCGATTTTGCCGATTTTCCTGCTCTGACCGCTCTCTCGCAGGAAATCCCAGCGCAGCTGTTCTCCTCTCCCCGTGATTTTACCGATTCACCACAACTGCTTCTCTCCGACCTGCTGGAGTTTCTGGCTTCCCTTGAGCCAATCGACCCGCGCTGGACCAAACGCCTGCGCAAACTGGCACAAAATCTGCCTCAGCTGCTACCGCTCTCGGAGCCGCTGCCCTTTCAAAATCTGTGTAACTACACCCTCTACCGCTACCTGCTCAAATCGGTCTGGGATGGCGATTGTCTCTCCCGCACCAAATTTGCCGTCCTCTTCACCCTCCTCTGTCGGCTGCTGTGGCTGGCTCTCCCCGGCGAGTCAACAAGCGATTTGCCAGTTGAGCCGCCGACCGACAGCCGCATCAACTGTATCAAAGCGATTTCCAAGGAATTGGAATATTCGGAGGAAAATCTCCAGACCCTTCTGGACCTCTCTTGGGAGCACGAGGAGCAAGTAGGATTTCTTTCCGTCAACTCCCTCTCCTGTCTTTCTGCCTTTCTCTTTTAATCCACCCAACGCAAAAAGGACCCTGCTGGATTGAAAAATTTCAATCCAGCAGGGTCCTTTGTTATGTATCCATAAAGCAGCAGGATGCTTCACCGTTTTCCTACTCGCCGTCGCTCTCTGCCCAGCCTTTACTCCGTCCGACTGCCTTGTGCCAGCCGTGAAGCAGCAGGATGCTTCACCGTTTTCCTACTCGCCGTCGCTCTCTGCCCAGCCCTTACTCCGTCCGACTGCCTTGTGCCAGCCGTGAAGCAGCCTTTGGTGCCTCTCCTCCTCCATCTGAGGATAGAAGGTGGTATCACAGTGCCACAGACGGCACAGCTCTTCCCGGTCCTTCCAGACACCCACCGCCAGACCTGCAAGATAAGCCGCACCCAGCGCCGTTGTCTCTCGAATCATCGGGCGGTCCACCCTGCAACCGAGAATATCCGCTTGAAACTGCATTAAGAATCGGTCGCGGCTGGCTCCTCCGTCCACCTTCAAGCTGTCCAGCGGGATTCCGGTATCCTTTTCCATCGCCTTGACCAGGTCATAGCTCTGGTAGGCAATCGATTCCTGCGCTGCACGGATGATGTGTTCCCTCTTGGTCCCTCTGGTGATGCCGATGATGCAGCCGCGGGCGTACATATCCCAATGCGGCGCACCCAGTCCGGTAAAGGCAGGCACCAGGTACACCCCGCCGGTGTCCTCCACCTTCTGTGCGTAGTATTCCGCATCCTTGGATTCGGTGATGAACCGCATCTCATCGCGCAGCCACTGAATGACCGCTCCGCCCACAAAGACACTGCCCTCCAGCGCATACTGCACCTTTCCATCCAATCCGATGGCAATGGTGGTCAGCAGCCCGTTCCGGCTCATGCAAGGGGTATCGCCGGTGTTCATCAGCAAAAAGCAGCCGGTGCCATAGGTGTTCTTTGCCTGCCCTTTTTGGAAGCAGCACTGACCAAACAGCGCCGCCTGCTGGTCGCCTGCAATTCCTGCAATCGGGATATTTTCCCCCTGGATGGTGGTATAGCCGTATACCTCGCTGCTGTTGCGCACCTGCGGCAGCATACAGCGCGGAATATCCAGCACCTCCAGCAGCTTTTCATCCCAGTCGAGGGTGTGGATGTTGTACAGCATGGTGCGGGAAGCATTGGTGTAGTCGGTCACATGGACCTTGCCGCCGGTCAATTTCCAAATCAGCCAGCTGTCCACCGTTCCGAATAAAATTTCCCCTGCCTTTGCCCGCTCCCTTCCGTTCGGGATGCGGTCCAATATCCATGCAATTTTGGTGGCAGAAAAATAAGCATCCGGTATCAGTCCCGTCGTCTGCCGGATATATCCGTCCAACCCCTGCTTGCTCAGCGCATCAATCCGGTCTGCCGTTCTGCGGCACTGCCAGACGATTGCGTTGTAGACCGGTCTGCCGGTCTTTGCATCCCACAGGATGGTCGTCTCCCTTTGGTTGGTGATGCCGATTCCTCGAATATCCGAAACCTCCACCCCGCTTTTGGCGATGACCTCCATCATCACCGCATACTGCGAGGAATAAATTTCCATCGGGTCGTGCTCCACCCAGCCCTCTCTCGGGTAATGCTGGGTAAACTCCTTCTGTGCGATCCCGATAATATTCTGCTGTTCATCGAACAAAATGGCGCGGGAACTGGTGGTTCCCTGGTCCAGTGCAAGGATATAGCTTGGCATGGCAGTCCTCTCCTTTTTCGATTACTGATAATATCGTTTAATGATAAAGTTGACCCACAATCCCGCCATTCCATCGGCTGCCAATACGATCCCCAGCACCCGCATGGTGATGACCAGCGCATTAAACGGGTTAAAAATCAAAAGGATGCCCAGCGCAATGATACACCCTGCAACCACCGTGGCTGCCACCCAGCGCTGATAGCCGTAATTTTTGAGCATCAGCCCTCTTTGCAGCTTGGAGATGCCCTCCACCAGCACCAGGATACCCAGCACAATCGGCAGCACCGCAAAGATGCCGCCCGGATTGAGAAAAGAAAACAGTCCGATGGCTACCAGCACAATCCCTAAAAACAGCTCCCCTGCAAAAAACGGAGAGAGGCTCTTGTTGCGAAAATAGCTGATGATGCGCAGCACGCCGTACACCAGCGAGATAATTCCAATGCCATAGGTGATGACATTGAGCGATTCCTGTGGAAAAATCACCAGCAGCACACCGGCTGCAATCCCGATAACAGCAGCTAAAAAGTCGTTGACTTCAATATGAATCGTTTTCATTTTCTTTCCTCCTTGCATTAAATCACAAAGGTGAACGCCTGCGCATTCTCCAGCAGATTGTCAATCAGGTTGTCCTCTTTTTTGCTTCTGCCCGCATAGCTGCTCACCGGCGCAAACACGCCTCCGTGGGAAACCAGCAACGCCCTTCCCGGCTTACCTTTCAGCTCATCCAGAAAGTTGTAGACACGGTCATAAAAATCGCGGATATTCTCTGCCTGCTGATAGTGGTGGTTTGCTGCATAATCCCAAAATGCCCGGGTATCAAACTCGTCCCAGCGCTTTCCCTGAAACTCTCCCATATCCCGCTCGGCAATGCGTGGCTCGTAGAAAATAGGAATCTGCCTGTTTTCACAGATAATCTGCGCCGTCTGCTTTGCCCTTTGCAGCGGGGAGCAGTATACCCGGTCAAACTGCCGGTCAGCCAGCAGCTGCGCGGTTTGCTTTGCCTGCTCGATTCCCCGGCTGTTAAGCGGAATATCCTCCTTGCCCTGCTGTTTTCCCAGGCTGTTCCACTCGGTCTGTCCATGACGGACAAATGTTATCTCCATAAAAGGTCCTTCCCTTCTGTTTGCTCCTTTTAAAAGCAGCAAAGCGCAGGCTGTTTGTTTGCCCGCGCTTTGTAAGTTGACTTTTGCTTTTCCGGTTTACATTCCCGAGCCTTTTTTGGTGAAGGGCTTTCTGCCTGCGCCCTTCGACTGCGGTTTTGTGCCGCGCGGTGCATACCCTTTCTGGAAGGAAGGATTGGAGCGCTGCTGACGTCCGCCTTTGCTGCCTGTCCGTTCCTGCTCAAAACTGCGGCGCGGTTTGCCCTGTGCGTTATATTGGATTTTGCCTGCCGGCGCAGCCTTGCGGGCAACGCTGTTCAGAATATCCTCGTCCAGGTCACCCAACACCTCCGGCGCACCGGAGGACGCTTTGATGGCGTTGCGCAGCATCCCGATTTCTCCCGGACGCAGCTCTCTCCATTTGCCGGGAGCCAGCATTCCCAGTTTCAGCGGTCCTACTGCGGTGCGTTTGAGTCTGGCTACCTCCAGCCCGACCGCCTCGCACATCTTTCTGACCTGTCGGTTTCTTCCTTCATAAATCACAACCTGCAACACCACCCTGCCCGGCTGTTTTTCCAGCACGGTTACGTGAGCAGGACTGGTTTTTTTGCCGTCGATTTCCACACCGGTGGACAGGCGGACCACCTGCGCATCGCTGATTTCCGGGCGCACGGTGACGCGGTAGGTTTTGGAAACATGGTGGCTTGGGTGCATGATGAGGTTGGCAAATTCGCCGTCGTTGGTGAACAGCAGCAAGCCCTCACTGTCTTTATCCAGTCTGCCGATGGGGTACACCCTCTCCGGTACGTCCTCCACCAGCTCCGCTACGCATCTTCTGCCCAGCTCATCGTTCATGGTGGTCACAAAGCCGCGCGGCTTGTTGAGCATGATATAGTATTTCTGGCTGCTCTTCTGAAAATAGACCCGCTCGCCGTCGATGGTCACGACATCGCGGTTTGGATTGATCTTCTGTCCCAGTGCTGCAGGACGACCGTTGATTTTGATTTTGCCCTGCTCGATCCACTCCTCTGCCTTTCTTCTGGAAGCAATTCCCTGCTCAGAAAGGACCTTCTGTATTCTGATTCCCTTTTCCATTGTGAACTCCTTTAAACTCAATATCCTCATTCCCTCTGCCGCAGCAAGAATCTATGCTGTTTGAGAGGGGACTTCTTTCTGTATTCTATTTTAAGTCAAAGCAGCAGGGCTGTCAATCTCCTTTTTACTGTTAAGCCACAAGCTTTTTTCCTCTTCCGCCGTTCTGTCTGTCAAGCGAAAACTTTTGGCAGACTGCAAAAGTCTTTTTCTTTTGTCCTCCATCTTCATCCCCACGATAAACTGTAACCGATTCCATTGTTTCCTTTATATAACGTTAAAAATTCCAGCCCTTTCCCTTCCCTTGAAAGCTGTCGTCAATTATGTTAAAATAGGAGCAAACAAATCTGCTCTGTCTTTACTGATTGCACAGAGATTGGAAGGGAGAGATACTGCCTTGAAGATACAGGAATCCGGTGAAAACTATCTGGAAACCATTTTGATGCTGGAACAGAAAAACGGAACGGTCCGCTCCATCGACATTGCAAACGAACTGGCGTTTTCCAAACCCAGCGTCAGCCGCGCCATGAGCATCCTGCGCTCTGCCGGTTATATTACGATGGATAAAAACAATCTGATTCTGCTGACCCGGGAAGGACGGCAAAAGGCGGAGGCAATCTATGAGCGCCACTGCATCCTCTGCCGTTTTTTGGAGGATGTCCTCGGAATTTCTGCCGACACCGCAGCAGCTGATGCCTGCCGCATCGAACATATCATCAGCGAAGAAACCTTTGACCACATCAAATCCTTTCTGAATGAACAGGACACCGACGGAGGGCAGCGATGATCGCGCCCAACGCGCAGGAGCGGCTCACGCAGATCGTTGAGCCGCTTTTGTTTTGGTATCAAAAGAATAAACGTTCCCTTCCCTGGCGGGACCAGCCCACGCCCTACCGCGTGTGGGTATCGGAGATCATGCTCCAACAAACCAGGGTAGAGGCGGTCAAGCCCTACTTCGAGCGCTTTCTTTCCCAACTGCCCTCTATCGAAGCGCTTGCATCCTGTCCCGAAGATCGGCTGCTCAAGCTGTGGGAAGGTCTTGGCTATTACAGCCGCGCGCGCAATCTGCAAAAAGCCGCCCGCCTGTTGGTCGAACAGTACGGCGGACAGCTTCCCGCCGACTACCGACAGCTGACCGGTCTGCCCGGCATCGGTGACTACACCGCCGGAGCCATCGCCTCCATCGCCTTTGGTATCGCCGTGCCCGCTGTGGACGGCAACGTCCTGCGGGTAATTTCCCGCATCCTGTGCTGCGGCGATGACATCGGTCTGCCGCAGACTAAACAATCTTTCCGCCAGCTGCTGCTTCCGGTTGTGCCGCAGCACAGCGCCGGCGACTTTAACCAGGCGCTGATGGAACTGGGAGCCACCGTCTGTCTGCCCTCCTCTGCGCGCTGTCTGCTGTGTCCGCTGGCGGCACTGTGCCGTGCCCATCAAGAGGGCTGCACCCAGCAGTACCCGGTAAAAGCGCCCAAAAAAGCGCGGCAGATTCAGCAGCGCACCCTCTTTGCCATCCTCTGTCGGACGGCTGAGGGCACCTTTACCCTGCTGCACCGCCGACCGGACAGCGGACTGCTCGCCGGTCTTTGGGAAATCCCTTCGGTCGAAGGAGCACTCACCGAGGAGCAGGCACAGCAGGCAGCCGCGCAGCTGCTCGAGCCATTTGGTCTTTCTGTTCTTTCGTTGCAGCCGCAAAAGCCTGCCCGCCACATCTTCACCCACATCGAATGGCAGATGAGCTGCCTGTTGGTCAAAACCGGCGACAGCACCCTTTCCCGCAGCCAAATCGACCGCCTGTTGCCGGAAGATTTTCTGCTGACCGACCGGCTGGATTCGGTTTCCCTTCCCAGCGCCTTTCAAAGCTATACTTCTTTGTTAACCACCCTCATCGGCTCATATTAAATCAAGGAGGATTCTACTATGGTTATCCTGCTCAGCGGCGCCTCGCACACCGGCAAAACCCGGCTGGCACAACAGCTGATGGAACATCTGCACATCCCATACCTTTCCATCGACCACCTAAAGATGGGTCTGATTCGCAGCGGTCAGACCACCCTTACCCCCACCGATGACCGGCAGCTGACCGACTACCTGTGGTCCATCGTGCGGGAGATGGTCCAAACGGTCATCGAAAATCATCAAAACCTGATTGTAGAAGGCTGCTATATCCCATTTCATTGGAAAGAGGATTTTTCCCCGCAATCCCTTCGCTGCATCCGCTCGCTCTTTCTGGTGATGAGCGAAGAATACATCCGCAGCCATTTTCCCACCATTCGTTCCACTGCCAACGTCATCGAACAGCGTCTGGATGACAGCTGGTGTACCCTGGAGCAGCTGCTCGAGGACAACCGCTTCTATCTGGAAAACTGCACCCGACACAGCTGCCCCATTGCCTTCATCCAAGACGAGTACCCTTCCTTCGAGCAGTTCTGTACTCTGCTCGAACTGTAATTCCTTATTTTTGTAAAAGGATGGTATCATCCATGTTGTTTCGAGAAATTTTCTTCATCTGCTTTGGCTATCTTTTGGGCAGCATCCTGTTTGCACGGCTGTTCGGCTTGCTGTTTGCCCACAAAGACATCACCCAAAACACCGCCGACGGCAACCCCGGCACCGCCAACGCCTTTTTGCAGGGCGGCTTTCTCTGCGGCGTGTGTACCCTGCTCGGCGACCTTTTTAAGGGATATCTTCCGGTTGCGTGGTATCTGTCCACCCAGAGCCAGTCAACCGTCCCTCCGCTGGCGTTTGCCCTGCTGATTGCCGCGCCGGTCCTCGGGCACATTTTTCCTCTGTTTCACCACCTGCACGGTGGAAAAGGGATTGCCACCAGCTTTGGCTGTCTGCTTGCCCTGCTGCCCGACCCGGTCCCTGTGCTGACCCTCGCTTTTTTCTTCCTCTTCTTTTCCTGCATCGTCCGCATTTCCCCTCATTTTTACCGGACCATCGTCACCTACCTGTGCTCCTTTGCTGCACTGTGTTTTTCTAACGTCAGCCTTTCGGTGCGTCTGGGATTCCTTCTGATTACCGCCGGTGTCTTCCTTCGGATGCACCTGAGCCAAGAATCCAAAGAGAGGTGTACAATCAAACTGTTATGGATGCGCTGATTTTTTCCTGTGGGACCGGCGGCGGTCACAACTCGGCAGCCAACGCTGTCAAGCAGGAGCTGCTTCGCCGCGGTCATCGGGTCACCATGCTCGACCCTTACTCCCTTTCCAACACACGGGTAGGGAGCTTGATCAACCAAAGCTACATCAATCTTGTCAAAAAAGCACCGCGCCTGTTCGGGCTGGTCTATCAGCTGGGCAACCTTTACCGCCGGCTGCCTGTTCACTCACCGGTCTACCATATCAATCATCGGATGGCGCTTCCGGTTCAGCGCTTTCTGGAAGAGGGCAACTTCGATTTGATTATCATGCCGCACATCTTCCCCGGTGAAATCCTGACCAATATGCGCGACCACGGCATCTGCCTGCCACCCACTTTGTTGATTGCCACCGACTACACCTGCATCCCCTTTACCGAAGAGGTGCAGTGCGACCGATATGTCATCCCCTCGGATGACCTGTGCCCCGCCTTCACCCGCTGGGGGATCCCCAAGGAGCGACTTTACCCGCTGGGCATCCCGGTGGACCAAAGCTTTGAAAATCCCCCTGACAAGCAGGAAAGCCTGCGCCGTCTGGGACTGGACCCCTCCCTGCGCTACCTGCTGGTGGTCGGCGGCAGCATGGGTGCCGGTGGACTGATGCGGGTCATCTCCATTTTGCAAAAACAATATGAATCCTCCCCCGACATCCGGCTCATCGTCATCTGCGGCAGCAACCAACCGCTCTACCGGCGGCTCAAAGAGCGGTACGGTGAACGCCTGCTGCTGGTGCAGCACACCTCGCAGATGGCAGATTATATGAAAGCCTGCGAGCTGCTCATCTCCAAGCCGGGAGGACTTTCCTCCACCGAAGCCGCTGTCTCCTGTACGCCGCTCATCCACATCAATCCCATCCCCGGCTGCGAGAGCAAAAACATGGAATATTTTTCCTCCCGCGGGATGAGCCTTGCGGTTCATTCGCTGCAAAAGGAGCTGCTGCCTGCCGTAGAACAACTGTTGCAGCCCTCTTCTGCCCGACAGATGCTCGCGTGCCAGCAGCAAAACATCTCCCGCCATGCTGCCGAGCGAATCTGTGACCTTGCCCAGCAGCTTGTTGACAGCTCCGCTTCGGCAGTGTCAAAATAATGCAGAATTTTTGTATATCAAAAAAATCCCGTTCTATTGACTACTTCAGCTTCGTCAGAGAACGGGATTTTTATTTTATCCTTCTTGAGTACGATTCAGGACATCCTGCTCCAGATTCAGCAGTTTTTCCTTGACCCACAGTCCGCCACCGTAACCGACCATTCTGCCGTTTGCACCGATGACTCGATGACAGGGCACAATGATGGCAACCGGATTGCGGTTGTTTGCCATCCCGACCGCACGACAAGCTTTCGGATTTCCTGCCAGCGCTGCAACCTGCCCATAGCTCATCGTCTTTGCATAGGGAATGGTTTGCAGCACCTTCCAGACCCGCTTTTGAAAGTCGGTCCCCTGCAATTTCAGCGGAATCGAAAAGCTGGTGCGGCTGCCCGCAAAATATTCTGTCAGCTGCTGCTCGGTCTGCCGCAGCAAATCTGTATCGTCCGCATACCGGACCGATGGGTCCGGGTCAAAATGCAAGCCGGTCAGATAGCCGTCTTCCTCTTCCAAGCGCAGACAGCCTACCGGCGAATCGAAGCTGTATCGGTAGAGCATTCCATCAATCCTCCCTTTTTTCCACCAGAATCGGCTTCTCCTTCTTACCAAAGGGGAGCTTGATTTCGGTCATAGTAATGGAAATCAGAATGATGATTCCGCCGACCACCATCTGCGGCGACAGCGGGTCATAGCCCAGCAGCACCGAAAAGATGGTGCCGAACAGCGACTCGGTGGACAGGATGATGGCTGCCTTTGCCGAGTGAACGTGCTGCTGTGCGGTCGTCTGCAAAAAGTAGCACAGGCAGGTGCTGAAAACACCCAGATAGATGACCGCACCCATGCCCTCCGAGGAAAGGAAGGAGGAGAAATCACCGTCGGTCAACAAAAAGGCAAAAAATCCCCAGACTGCCGCTACGGCAAACTGTAAAAATACAATCACCTTTGCATCCATCTTCAGCGCTAAAATGCCGGTGGTCACAATCTGGCAGGCGAACAAAAAGGCACAGCCCAGTGTCATCAAGTCGCCAATCTTAAAGGCAAAGCCTTCCGAAAAGTTGATTGACAGAATGCCGATGCCCAGCAGGCACAGGAAAGAGGAAACGATAAATTTCGCTCCCGGTTTTTTCTTGCTGATTGCCCACCACAAAAACGGCACGATCACCACGTTGGCTGCGGTGATAAAAGCGTTGTTGGAAGGGGTGGTGTACTGCAGCGCCACCGTCTGCACATAGAACGCCAGGAACAAAAAGGTACCAATCAGCAATCCGCCCTTGATGTGTTCCTTCTTCATGTTTTTCTTCAGGTCCTTGTGGAAAACAATCCCGACAATCAGTGCCGCGATTGCAAAACGAACGAACATGATGAATGCCGAGCTCATCTGCGCATCCAGTGCCATCTGCGAAGCGATAAATCCGCTTCCCCAGATGATTGCCACTACCAGCAGCGACAAGCTCCCCATCACTTCTGCCCTCTTCTTTTCCATCTTCTCCATCCTTTTCTCAGAAAATATTTATGCAACGCGCTGTAACTGGTGCCGCTCCAGCCAGCCGGAACGATGATAATAAATCACCATCGTCAAGGCGCTGGTCAGCCAGGTCAGCGAATAGCCTAAAAATACAACAATGATATTGTGGAAAACCGGCATTGCCAAAGAAATCCAAATAACTCTCAGCACGCACATATTGCCCACCAGCGCCAGCATCGGCACCATCGAGATACCCGCTCCGCGCACCACGCCGCAGTAGGTGTGCGCAACCGCCAGACAGACATAGCCCGGCACTAAAAAGTGCATCATCTGCACCGCATAGGACAAAACCTGCTGGTCGGAAGAAAAGACCCGCAGCAGCTTTTCTCCAAACAGATACAGTCCACCCGACAAGGTCAGTGTCACCGCCAGCGCAATCACAAGGCAGGTCTTGGCTCCCTTGCGCACCCGGTCATAGTTTTTGGCTCCGATGTTCTGTCCGGTAAAGGTGGTGATTGCCATAGAAAAGCTCATCACCGGCAGGATGGCAAAGCCGTCTATCTTGGTGTAGGCGCTGCATCCTGCCACCGCAGCTGCACCAAAGCTGTTGATGTTGTACTGAACGATCAAATTGGAAAAGGAGATGACCGCATTCTGGATTCCTCCCGGCAAGCCGATGCGAACCGTTTCCAGCAGCACCTTTTTGTGAAAGCGGATGTCCTTTAAAATCAGCTTGTAGCTCTCGGTGCTGGTCATCAGACGAATCAGCACCAGACACGCAGAGATTGCCTGTGCAATCAGCGTCGCCCAGGCAACACCGGCAACGCCCATCTGCACCTTGATAACAAACAGCAGGTCCAACAGGATGTTGACCACGCTGGAAACCATCAAAAAATACAGCGGCGTTCTGGAATCTCCCACCGCACGCAGGATACCCGAACCCATGTTGTAAATCATCAGTGCCATCACACCCATGAAGTAAATCTGAAGATAGGTCACCGACCCCTCCATGATTTCTGCAGGCGTATCCAGAAGGCGCAGGATGGTCGGCGAAAGTGCGACACCTACCACTGCCATCACCAGACCGGACACAAGGCACAGCGCAATGGTGGTATGAACTCCGTCGTGTACGCCCTTGTGGTCTTTGGCTCCGAAAAACTGGGCGATGACCACGCCCGCGCCGGTGCCCAGACCGGTGAACATCCCGACCATCAGATTGACAATCGGCGTGCTCGCACCCACCGATGCCAGCGCATTGGCTCCGATGTAATTGCCGACCACGATGGAGTCGACCGTGTTATAAAATTGCTGGAACAGATTGCCCAGCAGCAAGGGAAGTGCAAACAGCAACAGCTGCTTCCAGATGACTCCCTCGGTCATCAGACCTCTGTTTTCCTTCATTCTACCACCCTTTTCTGAGGTATCATTTTATCTCCATTTAACATGGTATCACAGCTTTTGTCTGTGCGCAACCCCCAAAGCAGCAGAATATACCATCGGTATGGTCTTGTATGCTTATGCAATCAAGCGTGCGACAGGGTCGGAAACATCCTGCGCCGAACGCCGTTGATTTGACAATCTATGCGGTTGACCGACAGATTTGCCGCTACCTTTCCGTCGCACAGCAGCAGATGCGGCTGATAGTTTTCCTGCCACCAACCGCCTTTGTGCCACTCCTCAAACGAAATGTCAAAGGTCTGCTGCGCCAATCGGTCAAAGCCGGTGCGCACTGCAAGGTTGTCCCGTATCTGATCGTCAAAAATATACTTTTTGTTGTTTATTGTGATATTTTTTCTCATTGTTATTTTTACTTCCTCTTCTTATTTCGCCAATTTGTTGATATGATTTGACTTTATACCAAAAGTTGATTCTGATGTCCAAAAAAAGACCCGCTTCAACCGAATTTTCGATTGAAGCGGGGTCACATTTTAAAATGATAAGAAACGATTCTTTCATAGGAACTGTCTATATAACAAAAAACGCGTCCACAAACGTGGACGCGTTTTTTGTTTGCGACACAATCTGCCGCTGGTCTGAGTGGCGGGACTTGAACCCACGGCCTCTACCACCCCAAGGTAGCACGCTACCAGCTGCGCCACACCCAGATGATACTGACCATTATAGCACAGTCCCCCACAGAAATCAAGAGTGTTCCCCTAGATTATTCTTTGGTGAATGTAGCACTACAATACATATTGGACAAAAGAATAAAAAGATATGAGGAATAGGG
>OFMF01001480.1_pt1 | contig 18222 bp, 16 predicted proteins | sample 1541771 | NCBI WGS metagenome assembly OFMF01 (sample SAMN04209235, study PRJEB22552) | human gut metagenome | biome: gut; material: feces | host: Homo sapiens | place: USA: Oklahoma
AAAAGGGCGGCCCCTGCCATATTTTTGGAGCCGGCAATCAGAAGAACCTTCCCGTAACTTCCTTTATTCGTCCATGCCTTTCTTTCCGGCAAAAGTTCCAGGTCATCTGTTGTGAAAGAAACCATCTGCGGGGCGATTTCTTCAACCGCCTTATTCGGAAAACCGATTTCCTTTACAATGACTTCGCCGCTGACATCTGCCCCTGGATAAAGAAGCAGTCCCACCTTAGGAAGCCCAAAAGTGACCGTTATATCCGCCTCAAATGCAATACCAAGAATCTGTCCGGCAGAGGCATCGACTCCAGACGGAACATCTACCGCAACCTTCAGTGCTTCCATCTGATTCAGGCGCTCAATAACCTCCCTGTGCCGTCCTGCCACTTCTCGCTTTAATCCAACGCCAAAAATGGCATCTACGATAACATCATACTCCTCATCGGGAAACTTCATCAAAAAATCTGCTTCCATCTGCTCTAAAATGTGTTTCTGAATCTGATGGGAATCTGAATCATGTGGAATGACTCCGATTTCATAAAAATCTACGGTATAGCCTTCTTCTAACAGAAGTCTTCCCAGTGCCAGTCCATCACCTCCATTATTCCCTTTTTCTGTAACAATCAGCACCCTGCTATCTGTCGGTATTCTCTCCAAAAAGACTTCCTCTAATGCAAGTGCTGCCTTTTCCATCAAAACGATACCTGGAATCCCTACGTTATTTATACTATACGCATCAATATCTTGCATTTCTTCCCTTGAAGCAACGTAACGCATTATTTAACCTCCTACTTTCTAACAACTATCCCTTTCTTATTCTAGGATACAGAATGCAGCATATTATTAAACTGCATCGTTCCAGAACATGTTTGAAAAATACTTTCAGCAAGCTTTGCATCACCACCTGTATGCAAACACCCTTTAGCAAAAAGAGATGAAAATCTGTTTCTTACAACACAGCTTCTCATCTCTTCGTTCTCTTCTGCAATATAAACTTTATACTTACTGATTGTGACTGTGGATTCGATAAGACAATGTCATAATACTCTCTGCAAGATGTACATTCTCTACCAGAATCTCTTCTGGAAAATGCAAATCTACCGGCGCAAAGTTCCATAATGCCTTGATTCCCAAATCAACTAACTGTTCTGCAACCTTCGTTGCCTTCGACTTCGGTAATGTCAATGCGGCAATCATTACCTCATGTTCTTTTAAGAATGTTTCCAGCATGTCGATATCATATACTTCCACGCCCCGCACTGTCATACCAATTAATCTTGGATTCACATCGAAAAGCCCGATAATCTTAAATCCATTACTGTCAAAATCCTGATTGTTCGCCAACGCCTGTCCAAGATTACCTGCACCTACGATAATGATATTATTCGTCTTATCCAGTCCAAGAATCTTGCCCATCTCATTATAAAGATACTCTACATTATAACCATATCCCTGTTGACCAAACCCGCCAAAATTATTTAAATCCTGACGAATCTGGGAAGCAGTGACGTTCATTCTCTGACTCAGTTCCTTAGAGGAAATACGAACAACATTATTCTTCAGTAAATCTCCAAGATACCGATAGTACCGGGGCAATCTTTTTATCACTGCCGGAGAAATAGACTTTTCACTTCCTGATTTTACAACTGTTTTACTATCTGGCATAAGTTCCTCCCTTTGATAAAAAATTCCCATTCTTAAGCTCTAATGAATCAATTATATACAAAAATTCTTTTAATGTCAAATAAGATTGTTAAAAATTATAACACTTATTTACTTATTTTTTCTTTCATGATAAAATACATCAGAAATATTTCTACTTTATAATAATGCAACAACAATATAACTAATTTGGAGGTTATTATGATTTTAGCCTGTCAGAAAATCGAAAAAGCATTCGACGGCAAATCCGTATTAAATAATGTTAATTTTTTAATTAATGAAGGGGAAAAAGCAGCAGTTATCGGTATTAACGGTGCCGGAAAAACTACCCTTTTTAAAATCATTACTGGAGAATATGAGGCAGACAACGGAGAAGTTATTTTTCAGAAAGGCTCTACCTACGGTTATTTATCTCAGGTTATTGATGTAAGCTCTCATCGCAGTATTTATGAAGAGATGCTCGATGCCAAAAAAGAGATTATTGAGATGGAAAAAAAGATTCGCCAGCTTGAAAAGGACATCAGTACCTTATCCGGTGAAGCATTAGAAAGTGCAATGGAAAGCTATTCCCGCCTGACAGACCGTTTTGAAAAAGCAAACGGCTATGCCTGGAAAAGTGAAATCACTGGCGTATTAAAGGGACTTGGATTTGATGAAAGCCAGTTTGCCACACCAATCCATACCCTTTCCGGTGGTCAGAAAACCCGTGTCGCATTAAGCCGTATTCTCTTAATGCACCCGGATCTGATTTTACTCGATGAGCCGACCAACCACCTTGATATGGAATCCATTCGCTGGTTAGAGACTTTCCTTTCTAACTACCGTGGCGCCGTTTTAATCGTTTCCCACGACCGTTATTTTCTTGATAAAGTTGTGGATAAGGTTATCGAAATTGAGCGCGGAACCAGTCAGGTATTTAACGGCAATTACAGTGCCTACGCCGAAAAGAAAAAGGCACAGCGTGATGCACAGATGAAGCTTTACATGAACCAGCAGCAGGAAATCCACCATCAGGAAGAAGTAATCACAAAACTCCGCTCCTTTAACCGTGAGAAATCCATCAAACGTGCGGAAAGCCGTGAGAAAATGCTCAGTAAACTTGAACTCGTAGACAAACCCGTTGTCTTAAACAGCAAGATGCGTATCACTTTAGAACCAGAAGTCCTCAGCGGTAATGATGTACTTACAATTGAGGGACTTTCCAAATCTTTTGGTGACAAAGCCTTATTCCGCAATTTAAATGTGCAGATTAAACGAGGGGAAGTTGTCGGCCTCCTCGGAGCAAACGGTACGGGAAAGACCACCCTCTTAAAAATCATCAACCGCCAGCTTCGCGCCGACTCTGGTAAAATCCGATATGGCTCTAAAGTTTCCATCGGCTACTACGATCAGGAACAGCACGTACTAGACGATAGCAAAACGATTTTTGATGAGATTTCCGATGCGTATCCAAAGCTCACAAACACCCGCATCCGTAACGTACTCGCCGCCTTCCTTTTTACTGGCGAAGACGTATTTCAGGTGATCGGAACCTTAAGTGGTGGAGAAAAAGGACGAGTTTCCCTTGCAAAGCTGATGCTTTCTAATGCCAACTTCATTATTCTTGATGAGCCGACCAACCACTTAGATATCCAGTCCCGCGAGATTTTGGAAGAAGCTATCAACAATTACGAAGGAACCGTATTCTACGTTTCCCACGACCGTTACTTCATCAACCAGACTGCCACGAGAATTCTGGATTTATCCCCAGAAGGCATCGTAAACTATAAAGGCAACTATAACTATTACTTAGAACAAAAAGAGGCTGGAAACATCTCAGCGGACAGCGATAACATCACGCTCACTTCCGCCACAGATGCCGCTCTGGCTCCTTCTCCTGAAAAAGCGAAAGAAGACTGGAAGCGTTCCCGCGAGGAAGCTGCCAGACAGCGTAAACGTGCTAACGACTTAAAGAAAACAGAAAAGGAAATCAGCCGTTTAGAAGAAGAAAACGACCAGTTAAAAGAAGAAATGGCACTTCCGGAGAATGCTACTAATGTGGCGAAGCTTATGGAGCTGAATACAAAGTTTGAGGAAAATGAGGCTGCACTCCTGGAGCTCTACGACAAATGGGAAGAGCTTTCTGAATAAATTCTGGGCTGTAAATCTGATATAAAAAAGCCCGGCTACAAATGTAGCCGGGAAATAAGCCCTATTATTCATTTTTAATACAAACTAACTATTAATAAGCTGGTCCAAGATCAATCCAGTTTTTATCAACCCATTTACCCTGTGTTTTATTCCAACGGCGCTTCTGACGTCGTCCATTATGTACACGATAGTAAATAACTATCTGATCAGCGCATGGAGTAATACTATCTTCTTCTACAATCTCCACAATTTCTGATCCAAAGTCTACTTCTTCCGCCTGAATATCTGCTGACGGAAATACCATTCCAAGACTCATAAGAATCGCACCTGCCGCTACTACTCTTTTCCATTTTGCTTTTCTCATCATTACATTATCTCTCCTTCTATTTATAAACTTTATAATAGGGGTTACTTCTATAAACTTGTATTACTTCAATAGATTTTTATTGAACTTATCGTAATGTGTATTTATATTCATAACCGGAGAGAAATGTAAAAACGTATGTGCAGTATTGCCTATCAGTCTTTTCGAATCTGGCTTCTTCTGGAATCCACCATATCTGCAAGTTCTTTTAATAAGTCGTCATCTTCCTCATCCTTTAACAGTGCGTTAAATAATCTGGATAATGTACGGCTCGTATTTCTCTGCTCCTGACGGAGCTGATTAATTGAATATTCTTCTCTTGTCATTGTTGGCTGGAAAGTTCTGGCATAATTCTTCGTTGTCTTCTTAAAGCCGGCAACTTCTACCAAATCCTTATTTAAAAGGGAATTCAGTAATAAATGAACCGAACTTGCCTTCCATGTTCTATCATCAGAAACTCCTACAATCTCTGAAGATGTAAGAGGCTTCTCCTCATCCCATAATACTTCTAATATCTGTTTCTCACTATTGGTAATCTTTGGAATTTTTCTTTTCATGATATACCCCTTTTCTTCATTGTTTAATATTAAGTATATCATATAATAAAATACAAAAAAATTCAACAATTAGCCTGTGAATTTATCATCCATATGTAGTTATATTATCTAACCCTTTTATTTTTTATTATATTTAATAATTGGATATTCCTCGTATATTCCATTTTCCACATCTTCTTTTAATACTTTTTCTTCATATTTACCATAGTGGAAAATATAAGTCCCATCTTTCTGTTCTTCTAGGTAAGAATTCTCTCCATCTGAAACAAATGGTGTATTCTCTTGATGCATATCTGTCAATGGTACAATATATTCTGGCTGTAAGATAAAATAATAAGATGCAACAAACCAAATAACACTCACACCCAAGATAAACAAATTCATCTTTCTCTGTGTCCTCTTATCATCCTTCTTAAACATCACATAATGAAATCTTTGCTTTAATGGTCTTACTTCAAGCTTCTTTACAAATCCTAATGTATCCGAAGAAACTTTATCAAAGTTCGCTCTTCTGCCACCTGCCATATAAGTCAGGGTATCCATCTCACTGTATTTCTTCGACATCGCATTATCACAGTTTAATTCTATAATCTGGTCTAAATCTTTGCAAAGTAAATATGCCAATGGATTCCACCAGAATATCATTCCTATGATATTAATTATAAACTTCTTCCACAAATCTTTTCTCTTCCAATGAAGATATTCATGCATGAGAATAAATTCCAATTCTTTCTCGTTACATTCCTTCTCTGGAAGATATATAACTGGATGTCGCAGTCCCTTAATAAATGGTTCTGCAATTGCCAGATTATACTCAATCTTAATCGGACATTCTGAATCAATTTCTCTTAAAATTTTCTCTGCTACTCCATCTCCTTTGGAAGTCCCTTTTATAAGATATCCCTTTACCTTATTCCATTCTCTCATCTTGTGAACAACTGCTATGATAATACCAATTATCCATATTGTAAGAATAACTGCCATAACAATCTTCTTATGGATATCTTCTGACTTAGCATATAAATTCATAAGAAATGAGTACAAATACGGATCACATATCACCTTCTGATGACTCGGAAATTCTATCGGAAATAGCATTCTTACCGTACAAAATATGTAAAGAATCGAAATAAACGTAACTCCATACTTTGTTAAATAATCTGATCGCCTTCTCAGAATAAATATGAGGAGTAACATCGGACAACTAATTAAAAACGTCCATATTAAAGAATATAATGATAACATAACTTTTCCCCCTGCTTATTCTGATATTACTTTTCGTATTTTCTACATTATACACTACACTTGAATAAAAATAAATAGTTTTTTGTCGTTTTACTACATTTATTTTTTTATTTTTTGTTTAATTTTTATTTTGTATCATATTCAGAGACATTTTGTATTTCAAACTTAATCATTATATATATAGTTCTTAGTATATTAGAATTTTTATTAAAAATTATTATTTTTAGTAAGTCGCTTTGTGATATACAAAAAAATACCTGTCTGCATTATAAACTTATGCAAACAGGTATCGAATTATTCCTCTTTTTTTCACTTTTTGTTTTATTTGGCCTTTTTAATGTGGCTTTTGTCGTAAGATTTTAAAAACTGTGTCAGACGATCACAGGACTTCGCCCAGACAACGAGTTCTTCCGGACTTAATGTTTCCATGATAGCATCTAACATTTTCTCATGAAATTCTTCATGATGTTTGTAGGCAGCAATTCCCTTTTCGAGGAGATAGACATTAACTACTCGTCTGTCTTTCTCACTTCTGGCTCTTGCCACATACCCCTTATTCACCAGACTGTTCATGGATGTTGTGAGAGAACCTACAGTGATATTCAGCCGCTTTGCTACTACGCTCATGCGTGCACCATCTCCAAGACCGATGGCTTCTATGATATGCATATCATTGTTACTGATATCGGAAAATTCATCTGTGATGATTGCCTTCTCTTCCAGCTCTAAAATCTCGTGGAAAGTCTTTACTAACATTGTGTTTATCGTTTCTCTTACATCGTTCATTCCTATATTCTCACCTTATCTAATACCGTATCGTTTTTATCGCATGATAACCCTATAAATCATCTGGCATTTATAAAGATCTGCATTTATGATGGCTGGGATGCTTCCTAAATTCCATCGCAACTCTTTATATTTGTATACAATTATGGACTTTATCTTCTTTTATTATCATTATATACAAGAACTACAGAAATAATCAATTACTTTTTTTACTGTTTCGATTGTTTTTGCCTCATAAGCGCGTCCTCCGCAGAATAAAAGGGCATTTTCTGTCTCTCCTTTGGCTGCATGGATGAGTGCTTCTGTGATACAGTACGGTGTTTCTGCCGGATTACAGGTATGAATACAGCGAAGACATTTCGTCGGCGGTATCCTTCCTTCGGATTTTACTTTATCTAAAAATGTGTTTCTGATTGCTCTTCCCGGCATTCCGACCGGACTTTTTACGATAACGATATCTTCTTTTTCTGCTTGAATATAGGTTTGTTTATAGTGTTCATCTGCATCACATTCTTCAGTTGTCACAAATCGGGTCGCAATCTGCACCCCGTCTGCACCAAGAGAAAATGCTCTCTCATAATCGGCATGGTCATAAATGCCTCCTGCCAGGATGACAGGTATTTTTTTCTCGTATTTTTCTTCGTATTTTTGTACTACGGTAATAATCTTCTTTACTTCTTCTCCATAAATATCCGGAGTAAATTCTTCTAACTGTTCTTTATGAAATCCTAAATGTCCTCCCGCCATCGGTCCTTCTATCACAATAAAATCGGCGGTTCTTTTATATTTTTTATCCCAGAATTTTAAAATGACATGAGCGGATTTCTGTGTGGATACAATCGGGGCAATCGCAATATCGCTGTCTGCTGTATACGCAGGCAGATCTACGGGAAGACCTGCTCCTGATACGATAAAATCAGCTCCTGCTGCAATTACTTCGTGGGCATAGGTTTCATAATCGTTCATGGCTACCATAAGGTTAAAGCCAACAATTCCATCCGGTGAAATCGCTCTCGCTTTTTGCATTTCTTTATGAATGGCACGTTTATTAGCTTCTATGGGATTTTCATAAAAATCTGGTTCTTTAAAACCAATCTGTGCGGCAGAGATTGTTCCGGCTCCACCTTCTTTTGCAACTGTTCCGGCAAGCCTCCCAAGACTGATACCAACACCCATTCCACCCTGTACGATTGGAACTCTTACTTGTTTTTTTCCAATAGAAAATAAGTTTTTCTTCATAAGTTATATTCTCCTATAAGTACTAATATTCTATTTTCTATGTTTATATCAACATAAAACTCAAATAACTGACTAATTCAGTGAAATACTAATGTGACATCACTGACATTTCATTTTATTTGATGTGAATCATATTAGTTCTTTATAAAGCGTTCCCTACATACTGCGAAAACGCTGGTATCTTGCCTCAACTCTCTCTTTTTCTGTCATTTTCTTGCTGTTTTCTAAAAATGCGGAGATATTTTCTTCTAAATTATCAAATACATTCATCATTGAATCTAATGTATAGGATTCCGGCTCTGAAATAATTTTTTCAACAAAACCTGCTTTGTATAAATCATAAGAAGTCAGTTTCATTGCTTTGGCTGCGCGGGCTGCCTGACTGCCATCTTTCCATAAAATGGCCGCATAGCCTTCTGGAGAAAGAATAGAATAAACTGCATTCTCAAGAATCCAGACTTCATCGGCTACTGCCATGGCAAGCGCACCGCCGCTGCCGCCTTCTCCGATTAAGACGGAAAGAATTGGGGTCTCTAAGGAAGACATTTCATAGAGATTTCTGGCGATTGCCTCACCCTGGCCTCGTTCCTCGGCTTCCATTCCACAGAAAGCTCCCGGTGTATCGACAAAACAGATGATTGGACGGTGGAACTTTTCGGCCTGCTTCATAAGACGAAGTGCTTTACGATAGCCTTCTGGCTCCGGCATCCCAAAGTTACGCTCAATATTTTCTGAGGTACTTTTTCCTTTCATCTGCGCGATAACGGTTACCGGCTGTCCCTGAAAATAAGCAATACCTCCGCAGATGGCGGCATCATCGCCAAAGTTTCTATCTCCGTGGAATTCTATAAATTCTTCGAATAATCCGCTGATATAATCTTCACCAACTGGGCGGTCTTTTTCACGAGAAGTCAGGACGCGCTCCCAGGCTGTTTTTTCTGATGCACGTTTCTTTTGTGTTGCGGAAAGTTTTTGTTTGCGGGAGTTTTTCACTATTTTAACTGTCTGACCTACTTCCTGTTCTGATGTCACTGTAATATCACCATCATTGAAGACTGCATTATTGCCTGTATTCTCCGCTACCCCTTCTGCTGTTAAACGGTGCATTGTAAGAATCTTCTCCAACACCGTTTTCATATCTTTTCTCTCAACGATTTTATCAATAAAACCGTGTTTTAAGAGAAATTCTGAACGCTGGAATCCTTTCGGCAGCTTCTTGTGAATGGTCTGCTCGATAACTCGCGGGCCTGCAAATCCGATGAGTGCCTTTGGCTCTGCTAAAATGATATCGCCAAGCATAGCAAAACTTGCGGTAACGCCGCCTGTTGTCGGATCTGTGAGAACTGTAATGTAAAGTAAGCCAGCGTCACTGTGTCGTTTTAATGCGGCAGAAGTCTTAGCCATCTGCATAAGAGAGGTCATACCTTCCTGCATTCTCGCACCACCAGAGCAGGTGAAAATAATGACAGGAAGTTTTTCTTTTGTCGCGCGTTCTACACCTCTTGCAATTTTTTCACCAACGACTTCACCCATACTTGCCATAAGGAATCGCCCATCCATGACCATAAGAGCAACTTCATTTGCTCCGATGCGAGCTTTTCCTGTGATGACTGCCTCATCTAACTTTGTTTTTTCCTGCAGGGATTTGATTCTGTCTGGATACCCAATCATATGGAGAGGATTCTCTGTTGTAAGCCCGGTATCCCATTCTTCAAAAGAATCCTTTTCTGTTAAAAATGCAATCCTTTTCTGGGCTGGCATACGAAGGTAGCCTCCGCACTTTGGACAAATATATAAATTCTTCTTATAATCTTCTGTGAAAATACCCTTTCCACATTTATTACAACGTTTTAAAAGTCCTTCTGGAACTTCTGGCTTTACCTGGCTGGCAGCTTCTTTTACTTCCGGCTTTGTGACGGGTGTTTTCTTAAATATACTTTTTAATTTCATAAATAAATCCTTTCGTACATAACAGGTAAACCTGTTATTTTTTCATTACGGGCCGCTGACTATTTATTTTTCCCATCTTTTCAAGAACATGTCTGGAAAATGTTTCTGCAAGATGTACATCTAATTTACAAAAGCTTTCACTTAAATGAAAGCTACATGGCGAACTACGTCAGCCGAATAGATAGGAAATACATCTCAAAAATACAAAATAAGATGTGAATCTTACTTTTTGATTTCCTGACTACGTTCTTCAAGCACCTTTTCCAAATACTGAATCGTAAAATCGCCCTCCTGATAATCCGGACGTTCCATAATCTCATAAAGGAAATCAATATTCGTTGTGATTCCCTCGATGATAACTTCGCCTAATGCACGATGCATTTTTGCAATTGCTTCTTTTCTCGTTGCCGCAAATACAATGAGCTTTGTAATCATAGAATCATAGTATGGGGATACTTCACATCCACTGTAGATTGCACTGTCAATACGAACACCTTTTCCACCTGGAAGATACATATCGGTAATTCTTCCAGGACATGGACGGAAGTTCTTTGATGGGTCTTCCGCATTGATACGGCACTCAATGGCATGACCGGTAATCTGGATATCTTCCTGCTTCCATTTCAGTTTCTCGCCATCAGCAATTCGAATCTGTGCTTTAATCAAGTCGATTCCTGTAACCCATTCTGTAACAGGATGTTCTACCTGGATACGAGTGTTCATTTCCATAAAGTAAAAGCTTTTATCTTTTTCAAGGAGAAATTCAATCGTTCCTGCATTCTTATATCCTGCTGCCTTTGCTGCAAGAACAGCTGCCTGTCCCATTTTCTCACGAAGTTCCTCATCTACTACGGCAGATGGGGATTCCTCAATGACTTTCTGATGATTTCTCTGCACAGAACAGTCGCGTTCTCCCAAATGAATGACATTACCATAATTGTCGGCAAGAATCTGAAACTCTATATGGCGGGGATTCTCTACAAAATGCTCTAAGTACATGCTCTCATCACCGAAAGCAAGTCCGGATTCTTTCTGCGCCATTAAGAATGCATTTTCGAACTCATCCTCATTGTAAGCGACACGCATTCCCTTACCGCCGCCACCAAGAACGGCCTTTACGATAACTGGAAAGCCGATTCCTTTTGCAATTTCCAACGCTTCTTTTACATCAGTAAGCGCCTTCTGACATCCTGGAATTACTGGGACACCAGCATCTACCATTGTCTGTCTTGCTACTGCCTTATTGCCAAGTCGGGCAATAATATCAGAGTCCGGACCGATAAAAGTAATGTGGCAGGCCTCACACAGTTTCGCAAACTGGCTGTTTTCTGATAAAAAACCAAATCCCGGATGTATGGCATCCGCACCGGTAATCATCGTTGCGCTGATAATCTGCTCCATATTCAGATAACTGTCTTTTGCTGCAGCAGGTCCGATACAGACCGCCTCATCGGCAAGCTGTGTATGAAGTGCCTCCCGGTCTGCTTCGGAATACACTGCAACAGTTTCAATTCCCATCTCTCTGCAAGCACGGATGATGCGGATGGCAATCTCTCCTCTGTTTGCAATCAATATTTTCCGAATCATTATGTTCTCCTTTTATCTTTATTGCGACAACTTCTGCCACAATTCTCTATCCTAAAATTATGCTATTTCTATGTTCTATCTATCTTCCTTAAGACTTATTCTGATGAAAAATCAGCCAACCATAAAAGTTAATTCTGCCTTTACTACTACTTTTCCGTCCACATAGGCTGTGGCTTCTCCCACACCCATCGGGCCTTTACGTTTTACGATTTTGGTCTCAAGCTTTACTTTATCGCCCGGAACAATTTTCCCTTTAAAACGGCATTTATTAATTCCACCAAAATATGCTGTCTTTCCTTTATTTTCTTCTAAGGAAAGTATGGCAACTGCCCCTACCTGCGCTAACGCTTCTACAGTAAGAACACCTGGCATAACTGGCTCCTGTGGAAAATGTCCACGGAAAAAGTCTTCATGAAATGTTACGCATTTATATCCTACGGCACTGACACCTGGTTCCATCTCTTCGATATAATCAACTAAAAGAAATGGATGTCTGTGTGGTAAAATCTGTTCAATTTCTTTAATTCCTAATCTCATAATTTTCTTCCAACCTGTTTACTGCTTTACTTATATTTATAAAAACCTGTTTTTACTTTCTGTTAAAGCTTCTGACTTATTAACTTGAGAAAATCAGACTTAAATTCATACCTTATCAATATTACTGAATTCTGAATAACGGCTGTCCATACTCCACATTCTCTTCATTTTCTACAAGAATTTCCGTAACAACACCATCGAATTCGCTCTCAATCTCATTCATAAGCTTCATTGCCTCAACAATGGCCAAAGTCTGCCCTTTCTTTACAGTATCCCCTACTTTTATGAAAGGCTCTGCATCTTCAGAAGGTGCTGCATAAAATGTACCAACTAACGGGGATTTTACGAGGTTTCCACCCTTTTCCCCGACTGCTTCTGCTGCCTGTGACTGTGCTGCAACTCCCTCTGTTCCGGCTGTATTTGCACCATTCACGCTGTTTGCGCTGACACCAATGGCTTCCTGTAACGCAATGTTTGAAGCTGGCACAACGATTTTTTCTTCTGGCTGTGGACAACTCATGGCAATGCGGATATTACCCTCTGTATATTCAAAATTCGTAAGCCCTGCTTTTGATACTTCTTTTACTAATTCTAAAATCTGCTGATAATCCATATCTGTCTACTCCTCGTATTTCTTTACAAGAAGAGAAGCGTTATGTCCTCCAAAACCAAGAGAGTTGGAGATGGCTACATTCACTTCCTGCTCTACTGCTCCGTTAATTACATAGTCAAGATCGCATCCCTCACCAGGATTGGTTGTTCCTACGGTTGGATGGATATAGCCTTCTTCGATGGACTTCACACAAACGATTAACTCTACCGCTCCGGCTGCTCCAAGCAAATGTCCGATCATTGACTTTGTAGAACTCATTTTTAAATGGTCTGCGCTCTCACCAAAGGCACGTCTTACAGCTCTTGTCTCAAATAAATCGTTGTGGTGGGTTCCTGTTCCATGTGCGTTAATGTAATCTACTTCTTCCGGTTTTACACCTGCTTCTTCCATGGCAAGTTCCATTGCTTTTGCTGCACCGCTTCCGTCCTCTGCAGGAGAAGTGATGTGGAAGGCATCACAGGTAGAACCATATCCGGCTAACTCTGCAAGAATCTTTGCCCCACGCTTTTTCGCATGTTCTAATTCCTCTAATACAACAACTCCAGCTCCCTCGCCAATAACGAATCCGCCTCTTGCCTCATCAAATGGAAGAGACGCGCGTAACGGGTCGCTCTCACTGGAAAGTGCAGTCAGATTTGTAAATCCAGCAACGGCAACTGGTGTGATACTGCTTTCTGTTCCACCGGCAAGCATAACATCGGCATCTCCGTACTGAATGGCACGAAGGGCATCTCCGATAGAGTTACTTCCTGTCGCACAGGCAGTTACTACGTCAGTACATTTGCCTTTGCAGCCTAAGTCAATCGCTACATTTCCTGCTGCCATGTTGGAAATCATTAAAGGAATAAGCATTGGACTCACTCTCTTTGGTCCCTTTGTAATGATTTTCTCATGCTCTTTCTCCATGCTGGAAAGACCGCCGATACCGGAACCAATGATAACACCGACACGGTATGGATCTTCTTTTTCCATATCAAGACCTGCCATGGCAAATGCTTCTCTTGATGCAGCTACGGCATACTGGGAGAAAACTTCCATTCTTCTTGCTGCCTTGTTATCAAGTCTTTCTTTTACATTGAAATCTTTTACTTCGGCTGCAATCTTTACTTTATAATCTTCGGTATCGAACTTTGTGATAGCTCCGATACCTACCTTTTCTTCTTTAATTCCATTCCAGAATTCGTCTAATGTGTTTCCGATTGGAGTCACAGCACCCATTCCGGTAATTACTACTCTTCTTTTCATATCAGAAAAATCCTTTCTCTCACTTACATCACCATACCACCATCCACTAAAAGTACCTGACCGGTAATATAAGACGCTTTGTCAGAAGCTAAAAATACTGCTGCATTCGCAATATCTTCTGGCTCTGCAAAACGGCCAAGTGGAATCTGTTTCTTTGCATTTTCTTTTACTTCATCAGGAAGTACATCTGTCATCTCTGTTTTTACGAATCCCGGAGCAATAGCGTTACAGGTAATTCCTCTGGACGCTAATTCTTTTGCTGCGGATTTGGTTAATCCAATTATTCCTGCTTTGGATGCACTATAGTTCGCCTGACCGGCATTTCCGGCGACGCCGGAAACGGAACTTACATTAATGATTCTTCCATATCTCTGCTTCATCATGCGACGGCTCGCAAAACGAATCATCTGGAAACATCCCTTTAAGTTCGTATCTATTACATTATCGAAATCTGCTTCACTCATAGCCATTAAAAGACCATCTTTTGTAATTCCTGCATTATTTACAAGAATATCAATGCTGCCAAATGTCTTGGCTACCGCTTTTACTAAAGCATTACATTCTTCAAAATCTGCAACATTGGCACGGAAAATTTCTGCTTTTCCACCTGCCTCTTCAATTTCTTTTTTTACAAGAAGTGCCTTTTCTTCATTTCCGTGAAAATGTACGGCTACTGCTGCCCCTTCTTTTGCAAGAGCGATGGCAACTGCTTTTCCGATTCCGCCGGACGCGCCGGTCACAATTGCTGTTTTCCCTTCTAATAACATATCTATAACTCCTTTATAGCTTCCACTGTCTTGTCGATATCTTCCATCGTTCCGATTCGGAACATCTTTACGTTACGGTCAATCTTTCTCATAAAACCGCTCAAAGTCTTTCCCGGACCGATTTCTACGAAAACGTCCACACCGTCTGCTATCATGGCACGCACACTCTGCTCCCATAAAACGGAGGAATAAACCTGTTCTTTTAATAATTCTTTTGTTCTTGTCGTATCTGTCACGATACTTGCATCCACATTTGTCACATAAGGAATCTTTAACTCTCCTAATGTCACTTCGGAAAGTGCCTGATAAAGCTTCTCCCCTGCTTCTTTTAAGTAAATGGAATGGAATGGTCCGCTTACATTTAATGGAATGACACGTTTTGCTCCCGCCTCTTTTAAAGCTGGTGCTGCATTCTCTACCGCTTCCTTATCTCCGGTAATAACAATCTGTCCCGGACAGTTATAGTTTGCAACGTAAACACCTTCCATGTATGCAATCGCCTCATTTACCGCTTCTCCAGAAAGACCAAGTACAGCGGCCATACCGCCCTTACCTTCCGGTACTGCGTTATGCATGAGGTTTCCGCGGAGCCACACCATCTTAATAGCATCCTCAAGCTCCATGCCGCCTGCTGTTGTAATCGCACAATATTCTCCAAGACTAAGCCCGGCTGTCATGTCTGGTGTAAGCCCTCTTGCCATAATCTCTTTTGTCATTGCCATACAGGTAGTAACTAATGCAGCCTGTGTATAATCCGTTCTGTCAAGGAGTTCATTTTCCTCAAAACAGATATGTTTCATATCCTGTCCTAAAATCTCACAGCTCTTATCAAATACTTCTTTTGCCAGTGGGCTTTTTTCATAAAAATCTTTACCCATTCCTGCGACCTGTGCTCCCTGTCCCGGATAAAGAAATGCTATTTTACTCATTTACTCTACCTCCCGATATTCTCTGCCTGTGAAAGAACAACGTTCTTCATCTCTCTGCAGATTCCTTCGATAATTTCCTTACAACTTCTGCTGTCCTTTACAAGACCGGCAATCTGGCCTGCCATCACACTTCCATGAATGACATCACCGTCAACAACCGCCTTTCTAAGACCGCCAAGTGTCAGCTTCTCAAGTTCTTCAAAGGAAGCGCCTGCCTGCTCTAACTTCAAATACTCTCTTGTCTGCTGATTTCTTAAACATCTAACTGGATGTCCTGTTGTTCTTCCGGTTACCTTTGTATCAATATCTTTTGCTTTAATTACTTTATTCTTATAGGCTTCACTTACGATGGATTCCTTAGATGCAACGAAAATCGTTCCCATCTGGATAGCCTTTGCGCCAAGCATAAATGCGGCTGCCATTCCTCTTCCATCTGCGATTCCGCCGGCTGCAATTACAGGGATATTTACTGCATCAACAACCTGTGGTACTAATGCCATTGTTGTTGTCTCTCCAATATGTCCGCCTGACTCGGTACCTTCTGCGATAACCGCGTCCGCACCAGCCTTTTCCATTCGCTTTGCAAGAGCAGTACTTGCTACAACTGGAATGACGCGCACACCGGCTTTCTTCCATTCTTCCATGTACTTTTCCGGGTTACCTGCACCGGTTGTTACTACCTTTACTTCCTCTTTTACAAGAAGTTCGGCGATCGCATCTGCCTCTGGATTTAATAACATCAGATTCACGCCAAATGGCTTATCTGTTTTTTCCTTTACTTTATGAATCTGTTCTTCCACCCAAGAAGCAGGTGCACCGCCCGCACCAATGATTCCAAGTCCACCGGCTTCGGAAACAGCGGCGGCAAGCTCGGCTGTTCCAACCCATGCCATACCGCCCTGAATTACCGGGTACTCAATTCCAAGCAATTCTGTAATCACTGTTTTCATTCTTTGTCCCTCTGCCTATTTATGTTCTTTGATGTACTCTACAACGTCTCCAACAGTTTCCATCTTCTCTAACTCTTCTGTAGGGATTTCTACATCAAACTCATCCTCAAGACTCATAACCATCTCGAAAAGGTCAAGAGAATCTACTTTTAAATCCTCTTTGAAAGATGCTTCCATTGTTACCTGGTCTTCTTCAATTCCTAAAGATTCCACGATTAATTCTTTAATTTTTTCAAACATAATATAAACCTCATTCTTTCTTATACTCTTACATTGTTTTCTTCTTTATGTAATCCGGAAATTCCGGGAATTACCTTTTTACCATTCTAAATACATGCCGCCCCATGTAAGGCCTGCGCCAAACCCGGCAACAACTATCTTCATTCCCGGCTGTAACTTTCCGGCTTTCTTTAATTCATCAAGCAGCACCGGAATACTCGCAGAAGACATATTTCCATTCTGCATCATATCCATCGGAAACTTTTCAATTGGCTGCTTTAACCGCTTAGCGATTGCCTCGACAATTCTTCGGTTTGCCTGATGAAGAACAAATAAATCAACTTCTTCTACAGACTTTCCTGCCTTTTCAAGAATTTCCTTCACTACAACAGGAACCTGTCTGGCTGCAAACTTGTAAATCTCTCTGCCATCCATCGCCACATAACCCTTTAAAGAACCATCGGCTCTCTTTCCCGTCGGATTCTGACAGGTAAGTACTTCGCCTCTGCTTCCATCGGAATGAAGTACGGAAGGAATCTCAATGTTTCCTCTTCCATCTATATTCCCATCTTCATCTGCACTGACAACCGCAGCTCCGGCACCATCACCAAATAAAATACAGGTACCTCTGTCTTCCCAGTTCACGATATTCGACAGACATTCTACACCGATCAACAGCGCTTTTTTCGAAAGCCCGGCCTTAATCTGTCCGGCTGCCATCTGATAAGCTACTATAAATCCTGAACATGCCGCATTTAAATCAAATGCTGCTGCATTCACAGCACCAATCTCCTTTTGAACACTGCAGGCTGTACATGGCAAAAGCTGTTCAGACGAAACACTTGACACAATGAGAAGGTCAATCTCCTCTGCCGCAACCTGTGCATCTTCCAATGCCCTCTTCGCCGCTTTCGCTGCCATAGAAACTGCTGTCTCTTCCCTGGCAATATGCCGGCTCTTGATTCCGGTACGACTCTGAATCCATTCATCGTTCGTATCTACCAACTGAGAAATTTCAAAATTATCAAGCACTTTCTCAGGAAGGCAGGAGCCTGTCCCTTTTATTTTGACAAACATCACTTTCTCCTTTTCTTGCTCATATGATTACTTCTGATCACTTCGTTCTGATACTCTATGTGAATGTTTTTATTTTCAAATCTTATTGTTTTGAAATAATATTATTTTGAATTAAAATAGTTTGAATACCAAAGCAAGTGATTACAAATATATCATAGCTGGTGGAGAAGTCAAGTATTTTTTTTGATACAAATAGATAAATAGGAATTTGCCGGGGTGAGTAAACAGACGAAGTCTGAGAATCAAATCATCTATATTTGTGATTTTCGTCGCTACGAGAAGTCGTCTTCTAAGAAAAGGCCAGCATGAAAAGGTATTGATTTTGACGACTTTGTGTTTTGTACAACTGAGTCAAAATCAATACCTTTTCAT
>OFMF01001504.1_pt1 | contig 18004 bp, 19 predicted proteins | sample 1541771 | NCBI WGS metagenome assembly OFMF01 (sample SAMN04209235, study PRJEB22552) | human gut metagenome | biome: gut; material: feces | host: Homo sapiens | place: USA: Oklahoma
ATTTCTTGATATTCCGCAGTAATTCGAGCTTACGCTGATGAAGGGTGATGAGCGAATCCAGACGGTCGAGGAACGCACCGATTCGGCGTTGCTCTACAAGTTCTGGAGCGCGGATTTCCATATTCAGAAATGTTTCCTCATGAATACGTTTAGCTTTTCGGCTTCCATTGGCAATATTTCCGTTTTTCAGATAGAAGTCTTCTTGTGTTACCAAATTCAGTAAAAAACTTGAGTCTAAGCCTTCAATGTCAAATGCAGGCGAGTCAAGAGTTGATTCAAAACAATCCAACTTATCAGGCACGACGCCAAAGGCAGCATGAAGAAAATCAAGCTTGCCATACATAAACTGGCCGGCATGACGAATATAGTATTGAGTTTGGGCACTCCCCCCATATAAATCAGTTTTTTCAACGACTCCTTTACCCCAAAGCTTTACCGTAAGTTTTCGAGCATCAACCCCAGTATGTCCAAGTTCTCGACTGAGCTTAAGATGTTGCCCCAGCTTACGCTGTTCCCAAGCGGGGGCGATTGATACGGGAAAACGGCCGTATTATCGCTCATCTACGCGGTTGAGCTTCTTTCTTGTGAGCATTAGAGCGTATCCGAGCAGGTTCTGACCGCGCCATTGGGCTGGATCGAGCCTAGCTGGGTCATGCATTGACAAGCCGATGCCCCAAATACGGTCTTTGACGGCGCATTCCGCCAATATCGCATTGCCGGTCGCTACGAGTTGCGCCCCGAGTTCGGCGTTCTGACTGAATTTGGCAAGCAATCCTTCATAGACTTCGATTTGACGAACGCCGTTCCATACGTGATCATCATAACCGGCCACCAATCGGCCAAGGCGTTTGATCTCGGCCACGTCGCTGGTTCGAAGAATCCGCGCGGCTGTTTCGGCATCGTTAAAACAGCATGCCTTGCGGTACATCATGTACTGTTCCATCGAGGAAAACTCGACATCAACCACAACGAAGCGCGATGGATACCAGTTGCTCAGGTATCCGTTCTCCTCATCAGGATTATGGAAGCAGATGATGTCCGTCATTCTTCGCCGACTTTCCGCACCGCAAGCTCCAGATCGAGATCATGAAGCCCGAAATAGGCTTTCTTCAGGAAGTCCAGCGGCACCTTGGCAATCACTTCAGCACTGGGAATGCCGTAGAACCATTGGTAGTAGGCGTAGAATTCGCCAATCCAATCAGGCATGAATCCTTCGAGCGCCCTGCCGTCCTTCAACTGGTAGTGCTCAGTCTCGGTGAAATACTTCCACAGCTCTTTCGCATCCATCGTGTTGACGTAGGCTTTGGCCTCATCAATGCTTTTGCGTGTTTTGCTCGCCATATATACGGTGATGAAGTCCTCCGTGCTCTTGTTGGGGAACGATTGTGCCACGCAGTCGAAGAGCTTGCCTTGAGTTTCCACCACATCATCCCGGTAGACCTCTGGATATGCCCGCATTGTCATCACCCCTAGAGCAACGTGCTGAACACGTTGGTCACCGTATTGGCATCGGAATCGATGAGGTCGCGCATGTTTTGGCGTGCCTCGACATCCCTCTGATTGTATTTGTCGTTGAATTCGCTGTAGCTGACGGAAAGCAGGCCGTCCGGGACTTCGCGCAGTTGCCTGTACGCCTTTGCGGTCTTGACGCAATACTGGATGCCCAGACCTCCAAGCGACAGCAGTTCCTCCAAGATATCGACGTCCACATTGTCGCGGACGAATTCTTTGGCGATATAAAAATACGAGGCGTTCGCACGCCAGCCTTTGATGACGTCATAGCCGCTGGCATCGATGCCGTATTTGGCGATGAACTTCGCAGCCAGCACGCGATAACGCTTGGAATCAGCGGCATCACGATGCTTCATCAGCTCAGCCAGCCAGGTAAGCACGCTATGTTCCTGAAAATCCAGGATGCGCAGCCCATTCGTGTCCAGTTCGTACTGGTGGACCCAGCCATTGGACTCATCCGGCCGGCACACGGCCCACTCCTTGGCCAGTTCCACATTCGCGGTCAGATAGAAACCACGGCCGTAGTCGTGTTTGTCGTTGCCTAAACCGTATTCGGGGGTCACGGATTCGTACGGAGAACCGTGAAATAACGTGATTATTGCCATGAACACCCCTATACAAACATCTTGTCAAGCATGGATTTCTTGATATTCCGCAGTAATTCGAGCTTACGCTGATGAAGGGTGATGAGCGAGTCCAGATGGTCGAAGAACGCGCCGATTCGGCGCTGCTCGGCTAGATTCGTCCATGGGATAAATATCGTTTTCATCCCTTCGATGTCAATGCTTCGCCCATCGCGAATCCCATAAACATGCGGCTTCAAATCCGCATCGATAAAACGCTTTGATCTGAAATAGAGATAATAGAAATCAGAATCGACGTTTTTGCCACGGAAGATATGATAAGCGGGACTAACCAAACCGCAGCATGTAGCCTTTTCGAGTCCTCCTTCAAACGAACGAAGATGGACAATAAAATCTCCCGTATCAACAACTTTGTAGTTTGAAAGACTGTTTCTATCAAACTGGAGATTCCTATTAGACTCGTCACGATGAACTGTGCCTCCGCCCTGAATGATTGTAAGAGCAGGCAAGTCATCTCGATCTTTTTCGGAATGCTCCTCAAACAGTTCCCCCAGCTTACGCTGTTCCCAAGGGTCAGTGAAACCGGCGAAACGAATCTCCGGATACAGCGAACCCCCTTTAGGGAACATTTTGTCGAGCATGGATTTTTTCAGCACGCAAAGCTTGTCATACTTACGCTGATGAAGGGTGATGAGCGAATCCAGACGGCCGAAAAACGACGCAATTAATTCTTGTTCCTCTAACACTGGGCACTGGATAGGCATCTCGAAAAAGATTGAATCCGAAATAGAAAAACGATCAGACCTCGCACCGGAATTACCTTCGAGAAACATGAATTGATGCCATCTGCTTGTCTTGAAATAATGCTCCAGATATAGCTTGTCTATCGTGTCATCCACTGAAAAAACAGTATAAAGAGGCGACATAACGCCGTTTCTGTCAAGTTTATTCCGATTAATGGGCCCGCATGGAGCTACGGCCGAGATCCTGGGATTGTATATGAAGTCATCTGGATGCACTACGGAATAATTTCCAATATTCGCATCGTTTGTGATGTCATGGTCAAAATAGTCTAACTGGCTTACAACACCATGCTCAGCGGAATTGGTGAACGTCTCCTTAATCCCGTTCGTATTCTTTTCAATTCGCTTAGATGCTAATTCCCCCAGCTTACGCTGTTCCCAAGGGTCAGTGAAACCAGTGAAACGAATCTGCGGAACCAACGCTTTTTCATGCTGTTCGGCCATATCATTCACCCCCGAGCAGTGCTTTGAGCTCTTCCAGACCCGCCATATCGCGAGCATTGCCGGTCAAATCGCCCAGCATTCCAGCCAATTCCTTCTCCGCTTCATCGATTTGGCCGCATACATCGGCATATGTGGTGGCATACTTGTTCTTCAACGCGTTCACTTTGCCGATGAACTCGTCGATCACAGCATTCGGCAATGCCTCCAGCTGCTTCTGCAATGGTGTAATCCACTTGGCTTCCAGCAACCTTCTGGCTTCGTCATCACTCAACGCCTTGATCGCATCGCAGGTCTTCTCCTCCAACGCATTTCGCTTGGTTTTGATACCGGACTTCAGTTTCTTTGACTCATCGAACAGCTTTTGGGCCTGCACCAAGCCGCGCTCAAAATCGGAAACCGGATTCTTGCCGATCGCCTTAACCGCTTTCTTCAGCTCGGCGGCAACGAAGGCGTCACCGTCCTGATTGATCGCATCGCTATTCTGCTTGTCATCCTCATCGAAACCTTCCAAAATGGTTTCAATCTCGGAATCAATGTCCTGTACACGGCGTTCGTCCGCCTCGATCGCAGCCAAATCATCGTGCAGCAGCTCACGCTGAACCAAGTCGAAGGGCAGAACGCGGCCAATCCAGCCATCCTGCACTTCCACATCCTTGCCGCCTTTTTTCTTGATGACCATGTTCGGGTCCACGGCTCTTACCGCATCGAAGCCTTCGGAACCCAGCACTTCCAAATCAATGGAGATGCCGCCCCAAGCATCATCAAGCTTCTGATAGGCGTCATACGGGTCGATCAGCGCGGTATCGGCAACCATCGCATCCAGTTCCTCACCAATGGCCGTTTCCTGCCCGAGCGCATCCACCTGTTCAGGATGCTCCACCAAGCGGAAGCGTAGGTCGGAGGGAAGCCCGGAAATGGCCTGCGCATATGAAGCGACGAACGTCTGTACGTCGGCATTGTTGCGCACCACAGTGGCGACGTCATCATGGTCGCAGGCATAGCAGGCACCATTATCGCGGAACAGCTCAGCCTTCAGACTCGGCCAGGCGTTCCAATATTCCCCAAGCTGCTCGACCTCGCTCTTCGGAACGCCTCCGAACATCGAAGCGTACACATCCCATGTCTCCGCATTCTCAGACGAATCAACATACCGGGGAATGTTGAGGTTGTAATCATTGGCGCGAATCTCGTCAATGGACACCAAACGGCTGAATTTGGGCACCGTGCGGTTGTTCGACACCACGTCGACAATGCGTTTGATGTCAGAAGCCTGTAGCTTGTTGTTCTTGCCGTCCTTGATGAAATGTTTCGACGCGTCAACAATGAGCACCCTGTCGTCATCGCGTTTCTTGCGCAGCACCATCACGATGGTGGGGATGCCCGTACCGAAGAAAATATTCGCCGGAAGGCCGATAATCGCCTGAATATGGTGGTTTTCAATCAGATTCTTACGAATCTGGCCTTCCTCGCCACCACGGAACAGCACACCGTGAGGCAGAACGATGGTCATGATGCCATCAGCACGCAGATGGTACAAGTCATGGAGCAGGAACGCATAGTCCGCCTTGGACTTCGGTGCTATGCCATAGCTGAAGCGTGGATCGATCTCCTTGTCAGTAGGATCCCAATTCTGCGAGTAGGGAGGGTTGGAAACCACCGCATCCACGAACAACGGATTGTATGTTTCCTCCTTGTTTTCCAACGTGTCGAACCACGGCCAGTCGTCTTCCAAGGTGTCGCCGTTGCGGGCGACGATGTTGTCGGGAAGAATACCGCGCATCACCAGATTCATACGCGTCAGGTTGTAGGTGTTCTCCTTGAGTTCCTGCGCGTAATACATGATGGAATTCGGATTGCCATTGCGCCGAGCCACAGACTGGCCAATATGAATCAGCAAAGAGCCGGAACCGGATGTTGGATCGTAGATCTTGATCTGCTCGCGCCCCTGCAAATGCCATGCGACGATTTCGCTCATCAGCTGGGAGACCTCGGACGGTGTGTAGAATTCACCGGCCTTCTTGCCCGCATTGGCGGCAAAATTGCTGATGAGATATTCGTAAATGAATCCGAGCACGTCATAATCCTGACGGCTATCCATCGGAATGTCCTTAATGAGATAAATCAGGTCTCGCGCGGCCTTGGACTGGCTTCTCGCATCAGTGCCAAGCTTGGAAAGTCCGGTCTGCAGGGTGTCGAAAATACCGTCGAACACTCTCTTACGCGCCGGATTGATGTTGCGGGAGAACGCCGAAAGCGCATCACGCACGTTGGAAATCTCGAAATCGTTGCCCTTTTTGACCCATGTGGAGAACAGGTTGTCATAGGAGATGAAGTAGCCGCACTCATCCTGTACGCCTTCCACAATGTCCGGATTATCCTCCGTAAGCAGCAGCAGGTCATCCTCGGTGAAATCGGTGTCCTTCAAGCGCATCAGCTCGTTTTCTGAAAGGAATTTGTAGAAGATGAAGCCAAGAATGTAATCCTTGTATTCGTTCGCCTCAATCTTGGAACGCATCTTATTGGCGGACTCCCAGATTTTCGAAGCGAGCTGCTGCTTGTTCATCTATCCCTCCTCATTGCGGTGCCGGCAAAATGCGCGGCTCCACGAGCGACTGCACATCTTTCACAAGAATACCGCACCCCCGCTTGGGAACAGCGTAAGCTGGGGGAAGTTGCTTCTGGATTCGAGTACGGTTTGAATGCGGCTGCTTCGGATTTCGATGGTGAGAAAAAGTATCTTCGAATCACTGATATAGATGATCAAACTCGTGAATTCCGTACGGATGATTTATCTTCGCCTGATATCAATAATCCGATTGATGACAGGTATCTACTCAAAGAAGGCGATATATTATTTGCACGAACCGGGGCCAGCGTAGGTAAAACCTACCTGTATAAGGCATCAGACGGGAAAACGTATTATGCCGGTTTCCTTATTCGAGCGCATGTTTCAGATGAGGCAGATGCTGGTTTCATCTTTCAGAGCACACTGACTGAACGGTATAAGCAGTTTGTTTTGCTTACTTCTCAGCGTTCAGGGCAGCCCGGCATCAACGCGCAAGAATATTCAGATCTCCTTTTGCCTCTGCCATCCCTGATGGAGCAGCGCCGAATCGGTGCATTCTTCGACCGTCTGGACTCGCTCATCACCCTTCATCAGCGTAAGTATGATGGCTGCGCCAATCCCCTATTTTTAGAAAGGCGCATCTCATGCAGGAAACCATCACATCAGAATCGCTGTTCTGCGACTACTACGCCCAGTGGGTGAAAACGTACAAGGAAGGCGCCATCAGAGACGTGACCATGGGCAAATATCGACTTACGCAATCCTGGCTCGGCAAGCTCATCCCTGAACTCAGACTCACCGATATGGATCGAACCGCATACCAGCAGCTCATCAACGGATATGCACAGCATCATGAGCGCCAAACCACCATGGATTTTCACCATCAGATCAAAGGCGCCATTCTCGATGCCGTTGACGAAGGACTCATACCCCGTGATCCAACGCGCAAAGTCATCATCAAAGGCAAGCAGCCACGCATTAAGAAAATGAAGTATCTCAACCAATTCGAGCTGCATGCCATGCTCGCGGACCTTGATCTTGGGGCCGAGGCAAGCTGGGATTGGCTTATCCTCCTTATCGCGAAAACCGGACTCCGATTCTCTGAGGCGCTTGGGCTCACACCCGATGACTTTGATTTCACACACCAGACGCTTTCCGTCAACAAAACTTGGGATTATAAAAACGGCGGCGGTTTCGTACCCACGAAAAACGAATCGTCCGTGCGTAAAGTGCAACTCGACTGGCAACTCATCATGCAAATGTCTGGATTACTCAAGGATCTTCCGCATGATAAACCTATTTTCGTGCACGGCAAGGTCTACAACTCAACAGCCAACGACGTGCTTGCAAAACATTGCAGAAACGTGGACGTGCCAGTTATTTCCGTCCATGGTCTACGCCATACACACGCATCGCTGCTGCTGTTCGCCGGCGTATCGATCGCCAGCGTGTCACGCCGTCTAGGCCATGCCAGCATGACTACAACTCAGGAAACCTATCTGCACGTCATTCGCGAGCTGGAAAACAAGGATGTAGATATCGTCATGCGGGCACTATCGACACTTATCTAATGGGGGGTTCCTACTCTTTTCAGATATTCGAAATAATCGAGCCACTCGAAGCGGCATATACCGTTTTTCGCCATCTTCAGTAAAAGCGCCAAACACCGTTGCCAGACTCAATTCCGTAGGTGGTTTTGTGGTTCCGTAGGTGGTTGGTTCTGGTATTGGTGTCTGAGAATGGCTTAATTTAAGCCGTTTCTCAAACGTCTTTCCTCCGGCAACCACCTACGGAAGCGAAAAACCACCTACGGAACACCCGCTTGGGAACAAACCCGCCGCAAGTCACCAGGCCAAGACGAATCTTGGCACACGAGGAACCGGAAATTGTCGTTCCGGAGCGCAGCCGCACGGTCACACGCCACACTCCGGAACCAAAGGCTTTTAGAAATAGGTGCTACAGCCAAGCTTGACGGCGAGGACGATGCCGGTGAGCACGGCGGCGGCGCGCATGATGTTCTCGGGGATATGGCGTGTGACCGGAGGGGCGATGGAACTGCCGATGATGCAGCCCAGGCACATGGCGATGGCGAACGGCCAGTAGACGGAGCCACGGCAGATGAACATGATCGCGGCGGAGATGTTCGCGCCGAAACCGACCACGGTTTTCAACGCGTTGATCTGGTGGAACGGGCCGATCTTGCCGAGGTCGAGGATCGCCAGGGCGAGGGTACCGGCGGCGGCACCGAAATATCCCGAATAGATGCCGACGAAGCTCACGCCGATCCACAGCCACCACGGGTCGTTGCGCAGACTGCCATTGGCCGTCCTACTGGCGATCAGCGCCGCCCGCTCACCTTGATGCGATTGCGGCAGCGCCTGCGCCACGGCGTCGCGCGCGGCGGCTTTCTTACGTGGGTTGAGCGCGATGATAAGCGCGCTCAACAGGATGAGCGGCGGCACAGCGAATTCGAAGACCTTCGCGGGCAATTCCAACAGCAGCAAGCCGCCGATGATGCCTCCGACCAAGCCGATGCAAGCGTAGACAGCCACACGGCGTCCCTGGCCCTTGAGCTCCTTGCGCGCGGACAGCAGCCCGCCGATGCCGGTGCCGCACACGCCCACCGTGTTCGTGGTGTTGGACAGCACGGGCGGAATGCCGAACGCCAGCAACGCAGGATAGGAGATCAGCGAGGACGCGCCGACCGCGTATCCGACGAATCCCGCGCCGATTCCGGCGACAAGCACCAGCAGCAAAGTGGTGATGGACACTCCTGCGATCATGACCGCTTCCCCTTCGTAAAACTCCTACGTAGTCCTCCTATAAGTAACGGGAGCCAAGCTTAACGGCTCGGCTCCCGCATATCACGCGTTTGCCCAGAACGTGGCCGGGCAAACGTCATATCAGTGGTTGCGCTTGGCGATCAGCGACTCGGTCCAGTAGGCGGCGAGCGGAATCAGCGCCCACTGCAGCGCGAGACCGGGCAGGCCGGCGGCCAGGTCGCTCGTCCATGTGGCGGCGATGGCCTTGCTGGAACCGAACGCGAACACGGCGATCGCGGTGGCTGCGGTCAGCACCACACGTCCGGCGAGCTGTGCGATGACCACCTTCGCCAGGCTCGGCAGCTTGATGCCGCGCAGCAGACCGGCTACCAGGCCGTATGCGCACAGTTCGACCATCATGAGCGGCAGCATCGCCAGCATCGGCATGCCGGACAGCAGGAAGCTCACGAGCGGAGCGGCGGCGCCGGCGATCGCGCCGACGGCGGGGCCCGCGATCAGGCCGACGAAGATGATCGGCAGATGCATCGGCAGGAACGCGACGCCCAGCATGGTGCCCTGTCCGGAGACGGCGCCGATGACGTGGAACAGTTGCGGCAGCACGACCGCCGCGACGATGGCGAGCAGGGTGGCTGCTGTCTTGGTGCCGAGACTCAGTTTCGGCAGGTCGGTGCGGCGCAGGGCGGCCGCGGGCATGGTTGCGGAATCAGACATTTGTTTTCTCCTTAATGTTTCCTTCTCTTCGGATATGCGTATACGTCATACCGGCTCGACGACCGACCCACCGTCCGGCAGCGCGGTGTCGACCAGCAAATCGGCGACGGCTTGGATATTGGTCGCTTCGAAATAGCGGTTTTCCAGCGGAATCCACTCGTCGACGAATCGTTGCAACATGCGTGGATTGCGTCGTTCGAGCCGACGCAACTGTTCGGCAGGATCGACCGCAAGACAGATCATGCAATCGTAATACCCCCGCAAGGCGGGGTGCATGCTGTAGCTGCCTTCCACAATGGTCAGCTGGGCCGGTTCGACGGCGTACGCGACGGCGAAATCGCCTGTATGGCAATCCCATGGCCGGTATTGCGCGGCTTGTCCGGCGGCGAGCGGTGCCAGCACTTCCGTTTCGAACCGTTCACGGTCCACGTTGCCGCCGGGTTCGGCGAAACGTTCCGGCGTGCGCTGTTCGGGACGGAGGAAGAAATCGTCCATGTGCAGCACGTTGCCGCCGAAACGCCTGTTGAGCATCGCGGCAAACGTGGTTTTGCCAGACGTGCATGGCCCGTCGATTGCGACGAACACACAATCGCGTTCGGCAAGCAACGTTTCGATACGTGCGATTGCGATGCTGGCTTCCGTAGGCTTCGCGGGTTTCGTGACCATTGCGTTCGCCGTCAGTCGAGTACGGTCAGACGGTACGCGCGCGAACCGATGCCAAGTTCCTCGGCGTATTCGAGGATGTGTTCGCCGTGGAGCGAGGCGATGCGTTCGGTGACGGACGCTCCGTCGGGGGCGGTGTGGATGAGGTCGACGCATGCCTGGTCGAGCGCCACCGGGTCGAGCGAGGACAGCACGCCGATGTCATGCATGTCCGGTTCCGTCGGGGAGGCCAGGCAGTCGCAATCCACCGACAGGCGGTTCATGACGTTCAGATACATCATCTTGCCATGCATGTGGCTGATCACGGCCTCATCGGCTTCGGCCATCGATTCGAGGAATGCATCCTGAGGAGTTTCCACCCACTTGTCCTTGGTGACGCCGGCGGAATGGATCCAGCGTTTGCCGTTCGACGAGGCTATGCCGATGGACACGTTCTTGAGCGCGCCGCCGAAGCCTCCCATCGGATGGCCTTTGAAATGCGACAGCACGAAAATGGAATCGTAGTCGTCGATATGCTTGCCGACGATGTCGTAGGCGATGTGGCGGTGCTTGGCCACCGGGATCTCGATTTCGCCGCCCATGTCCATGATCTGGATTGGCGCAAGATCGGCGTATCCGTGCTTTTTGAACGTGGCAAGGCTTTTTTCGGGGGTTTCACGATTGCCGTCGTATGCGGTAGCGCATTCCACGAGCGTGCCGCCGATCTCCTGCACGAGGTCCTTGACGAGCGAAGGATTGAGATTATTGGATTTTTCCGATTCGCCGGAATGGACTTTGATGGCCGTTTTGCCTTCCGGCTTGCGTCCGAGCGCATGGTAGGCGGCGACGAGGCTTTCCGGTGTGATGATCGGCGTGAAGAACACTTCCGGTGCGGACTGCGCGTCGGTGCGGTGTTCCAGTCCTTCCAGTCGCGAGGCTTCGAATTGCATCTTGACCCTCCTTGATTCTGCCTGTGTTTTTGGCTTGCATCTCCAGCGTACCAACTTAAACCCGACTTGAAGCAAACAGACCTCAAACCCGTTCGAGATATGTTGCAAAATATGGATTCCCGCGCGTGTCTCCCCATCCGGCCGGCTTGTCCGCATGAACCGGAACACTTGACGCTCGTGATTGATTTTTGCAAGAAATGGTGGACTCGCATAGCCACCAAGGAAATGGCGTTCATTGGCATCGTCACGTTGGCGGCCTCTCTGGTGGCTTCGTGGCTCAAGCAGTTTCCGGGATTCAGCCTGTTCGGCGCGTTGATCATCGCTCTGCTCATCGGCATGGTCGCGCAGTTCCCGATCCGCAAATGGTATTCGAGCCGTTCCGCCGAACATAAGGCCGGTGTGAAGGATGCGGCCGGGCTCATTTCGAACAAGCTGCTTCGCCTGGGCATCATCCTGCTTGGTTTCAAGCTCAATCTGACGGTGCTGTTCACGCAGGGTATCAAGTGTCTGCCGATCGCGGCAGTGGTGGTGACGCTCACCATCGTGGTGTGCTACAACATCGCACGCAAGCTTGGCGTCGATCCGCAGCTCGCCATTCTCGTGGCGGGCGGTACCGGCATCTGTGGCGCGGCAGCCGTCATGGGATTGTCCGGCTCCATCAAGGTGCCGCCGGAAAAAGAGGATGAGAAGGCCAACAATGAGGTGATGGCCGTGGCCATCATCGCCATCATGGGCACCATCTTCGCATTGCTGGAAATCGCCCTTGGGCCGTTGACGGGCCTGAGCAAGACGCAGTTGGGCATCACCGCTGGCGCGTCCCTGCACGAAATCGCCCATGCCGTGGCCGCCGGCGACGCGTTCGGCGCGGTGGGCATCGCCACCATCATGAAGCTTTCCCGCGTGCTGATGCTGGTGTTCGCGGCCATCATCATCGCCGTTTGGTGGGATAAAAACCATTCCGAAATGCCGGCCGACGGCAAACGCAAAGTGTCGTTCCCGTGGTTCATGCTCGGTTTCATCGGCGCTTCCATCATCGGCACGTTCGTGCCGTTCATCGGTGCCATCGCACCGAATCTGGTGGACTTCGCCTACATCGTGCTCGGCATGGCCATGGCGGCGCTCGGCATCAATGTGAATTTCAGCGCCATCGCGAAGAAGGGACAGAAAGCGTTCCTGGCGAGCTTCCTCACGTCCGTGCTGCTCATGTGCTTCGCGGCGGGAATCGCGGCGCTGTTCTTCTAATCGCCTTCCGTTGTGCCACGCTGTCGTTTTGCGGAGGGCAGTTGGATTTCGGACAGCAGAATCGCACCGAAAATCAGCGCGAAACCGCATAACGACGGCACGGTCAGCGTTTCGCCGGTGAAAATCACGGATACCAGCATGGCGAAGATGCATTCCGTGCTTAAGATCACGGACGCCTCGGAAGTGGGCAGATTCTGTATGGCGATGGTTTGAAACACTTGGGCGATCACCGTGGAGCCGATCACCAGGTAGGCGATGCACAGCACGATGTCCCACCGCGCCCAAGCCATGGACGGTCCGCCTTCGGTAAGCACCGCGCCAGCACCGAACAGCAGGGCGCACCACACGAATTCGGCAAGCATCAGCGCGATCGCGTCGAAATCCTTGCCAATGAAACCAACCAAAACCAGATTCAACGCGAAGAAAAACGCGCCGATGATAGTCATGGCGTCACCGAAGCTCATATGCATGAGTTCCGCGCCACCGCCGCCGCTCAGCGACACCAGACCAATGCCGAACGCGCAGACGAACGCGGCCACCAGATGCTGCCAGCTGGGGCGTTTGCACGTGAACGCCCACACCACGAACGGCACCATCACGCAATAGGTGTCGGTGAAGAAGCTGTTGCGTCCGGGAGACGTGGTTTCAAGTCCTTTGAGCTGGAAGATGAATCCCAGCCAGTAAGTCAACGCGAGTATCAGACCGGGAACGATATAGCGGCGCAGGCGAATCCTGCGAAGACGTGGGAAAAACACGATGGCCATAAGCAGTACCGCCGAAGCCATGCGGAAGAACATCATCCACTGTGTCGGCATGTTCTCCTGCACATGCTTGAGCATGGTGTAGCCGGACCCCCATACCGCCGCGTTGACCAGCATCATCACGCGGGCGACCGGCTTCGATACGCTAATGCCTTCCGATGATTCCTGCCCCGCGTCTGCCATCCGTCCCCCCTTACACGCTTCCACACATCCGACGTCGTATTCACGTCATGCTTTCCGAAGGAAACTTTAGACGTGGCTGCGGAAGCAACACGCGGGAGCATGCTACTGCGCTTTGGCCGCCTGGCTGTTCACCCAGTTGTCAGCCATGTCAATGGCTTCGTCAAGCGTGACCTTGGCCGCCTTGTAATACTTGGAATCCTTGATGTTGCTGCTTTCGACGAGCTTCTGTCCGGAGTCCGCGGCCTTGGACAGCGCGGACAGCAGTTTGCGCCCGGTCAGGGTCAGGGAATCGTCCTTGCTGAGTTTGTCGACCAGTTTGTCTGCCTCGTCGATCGACTGTTGCAGTTCCTTTTTGGATTCATCCAACGATTTCGTGTCGGAGGTACCGTTCGAAGAAGTGCTGTTCGAAGAGGCTCCGTTCGATTGCCCGGATGGGTTATTGGACGATTGTCCAGCTGCCGCGCCATCCGAATCGGCCTTCGGATCCTGCAACGCGGTTTCGGCGTTTTTCTCTTGGATGCTTTTCAAACTGGCGTTCAGGGAATCGGTGGCGCTGTCCAACGTTTTGGCTACGAGATTGAGCTGCGTGATGGTGGCTTCCGCCTTGCAGCCTTCCGTATCGACTGTGTTCTCGGCGCTGGTGGCCGCGTCCGCGAACGCGTCGATGATGTCGTTCACGCCGAGCGCGCCTCGAATCAGCTTCTGCAGTTCGCTGCCGTTTTCGGAAGTGTCGAGCACGGCTTTGCGGGCCGAGCTGAATTCCGCGAGCGATTGCCGGCATGTGGCCAATGCTTCCTGCTGCTTGTTGCGGTAAACGCACACGCCGGCACCGCATGCCACGATGAGGGCCACGACCACGGCAAGGACGATCGGCCATGCCTTGCGGGGGCTGGAAGGCTGTTCAGTGGTCTGGTACTGATAATCCATACGTGTCACCCCTTGCGAACCGATAGCTGTCATCGTTCTTCGTCTTGTTAACCTTGCCTATTGTACGGGCTTGAAGATGGGAATATCCTGAATGGGCATCCTGCGCACACCAATGACGCAGGATCGGGCTGGCATATCGTCTCTCCGCAGGCGTGCCGCATGTCCATCACGGCCAGCAGCCCCCGTTTGTCCGCTCGTTCGACAGCCATGTCCACGAAATCGACCGGCAGATGCCGTTTGTCGGCGATTTGCCGCACCGTCAATCCTGCGGCGATGTCGCCGGCGATGCGTGCGACGATATCGTTCCGGCCGTCGCCGTATGTATCAGCCGTACGTGGCGTGCGCCGCCATCCGTGCGCGGAAGCGCCGGACCGTTCCATACCGCTCACCACATCAACCGCAATGTTTGGAAGGCGATGATGGCGATGACGTATGCCACGGCCAAGCTCAGCAGGACGGATCGCGCCGCGACTTTCGTGCCAAACTGCCGTCGCATTTCGGCGACCGTTGCAAGACATGGCGTGTAGGCGAGCGTGAACAGCAGGAAGGCGATGGCCGCCGCCTTGCCGTGGCCGTGCGATGACTGGTCGAACGAGGCGCGCAGCTTCTGTCCCAGCGTTCCCTCCCCGGCTTGTTGGGAAGCCGCATCATCCGGTTCGTCCGCATGGTATGACTGCGACATCGAACCGACCACGACCTCTTTGGCCACGAATCCCGTGATCAGCGCGGCCGAGGCATGCCAGTCATCGAAACCGGCCGGCGCGAACACGGGAGCGACCGCGTCGGCGAGCACGCCATACGCGGAATCATGCACGTCGTCGACATGAGCGAAACCGCCTGCGTTGGCGGTTACCGGAATGCCCTGCAGCAGCCACAGCGCCGTGATCATTGAAATGATGATCACGCTGGCTCCACGGATGAAGCCCCATAGACGCAGCAGCACCGAACGTGCCAGCTGCAACGCGCGCGGGCATTGGTATGCGGGAAGCGCCAGCATCAACGGTTCGGGTTCGAGGCCGCGGAACATGGTGTGGCGCAGCAGCACGCCGACCAGCAGGATGACCATGACCGAAGCCACGTACATGAGGAAGACCACGAGACCGGCGTATTTCGGGAAGAACGCGTGGGCGAGCACCAAAAACACCGATAGTCGCGCGGAACATGCCGCGAACGGCACCAGCATGCCGGTAAGCACCCGTTGCCGGGAATCGGATAGGGTTCGTGTGGCGGCCAAAGCCGGCAGATTGCAGCCGAAGCCGACGATGATCGGCAGGAACGCGCGACCGTCCAATCCCAAGGCGCGCATGGCACGGTCCATCACGAACGCGGCGCGGGCCATGTAGCCGGAATCCTCCAAGATTGACAGCAGCAGGAACATGATGCCCATCACCGGAATGAACGTCAGCACGGTGACCACGCCGTCAAGCAGACCGTCCACCAGCAGCGAACGCAGCCAGCCGCCGCTCACGGATGGTCCGAACAGGCCGAGCAGCAGGTCGAGTCCATCTGCGCACCATCCGCGGAAGGTCACGTCAATCCAATCCTGCATGGGGCTGGCGAGCGTGGTGGTGGCCTGGAACACGACGAACAGCACCGCAAGGAAGACGAGGACGCCAATCACGGGGTGCAGCAGCACGCGGTCGATGCGGTCGGACAAGGTGACGTGGTCGACCGCATGCATGTCGAGGCCGCGCAATATGCCGGCGGTCCAGTCGAGTCGTGCGTCGGCCCGCGATTCGGCCCAGACGCTCAGGCCGTCGGCGGTTTTCATGTCGGCGTCGGCTGTTGCGGTTGGCAGTGCGGTCAGCCCGTGCGGAACGGGCGTTCCCTCGAAACTTGCGGCGATCGCGTCGGCCAAAGCCTTGCCGCCGTCTCCGGTACGTCCGTCAATCGCGACGACCGGCATGCCGTCCAGCAAATGGGACAGTCGTTCCGCATCGACGCCGCAGCCGTTGCGGACGGCGAGGTCGTTCATGGTGAGTGCCACGACGGTGGGCAGCCCGAGCTCCACCACCATCGACAGCAGGTACAGCGATCGGGACAGCGCGGTGGCGTCCAGCACCACGACGGCAAGGTCGGGAACGGGCATGCCTGACATGCCGGTCAGCGCGTCGACGGCAACCTGCTCATCGGGACTCATCGGCGCCAGAGAATATGTGCCGGGGGTGTCCACGAACTGCCAGTTTTGCGCGTTTCCCGCTGTTTTCGGTTTTTCGTAATGGTATTGCCCGCAGGTGATGGACACCGTGGTGCCTGGCGCGTTCATCGTACGGGTCCTCGCGCCAAGCAGCGCGTTGAACATGGAAGATTTGCCAACGTTCGGATTGCCTACAAACACGACGCGTTTTACATTTTCGACGTTTCCCATATTGCCGGAGTCGCCGCCCATGCCGTCATTCGCGGGTCTGTTGACACGACAAACGCGATGCCGGCAACAGCCATTCTGCGAACGGCAGCAGTCGCCGCCCCTCAGGTTCCGTAGATTCAACATTCGCGCATATTCCCGTTCTCTTCGCGTTACGCAACGTCGTCTTGCGCATGTTCATCCCGCGCGAACCGTACCCGGACGGCACGCGCGGTGCCGCCGTCCACCGCGACACGTTCGTTTCCGAATGCGACGACCCTTCCGCCGAAAGCGCTCCGCTGCATGACCCGTAAACCCGCGCCCGGAGCCAATCCTATCTCACATAGGCGGAACCGGTGCCGGTCATCCAGGTCGATGCCGTCCACGACAACGCGCATGGCGCGCGGACAGTCGCGCAGCGTCATGATGGCGCCGCGCTCCCCCGCCCGACGCCGCACCGTGTCATCGAAGCGGCGAGCATGCGTATTATCCATGTTTTCACACATAGCAGGAAACGAAGCAAAGCACAAGAGTGTTTTTCACGGAACTGAACCGCACCCCAATTGTTGGACGTCGGTAAGTGGGATGCAGTCTGAGACCGCGATCTGGCACGCATCATCCAGACTTTGGTCGACGATCCCATTGAGCAACGCATTCGCGAACGGCGCGTCCAAGAGCAGGACGGCGAGGCCGTTGCCGACAATGCCCCGGTCAATACAGGCTGTGGCAACGCTGCCGACAATGCCACTGCCGAAAAACGCAAGCCCAGTGCCGCCACATTGGCGGCAATAACAGTACCGGCACAAGCGGCACCGACGCGGTTGCCGACAATCCGCTGGAGCTGGTGGAATCCGGTTGGTCTGTAAGCCAACAGGGGTACGTTAGCTACGCATTCGCCCTGCGCAACACCAGCACAACCCTGCAGGTACAGTATCCAGAAGTCGCCATCACCGGCGAACCAAAGACGGCTCCATCGTGTTCTCGCAGACGCAAACGCTGAATATGGCGTTCCCGAATCAGACTATATATAACGCCGGGCAAGCGGGTCAAGGTACCGCACCGGCCACCGTGGACTTCGTTGCGCTCAGTCCGAATGAGTACAACGTCACGGAAGCACAAGGCACTGCCACTTTCCCCATCAGCGGAATCTCCAAAGTGCGCAACAACGACGGCGGCACGACCTTCAATGGCGAAGTCCGCGCCGTGACCGATGGTTTCAAGCCTTCAGATGGACAGCAGATCAAGGTTTCCCTAGTGTTGCGGGATAAGCAAGGTGCCATCATCTATGGAGAAATGGCATTTGTGGATTGGCCGGACAATGGCCAATCCTGCCTTTCTCGATACTGGTGTACGATTTGCCGGACTACACGTCCTACGAGTCGTACGCACAAATTTGGTAGTTCGGCTTAATCGCCATCAGGCCGCGTTACACGCCGCATCGACACTAGTGTTGCGCCGTGCCTGGCCGAATACACGGCCAGCCATCTTCTCATCGGTCTCGGTCTGGATGATGGTGCGCATCGGGCCCATGCAGATGGCCGAAGCCAAACCG
>OFMF01001516.1_pt1 | contig 17899 bp, 10 predicted proteins | sample 1541771 | NCBI WGS metagenome assembly OFMF01 (sample SAMN04209235, study PRJEB22552) | human gut metagenome | biome: gut; material: feces | host: Homo sapiens | place: USA: Oklahoma
ACAGAAGCATCGGAAGTTCCCTGAAACAGAGAATGGAAGAGATCTATGCACAGTACGGACGTTACCTGAATAAAGTAGACAGCTTCGAATTCCCGGGATTAAGCGGAATGGATAAGATGTCAGCTCTGATGCAGGGACTTCGTGACAAACCTCTCACAGAGATCGCAGGTCATACTATAGTAAAAGTAACAGATTACCAGAAACCGGAAGAAACAGGACTTCCTGCAGCAAACGTACTGATCTACAAGCTGGATAACGGCGAGACAGTAGTTGTCCGCCCATCCGGAACAGAACCAAAGATCAAAATCTATTACACAACTCTCGGCAAGAATCTGGAAGAGGCAGAAGCTGAGAAAGAAAAGCTTGCAGAAGCATTAAAACCGATTATGGCATAAGCAATTGTAAGCAGAACTGAATAAAATATACCAAACCGGAAAGGCTGTGCTCATTGGAGGTGCAGTCTTTCTTTTTGTAACCCGCAGGGGCCTTACTGTTACTGTGAACGGAGTGAACAGTAACGACTTACTTGATTCGGTTAAATAGGATTGATATAATTAACACTCTTTGCTACAATAAAAAACAGCGAAAATAAGAATAAGACTGCTTATGAATGAAAGGAAAACATACTATGGAAGAATATGAAGTAATCAGCATCCCGGTATCTGACGGAACAGAACGGGATTTTGCGATCATGGATACCTTTGAATTTGAAGGACAGGGATATCTGGCAGTTTCTCTGATCGAAGGAGATGAGATCCAGGAGGGCGTTTACATTTACCGTTACCACAATGCAGAAGATGGAGATGTTGTGGTAGAGCAGATCACTTTGCCTGCAGAATACAAAAAGGTGACAAAATTTTACGAACAGATGTAAGCAAAAAAATATCTCGAAAAGAACCTGCATCTTGTGATAAAATAAAAAAGAAAATCAAATTTTGATTAATAAAAACAGGAGGAAAAACGATGGAAAAATCAACCGTTTATTTTACTGATTTCAGATGTCCGGTTGGCACCAGCCAGCTTGATAAATTGAAGAAACTCTGCGTTACAGCCGGAATCAAAGACATTGATATGGATGGAAAATTCGTGGCTATTAAAATGCATTTCGGAGAACTTGGCAATCTGGCTTTCCTGCGCCCGAATTACGCAAAAACAGTAGCTGATCTCTGTAAAGAGCAGGGAGGACTTCCGTTCCTCACAGACTGCAACACTCTTTATCCGGGAAGCCGTAAGAATGCACTGGAGCATCTGGAGTGCGCAAATCTCAACGGATTTAACAGCATTTCAACAGGATGCCAGATCATCATCGGTGATGGCTTACGCGGTACAGACGAAGTAGAAGTACCGGTAGTTAACGGTGAATATTGTCAGACTGCACTGATCGGACATGCGATCATGGATGCAGATATTTTTATCAGCTTAAGCCACTTCAAAGGACATGAAGCAACCGGCTTCGGCGGTGCACTGAAGAATATCGGAATGGGATGCGGAAGCCGCGCAGGTAAGATGAAACAGCATGCCAGCGGAAAACCTGCAGTAAATGAAGAACTCTGCCGCGGATGCCGTCGCTGCGCGAAAGAGTGCGGAAGTGATGCGATTACATATCCGAATAAAAAAGCAGTCATTGATTATGATAAATGTAAAGGCTGCGGCCGTTGTATCGGAGCCTGCGGTTTTGATGCCGTATACAATCCAAACAGCAGTGCGAATGAACTTCTTGACCGTAAGATGGCAGAATATGCACAGGCAGTCTGTCATGGCCGTCCGCATTTCCATGTAGCGCTTGTTCAGGATATCAGCCCGAACTGTGACTGCCATGGCGAAAATGATGCACCAATCCTTCCTGATATCGGAATGTTTGCAAGCTTTGACCCGGTTGCTCTGGACCAGGCCTGCGCAGATGCCTGTCTGAAAGCAACTCCGATCGAGAACAGCCAGCTTGGAGAACACCTGGCAAAACCTGACTGGCATTGCCACCACGACCATTTCAAAGATTCCAACCCGAACATTGAATGGCAGGCAACACTGGATCAGGCAGAGAAAATTGGTCTGGGAACCAGACAGTATGAACTGAAGATTGTGAAATAATATGTTTATCAGCAGTGGAAAATAAATGCGAAAAAGTAATAAACAAAAAGGACCGGATGAATGAACTATATTGTCTTTGACCTGGAATGGAATCAGAATCCTTCGGGAAAGAAAACACGTAACGACAGGCTTCCATTTGAGATTATCGAGATTGGGGCTGTAAAAGTAAACAGCAAAAAAGAAATAACGGATCATTTTCACCGACTGATCAAACCACAGGTCTATAAATGGATTCATGACAGCATCCATGAGGTAATTCATGTAGATTATAAAGATCTAATGAAAGGAGTGCCCTTTGAGCAGGCAGTCAGGGAATTTATTGACTGGTGCGGAGAAGACTGGTACTTTTTTACCTGGGGAAATCAGGACGTGATGGAACTTCAGAGAAATATGAAGTTCTATGGCCTGCTGGATCTGCTTCCCGGACCTGTGACCTATTATGATGTGCAGAAACTATACAGTATCAGTTATGATGACGGTACACACAGGTGTGCATTGGAGCATGCGATCGATGAGCTGAAAATAGAGAAATCCAGGGGATTTCACCGGGCGCTTGCAGATGCGTGGTATACAGCGAAAGTCCTGGAGAAAATAAATAACATAATCATCATCAATCATCCGTCACTGGATGTTTACCAGAATCCAAAGAAGAAAAAAGACGAGATACATATTTCCTATCCGGATCATGACAAATATGTATCCAGAGAATTTGCCACAAGAGAGCGAATCATGAAAGACCGCGAGGTGACCAGCACCAGATGTCCGGTCTGTCATCTGCCTGCAAAGCGCAAACTCCGATGGTTTATGAATAATCCAAAGGTTTATTACAGCATATCCAATTGTGAAGAACATGGGCTGATAAGAGGCAAGATCCGCATCCGAAAAACAGAAGATGAGAAATATTTCGCTGTGAAGACATTGCGTTTCACAGATACAGAAGAAGCAGAGGAACTTCGTGAAAGAAAAGAAGTCCTCCGCCTCAGGCGAAAACTAAAAAGAAGCGTTGAGAAGGAAATCTGAAAGGATTTCCTTTTCATATTGCATTCCATATCCGACCATATGGCCGTCTAAATAATATTTACTTTTAATTCGCTTTGGACCGACAGAATTGTTCAGAAGTTTCTGCTTCTTTACAAGCTGGCTCACATCGGTTCCTGTGGGGACAGTTACGTACACATGCCTCATATAATAGAAGGAACACAGATTATTCCAGTCCTTTAACAGGTGCTTTTCACATGGAAGAAATACTGCCGGTACCGGATCGGTATCTATATTCAAGTCTACTTTTTCAAAATTGTCGAAGCCGTAATCCAGCAGAGAAGTTGTGTCAGGAAAAGCACCGTTTGTAGAATTCAGCACAACTGCAATGAGAATGGAATTTCCTCTCTTGGCATAGGTGACAAGCGTACTTCCCGCTGCATCGGTGTATCCGGTCTTTCCTCCCAGAACCCCATCGTATGCATAAGGCTGTCCGGGCATCATCTTATGGTGATTGAGAAGATAACGGGTTTCAGACTGCTTATTAGTCGGAGGAATCTCATAAACCTGTGTGGTCACAAATTTACGGAATCTGGGATTATACCAGGCTGCCTTTGCAATCTTCATCATATCACCTGCGGTGGTATAATGCGTCTCATCCGGAAGACCATTTGGATTATTAAAATGGGTGTTCTTACAGCCAAGCTGAGCTGCCCTCTGGTTCATCAGTTCAACAAACTTCTTTACAGAACCGCTTGTTTTTTCTGCCAGAGCAAGAGCCATCTCATTGGCGGATTCCAGCATCAGAGCCATCAGGGCCTGCTCTACTGTGAAAACCTCTCCTGTTTCTGCGTAAATGCTGGAGCTTCCGGCCTCAATCCCATAAGCCGCTTCCTGCGACATGGTGATCGTATCGTCCATATCCAGATATTCACAGGCCAGAAGAGCGGTCATGATCTTAGTGATACTGGCGGGATATAGCTTATCTTTGGCATTCTTGGAATAAAGAATAGTATCAGTGACTGCATCCATCAGCACTGCGGACTGTCCTTCGATATTAGGACCTGTGGGCCATCCTTTGACAGAATCGATATCTGAGGCCTGTGAATAGGTTTCTGAATGACCGGCTTCAGGAGTGGCAGAGGTCTCGGCAGCGTAAGTGACTGCAGGCTGGGAGGTCAGAATCCCTGCACAAAGCATTCCGGTGAGGAAACGTTTCATTAATTTATGAAATTTTGTTTTAAACATTTGAAATTACCCTTCATTAAATATACATAGTAGTTGCTTTCCATATCCTAGTACATCGTTTTAAATGACGTTCGGACAAAATATTCTACCTTATTATATCATTAATTACAATGCCTGTGTAAAATTTATATGATAGTATGTTAACAGTGTGTTACTGTTCGGGAGTTTGACAGTAACCAGTGTTATTAAACAGTAACAGGATTACCCTAATATTCAAAAAAATACTTGACACAGTGAATTTTGTGACATTATAATGAATCCGCATAGTTAAATAAATGATATGTCCACAAAAACGTTGATGGAGAGAGTAACTGCAGGGGAAAGCAGACAGCGAACCGGGGAGGGTGTGAGCCCGGTGGTGAGTAAATGCAGTGAAGATCACTCCGGAGTTGCAGCTCTGAAGGGTGTACAGACAGGTAAGAGCTGACGGAAATCCCCGTTAAAAGATTCATGTATCGGCAGAGGATGCCCGTACAATGTAACAGGTGGTATAGCGAACGTCAATAAACCTTCGTCCTTTTACAAAAGGGCGATTTTTTTATGGGCTTATTTTCGTTCTTAAAGGACACTGGAAATATTTTTCAGCGTATATAAACGTCCTGCATATTTTCAGGTGTCTGATACAAATAATTTAAACAGGAGGTAAATTACTGTGTACCAGAAAGTTAATACGAACTTAAACTTTGTAGACCGTGAGAAAAAAGTAGAAGAATTCTGGAAAGAGAACCATATCTTTGAGAAAAGTATGGAGAACAGAAAAGAAGGAGAAACCTATACATTCTACGACGGACCGCCTACTGCAAACGGTAAACCGCACATCGGCCATGTACTTACCCGCGTTATCAAGGATATGATCCCGAGATACCGTACAATGAAGGGCTACATGGTTCCGCGTAAAGCAGGATGGGATACCCACGGACTTCCGGTAGAGCTGGAAGTAGAGAAGAAACTTGGTCTGGATGGCAAAGAGCAGATCGAAGAATACGGTATGGAGCCATTCATCAAACAGTGTAAGGAAAGCGTCTGGAAATACAAAGGAATGTGGGAGGATTTCTCCTCTACTGTTGGTTTCTGGGCTGATATGGAACATCCATACGTAACTTACTATGACGATTATATTGAATCCGAATGGTGGGCATTAAAAGAAATCTGGAACAAGAAGCTTCTGTATAAAGGCTTCAAGATCGTTCCTTACTGTCCAAGATGCGGTACCCCTCTTTCCGCACAGGAAGTATCCCAGGGATACAAAACTGTAAAAGAGCGCTCCGCAGTTGTAAGATTCAAGGTTGTTGGTGAAGATGCATACTTCCTTGCATGGACAACAACACCATGGACACTTCCGTCCAACGTTGCACTCTGCGTAAACCCGGATGAGACTTACTGCAAAGTAAAGGCAGCAGACGGATATACCTATTATATGGCAGAAGCACTCCTTGACAAAGTCCTTGGCAAGCTTGCAAAAGAAGAAGGCGAGAAAGCATATGAAGTTCTGGAAACCTACAAGGGAACAGATCTGGAATACAAAGCATACGAGCCGCTTTTCGCATGTGCAGGAGAGGCAGCAGCAAAACAGAAAAAGAAAGCTCATTTCGTAACCTGTGATAACTACGTTACTATGAGTGATGGTACAGGTATCGTTCACATCGCACCTGCATTCGGTGAAGACGACAGCAGAATCGGACGTAACTATGAACTGCCATTCGTACAGTTCGTAGACGGACAGGGTAACCTGACAAAAGAGACACCATACGCAGGCGTTTTCGTAAAGAAAGCAGATCCTATGGTCCTCACAGATCTGGACAAAGAAGGCAAGCTCTTCGATGCTCCGAAATTCGAGCATGATTATCCACACTGCTGGAGATGTGACACACCACTGATCTACTATGCAAGAGAATCCTGGTTCATCAAGATGACAGCAGTTAAGGATGACCTGATCAGAAATAACAATACAATCAACTGGATCCCTGAGAGCATCGGTAAAGGACGTTTCGGCGACTGGCTTGAAAACGTTCAGGACTGGGGTATCAGCCGTAACCGTTACTGGGGAACTCCACTGAACATCTGGCAGTGTGAATGCGGACATATGCATTCCATCGGAAGCCGTCAGGAGTTATTCGAGATGAGCGGTGATGAGAGAGCCAAGACAGTAGAGCTTCACCGCCCATACATTGATGAGATCACACTGAAGTGTCCGGAGTGCGGTGGAGAAATGCATCGTGTACCGGAGGTTATTGACTGCTGGTTCGACTCAGGAGCAATGCCTTTCGCACAGCATCATTATCCATTTGAAAACAAAGAATTATTTGAGCAGCAGTTCCCTGCAAACTTTATCTCCGAGGCTGTAGACCAGACTCGTGGATGGTTCTATTCACTCCTTGCAGAATCCACACTGCTCTTCAATAAAGCACCATACAAGAACGTAATCGTTCTGGGACATGTCCAGGATGAGAACGGACAGAAGATGAGTAAGTCCAAAGGAAATGCAGTTGATCCATTCGATGCACTGAACAAATACGGCGCAGATGCCATCAGATGGTACTTCTACATCAACAGTGCTCCATGGCTTCCGAACCGTTTCCATGGCAAGGCAGTTGTGGAAGGACAGCGTAAATTCATGAGTACACTGTGGAATACTTACGCATTCTTCGTATTATATGCAGACATCGACAACTTCGACCCGACCAAATATGAACTGAACTATGACCAGCTTCCTGTTATGGACAAATGGCTCCTCAGCAGATTAAACACAACTGTTCAGGCTGTAGACAATGATCTGGCAAACTACAAGATCCCGGAAGCAGCAAGAGCACTCCAGGAATTTGTAGATGAGATGAGTAACTGGTATGTAAGAAGAAGCCGTGAACGTTTCTGGGCAAAGGGAATGGAGCAGGATAAGATCAATGCTTACATGACCCTGTACCATGCACTGGTAACTATTGCCAAGACAGCAGCTCCGATGATCCCGTTCATGACAGAAGACATCTATCAGAACCTGGTAAGAAGCGTGGATAAAGATGCTCCTGAGAGTATCCATCTCTGCGACTTCCCAACTGTAAACGAAGCATGGATCGACAAAGATCTGGAAGCAGACATGAAAGAGCTTCTGGAGATCGTAGTTCTGGGACGTGCCTGCAGAAATACAGCAAACATCAAGAATCGTCAGCCGATCGGAACCATGTATGTAAAAGCTGAGAAGAAAATGAGTGAATTCTACACTGACATTATCGCAGATGAACTGAATGTCAAAGAAGTGAAATTCGCAGATGATGTAGAATCCTTTATCTCCTACAGCTTCAAACCACAGCTTCGTACAGTAGGACCGAAATACGGTAAACTCCTTGGAGGAATCAGACAGGCTCTCACAGACATCAATGGAACAGCAGCAATGAACGAACTGAGAACCAACGGTGTCCTGAAACTGGATATCAACGGAAACGATGTAGAGCTTACAGAAGAAGACCTTCTTATTGAAACAGCACAGACAGAAGGCTATGTATCCGAATCTGACGGTGAAACATCCGTAGTCCTTGATACAAATCTGACACCTGAACTGATCGAAGAGGGATTCGTACGTGAGATCATCAGCAAGATCCAGACCATGAGAAAAGAAGCCGGCTTCGAAGTCATGGACAAGATCGTAGTATATGCTCACGGAAACGACAAGATCCAGGATGTCATGAAAGCACACGAAGATGAGATCAAGTCAGAAGTACTTGCAGACGAAATGGTACTTGGCGAGACCGATGGTTATGTGAAAGAGTGGAACATCAACAAAGAAGCAGTAACTATGGGTGTTAAGAAACTGTAATTGACAACATTCGGTCAACTACTGACAAGGTAATGATAAGTTACAGGTATTTCACAGGAAATATACTACTTTCGCAATGCACGATAACAAAAAAATGTTATAAAATTCGGCAATTATACACATGACAGACTGTCGAAAAAAGAGTATCATTATCCTTGACAGTCTGATTTCAGAGAGGAAATTGGAGGCGGAGATTCTTTGCCCCCAATTTCTCTGATATGAGAAAACAGAAGAGTTGACGGAATGAAGAGGTTCACCGGCAGTATCCGCAAGGTGTATTGCTGAGAATAAAGTGAACAGTGAAACCATTACGGGAGGTATGAAATGACAAACGAAATGTTCAAGAAAGAGGCATTCAAGAAAAGCGTAAAAGACAACGTAAAATTCCTCTATCGAAAAACAATTGAAGAAGCTACACAGGAGCAGATTTTCCAGGCAGTAAGCTACTCTGTAAAAGACGTTATCATTGATAACTGGCTTGCAACACAGAAAGCTTACGACGAACAGGATCCGAAGATCGTATACTATATGTCCATGGAATTCCTGATGGGACGTGCTCTCGGAAACAACCTGATCAACCTTTGCGCTTACGGTGAAGTAAAAGAAGCTCTCGAAGAACTGGGATTTGACCTTAACTGTATCGAAGATCAGGAACCGGATCCGGCACTTGGAAACGGTGGTCTGGGAAGACTGGCTGCATGCTTCCTTGATTCTCTCGCAACTTTAAATTACGCAGCATATGGCTGCGGAATCCGTTACCACTACGGAATGTTCAAACAGAAAATCCAGAACGGTTATCAGATCGAGGTACCGGATAACTGGTTAAAGAACGGCTACCCATTTGAACTGCGTCGTCCGGAATATGCCAAAGAAGTACACTTCGGTGGATATGTAAGAGTAGAGTACGATCCTGAAAAGGGCGGAAACAAATTTATCCATGAAGGATATCAGGCAGTAAAAGCCATTCCTTATGATATGCCGATTACAGGATATGACAATGATGTAGTAAACACACTTCGTATCTGGGATGCAGAGCCGATCGTAGACTTCGAGCTTGATTCCTTTGACAAGGGTGATTACAAGAAAGCAGTAGAGCAGGAGAACCTTGCCCGCAATATCGTAGAAGTTCTTTACCCGAATGACAATCATTATGCAGGTAAAGAGCTGAGACTGAAACAGCAGTACTTCTTTGTATCTGCAAGCCTCCAGGCAGCAATTGCCAAATACAAAAAGAAACATGACGATATCCATAAATTATATGAAAAAGTAACATTCCAGATGAACGATACACATCCGACTGTAGCAGTAGCAGAGTTAATGCGTATCCTCATGGACGAAGAAGGACTCGGATGGGATGAAGCATGGGAAGTAACAAGAAAATCTGTTGCTTACACAAACCATACTATCATGTCCGAAGCACTTGAGAAATGGCCAATCGAGCTCTTCTCCAGACTGCTTCCGCGTGTATACCAGATCATCGAAGAGATCAACCGTCGTTTCATCCTTGAGATCCAGGCTAAATATCCGGGAAATTATGAGAAAATCAAAAAGATGGCTATCATCTATGACGGACAGGTTAAGATGGCTCACCTTGCAATCGCAGCAGGCTACTCTGTAAACGGTGTTGCACGCCTTCATACAGAGATCCTGAAGAATCAGGAATTAAAAGACTTCTATGAAATGATGCCTGAGAAATTCAACAACAAGACAAACGGTATCACTCAGAGACGTTTCCTGCTCCACGCAAATCCACTCCTTGCAGACTGGATCACAGAGCACATCGGACCGGACTGGATCACAGACCTTCCGCAGTTAAAGAAACTTGCAGTTTATGCAGATGATGAGAAAGCACTCCAGGAATTCATGAACATTAAGTTCAAGAACAAAGAGCGTCTGGCTAAATACATCCTTGAGCACAATGGCGTAGAAGTAGACCCGCACTCCATCTTCGATGTACAGGTTAAGAGACTTCACGAGTACAAACGTCAGCTCCTGAACATCCTGCATGTTATCTATCTGTACAACCAGATCAAGATGCATCCGGAAATGGAATTCTATCCAAGAACATTCATCTTCGGTGCAAAAGCATCCGCAGGTTACGCAACAGCCAAGAAGATCATCAAACTCATCAACTCCGTAGCAGACGTAGTAAACAACGACGCTTCCATCAACGGCAAGATCAAAGTTGTATTCATCGAAAACTACAGAGTATCCAACGCTGAGTGGATCTTCGCAGCAGCAGACGTTTCCGAGCAGATTTCCACAGCAAGTAAAGAAGCATCCGGTACAGGTAACATGAAGTTCATGCTCAACGGTGCTCCTACACTTGGAACAATGGACGGTGCCAACGTAGAGATCGTAGAAGAAGTTGGCGCAGAAAACGCATTCATCTTCGGTTTAAGCTCCGACGAAGTAATCAACTACGAAAACAACGGCGGATACGATCCAAACGTAATCTACAACACAGACGAAGAAATCCGTCAGGTACTGATGCAGCTCATCAACGGAACCTTCTCCAATGATACAGAACTCTTCCGTGACCTGTACGATTCACTTCTCAACACAAAGAACACAGACAGAGCAGACCGCTACTTCATCCTCGCAGACTTCCGTTCCTATGCAGACGCACAGAAACGCGTAGAAGCAGCATACAGAGATGAAAAAGGCTGGGCTAAGAAAGCACTCCTCAACACAGCATGCAGCGGCAAGTTCACATCCGACAGAACTATCCAGGAATATGTAGATGATATCTGGCATCTGGATAAGGTTATTGTCAGAAAGAAATAATACGCTATATTTATAGAAGTAATTGCTTCTGAATAAAAATAAAGCCCCTGGCAGTACAGTTATCAGGACTGTATTGCAGGGGCTTTTTGCTACAGTAGTGACATAATACATTAATTCATTTGTGCGGGAAAATTTTGCGTACAGACATATAATATAAAGGAACAAAAAGTTCTTGAAAACATAGATTTGACTGGAAAAATGAGAAGGCATCTGTTACAATAGAAAATACAAAACAGAGTGCAAAGAGGGTGATCGAAAACAAAAACACTTTGCACAAAAGATAAAATTTCATAGATGCGAAGCATCTGGAAATAAGAATACGTCCGAAAACATAATCAAAATACAAAAGCGAACGATAACTAACAGCCAGGAAAGGTGTATCAGATGGCAAATAACACCATATTTGATAATGTTTTCAGAACAATGCTGGAGAAAATGCCAGAGCTTGTAGTGCCGCTGATCAACGAGGTATTTGGCACAAATTATCCCGCAGATATAGCAGTTGAGCAGCAGAGAAACGAACACCAGACAAAGAACGGAGAAAAGATTACAGATTCCCGGTTAAAAATAGCAGACAAGATCTATCATATAGAATGTCAGAGCACCGGAGATGCAGAAATGGTAATCCGAATGATAGAATATGATTTTGCTGTCAGTCTGGAAACAAAGCAGATTGAGAATGGACGGTACAAAATATATTTTCCTCATTCCTGTGTATTATATTTACGTGGAAAAGGCAGAAAAGATACTCTTGGAATGGATATTATCATGCCGGATGGGCGGGTAATAAAATATGAGTTGCCGGCTATTTACATAGAAAGATATACACAGGATGTAATCTTTCAGAAGAAACTACTCTTTTTCCTGCCATTTTATGTGATAAGATATGAAAAAAGCAGAGAAGATATAGAGAAAGATCCAGAAAAACTTCAGAAATTGCTGGATGAATATGTGACAATATCCAGAAGACTGGAAGAAAGTCTGCTTGAAAACGGAAAAGAAGCACTGCATCGTTACCTTGTGGAAGTAATCATAAAAATTGCAGACTACATTTTCTCAGATTCAGAAAAAACAAAGAAGGGAGTTGACCGAGCCATGGGCGGAGAAGTATTAGAGCTGAAAACAGATAAGCTGATAAATGAAATAAGGCAAGACGTGAAAGAAGAAGTGAAAGCGGAAGTGAAAGAAGAAGTGAAAACAGAGACGAAAGAAAAAATAGTAATCTGTATGCTGAAAAGAGGCAAAAGTACATTGGAAGAAATCGCTGCAGATACACAGATGCCGATTGAGCAGGTTGAAAGAATAAAAAAAGAACAACAGTTATAAAATGAGAAAATGGCAGAGAATTATAGAGGGTTCTCTGCCATTTGACCATACAGGGGTTGATACATCATCTTGTGATTAGAACGAACAACTCACCACATTTGTAACAAATTATAGATTTTTAGCATGAAAAATCAAGGAAAATAAATGCTTTTGAAGTGTATGAAATTTAAAAAAATCGTAAAATTCTTGAGCATTACCCTTGACAAAAAGTGGTGAAAGCACTATTATTAACCATAACAGACAGATTATGTCTAGGAATCTTTACCCAAAAAGAAATAGTTATATTAAGGAAAGGGGAACTATAATCATGACAAAGATTAAAAACACAAAGAAGGGCATGGCAAAAAAGACATTAAGTATGTCACTTGTTGTTGCAATGCTTGCTACTTCTAATGTGCCGGTATGGGCTGCTGAGTTCAGCGATGGTACTGACGCTTCCGTAGCTACTGAAGCAGATGCGTTCGCTGCAGAAGCTCCTGTTGTTGACGATACAGAAGACGCAGCTCCAGCATCTGTAATGGTAAATGAAGCTGATATTACTCTTAACTTATCTGCAGACAGCAAAAAAGTTGTTTGGGGAGGAGCATCTGTTATCAGTGGTACTGTAACTAAAACTGACGGATCAGAAGTAGAAGGTGGATGGCAGTATCGTTGGGTTGACGAAAAAGGTATTGCATATGCATCTTCTAACGGAAAAGTAGACGATGCAGCTGATATGAGTTTAAATACAACAGCTGACATGGCTGGAAAAACATTAACCCTTTATGTTTACGATGTAGACAGCAATCAGCAGACTCTTTATGACATTAACACAGGTATTTCTGTAGCTGTAGAAAAGAGATCTTTAAATTCTGTGACTGCTACACCTGCAACCACAACAAAAGCATACAACGGTTTTGCTCAGACTATTACTGAAGCTGACGGCGTTGCACTTACTGTTCTGGATTCTGAAAAAGCAAATGTAGCTGCTGATGCTTATGAAACATCTGTAACTAATGCAACTAATAATAAAGAAGAATTCAAACTTACTGTAACAGCAAAAGAAGACTCTGCTTACACAGGCAGTGCTGAACTTGTAATCGGTAAGGTTACAGCAAAAGCATATGCAAAAGGAGATATCCTTGCAACAGCAACAAAAGGACAGTCCTATCAGTATACAGGTAAGGCTATTAAGATTTCCAAAGATAACATTACATTAAAAGAATCTGCTTCCAGTAATAAAGGCGCTGATGGAAAATTAAGCGGTGCTGATTTATCTGCTGCAGTTACAACTGCTCAGGTTGAATATACAAAAGTAGGTGATTACCCCGTTGTTGTATATGTTGACAAAACAAAATTAAAGAACTTCACTGATGCAGATGAGTATTATACAACAAATGAAACTGTTAACGTTGCAAAACGTGATCTCTCTACAGCAGGAACAAAAATTTCAGTGAAAACTTTAAGCGGACAGATTCCAACAAGCATTGCTGTAAAAGATTTAGCTAATTATCTGGCATTTACAGGTGTAGAAGGCTCAGACCTTTCTGCAATTAAAAACTCCAACGAAGAATATACACTCATCGTAAAGAACGCTGATGGTACAGACGCTACAGAATTTAAAAACGGAAGTACATATACTGTTACAGTACGTGCAAAAGACGGTGGAAACTGCACAGGTGAGCAGACATTTACTGTTGTTGCTACTGCAGCTGCATTAAATGCTGTATCTGCAAAAACACAGTATACAACACCTTATACAGGCGATGAGATCAAACCTTCCAAGAGCGATTTAGGCGATTTAGTTATTCAGTATTATAACGCTACTGGTGTTCCTAAGACAGAAGATCTTGGAACAGACGGATACGAAATCACAGGATATACAAACAACGTAAATGCAACAACTGTATATGACGGAAATTACAATCCAGTAGCAAACGCTTACGTTAACATCAAGATTACAAGCGGAACATACAAAGATCAGACAGTATCTATTCCGTTCTTAATCAAACCACTGGTAGTTGAAGCTGATTATGTAACTGTACCGGATGATGTTTCTATTAATAAAGCACTTACAGAAGCAGGCGAATATAAACTTCCTGTAACAGTTGTAGCAAAAGACGAAACAGGCAAAAAAGTAGAAAAAACTCTCACAGACAGCGATTTCACAGTTAAATATGAATATGAAAACAAAGATATCGCTAATGGCTTGTTTAACAACATCATTACAGAAGTTACTGTTACAAACACAAACTATATTTTAAAAACAACAAACGGCAAAACAAGAACTGTTACAGCAAGCGGTAAGACAGAAATCGTACCTAAGAAATTAACAGACGCTATGGTTGTTGCAACACCTTCTACTTATACTTACACAGGTGGAAAGATCCAGCCTACTTATGCAGTGCTTGACGGTGCTATTGCTCTTTACAAGAAGGGTGAAGTTAACGATAAAGATGCTGAATATGAGGAAGTAAGCATCAGCAATGCTGTAAATGTTGGTACTGGAACAATCACTGTACAGGGATACAACTACTTCTATTCAGGAAAAGCAACTGGAACATTTACAATCACAGCTGCAAACACAGCAGATGTAAAAGTATCCATCGCTGATCAGGATTACACTGGAAAACAGGTAAGACCTCGTAAATTTACAGCAACATTAAACGGAAACGATGTATCCAACCAGTTTGAAATCGTTTCTTATGGCGAAAACGTTGAAGCCGGAGTCGGAACAGTTGTTCTGAAACCATTAGATGGAAACAAGAACTTCACAGGTTCTAACATCACAGCAAGCTTCAATATCGTAAAAGAAAAAGTAGAAGCTACTCTTAACGTTTATGACAGCAAAGGATTTGACGTAACAGACGCTTATACAGCAGATGTAGATAAAGATGCTGATGGAAATGTAAACGGCGTAGTTCATAACAGCCAGACTGCATTCACATTTGATGGAAATGAGCATACTTTTGCAAAAGCATTATTAAGCAATATCAGAAAAGTTACTGATGATGGCGTAAAGACAACTGCAAAAGAAAGTGATTTCGAGATTAAATACGCTGATAATATCACAGGTAAGAAAGTAACTGCAGGAAAAGAAAACATTGGTTATATCTATGCAGTAGCTAAAGAAGGAACAGGATTTGCAGGAACCAAGACAATTGTTACTTCTGACGGAACAATTATCAATGGTGTTGTTGCTTATATCCCGTTTACAATCAAATCTGTTGAATTTGTTGCTAAGAATGTAAGTGTTAAAAATGCTACATACGCAGCTGGTCTTCCGGTTAAACCTGAAGTACTGATTCAGATTGGCGGAAGCACATTAGTTGAAGGCAAAGATTATACACTTAGATTAATCGACAAAGATGGCAATACTGTAACTCCTATCGATGTAACAGTTGGAGACATCTACGGCGTAGAAATCAAAGGTATCAACGGATACACAGAGTCTGGTGTTGCAACATTCGATACAGACGATGTTGACAGTACAGCTTATTCCAGAGCAAACTTAACATGGGGCGTTGATAAGAAGAACATCAACGATTGTACTGTAACTGTAAAAGATGGCGTTACAACTGTATTAAATGGATATCTCCCAGTTCCGGCTACAGAATATACTTCTGAAAAGAACACTGACGGAACATATACAGTAAAAGCAAACAGCACATCCAAAAACTACACAGGATCCAAGACAGTAGTTGCAGACGGAAAAGCAGAAGATGAAAAACCGGATGCTCCGATGATCACTAAAGTAAATGTTACTGGAAACAAAGCAACAGTTGTTCTTTCTGGTGATACTGATGGCGCTGCAGGTTATGACTACGTAATCTCTACAGATCGCGATTGCATCACAAATAAAGACTATGATTCCATTAGCAAGAATCAGGTCAGCACATCCACTAACTTTAAGTATGTACAGCAGGGAACATACTACGCATACTGCCACGCTTGGAAACGTGACGAAAACGGTAAGAAAGTATTCAGCGACTGGTCAAATGCATATCCATTCGTTGTATCTGCAATCACACCGGATGCTCCGATCATCACAAGCGTAAAAGTAAGCGGAACAACTGTAAAAGTAACATATAAAGCAGCTGCTAATGCAACAGGATACGACGTAGTACTTGGAACATCCTCCAAGAAAGAAAACGGAGAGACTCGTCCATACCACTATGGCGATCACAAGATCCTGAACCTCAAAGAAGGTACAGTAACAGCTACATTTAAGAATGTACCAAAAGGAAGCTGGACAGTAGGAATGCATGCATTCAACAGAACTTCCGAAAACGGCAGGAAAGTATTCAGCCCATGGTCCAATCTTAAAAAGATCACTGTAAAATAATCCATTTGGGTAATTTTATATAAGATTCCAACAGGCAAGATGGGGCATAATTCATGATTATGCCTCATTCTTGCAATGCAAAAGAAATATGTTTTTCAGATAATAAAGGAGAAAAAGAATATGGGATTAAAAGAGCGTAGAAAAAAAATCATGGCTTTAATGCTCGCTGCCTGCGTAGCAGGGACCAGCGTTGTACCTGTAGCAGCTTCTGACGTCAGCGTATTCTCTGATGGAACTGATGCCTCACCAGAAGCTTTTGATTCTGCTGATGTCGATAGTGCTAATGGAGCAGCTACAAAAACTGTAAAAATCAACTACTATTCTGAAGAAGAAAAAAAACAGATTGCAGAAGTGGAGCTCACTGTTGATAAAGATGCTACATCTGTAAATACCAGCAAACTTACAGCACCAGAAGGCTATGAATTGGTATTAGCTGGTGATCTTGCAATCAATGATGGTTATGTATACGCTGCTGTTCGTAAAGCAGTTACAACAAAAGGAATTACTGTTGTATATCAGGATAGAAAAGGAAATGTCATCAAGACAGCTCCTATGACTGTTGATAAAGATGCTACTTATATTAACACTGGCAAATTAACAGCACCAGATGGATATACAATTGGCATCGTTGGTGACATTAAAATTTCCCAAAATAACAAAGTTTATATTACTGTAGACCAGAATAAAAAATCTGTAACTGTTATTTTTAAAGAATCTGGTAAAGTTGTCAGCAGTAAGAAACTTTCTGTAGTAGCTACTGCCAAATATGTTAATATGAGCAGAATCACAGCACCAGACAGATATCAGATTGTAACAACTGGTTCCAAATTAAAAATTTCCAAAAATAATACAGTAACTGTTGAGGTTAAAAAATTAGGAAAAACAATTAAAGTTATTTATAGATTAGCAAAAACAAACAAAATTGTTGCTACTGGAGAAATCGTTGTCGATAAAAAAGCTACATCTATTAAAGCCAGTGAAGTTCCGGTACCAGCAGGATACAAAATGGTAACAACAGGTTCCTGCTCTGTCAAAACTAAAAAAATCGAAATCTATGTAAAGAAATAATTTATTAAGAGTCACACATATCGATAACTTTCAGGTATTGTTAATAAACAATTTATTTACATACTCACAGATTCCTAAAAAGAAAGGGTCTGTGAAATAAGTCCCTAAAAGAAATAGAACCATTCGTTCATGCGAATGGTTCTATTTTTGTGGTAAAATTAACTTGCGATGAAAACTTTATACAATAATTATTGTAATTCAAAACAAGGATATTTACTGTTGCTGATTTCTCAGTTTGTCACTAATCAGATTTGCTCCCATGTCACAGATCT
>OFMF01001533.1_pt1 | contig 17760 bp, 16 predicted proteins | sample 1541771 | NCBI WGS metagenome assembly OFMF01 (sample SAMN04209235, study PRJEB22552) | human gut metagenome | biome: gut; material: feces | host: Homo sapiens | place: USA: Oklahoma
GGTGGGCACGTCGGGCAGGTAGTCCAGCCGCTCGGAGGTCGTGACTGCCAGATACTTAAAATCACCGGAGGTCACATAATCCTGCACGGTTCCGATGGGATTGATAATAACATCCAACTGGCCGCCCAGAAGATTCGCAACACGTTCTGCAGAGGATGAAGCATTGACGATATTCAGCTGCGCATCTTCCTCCACATTCAGTACGACGGATGCCCAGTGAGAGGTGGCTCCAGTGTTGGCGGCGATTTTCACGGTCTGGGGATTGGCCTGGGAATATGCAATCAGCTCCTCCATGGTGTCATAAGGGGCGTCAGCCCGCACGACCACGGCCTCGCCGGAACTCTTTCCCACCACAGCCACGGTCTCAAATGCCTCGGAACCGTAGTCGGCAATGCCGGTGGCCTGGTTGATATTCAGGCAGGTGTGATAAAACAGGCAGGTATAACCGTCGGGAGAGGCGTTCTTGACTTCCTCGGAACCCAGCGCTCCGCCATTGCCGGTGATATTGGTGACGACTACGGTCTCACCCAACACATCCTCCAGATATTTTGCATATGTGCGGGCATTAAAGTCAGTGTCGCCCCCGGCGCCCATGGGAACGATCATGTTGATGGATTTGGTGGGCCAGTCAGTGCCGCCATCCTCCGAAGAGGCGTCATCGGCCGGGGTATCCGGGCTGTTGCCGCAGTGGCCGGACTGCGACACCATGATCGCTCGGGGTGCCATCTATCTGGACCTGTGCTGCCGCTCCCTCTCTATCCGGGTGATCGAACTGATTATCAACGGAACGGACATTGTCAATATCCTGCTGTAGCTGCGGCAGAAATACGGCCCGGTTCCAGCTGCCATCCAGATTTTGCAGCTCTCCCGCCGGGAACAGTATCTGGGAAAGCCGGCATCCTCCGTGTTCTCCACCCCGGCGTTGAGCCGCATCGTGTCCGCGACGGAGAACACGGACGAGATTATCGCTTACAAAAACACCCACCTGTCCGTCAAAACGAAAAACATGATGATGCACGGCCTCCGGGCTGGAACTGTGGTTTCCCTGCTGAACGCCGCGCAGATCCAGACCACGGAGGACCAGCTGCGCAAAAAGCTCCACTACAAGGGACACAAGGCCAAGTACACCTTCGGGGACATCATCACCCGCAGCCCGCGGATGATAGCCTGTATCCAGGAGGCCAAGGCCTTTGCCCAGACGGACTCCAACATCGTGGTGGTGGGGGAGACCGGTACCGGAAAGGAGCTGTTGAGCCAGAGCATCCACGCCTGGAGCCGTCGGTCACAGAACAACTTCGTAGCCATCAACTGCGCCGCCCTGCCGGAGAACCTGCTGGAGAGCGAGCTGTTCGGCTATGTGGAGGGCGCCTTCACCGGCGCCACCAGGGGCGGTAAGCCGGGCCTGTTTGAGATCGCCCACAACGGCACCATCTTTTTGGACGAGATCTCGGAGATCCCCCTGGGACTTCAGGGGCGGCTGCTGCGGGTCCTGCAGGAGCGGGAGATCATGCGGCTGGGGGACAGTCAGGTGACTCCCATCAATATCCGGGTGATCGCGGCCACCAACAAGAACCTGGAGTCGCTGGTCCGGGCAGGCAAATTCCGCAGCGATCTCTATTACCGCCTGTATGTCCTGCAGCTGAACCTGCCCCCGCTGCGGGAGCGGCAGGAGGACATCCCGCTGCTGACGCAGAGCTTCCTTCGGAACTTCCAGGCTCGGGAGGGCGACGGCTGTCCGCTGGAACTGAGCGATGGCGACTGCCGTCTGCTGCAGAGCTGCCCCTGGCGGGGAAACATCCGGGAGCTGCAGAATTTCTGTGAGCGGCTGGCGGTGCTTTACCGGCCTGGCGTCTCTGTATCTGGCCTGATCGCCCATCTGCTGGAGAGTGCCGCCTCTCCCGAGACGCCGCCCCCGTGCCCGCCGCTGATGCCGAAGGCCGCCCATACCAGGATCGACCTGTCCTATGAGGAGTTGCTGGCCGTTCTTCAGGAATGCGGCGGGAACCGGACGCAGACGGCGGCAAAACTGGGGATCAGCCGGGGGACACTGTGGCGGCTGCTGAAGAAGTATCAGGTCGGACAGACATGAGCAGAGGCATAGCCCATGACGCATGCCGACTGCGGTTTCCAGAGTATGGGCAGGGGAGGGCAACGCTGATGGACCCCAGCGTACGAGAAAAAGCCCTGTGGCTGTAAAGCCAAAGGGCTTAATGGTTGCTGGTACTCAGTATGTGCAGCATCTGTGCCGCTGGTGGAAGCGGGGCGCCGCTGCAAAGCCTGTCACCCCCACTTTCCTGCCATCACAAGCTTCGTATCCTGTATTCCGGCGTTATAGCCGGAACGCAAGCGATTCCCGACTCCGGCTCACCCCGCTCGAAGGCGCAGTGGAGGACTCAATGCTTGATGCTTGTGCTCCGCCGACAAGCCGAGTCTCCACGAGAAAAGCCCCCTGGCGAAAGCCAGGGGGCTTGATGTTTTTTGCACTTAGTACATGCCGCCCATCTCGCCGCCGGCGGGGGCAGCGGGAGCGGGGGGCTCGGGCTTATCGGCCACCAGAGACTCGGTGGTCAGCACCATGGCGGAGACGCTGGCGGCGTTCTCCAGGGCGCTGCGGGTCACCTTGGCGGGATCGATGATGCCGGCGGAGACCATGTCGCAGTACTCCTCCTTGTAGGCATCAAAGCCGTAGCCGGTCTTGCCGGAGGTGCGGACCTTCTCCAGGATCACGGAGCCATCCAGACCGGCGTTGGCAGCGATCTGACGAATGGGAGCCTCCAGAGCCTTGGCCACGATGCGGACACCGGTCTTTTCGTCGCCCTCCACGCTGGAAAGCAGAGCCTCCACGGCGGGGATCACGTTCACGAAGATGGTGCCGCCGCCGGCCACCACGCCTTCCTCAACAGCGGCGCGGGTGGCGTTCAGGGCGTCCTCGATGCGGAGCTTCTTCTCCTTCATCTCGGTCTCGGTGGCAGCGCCGACCTTGATGACGGCCACGCCGCCAGCCAGCTTGGCCAGCCGCTCCTGCAGCTTCTCCTTGTCATAGTCGCTGGTGGTGGTGGAGATCTGCGTGCGGATCTGGCCCACGCGATCCTTGATGGCCTGGCTGTCGCCGGCGCCGTCCACGATGGTGGTGTTCTCCTTGGTGACCTTCACCTGGCGGGCGCGGCCCAGCATATCCATGGTGGCGCTCTTCAGCTCCAGACCGACCTCCTCGGAAATCACGGTGCCGCCGGTCAGAATGGCGATATCCTGCAGCATCTCCTTGCGGCGGTCGCCAAAGCCGGGAGCCTTGACACACACCACGTTCAGGGTGCCGCGCAGACGGTTCACGATCAGGGTGGACAGAGCCTCGCCCTCCACGTCCTCCGCGATGATCAGCAGCTTCTTGCCGGACTGGACGATCTGCTCCAGGATGGGCAGGATGTCAGCGATGACGGAGATCTTCTTGTCGGTAATCAGGATATAGGGATCGTCCAGGTTGGCCTCCATCTTCTCCATGTCGGTGGCCATGTAGGGGGTGATATAGCCCCGGTCAAACTGCATGCCCTCCACGACCTCGGAGTAGGTCTCGGCGGTCTTGGACTCCTCAATGGTGATGACGCCATCGTGGCCCACCTTCTCCATGGCCTCAGCGATCAGAGTCCCAATGGCCTCGTCACCGGAAGAGACAGCGCCCACGCGGGCAATGTCGTCAGAGCCGTTGACCTTCTGGCTGTTGGCCTTCATGGCCTCAATAGCGGCGGTGGTCGCCTTGGAGATGCCCTTCTTCATGACCATGGGGTTGGCGCCGGCGGCCAGGTTCTTCAGGCCCTCGTGGATGATGGCCTGAGCCAGCAGGGTGGCGGTGGTGGTGCCGTCGCCGGCCACGTCGTTGGTCTTGGTGGAGACCTCCTTCACCAGCTGAGCGCCCATGTTCTCAAAGGGGTCCTCCAGCTCAATCTCCTTGGCGATGGTGACGCCGTCGTTGGTGATCAGGGGAGCGCCGAACTTCTTATCCAGCACCACATTGCGGCCCTTGGGACCCATAGTGATCTTCACAGTATCAGCCAGCTGATTCACGCCCTTTTCCAGAGCCTTGCGGGCCTCTTCGCCGTAGCAAATGATCTTAGCCATAATACGTTACCTCCAATTTAGAGAAAGTGTGTTGAATTAGGAATGAGGAGTTAGGAATTGTGGAGTCCGGCTTTGCCGGACCATTTGGAATCGGCCGCCGCGGGCGGCTTATCAATTCCTCATTTCTAATTCCTAATTGCCATCGTCGAGTTTACTCGACGATGGCCAGAATGTCGTTCTAACGAACAATAGTGACCTCGTCACCGTCCGCCCATGAAACCAGGGTTTCATGGGATCCCAGAGTGGATTTGATCTGCGGCCATCGGAAGTCAATCCCGCCGGCCTCCGGCGCTTATCGCGCCGCCCCATCTCAGATGGGGCCCCAAGGTGGACGGCGTGATCCCGTCCCCGCTGGACTCACTCCACGATGGCGAGAATATCGTTCTGGCGGACGATGGTGACCTCATCGCCGTCCACCTTGACCTGGGTGCCGGCATACTTGCTGGTGATGACCTTGTCGCCCACCTTCACGGTCATGGTGACTTCCTTCCCATCCACCAGTCCGCCGGGACCGACGGCCAGCACCTCGGCAACCTCGGGCTTCTCCTTCGCGGCGCCGGTGAGGATAATACCACCCTTGGTGGTCTCCTCGGCCTCCACCAGCTTGACAACAACACGGTCAGCAAGGGGTTTGAGTTTCATAATGGGTTCCTCCTTATATGATGATTGGAATAAACAAGGTTAGGTTTTAGCACTCTTTTTGTCTAAGTGCTAACTACGACTATCATAATACCCTTATCCTCCGGAAAAATCAAGACCCATTTCAAAAAAATTTTGAGAATCCCCGGGATAATTTACTGTTTGTTCACAAAGGAACAACGAAAGTGCTAATTTCGCCCCGCTCCGTCCGGTTCCGCCACGACCGGAGACAGTTCCCCATAGCCCCAAATCAGCGCCCGCTCCACACAGCCCTCGATCCAGGGGATCGGATACTCCTCCAGCACGCACCGCTCCGGGAGCGTGGTGGACAGCCCCAGTTCCGTCAGCAGAGATCTGTCCCTTTGGAGGGTCCACCGCTCGTCCGCCGGATCGGTGCGCAGCCAGAAGGTCTCAAACCGCTCCCGGTCATAGATGAGGACGATCTCCGCCTGACCCAGGTCGCCCTCGGGCACAAAAAGGAAGATCTTGCAGAAGGGCAGCTCCGCCGGCTTGGCGGCAATGAGGGCCTCAGTCTTGCGCAGCAAGGCGGAAAACAGGGCCTTCCGATCCTTGCCACGGGGGTGAAAAAACCGGTGAGCGTACAGGTCCAGTTCCAGAAATTCCTCCCGGCCGTCCGCCTCGTCCGGGCGCCAGTTGGGCTGATAGTCCTCTACCACCCGCATCAGTTTTTTGAGCATCCTCCGGTAGCCCCGGAATTTTTTGACGCGATATGCCATGATGTATCTCCTATCTGACGCCGTACATGAACAGGTCGCACTTGAGCATACCATTATATAGCTTGCGCTTCTTGTCTGCCTTCTTCCCAAAGGTGCGCTCAAACTCCGTGTGGGAGGACAGCAGATACAGCTTCCAGGTCTCCGGGAACTTGGCCCACGCCTTTCCGAAGGAACGGTACAGCTCCTCCGCCTCCCGGCGCTCCATGATCCGCTCGCCGTAGGGGGGATTGGTGACGATCCGGCCGTACATCCCGCCCCAGTGGAAGGTGCGGGCGTCCGCCGCTTCAAATTTTACGATGTCATCCACCTCGGCCAGCTCCGCGTTGCGCCGGGCCAGTTCCACCGCCTCCGGGTCCAGGTCGCCCCCCCAGATCTCATAGTCCCCGTCGAACTCCTTGTCCATGGCCTCGTCTGCTGCCCGGAGCCACAGCTCCCGCTCCACACAGGCCCACTTCTGGGCGGAAAAGCTCCGGTTCAGGCCGGGGGCCCGGTTTTTGGCGATGAGAGCGGCCTCGATGGGGATGGTGCCCGAGCCGCAGAAGGGGTCGCACAGGGGATCCCGGCCCCGGTACCGGGACAACAGCACCATAGCGGCAGCCAGGGTCTCCCGCAGGGGGGCGGCCACACCCTGGGCGCGATAGCCCCGCTTGTGAAGGCCGGCCCCGGAGGTATCCAGCATCAGCATGGCGGTGTCCTTCATAATAGAGAACTGGATCTGATAGAGGGCCCCGGTCTCCGGCAGGGTGTTCAGCCCATACCGGGCTCCCAGGCGGGCAGCCACCGCCTTTTTCACGATGGCCTGACAGGCGGGGACGGAGTGGAGGGTAGAGTTCAGGCTGTGTCCCTTTACCGGGAACTGGCCGTCCCGGGGGATGAACCGCTCCCAGGGCAGCTTTCTGGTCCCCTCAAAGAGGGCGTCGAAGTCCCCGGCGGGGAAGGTCCCCAGCACCAGCAGCACCCGCTCCCCAGTGCGCAGGTTCACATTCAGCCTCGGGATGTCCCCCAGTGTCCCGCCGCAGAGGACGCGGCCGTTCTCCGCCCGCACCTGGGGCAGGTCCAAACGGCGCAGCTCATCGGCGGCCAGGCTCTCCAGGCCGAACAGAGTCGGGATGGCAAAGGTCAATATTTCATTCATGCGGAAAAACCTCCCCGGCCGCCGGCTGTCCTTGTCCAATGGTCCCGCGTCCGGTTCCCGGGCGGGGCTGCGGCCCTTGTCAGAACCAGTATATCGGAACCGGCCGGATTTCGCAACACCTTCCGCCCATACCGGCCCCGTGCGGGCGCAAAAAAACGCGCGCGGAGGAGCGCGGATGCGTGAGGACCAGCCCGAGCGGGCGCGGCAGGTGCAGATTGACGAATTTTACCGAAAACAGTCCCATGCCAGTGTGGAAAATTCCAGCCGCCTGTGGTATGATAATGCCACAGCCAAACAGGCGGGACACACGGCCGTGACAAGCTCCGGAGCTCACCGCGCTGGGCTGAGCAGCCCCGATCCCTTCCACCACAACCGGATCGATCCGTCGATCCAGAAAGGAGCCACCTATGCACCCCATCACCTGGCTGATCATCCTGGTCCTGTTCGGGATCGGCGAGGCGGTCACTGTGGGGCTCACGTCCATCTGGTTCGCGCTGGGCGCCCTGGGGGCGCTGATCGTCAGCCAGCTGGGCCTGGGCTTCTGGCCCCAGATCACTACCTTCATCGTCCTCTCCGCCCTGTCCATGCTGCTGGTCCGCCCCTTCGCCAAGAAGTTCCTGCGGCCCGGCTACTCCGCCACCAACGCCGACCGGATCATCGGCGCCACCGGCCTGGTCACGGAGGAGATCGACAACCTGGCCGGTCACGGCCTGGTGAACATCGCCGGACAGGTATGGAGCGCCCGCAGCACCGAAGAGGGCGCTGTGATCCCAGCGGGCCAGGAGGTCCGCATCGTCCAGATCCAGGGCGTCAAGGTCCTGGTGGAGCCGGTCCAGGCCGGCGGTTCCCAGCGCTGACCCGCCTCTTTCCCCTGCGTGCCCCCATATTCCGCGATCCCCGTGATCCCACCGTCATACGACAGAACAGGAGGAATAACTATGCTGGAACACATTATGAGTATGATCATCCCCGTCATCCTGATCCTGCTGGTCCTGGCCGTTCTGGCCGCCAATATCCGGGTGGTCCCCCAGTCCCGCGCCTTTGTCATCGAGCGCCTGGGCGCTTTCCAGGGCGTGTGGGGCGTGGGCCTGCACTTCAAGATCCCGTTCATTGAGCGGATCGCCAAGAACATCTCCCTGAAGGAGCAGGTGGTGGACTTTCCGCCCCAGCCCGTGATCACCAAGGACAATGTCACCATGCAGATCGACACTGTGATCTACTTCCAGATCACCGACCCCAAGCTGTACACCTACGGCGTGGAGAACCCCATGTCCGCCATTGAGAACCTCACCGCCACCACCCTGCGCAACATCATCGGCGATCTGGAGCTGGACCAGTCCCTCACCAGCCGGGACCACATCAACGGCCAGATGCGCTCCATCCTGGACGAGGCCACCGACAGCTGGGGCATCAAGGTCAACCGGGTGGAACTGAAGAACATCATGCCGCCCCGGGACATCCAGGAGTCCATGGAGAAGCAGATGCGGGCCGAGCGCGAGCGCCGTGAGGCCATCCTCCAGGCTGAGGGCCAGAAGCAGTCCCAGATCCTGGTGGCCGAGGGCGAGAAGCAGTCCGCCATTCTGCGGGCCGATGCCGCCAAGCAGGCGGCCATCCTCCAGGCCGAGGGCGCCAAGCAGGCCAAGATCCTGGAGGCTGAGGCCGAGGCTGAGGCCATTATGAAGGTGCAGCAGGCCACCGCCGACGCCATCAAGCTCATCAACGAGTCCGACCCCGGCGACGGCGTCATCAAAATCAAGGCTCTGGAGGCCTTCACCGCCGCCGCCAACGGCAAGGCCACCAAGATCATCATCCCCAGCGAGATCCAGGGGCTGGCCGGGCTGGCCGCCTCCGCCAAGACCATCTTCGATACCGAGGACCCCAAGACCATCTCCAAGCAGTAACCTCTAACTGTACCCAACAGGGCCGCCCCGCATGAGGCGGCCCTGTTTCAAATCCGGGAGGTGTACCATGAACCAGAAACAGAGGAAGCGATGGCTGTCCCTGCTGGCCGCCCTGCTCCTCCTCCCCGTCCTGGCCGCCTGCGGCCCCGGTCGTGCTGAGTCCTGTTACGGCCGGGTGACGGAGGTACAGCGGGCCCCCGACGGCTCCCTGTCCGCCCTGGTCCTGGACACCGGCGATGAGGCGCGGACGTGCGTTCTGCTCACCCCGGAGACCCATGTGGCCTCCACGGTGGAGGACCTTCTCTCTGAAGAGGCGTTCCTGGCGGATCCCCCTATGGGTGTCGAGGTCTCCGTCCTCTTTTCCGAGGATCCCCCGCCCCAGACCGTCACCGGCAAGGACGGGACCCGGTACTCCGCCCAAACAGCAGATTTCCTGTGGGTGGAGGACGCCCGGTATCCGGAGGGCCTCACCCTGTCCGACGGAACGGCGCTGGAGGTGTGGGCCATCGGCTTTCAGGAGAAGCAATACCGGCTGTCCGATGGGACGGTACTGCTCCAGGAGTTCCCACCCCAAACTGATTTCTCCAACGATTACGTCGGGAATATCCCGCTCAGTGAACTGCCCCCCCGCCCTGCCGGACGGCCTCCGGCGCTATTATCAGGACCGCGGTCCCCTCTATGACCTGACAGAGGAGCTGGAGCGGGCCGATCGGGCCTTCTGTCAGGATCCGGAGAACTTCCAGCCCTTCCGGGTGGAACAGCGGGTCTCCTGGTCCGCCTCCGCCCCCGGCGCACACTACTTCCTCACCACCCTGTCCCGCACGCCGGAGCCGAGGCTTCTGGAGGAGATCCAGTGGACCGACGCCTTCGACCCTGCGACCGGGGCGCACATCCCCACAGAGGAGCTGTTCTCCGCCGGACGGGACCAGGTGATTGACGCCCTCCTGGCCCAGATGAAGGGGGTGGAAGCTCCCCTGGCCCAGGAGCTTCGGGACGCCTTCCAGTTCTCCTACCTGTGCTTTTGGCCCGATCACCTGTCTGTGCAGTTTCCCGCTGGGAGCCTGCCCAGCCAAGAGTACTCCTGGAGCTGGAGCATCGGCTACGACGCCCTCTCCGGGGTCCTCCGGCCCTGGGCCGTCCCGGCGGAGGAGAACCCGGAACTTTAAGAAATCTTAAATTGACTTCCCCCATTTCCCCGCCTACAATGAAATCAGCTTTCCCGCGCCGCGGGAAAATGGGAGAAAGGATGTTGTACATGAAAAAATTTCTCAGCCTTCTGCTGGTGCTGGGCCTGCTGGGTAGCTCCCAGGTGGCTCTGGCCGCGGAGGAGAGCCCCGCTCCCCTGCCCGGCTGGTCCCACAGCATACTGGCCGATGGCTATTCCCTGGGCCTGTTTGGGGACGAGATCAGCGTCCAGCACAGCCAGACTGTGACCATGGAGCAGGCGGAGGCCCTGGCCCGGACGGTGGGGGACAAGCTGGCCCTGCTGGACCTGGAGCCCCGGCCCGCCGACGGGACCGCCCTGGTGCTGGACACCACCCGGGGCGGCGTGATGAACGCCCTGTATCAGGAGGCCGCCGCCTACTCCTTCCCCGGCGTGGAGCAGGGAGCCGAGGCCTTTATGACCTCTGTGGGGGCCCTGGCCGGAGACGGCTCCGGCCTGCATCTGGACCGGCCCTGCACCGTGCTGGAGGCCGCCGCCATGGCCAACAGCCTGATCCTGAACCTGTATGACCAGCAGGATGCCGGCTCCCTGGGCCTGCTGTGGCGGGCGGACAACGGCCGCGGCAATGTGCTGTATCTGCTGGGCTCCATCCATACCGACCGGAACAATCTCTATCCCTTCCACAAGCAGCTGCGGGACGTCATCCTGAACGCGGAGCAGGTCTCCTTCGAGCTGGACTTCAATGACACGGACCAGCTGCTGGAATTTGCCGCCATGCAGACCTATCCCGCCGGAGACAGCCTGGCCAGCCATATCTCCCCGGCGCTGTACCAGGCAGTGGTGCAGGCCGCCGCGCAGCTGGGGATGGACGAGGGCACAGTCTCCCAGTACAAGCCCTGGGCCCTGGCCAACGCCTTCTCCTCCCTGGCCACCCTGGATGAGACCAGCGGTGAAAACGCTATGGCCATCGATCTGTATGTGAACGCCAAGGCGGTCAACGCAGGGATCCACATCGGCGCGGTGGAGACTTACGCCTTCCAGGGCCAGATCTTCGACACCCTCTCCCCGGAGTACCAGGAGCAGTATCTGGCCGGCGGCCTGCTGCTGATCCTGGACCCGGACTCCATCAGCCAGGAGACCCGGGACGCCCTCACGGAGGTACTGGGGGAGGACGCCTTCCAGCCCGAGACCCAGGAGGCCATCCAGGCCCAGATGGATCAGATCGGCGCCATGATGGACAGCTGGAAGGCCCGGGACGCAGCAAAGTTCGACGCGGTCTACGGCAAGGACGTCATTCTGGACAGCGAAGACGAGTTGAACCGGAAGCTCTTTACCGGCCGGGACCCCGGTATGATCCAGTACGCTGCTGACTACCTGAATCAGACAGGCTCCCACACCGGCCTGCTGGTGGTGGGCGCGGGCCACATGGTGGGGGACACCGGCGTGGTCCAGGGCCTGCGGGACCTGGGCTATACCGTGGAACTGGTTCCCGTCCCCTGAGCAGGACACGCAGCTGGTCTCCGAACCGCTCTGCCCCGGCTTCGGCCGGGGCTTTTTATGATCTGCTCTGCGGAAACAGGGTTGAGCGGCGGTTAATTTTTTCGCGGATTTTTTGCGGGAGCGTCTGTTGAGAAGTGAACCGATGCCTGTTATGATGAAAACAGGAAAAGGAGGGGACTGATATGATGCTCAATGATGTGATCCGAACGCGGCGGCAGGCCCTCGGATTGACTCAGGAGGGATTGGCAGAGCGGCTTGGTGTATCTGCTCCGGCAGTCAACAAGTGGGAAAAGGCCATCCATTACCCGGATATTACGCTGCTGCCCGCCCTGGCCCGGGTCCTGGGGGTGGATCTGAACACCCTTCTCTCCTTTCAAGAGGACATCACGGAGCGGGAGATCGGCCTGTTCCTCAACCGGATCTACGAGACGGCGGGCGCGGAGGGGCTGGCGGCGGCCTTCGCCCTGGCCCGGGACAAGCTGCGGGAGTTTCCCAACAGCGACCTGCTGGCGTACAGTCTGGCAGGACTGCTGGAAGGGCTGGTATTGATGTCCCCGAACGCCGAAGAACAGGGGGCCCGGGATGCCTGGACAGAGGAAATTGACGCCCTCTATGAGCGCGGGGCGGCCAGTGCCGACCCCAAGGTACGCGAGTGGGCCTGCACCACTCTGGCCGGGAGATGTATCGGCCGTGGGAATCTGGACCGGGCCCAGTCCCTGCTGGCACAGCTGTCCGACACGCATCGGGAAAAGCGGACCCTCACCGCCGCCCTGCGGCGGAAGGAAGGCAGGACCGGCGAGGCGTGGGAGCTGCTGGAGCGGGAACTGATGGACCAGGCCCACAGCATCCAGACCACACTCCTCCACCTGTTGGAACTGGCCCTGGAGGAGGAGGACCAGGGCCGTGCCCGTATCCTGTCCGATACCGCCTGTCAAGCCGGGGCGATCCTGGGCCTGATGGACTACGCAGCCCTGTCCGCCCCCTTCCAGCTGGCGGCGGCGGAGCAGGACGGGCCCAAGGCCCTGGAGCTGCTGGCGCGGATGCTCCACAGCTTGGCCCTCCCCTGGGACACAGGCCGCCTCTACCCCCACATCCCGCCTAAGGAGGGGGAACAGGACAGCCGGCGCACCCTGATCCGGGCCATTTTGGATGAGACTGCCCGGGACCCGGACTGCACCTTCCTCCGGGCGGAACCCGGCTGGCCGGAGCTGCTGGCCCGGTATCAGACTGAAAATTGACAGAAATTTCGCCGTAAAAAAATCTCCCCGCTCCACATACTGAAGGACAGGACACGTATTCCCGTCACATCCGCTCCGCATCTCTGGACACAAGAGGCGGAGCCGCGCCGGGAATACGCGATTTTGTGGAAAACGAGGTGGGTTTTTTGCGGGATCATGGTGCGCACGGGATCAGCTGGGCCCTGCTGGTGCTGTGCTTCGCGCTGGCCCTCTCCCCCGCTCCCCAGCCGGCCGGGGACCGTGCAGCCTCCGGCGGCGCGGAGGTGGAGATCGAGCCGGAGATGCCGGTGGTGGCCCTCACCTTCGACGACGGGCCCCGGGCGGCCACTACGGGCCGCCTTCTGGACGAGCTGGCCCTGCGGGAGGTGCCCGCCACCTTCTTTCTGCTGGGACACCGCCTTCAGGGCAATGAGGAGCTGGTCCGCCGCATGGCCCGGGAGGGCCATCAGATCGGCGTCCACACCTTTGACCACATCCCGGTGACTGGCCTGTCCCGCCAGGACTTCGGCCTTCAGGTGGGGGGCGTCCGCGCCCAGCTCCGGGACATCCTGGGGGACGGAGAATTCTGGCTGCGCCCCCCATACGGCCAGGCAGACGGCAACACCCGGGCCTGGGCGGACAGCCCGATCGTGCTCTGGTCAGTAGATCCGGAGGACTGGAAGGATCACGACGTCTCCCGCATCGTTTCCGCCGTGACGGATCAGGTGAAGGACGGGGACATCATCCTCCTGCATGACATCTACCACAGCTCGGTGGACGCCGCCGTCCAGATCGTGGATGAGCTGCTTCTCCGTGGGTTCTGCTTTGTCACTGTGGAGGATCTGCTGGCGTGGAAGGGGATCTCCCCGGAGCTGGGGGCCGTCTACCGCTCCGGAAGATAAATAAAATACCGCCGCCCTGCCTGGCTTCAGGCGGGGCGGCGGAACTTCTTGCGGGAGGGCCTTTGATAAGCTGTGCTCACCGGGGCTGCTCTCCGCTCCTCCGGCGGGGAAGGGGATCGGGGGGCAGCAGGGCCTGCTGGGTCAGCTGGATGAACCGCTCTCCAAAGTGGGAGAGGTAGCGGTCCCGGCGGTAGCCCACCACCAGCTTGCTGATGGTGGAGGGGTCGGTCAGCGGAAACAGGTCCAGCTTCTCGGTGGAAGCCTGGTTGGCCGTGACATGGATGGTCTTGAGGAACAGCTCCGGACAAATGGTGATGCCGATGCCCGCCTCCGCCATAGCCAGGGTGGTGATGGTATTCTCCGTCTCCAGGATCAGCTTGGGCTTGAAAAAATGGCGGCTGAAGTACTGGTCCACCGTATTGCGGGTGCGGTTGCCCCGCTTGATGAGGATGAACGGCTGGTGCTGGAACACATCGATGTCCGCGCCGGAGGCAAATTGGGCCCGCACCTCCTCCGCCCGGTCGCCGAAGAGCTGGTCGGTGAAGATCTTGGGGACCACCAGGATCAGCTCCTCCTCCGTCAGCGGGACCACCTCCACCCCCTCCATCATAATGGGCTGGAAGCAGATGATGAGATCCACCCGGCCGTGGGCCAGCTCATCCTCCAAGTGGGTGGAGTTGCCCTCAAACAGAGAAAACTCCACCATGGGGAACTCCGCCTGGAATTTCGGTAATATATCCGGCAGCAGGGCCAGACCGCAGGTATGGGAGATCCCCAGGCGCAGCAGTCCCATATAATGCCGGTTGATGTCTCCCACCTTGGCCAGATACTGGCTGTGGAGGTCCAGGATCTGGGTGGCCGTTTCCACCAGCAGGTCCCCCGCGTAGGTCAGGGACAGCTTGGGCGACCGGGTGAACAGCTTCACGTCCAGCTCCTTTTCCATATTGCTGATGTGGTTGCTCAGCGACTGCTGGGAGATGTACAGCCGCTCCGCGGCCCGTGTGATATTCAGTTCCTCTGCCACAAGCAGGAAATATTTCAAATGGAGAAAGTTCATAGCGGGCCCCCTCATGATTTGAATGTTATCCTTCATTTTAGTTGGGACAGTTCGATTATACCACAGCGAAAAGGTTGTGGCAACCATCAGCAAAAATCTGCTGTTCGGAACATCAATTTTATGTTTTAATAGTAGTGAATAAAGGGTAATTTGAATAAGGTCCCCTTGTGTTTCCTGTGTACCCTTCTACACATATCACAAACACTCGACACTGAGAAAGGAAGATTGTTTACCATGAAATGCCTGATCATCGACGCCGTCCACAGCGCGATCTCTGAAGAGCTGAGCAAGTATATGCAGGTGGACACCCACATGCTGCCCACCCAGGAGGAGCTGCTCAAGCTGATCCCTGACTATGATGTGCTCATCATGCGCGTCGATCCCGCCATCAACAAGGAGATCCTGGATGCCGCCAAGAATCTGAAGGTCATCGGCGTCTGCTCCGTGGGTCTGAACCACATCGATCTGGACACCGCCAAGGAGAAGGGCATCCAGGTGTTCAACGCTCCCGGCCTGAACGGCAACGCCGTGGCCGAGCTGACCCTGTGCAAGATGCTGGAGATGTCCCGCCACACCATCCCCGCCTGCTACGACGTCAAGGTCAACAAGACCTGGGACAAGTATAAGTTCGTGGGCCGTGAGCTCCGCGGCAAGACTCTGGGCGTTCTGGGCTTTGGCCGCATTGGTCAGCGCGTGGGTGAGCTGGCCCGTGTCTTTAAGATGGACGTTGTCGCCTATGACCCCTATCTGCCCGCCCATGTGTTTGAGGAGCAGCACGCCAAGAGCATGAGCATCGAGGAGGTCCTGAAGGTTTCCGACTATGTGACCATCCATATGCCTCTGAACGACGAGACCCGCAACCTGTTCAATGCCAAGTCCATCGCTGAGATGAAGGATGACGCGGTTGTTCTGAATATGGCCCGCGGCGGCATTGTCAACGAGAAGGATATGTACGAGGCCCTGAAGTCCGGCAAGATCGGCGGCTATGCCTCCGACGTCATGGAGAACGAGCTGGCCGCCGGCGGCCTGACCGAGGGCGCTGGCTTTGACTCCCCCCTGTTCGAGTGCGACAACTTCATCGTCACTCCCCACCTGGGCGCTCAGACCGTTGACGCTTCCCGTGACATCGGCGCCCACATCATCGGCAAGGTCAAGGAGGCCCTGGACCTGAAGTAATCAATATTTTCCCGGAATCGAGCGCAAGGGAATTTGAATAGAGCGGCAGAAGGCCGGCATCCAGATGGATGCCGGCCTTCTGTTTCTGATTCTTCCTCTGTCAGCCGTTCAAACGCGTTCAGGCGGTTTCCCCCGCTGCCTGCCTCTCCTGAGGAGGGGCAGGGTTTGCTTCAACTCCTGGCGCAGGCGCAGTGCCCGGGCTACATGGTAATTGACCACGACATCCTCCACCCGCTGGCCCTGATCCCGGACGCCTTCCACCACCTTGGCGCCCAGCGTCCGCAGCGCCTGACGGTTCTCCTGGTTCAGACGCCCTCTGCACTCCATGTTCCGCAGGGCCTCCAACTCCACCACCAGCTCCTGTGCGATGTCCTCACAACTTCGCAGACATTGGAGTTCCCGTTTCTGCCGCGTTCGATGCAGCAGCAGCCGCTGCTGGGAAAACAACAGCAGCTGGCCCTCCAGGGCGTCCACCTTGCGTGCCAGAACTTCTGCCTCCGGCAGATGCTGGTCTCCGTCAAACAGATCTTCTAAAAAGAGGATCAGATCCCGATCCAGTCCCTCCATAGTCTGTCGGATCTTCTTGCTGTTGTCATAGGGGAAGATCAGCAGATTAACCGCCAGCCCGACAGCCAGGCCAATGGCAGTATCCCACAGCCGCCCCACTGCATAAGAGGCCCCTTCCACCGCCGGGTTCAAACATACATTGACCAACACCAAACAGGGGAGCACGGGAACCAGCTTGAAGCGGAAATATTGATAGCCCGTCAGGATCCCCACGATCCCCACCCCAATGCCGATCACAGGCGGGATCCGCAGAGCAATCACGGTCAACGCCAGCAAGCCCCCTACTGCGACTCCAAAGATCTGTGTCAGACAGGCCAAAAGTGATGCGGTAAATGTGGGGCCGACTGCGGACATTGCTCCTATGGTGGCAAAGACCACCTTTGCCGGGCTGGCGCCATAGTGTTCTATCACGGCCAGGGCCAGCGTGACGGCCAAAGCGGTTTTCAGGATCCGCGGTCCCACCGGGCTGTTCCAGCTCCGTAATCGCATATTGATCAGCTCCCCCGCAACCGAAAAGTTCTTCGATAAAGAAAAAAGGAAGGAACAAAATGTTCCTTCCTTTTGTGTTGGCACTACCTATCTTCCCGGTCCGTCTCCAGACAAGTATTTTCGGCAGAAGCGAGCTTAACTTCCGTGTTCGGAATGGGAACGGGTGGACCCTCGCCCTAATCAGCACCAACTTACTTTCTTTTGAAAAAGAAAGTAAGCAAAGAAAACTTCATACTTTCCACTTCAGGAGAACTGTTTTTCTCTCCTTACCGTCTTTTTCAACAGCGATCATTTTATCAAATTTTCAACCGTCTGTCAAGAAAAACTTTCCTGACTCACCGCCCGAAGGGCGGTCACCAAATCACAAACCAGCGAAGCGTTTGTGATTTGGAAGGAAAAAATAAACGGAACTCAGGTGAGCTTTCGGCTTCAGCCGGAAGCGAACCGTGTGCAGTTTATTTTTGACTGGTGACCCGTACGGGAATCGAACCCATGTTTGCGGCGTGAGAGGCCGCCGTCTTAACCGCTTGACCAACGGGCCGTATGGTGCGCCTTCAGGGATTCGAACCCGGGACCCACTGATTAAGAGTCAGTTGCTCTACCAACTGAGCTAAAGGCGCATACTTTCTTTCGAGAAAGAAAGTATGCAAAGAAAGCTTCCTTCGTCTCTCTTTTCTACTTCTCCTTCTCTCAAGAGGGAGGCGCTTACCTGCGCCTTCAAAACCGAACAGTGAAACTTCAAGTCATCGCTCACAAGCGCCTGCATCCTTCCTTGACCTTTAGGTCAAGCCCTCGGCTTATTAGTATCGGTCAGCTGCACACGTTACCGTGCTTCCACCTCCGACCTATCTACGACATAGTCTACGTCGAGCCTTACTCCTTTCGGATGAGAGATCTTATCTTAGGGGGAGTTTCACGCTTAGATGCTTTCAGCGTTTATCTCGTCCAGACGTAGCTACCCAGCTGTGCCCTTGGCAGGACAACTGGTGCACCAGAGGTCTGTCCATCCCGGTCCTCTCGTACTAAGGACAGCTCCCTTCAAATCTCTTTCGCCCGCAACAGATAGGGACCGAACTGTCTCACGACGTTCTGAACCCAGCTCGCGTGCCACTTTAATCGGCGAACAGCCGAACCCTTGGGACCGAATTCAGCCCCAGGATGT
>OFMF01001540.1_pt1 | contig 17694 bp, 39 predicted proteins | sample 1541771 | NCBI WGS metagenome assembly OFMF01 (sample SAMN04209235, study PRJEB22552) | human gut metagenome | biome: gut; material: feces | host: Homo sapiens | place: USA: Oklahoma
CAGCCAGTACGCGGGCGGCCGCGACCACTGCGGAATTCACGGCCTTCAGCCCATCGGCGTTCTTCAATGAGCGCTCCAAAGCATCCGCCACATTATGGCTCGGGAATTTCACCGACATACTTCACCTCGAATCTGCAATCGCGCGCGCGACCCCCGTTCAATTTCGGCCATCGGGGAGAGGAAGACCGACCACGCGGGACGTCTTGCGCTCTGTCGTTGGTTTTACGATTTCACCGCCCCTACCCCTCGTGTTGGGCTCATGCTGTTGTTATCCATTGTCTTGAGAGTGTTCCGATTGGCGCTGGCGGATCTTGGTTGCCTCTCAAGCGGTTGCAGCTGGTGTGGCTCGGCTTGAAGCCTGCTGGGTCGAATTGGAGTTCGGGATGCTTGCTGACCGGGAACATGTGATCGAGATTGAATGAGTCATCTGTGGTGTTCTTGACTGCGTTGTAGTCGATTGGCATGCCGCACAACCAGCAGACTGCATGCTGTGCCTTGCATTGTGTGAAGAATGTGGCCTTGTCTTTTTCGAATTGGCGGCTGGTCTTGCGCGTTCTTCCTGGCATGTGGTCACCGCCTTGTGGTGCTTCGGGCTGGAGTCGAACCAGCGCATGGTGTGGGATGCACTATCTCTGATCACGGGCATTCGCAAAGAATCATGAAGCCATGGCCGGTTTGGTATCCGTCCTCTGGTATCTGTGCTATCCCTCGTGCTCTGCCACTGAGCTACCGAAGCTGATATGAATAATGGCCCAGCCCTTTCAGGCTGAACCATTTTACTACTGTACGACAGTATAGCATTTTAATTGTGACAGTCAAGCATGGCGGTTATTTCTCCGAGGTTGAACACGTACTCTCCTTTGTGTTTTGTCGGCGTGGCGTGGAGTTTGCCTCTGGTGAGCCATTGGCGGATCTGGTCGCTTGTGCAGTGGATGTCCATTTTGGAGAGGTATCTTGCGACTTCGACTGGTTTTCCGGTGTATTCGAGTTGCCAGAGTTTGTTGTCGCGGGTGGCTTTGATGGCTTGGACTCCGCCTTGCCATTTGCAGTGCGGGCATGTCCATTCGTCGGCCTGTGGCGTGCTGGTGGCTTGGTGGCCGCATTGTGGGCATGTGCCGATGATGACCATTGCCTCTTCTGGTGTCAAGGCCGTCTCGTTGCGTCGGCTGATGTGTTCCAGGGCTGCGTAATCGTCTGCTGCAGTGCTCATGTCGAGGATGGTGCGCCGGTTGCTGATTATGGCGAACCACGCTTTCCGCCAGTCGTATCCAGCGTATGCGGCGCGTATTTTGCCCGCCTGTTCCGCCAACCATGCTTCGCTGTCTGCGATGAGGTCTTGAGCGTGGGTGTCGATGGGTATTGGTGCGTTGCCTCGGCTTGGCGTGTGTGCTGGGGTGCCGATGCGGGCCTGTCGGAGCATGATGCTCCGCAGGGCGGGCAGTTGGACGTGTCCGAGCTGGCGGATCAGCTGCCAGTAGTTTTCTCGGCAGCTGGCGCAGAGCAGATTCGCGGCCACCGGCTTCATTGGCTTCCGGCAGTGCTGGCAGTTGGTCAAAGTCTGGTCTCCTTGTCGTGCTGGCGGATGAGTGCGGCGATTTCGGCTTTCGGCACTTGCGGCACGAGCGGCGCGATCTCGTCGAGCGCGTAACCGGCCTGATGCCACTTGATGATTATGTCTTCGAGTATTTTCTTCACTTGTATTCCTCCACTGTGTTGCATCCGATGTATGCGCCTCGGTCTTTGAGGCATGCCCACGTCACGTCACCGGTCTTGACCGTCTCCATTTGAAAATCGTGGTGGGTGGACGTGTACCACTGCATGGAGATGCATGTGCCGATGGTGAGGGAGATGATGAGCATGCAGGTGATGACGGTGCAGATTATTGTCTTCTCGGTATTGGTCATTTGGTCTCCAGATATGGGTTTTCTGTGGTGTGTGGCGGGAAGTCGCATTCCTGGTCTTTCCATCCGGCCGCGTAGCCTTCCTGCCATGCTTTGCGGCGCTCGTGTTCCAACCATTCTCGGCTGTACATGATTACCGGTTCGTGTTTCATGATTTCTCCTTGTTGAGTCTGTCGGCTAATTCGCAGGCCTTTTCGTCTGCCTGTGCTGTTTCTTCGTCGCGTCCGAGCGCTTCGAGCACGTGAGAGCATTTCCACGTGTGCACGTGGCGTTTCGAGGGTGGTATGCCGCTCATTTTGGCTCTGCGTTGGCACCAGCCCTTCCACAGGCGCGTCCAGTCGGCTATCGTGCGGTTTTCGCCATAATGTCGGCTTAAGAATGCGTTCCACGCGTCTGACAGGTCGAGATTCGGGTAATCGCGGATTATGGCGGCATTGGCGTGGGTTTTCTCCCTGACCAGCTCGAAGTCGTTCAGCCCGATTTCTTTGGAGAAAGAAGAAGAATATTCTTCTTTCTCTTTCTTTTGGGTTCTGGTGTTCTGGTGTTCTGGTGTTTGTCCCGATTCTGTTTCGATTCTGCCGGCAGTCTGCGCAATTTCTGCCGGCAGACTGCCAGCAGAATACCGGTCATGCTCACGCTTGCGCTTGGCCATCACCTGCTGACGGCTCCGATTATGTTCGAGATAATCGTTGATGACATAGCCGCCATCCACGGCCTCGATCAATCCGACCTGCTGCAAAGCGTCAAGCTCCTGCGTGGTGATGTCGAGCACGAATTCCGCCGTGTCCGAGTCCACGAAGCCGTCCGTGAGGTTGTCACCGCAGTAGGAAAGCATGACGACGAACGCACTGACGGCAGAGGGCATGGTGCGACGCAACCGGCGTACCTTCCGGTTGAGATAGAAGCCATTGGCCAATTGCACGTAACCGCGCCTTGCCATCAATCCTCCCCTCTTGTGATGCCGTTGAATTCCATCCAGATTGCCTCCTGCCGTGGCGTGGTGCAGGGCAGGTCGGTGTAGTTGGTGTTCGCCCAGCCGCTTCCCACGTGTGGTTTCGCCATCGCGTCCAGGGCTTCGGCGATCTCCAACAAGTCCGGTGGCGGGTCAAGCGTCACCATGACAAACCCATCATTACGGCTTGCTTCGCGTCCACCAGCCGATACCCGCAGTAAGGGCAGGTGACGTAATAGCTGCCCACCGTCTCGCCGCAGTGGGCGCACTCGACATATCGGATTGCCTTGCTCATTCGTTTACCGCCTTGCGTGCCACTTCGAGCAGGTCGCGCGCCCGATCGATGAAGTCTTCCCGATAGCCACAGATTTCCCCGGCGTAATCCCACGCATCGTCTTCGTCCTTCGCCACATAGTCGCTTTCGATGCCATCCCACTTCTTGCAGCTTCGCCATAGCAAGCGTTTTGCCACGGCCTCCACCTCAACGTCAGACGGTGGCGCTTCGCGGCCTCGAATATAGGCTTCCTGCAAATCGTCAGTATTGGCAGCGAAAACCTTCTTGCAGCCCGAACCGTCATTCCAGTACTCGGTCGAGTACGCCTTTTCGGCTTCATCCTCTGAGATACTCAATTTGTCCTCTTTCCGTTCGCTTTGACCATTGCCCAGAGAATTTCGCTCGCCGGACGCCTCCTGTATGACAGGTCGTTGTAGGACTGCACATAGTCGAGAATCAGTTTCGAGCCGGTCGAATCCGGTGTCAGGATCGCGTTCACTCGCGGCGGCACCATCTTCTGCCATACGATCTCGTCGCACAGTTCCTTCGTGCAGACCAGATAGTTCTGATCGCCGTAGAACGTCAGTCCGTTGCCGCTAGTGAAGTCAGCCATGCATGACTTGACCTCGTAGAACTCGAAGCAGCCTTTCTCGACGCTTGCGGGCACCGGCTCACCGTTGATGTTCCAGGGCTTGAAGCCCACGTAGTCCACGCGCCTTTCGTCGGGCGTGTTACGGTCGAAATTGACCTCGCTCGCCCAAAAAGCGGTCTGATTCCTCAACCTCTTCTCCACCAGCTTGGACAGCATGGCGGTGGTTTCAGCCCTGCTCATTTCTTCCTCCTGAAGTACTTGTATTCATCGTGATGGAACAGGAACAGGTGAAGTCTCCACACCTTGACTGCCAACAGGCCCTTGAGTGTGATCGCATACCCGCCATGGACACGCTTCATGAGCTTCCTATCGGCCAATGATTCAAGTATTCGGGAAAGCTCTTGGTTCCCTCGTTGTTGCCAGATGTAGGTCATCCCCTCAGCGATATACAGGCAACACATGTCCTTGTCGTATTGACTAATCATCATTAGCCTCCCTCTCAAGGATGTAGACGTTCGTCGCTGTGACGGCGTTATCACGCAATTCCGTTGGTGGCATGGTATCCACCCGCAGAATCTTCCAACCCTCGTTCAGCAGCTCTTCAAGCGCCTCCATATTGACTAAGCGACGGTCGCTGCCGCGATCAGCCCAAAACAGCGGGCAAACCTTGTACCGTTTATTCATTTCGCGTCCTCCTTCATGAAGACAATCCAGTGTGTTCCCGTGCGGTTCGGCTGCTTGTTGCCGAAGAGCGGCTTGTGCGCTGTGAGCTTGAGAATCTGCGATACGGGTATCTGCGTCTCATTCCATTTGAAAATCAACACTCCGTGCTCTTTCAGGACGCGGAAGCACTCGCTGAACATGGTCTTGAGGTCAGCTTTCCACGTCTCTTGGTCGAGGCAACCGTATTTCTGCGCCATGTAGCTCGTTTCCCCCGCATTGCGCAGGTGGGGCGGGTCGAGCACCACCATGCGGAACGTCCCGTCGGGGAACGGCAGGTCGCGGTAGTCCATCAGCATGTCCGGCTTGACATCGAATCTACGCCCGTCACACAATTCCCAGCTTTCATCACGCACATCACCGAAAAGCACTCGATCATCCGACTTGTCGAACCAGAACATTCGGCCGCCGCAGGCGGGGTCAAGAACAGGCTGATACGCGCTCATTTCGTGTCCTTCCTCTTGTATTCGTCCACTACGTGTTTCCACTGGATGCTTGCATCCATAGGGTCGCTGTACCAGTTTGTAGAGAGGTGCTTTCGGGGGCATTGAAGCCGGTATATCGACTTGATGTAATCCCCATCCTGTGTATGGCTCTTAACGATTTTGGGTAGTCTGCCGCACATTGGACACCCGAATTCGTTGCGTCTGCGTTTGAACCACATGACTATGCCTCCGCGTCTTTGTTCCGCTTTCGGCCCGTCCGACTCAACATAAAGCCGTCCAGATAGAGCTGGAACAGGCTCACATACAGGCCGTCTTTTATATCGTCTTCCGGTTTCGCATACAGTCGTTCGTTCAGGAGTGCGACTGGCAGTCCGGTGCGTTCCTCCCGTTCGATGTGGAAGGGTATTTCCTCCTGGCCGTCTGCGGTCTCGCGGACTGCCACGCCGTAGTCGCCCACCTGGGGCTGATCGGATGGGTCGCTATTGTCCGTGTCCTCGTAGGTGAGGCAGGACAGCATGGAGCCGCTGTAGCCGAGCATGGAACGGCAGTGGTCAGCTGTCTTTCCGTATGCGTCGATTTGCCCCTTCACGACACCGTATGCGGTCGTGTCACGCTGCATCAGAAGAGCGTTTGCAAGCCTCAAGCCATCAATCTCAAGCTGCTCGCACCAGTCGATGATCTCTTGCAGTGTCTTGTCTTTCTCAGTCACGTTCGTCGCCATGATTAGTGTTCTTCCTCTTCGATTCGGATTGTGATGTGGTAGACGCCTTTTTCGGTGCTTGGCTCGCCTAGCCGATAGTCCGGGCCGACCACGTATCTGGCGTTATCGTCCGGCCAGAAATCGGCTTGTGTGATGGCGTCCAAGATTGCCTTGACCATCGGCGCCGCGTTCTCGGGGTCGAATCTGCCGTGTGTCAAGGGGTGGATGATGGCGGTCACATGCACCGGCCATTTGGCGGGCGGCTTGAGTTTGCCGCTGTTGATGAGACTGCGGTAGGTGAGGTAGGCGCATCTTTTCACGACGCTGGTGCGCCGGTATTTCGCCCGCCAGTCTCCACGTTTGTTCTGGGTCCACCAGTAGGCCTTCTGCACGTCGATGGTGGTTTCCTGCGTCATTCGTCCTCCAAAATCCAAATGTCGGCATCGCCAATGTCCGCGTAATGGTCTTCGCTTTCGGCCTCACATTCGGGGCATGGTATGGGGCGCGCCGGATACAGCGCGCACCCATGTTTGGGACATACCGGCAGCACGTCCGGCGGCTCAATCCACTCACGCATCATCAGAAGTCAGGCTCTCCAGCCGGAGCGCCCCACGGATCATCGGCCGGAGCCTGCGACTGCTGCTGGGGCTGCTGCGGCTGCTGATAGCCGCCATTGGCGTTGCCGCCCTGGTATGAGCCTGACTGCATCTTCTGCACCTGAGCCGTCGCATACTTGAGCGACGGGCCGATCTCGTCCACCTGCAATTCGATGACCGTGCGGTTGGAACCGTCCTGCGCCTGATAGGAACGCTGCTGCAGCCTGCCCTGGGCGATGACGCGCATGCCCTTGTGGAGCGTCTGGACGCAATGCGAGGCGAGGTCACGCCAGGCCGAACAGCGGAGGAACAGCGCCTGACCGTCCTCCCACTGATTGGCCTGGCTGTTGTATACGCGTGGCGTGGCCGCGATGCTGAAATTCGCCACCGTGGAACCATTGCGCGTCGTGCGCATCTCAGGATCTGCGGTCAGATTGCCAATGATCGTGATAACAGTCTCTCCGGCCATCACTCGGCCTCCTTCACTTCAGTCTGCTGCCCGGCTTCAACGTCCGGCTCCATGACCTCGGCGGTCACGTCATCAGCTCCATCATCGCCATCGTCATCAAGCACCGGCTGGAACACGTCGCCGTAATCGGGCGTGGTGTCATCGCTGGCGGCGGCGGTCTGCGCCTGCACCGTCAACGGCAGATAAGGCGCCGCGCGGCGGATGGCGGTCTTCTTGGCCATGGCCTCGTAGTCGGTTTTCCATGGGCCGAAATTGCCGCTCTTGCTGCGTGCCCTCGCCTGCTCGATCTCCTGACGGTTCAGGACGAGGAAGTAGTGGCCGCCGTCCTTGAAATGCGCGACCATGTACACGTGGGTCAGTTCGCCGGGGTTGGCGCATGGCACGTGGTGCAGATCCTCGTTGAGACCATAGCTGTAGGAGAATTCGTCTCCCTGGTGTACGGCTCGAGTGCTGATGTCCACGAGCTGGCCGCTGCGGCGCGCCAAGTCGATCATGCCGCGATAGCCCATGATGAACGTGGCTTCCATGCCGCCGGATTTCTTGTTGTAGAAGGGGAGCACGTAGGCTCGTCCCAGTCCGTCAACGTTGGATGGTTCGAGGCCGAGCGCGCTGCAGGTCATGAAGCAGGAGAGCACGCTTTGCGGCGAGCATTCCGCGAGTTTCGGCGTCTTGTTGATGGCGCTGACGCACATCTGGTAGAGGCGGTCGGGGCTGATGTTGTTGCCGACGACACTGGCGATGCGCGGCCAGCTCTTCTTCATCAGCATCTGGAGGTTCTTCTTCGGCGTCATTTCGACCATCTGACGGCCCTGCGCCTGCTGTGCGATTGCTCCCATGATTTATTACTCCTTTTCTTCGATGGATTTGAATGCGAATTTGCGGTAGGTGGTGGCTTTGACGGTGTACTCTTTGCGGGTCGTCGGCTTGTAGGTGGCTTGGAGGTTGCCGCAGCGGACGCCCGAATGCGAGCCGATGCGCAGAATGATCTGCTCCTGCAATTCCTTCTGAGCGGACTTCATGTCATTCAGCATTCCGGTGGCGCTCTCATATCTGGCGAGCAGGTCGTAGAGGTCGTCATCGTCGCTTTCGTCCACGATGTCCGGCGTCGGTTCGGGGAACGCCTTCTGCACGTCCCCGCCGGTCAACTGCGGTGGCGTGCCCGTGGTGACGAAATGCCAGAAGTCGGCTGCGGCCTTGTCGATCGCGGCCATATCCTCCACGTCCGCCTCGAAGGGAATCTCTACCGGCTCGTCGTCCCCGATGGCGGCGTACACGTAGCCCCACGTCCAGCCGGTGACGAGCGCGTAGAATTCGACCTGAGCGAGATAGTAAGGCGGAATTCGGAGGTTGCCGTCCTCGTCATGCCAGTCCCCCGCTCGACGACCACCCGCCGTCTTGATCTCGAGGATTCCGAAGCTTCCGTCCTCCCTTTGCAGGATGCCGTCAAGCGAAGCCCTCAGAAAAGGCTTCTCACGGCTGATGAACTGCTTGTCCGTACCGTCAGTGACGAGCATTTCGGGATGTGCCGCGCGGAATCGCTTCCTCAATTCGTTTTCTAGGGCATTGCCCTTGACCACCGCCCATTTGTCCGAAATATCCTCCGGCTCCACGCGGCCGGTCTTCTCAAGCCACAATTCGTAAGGCGTTTTGAAAGCGTTAAGTCCGAGAATCGTGCTCATATCCGAGCCGCCCACACCGGCCTTACGGCTCTTCAGCCACGCAAGATGACGTTCCGTCTTCTTGCCCTGTTTGAAACGCTCGATCTGATAGCGTTCCGTGTCCTTGAGCGGAATACGTTTCATTCCCTCGTCACTTTCTCTTCTTGGATTTCAGCGTCGAAAAAATCGATGATGAGATTGCAGATAGCGACCGCCGACGTTTTGAGCTGGGTTTTTTCCTCTTCGTTTTCGGCCTTGACAGTGAAAACGCCATCCTTGCTATCGAATTTGAGCTTCATTTTGCGTCCTTCGAGTAATTGGCCTTGATGTCCATCAATTCGCCGGTGAGCAGTTTCGTGGCGAATCCGTAGACCACTTTGTCGTTGGCTTGGAACGCGGTTCGCTGCAGAGCGCTGATGGCGTCGAAAATGCCGGTCAATGCGTTGGAGATGATGGTGCGTGGGTCGGCTGTGGCTTGTGGCTTGACGTCGATAGTTCCGGTGGTGAAGTCGTTTGCCGTGATTTTCGATTCGGTAACGTCGGCCGCCGTGATTTTCGATTTGGTGATGTTGGCCGCTGCGATTTTCGATGCGGTGGTCATGGTTTCTTCCTTCTTTCCGGTCGTGGCGTTTTTCCGTGTTTTGCGGGGGGAATGCTGGTCGAAGGCCGGTAGCAGTCCTTCCTTGCGGAGTTGGCCGATGATGTTGCCTGCTGTTTTCTGGCTTATGTCGAGCGCTTCGGCGGTTTCCTTGCCGTCGAATGGTTGGCCTTGGTCGATGCGTTTTCTGCAGTGCGCGAGGATGAGGTCTCGTTTCGACGGTTCCGCCGTGGGCTTGCTGATGGCCTGATAGTCGGCCAGAGTATCCTCATGCGGCTTCTTCGGCTCTGGCGGTAGGTCTTGCTTGACAAGTCCGGCCTTGCGCAGGGCCCGCATTTCGTCACGGCTCAATCCCGCTTCGCCGGACTCGTCGCAAATGCTTTTCAGCTCGGCGAGCTCGTCGGCTGTGTATTCGTGTTTCAACGTGTTCCCTTTCTGAGTCTTTCGATCAGATGACGGTTTTGTTCGATGAATTCGTCCACGTCGATGCCCTGCTCCGTCAAAGTCGGGCGTATGTAGCTGCCGACCATGAAGCCTCGCGGCTCATACCGGCCGGTCTGACGGCTTCCAGGCACGAAGTAGTGGCCATCATTGTGGGGTTTCATCTCGCTACCGTCCTCGCGTACTGGTGTGCTGTGGCCCAACGCTCGGCCACGGCACGCTGGTATCTGACCTTGCGCCTGTCCTGATGGCCTTCGGGCGGTTCCACGCCGATTTTCAGATATGGCGGGCCTTTGCCGGTGCTCCGCCAGTTGGCGAGTGTGCGCACGCTCATGCCGAGCATGGTGGCCAGTTCGGATGGCGTGAGCAGGTCGGTCATGGCCTGCCGTCCCGAATGTCGCCCATCGGGTTGATGTGGAGGCCGTCGAGCATTTCCGGGTTGTCGGGGTCGATGTCAACGCAGAGCGCCCATGTTGCCACCTTTGGTTTGTTTTCGTTCATGATGTGTTTCCTTTGCTTGTTTGGCGTTGTGTGCCCCACCATGACGAGTGGATGGGGCTGAGTGGCTGGCATCGGAGTCGAACCGATGCCGTCCATGGATTCCGAGCGCCCCTTTGACTGTTGGAACACGACCTGAACGTGTTCACGGCCGGTGGCGTGGCCGACGGTGACTGAAGCCGTCAGGCGGACTTGAAAGGGTTTGCAGGCACCGGAGCGCCTGCGTTTTTTGATAGAGAGAGAGAAGAGATTGGAATCCTTGGGCGGGCGAACCGTCGCCCAGCCGAATGCGCCGACAGTGTATGTAAGGCAGGTATGGTCGGCGCGTGGATAATAATCGATATTCAGTTATGTGTCCCCGCCAGCCGACATGAGTGAACGTGGATGTCCGCGCAAAACGTCCCTAATTTGGTTTGTTTTGTTGGACTGTCGGCTGGTGGGAAGTCTTTTAGTCGCGTGGGGCGAATCTGACGATCAGCCACAATGCGGTGGCGATGTACACGCCTTCCACCATGAGCGCGGCGGTGGTGCTGCCGCCATGCCATGTGAGCATGATGGTCAGGCTGGAGATGAGGCCGATGCTGACGAGCGTGAAGAGGATGCGGCGGAGCGGGTAGTTCGGCTTCTTCCGCTTCTTCATTGCTTGCATGTCTTCAATCCGGTAATCATGGTCAGTCATCGTCGCTCCCAGTGTTCACTCGTTTTAACGGGAATGCTTCAGGCGGGAGCGTTTCGCAGACAGTCGGCCACTTCGCATACTGTCTATTGCCATTCCAGATGGGATCAGTCGAGTCATAACATGTGCGTGCCGACCAGTCATCATCGATGTCCTTAAGCAGGAGCCGACCATCATTCGCGGTGACATAGAAGCCCTGCTTCTTCGGTTCTTCTGGCAGTGGCTTCTGTTCGGCTGACTTGTCGAGTTCCGTGAGTTGGCTGAGCAGGTGGTTGGTTTTCTCTTCGTCGAGGTCCTTGCATGCCGTGATGAGGTCTTCGATGATTTTTTCTCGCTGTTGGAAGATGTTCATTTCTTGTCCTTCTTCTGGTTGAGTTCTTTGAGTGTTAGTCCGATTTCGCGGCGGAGGTTCATGAGGTCGGTTTTGTTGAGCATGTGTTCCTGGTATCCGCCTGCCATGTCGAATCTGAGTCCGATGAGGCAGCTGTGGTCACTGCTGTGCGTGCCGTCCTCGATGATTCGCAGTTCGAATGATTGGCTCATCGCATGTTCCCTAGGTCGTCGTTGAGCGTGTAGGCGAAGTTGTCGAGGGTGCTTTCGGGGATGTCCGCAAGGACTTCCTCGCCGTCCGCGTGGAGTTCGATGAGTTGGCCGCTCTTGTCTTCCTGGATGCGGATGGCGTAGCCGGTGGTGCCGATGAGTTCGATTCTTGGTTTCATGGTTTTCCTCGATTCTGGTGGTGCCGGCGGGTTAAGCAACTGGCTCATGTTCGGTTTCCTTAGGCTTTGAATTGTTTGATGCTGTCAATCGGCTGGATGAGGAGCATGACGAGGTTTTCGGGTTCCATGTCGAGCATGGATGCCGCTTTTTCGATTTCATCCGTCGAGAGTGGCGTGTGGCCTTTGAGCCTGTTGTTTACGGCTCTGATTTCGAGGCCCCATGCTTTTGCTAGGTCTTTCGGTGTCTTGTCGTGTCTTGCGAGTTCCGCTTTGAGGTTTCTGCTGGCTGTTTCCGTCAGACCGGCCATTCATCCTCCTCGATTCCCTGCTTGGTGAGGCAGGCGCGCCAGTCGTGCCAGCCGGGGCCGCGCATGTGGCCGCACGGGTAGTGGTCGGGGGTCTTGGTCTTCTTGGTGCTCAACATCTCGTTTTTCCTTTCGACGGTTTTTAATATACGTAATTACGAAGTTTCTTGTATTCGTAATTACGTAGTCTTCACGATTTATACACATATGACTACGCAATTAGCTATAATTTGAACCATGGGAAGAAAAGCACAGGAGGTCACGCATTTCGCCAAGCAGGTCATGGACGAATGCGTCAGGCTCCAAAAGCAAAGCGGCATGACCATCAAGGAATTCGCCAAGGCGTGCGGCTTCGGCGAGGTCTACTGGTACACGAGGGCAAACTACAGCCTCCCGCTCAATCTGAGTGACCTGGAACGCATCAGCGAAGTAACCGGCGTATCCATCGGAGACATCGTGATGGACTCCAAACGTCATGCGGTCGAAGCCGCCGAAAGGAAGGCGCAGGCAGGCGGCTACGGTCTTGCGGCGTATCGGGCCGCTGGCAAGCAGGAGGCCATCAATGGAGAGGCTGGGCCGGATTACGACGAGCCTGCCTGACCTGCCGATCGACCGGCGCATGACCTACGGTGCCATGCGCCGCGCCATTGTCGGACTGCCTGTCACCGTGTCCAGCGCCATCCTGCCGGACGGATTATGGGGCTGCTACGACGCCTCCACAGACGTAATCCTCATCGACCGGCGACTCACGTATACCGCGAAAAGATGCGTGCTCACGCATGAGCTGCTGCACTGGAAGCATGGCGACACCGGCTGTTCAAACGATCGTTCGAAGCAGGAGCGACGGGCGCGAACGCAGACCGCCCTCACGCTCGTCGATCCTGCTGAGCTTGCATTGCTCGAACACATGTACGACGATGACCTATGGTCGATAGCAGACGAGCTGAACGTGACCATGCAGGTGCTTGCGGACTACCAAGCCACGCTCAACACCTCACCTAACGGACGAATCACCTTTAGCGATACCAAAGAAAAGGTTTTCAATGCGTAAAAAAATCATTGCCATCACAGCTGCGACGCTTCTCCTGGCGACGGCCTGTAGCTGCGGAAGCCAGCAGGAGCCGGATTCCACGACGGCCAAGACGCCGGACGTCAGCACGCAGCAGTCGAAGCCACAACAACAGGAAGACGAGAAGACGGCGCAGAGCTTTGTGGACGAGTTCAACGCGAACTCCTCGACGCAGATAACCGACGTCGAGAAATTCACGCCGAGCGATTCGACCGGCCCCTATTATCGGACGGAGTATCGCAGCGGCGCTTTCTCCACCGCAGACGCTCTCCACGGGAGACTGGGCCAATCGTCAGTGGACGTGCTGGTCTACGGGGCAGTGCTCGGATACGGGGAGAACGATATGATCCGCGTCTACGTCGATGGGCCACATGATGAGATCGACAGCGTATTCCCCATCATGGCGAAGATTCTTGACCCGTCGCTTTCCGATCAGGACATCCAAAGTCAGATGGCGAAGGAGTATCCGTCCAACGATCTGCTTTACGCCGATACGCATGAGTTGATCGAGCGGGCTTATGTCGATGGCGATCATGCGTTTCTCGATGCAAAAATCGGCTAGGCGCTCTTGAAAAGAATGTACAGATGATTCCGTGCCAACATGATGAACTCGACATAACGACACAAGTCCTCGGAGACTTCCGGCAAGTCATGGCCGAGCGTGTCAGCATCATCTGAGCGAGATAGAATCAAGGCAAAAAAGAGAAGGGAGTAATCATGGCGAAACGACCACAGCCCGCGCCGGGCGCTATCTATGAGTGCGATAGGCTCGCCCACCCACTGTTCTTAGCTATCCGGCTTTATGCGAATCGCTTGGAAGTGGATATGGGCACCACGTATCTGCACCGGTACAAGAAGACCGAAGCCTACAAGGTGAGCGACCTGCAAGGGGTGACGATCAAGAAGCGCACCGTCACATGGAAGTACAGCGCGCTGCGCTCACTACCTTTGGAATTCAAGAAGGCCGAGGACGCGCAGGAATTCTACAACGCAGTGAACAGCCTCTGAGAACAGCAAAGCCCCACGATTGTGGGGCTTTTATATTGCCTTATAAGTCTTTATAAGTCTTTATAAGTCTTTATATTCTTTCATTTCGGCGCATTGGCGCTGTATGAAAGAATGAAAATTGTTACATATGTATATATGTATATTTCATGTTTGCAAGTTAGTATTTTCCGCTTGCAAGGTTAATATGCGCCCTTGTTTACAACACGCCATACACACATGTTTGCAAGTTAGCGTATAATGTGTTTCAGAACAAAAAACCTCCGCAGTGTTAACGGCACCGCGGAGGTAAAACATGAAGCCTCACTCAAAGACTTCCAAAATCATTGTAACGCATGGCTTGGAGGTCGGAAATGGACCGTGAAATGGGATACCGCAACATGCTGGCAGTCGAAGAACTCGCAAGCCAAGGAAAACTCACCGTCACCCACAAGGGCGCACGCAGTTTCGACTTCGCGCAATACGCCCTGCTCAGCCGCATGGCATGGCTCACCGCTGACTGGCCGCTGGACAAGGCAGCAAAGGAGAAGCACATGATGCCGCGCACCTACGCTTCCGGCTGGCTCAAAATCGCTATCGATTGGGGCATGACGCTCCCACAGTCAATGGATGAGCTCGTGGCGATCGGCAATGAGCCGCGCAATCCGAAGCGCGAGCAGCTGGCCTACAACCGCATCGGCAAAATCGCCAAGAAGCTCGAAGCCGCAGGACTCATCAAATGCCTTCGCAAGGGCAACGTGCAGCGCAAGAACAATGCCGTCTGGCTTCTGACCATCGGCACTCCAGAGGAAAACGCTGAGGTCGAAGCATACGTGCGACAGCACATGTACCTTTGATTCCGTGCCCACATTTTGCCCACGTTTTGTAGAGAAATGGCGTGATTTGGAGTGAATTGGAGTGAATTAGGAAAGTCTGAAAACCGTTGGAAATAAAAGGAAAACCGCCATCTCTGGCGGTTTCCAAAAGTGCCTCCAGCGGGACTCGAACCCGCAATCCGAAGAGGTCGATTTTAAGTCGACTGCGTATACCGATTTCGCCATGGAGGCTTTGCGCCGGCCAGAAGAAAAAGCCGACGCCAAGCTATTATGCCACGTCAGCGCGCAGCAAGCAATCTCTTGCCGTAATCCAGCACGATGCCGTCCAACAGACCATGCTCGCTGGCCATGAAGGAGTCGATGCGCTGGCCATGATCCTCATATGCGGCTTCAGACACCTTGGCAAGCACACGGTTCCACACCAATGCGCCGCCGCCGACCACATCGACGCGTCCGGGATGAATGGTCTTGTAGGTCAGACGCTCCTCACGAGGCATGTGCAGGAACCGGTTGTCAACGGCATAGGCATCTTCCAGCGTGCAGCGTGCGCCGTCCACGGCGGTGTGGTCGTATTCCGTCAATCCCATAGCCAATGCGGTCATGGTGGTGACCGTTCCGGACACGCCGATGATGGTGTGGGTCTTGCCGGCGGGAACGGTCTTGAACGCCTCGTCGATATGCGCGTCGATATCCGCGACCGCCTCGGCGATCTGCCCCTCGGTCGGCGGGTCGTTTTTCAGATGACGCTCCGTCATACGGACAGACCCGATATTCATGGAGAACGCGGCCTGCACCTGCGTGCTCGGATGGGTGACGCCGTCGCCTCCCAGCACCAGTTCGGTGGAACCTCCGCCCAAATCGACCACCAGATAGGGGGCCTCGACCTCGCGATGGACGATGCTGGTGGCACCGAGGAAGCTTAAATCCGCTTCCTCCGTGCCTGGAATGACTTCGGGACGCACGCCCAAGATCTTCTCGATGTTGTCTTCGAATTCCTCACGGTTCTCGGCATCACGGGTGGCCGATGTGGCCACGAAGCGGATGCCGTCCACGGGATGTTCGGCAAGCACGCCGGCGAATTCTCGGGCGGCCTCATAGGCGCGCGCCAACGCCTCGTCGGCGAAGCGATGGGTTTTGTCCACGTCCTGACCGAGACGAATCACCCGCAGGATGCGCGGAACGATGTCTTCCACACCGTCCTCGCTCACACGCGAGACTTTCAGACGAATCGAATTCGTGCCGCAATCAATACCGGCAACGGTTACCGACTTCATTACTCCCACCTTCTACTCTTCGTTTTCCACTGCGCAACGGCATACGGCCGGATCGAACTCATGTTTGATGGCGGACAGGGCCATATCACCGATGGGGTTGGCGCCCTCACCCATCACCAGCGTCTGGGCCAACAACGCGTGCAGGCATTTGACACGCACCGGCATGCCGCCGGCACTGGTGCCTTCGATGTGTTCCTCGCTGTCTTCCAAGGCCAAAGCGATTTCATGGCGGAACGCGAGGTACAGTTCGTGGGCACGTTCGTATCCGGCACGCAGATCCTCGTTTTCGGCCAGCATATCGTTGTATTCCTTCATCTTGCCTTCGGCTTCGATGTGGGAGATGGCCTTCACCGCTTCGGGCCCGGTCAGATAGCAGGTCGTCGGGAACGGGACACCGCCTGGAAGCAACGGCCGGGTGACCACAGCCAAAGGCCGGCCGCATACGCAACGGGCTCCGACGGCGACCATGCCGCGCGGGTAACGTCCAAGCTGACGCTCCACCACGGCGATATCATGTTCGGTGGCGGGTTGGGCAAGCACTTTGTCCGCCAAACCCTTGGCCTGTTCGATAATCGTCATGTCCATGTCACTCCTGTCCGTCTTCCGACGGCTGCTGACCGTCCTGTTGCGATTGGCCAGTCTGTTGTTGACTGTCCTGTTTGTCTTCTTCGCCGGCATGCTGCGACTGTTTCGTCGAGTCGGCCTTCACGGGATCCGACCGATCCGCCTGCTTGAAGGAATATGCAAGTTCCTTATACCACGGCAGGGCGGTTTTCGGTGATTCGTCGTATGTCGTCCCTTTTTTCGGCTCGCTCTTGCCGGTCACCGCTTCGGGATGCTCGACACGAATCGCCTGTTCGCCGGGGAAGACGAATCCCAAACGATCCCTGGCCTGGGCGGTGACATACGCCTTGTCATCCCATCTTGCGATATCGTTCTCCAGCTCGCGTTTCTGCGCGACCAACGCCGCTTCCTGTTTTTTCAGTCCGTTAAGCTCTGCCAGATTCAACGCATAGGTATGGAATGTCGATGCCAACTGGATGGTTCCCAAAGCCACGATGAACAATGCCACGAAGAACGCGACCGGGCCGGCGCCGCCGCGTTGTGATGGTTTTTTTCGTGCCTTCGAACTCATAGCAACGAAAATACCCGTCGCGTTCGACTTGGAACACGACGGGTATTTCTATGTCAACGCATTCATGATGCGCTGGCTACGCTCACTCAGCGATGTACTTCTTGCAGGCCTTGAAAGCGCTGTAGCCGGCGTACTGAGCGGTGGAGCCGAGCTCCTCCTCAATCTCGAGCAGGCGGTTGTACTTGGCGATACGCTCGCCACGAGCCGGGGCACCGGTCTTGATCTGGCCGGTGTTCTTTGCCACAGCCAGGTCGGAGATGGTGGTGTCCGGGGTCTCGCCGGAACGGTGGGAAACCATGGAGGTGAAGCCGTTCTTGGTGGCCAGCTCGATGGCGTCGAGGGTCTCGGTGACGGTGCCGATCTGGTTGAGCTTGACCAGCAGGGAGTTGGCGGCGCCGAGCTTGATGCCCTTGGCCAGACGTGCCGGGTTGGTGACCAGCAGGTCGTCGCCGACGAACTGCAGGCGATCGCCGAGCTTGGCGGTGATGGCCGCCCAGTCGTCCCAGCCTTCTTCCTGGAACGGATCCTCGATGGAGACGATCGGGTACTCGTTGATGAGGTTCTCGTAGAAGTCGAGCATGTAGCCGGCCTCACGGTCGTCGCCTTCGAAGTGGTACTTGCCGGTCTCCTTGTTGTAGAACTCGGAGGAAGCCACGTCGAGGGAGATGCCAATCTGCTTGCCCGGCTCGTAGCCGGCGGCGGAGATGGCGTCCATGATGTAGTTCAGGGAGTCCTTGTTGGACTTCATCTTCGGAGCGAAGCCGCCCTCGTCGCCGAGGCCGGTGTTCAGGCCCTGCTTCTTCAGGACGTTCTTCAGGGTGTGGTAGACCTCAACGCCAGCGCGCAGAGCC
>OFMF01001543.1_pt1 | contig 17639 bp, 9 predicted proteins | sample 1541771 | NCBI WGS metagenome assembly OFMF01 (sample SAMN04209235, study PRJEB22552) | human gut metagenome | biome: gut; material: feces | host: Homo sapiens | place: USA: Oklahoma
GTCGTCAGCTCGTGTCGTGAGATGTTGGGTTAAGTCCCGCAACGAGCGCAACCCCCGCCGCGTGTTGCCATCGGGTGATGCCGGGAACCCACGCGGGACCGCCGCCGTCAAGGCGGAGGAGGGCGGGGACGACGTCAAGTCATCATGCCCCTTATGCCCTGGGCTGCACACGTGCTACAATGGCCGGTACAGAGGGATGCCACCCCGCGAGGGGGAGCGGATCCCGGAAAGCCGGCCCCAGTTCGGATTGGGGGCTGCAACCCGCCCCCATGAAGTCGGAGTTGCTAGTAATCGCGGATCAGCATGCCGCGGTGAATGCGTTCCCGGGCCTTGTACACACCGCCCGTCACACCACCCGAGTCGTCTGCACCCGAAGTCGCCGGCCCAACCGTCAAGGGGGGAGGCGCCGAAGGTGTGGAGGGTGAGGGGGGTGAAGTCGTAACAAGGTAGCCGTACCGGAAGGTGCGGCTGGATCACCTCCTTTCTAGGGAGATAAATCTTCTAGAGAGATCAACTTAACTCGAATAGAGGGCAGGAGCCCGTCCGGTAGATGTCGCCCGGAGGAAGTCCCCGCAGCACCCGGTCCCCGGGGTCGCACCCGCGTACCTTGAGAGCCGCATAGCGATAGGAGAGAGATGGAAGACTTGTTTCTTCCAGACTCGATTCTTTTCTGCGATTTATCAGACAGAATGATAGCAATCATTCATCCGATCCAAACAAGAAGAATTCACTTAATAATGAGTGAGGAGCATCTGATCGCGAGCACAGTGAAGACACTGTGCCGCGGTATGAGATACCCGAATTGCGACATACGAGCGCTATTCATGATATCGATTAATTAACTTTAGCGACACGTGGATATCCCGCGGGCCCGATGCGGTCCCGCAAGATACCACGGGCGCACGGCGGATGCCTTGGCACAGGGAGCCGATGAAGGACGCGGCAAGCTGCGATAATCCCCGGCGAGGAGCACACATCCTTCGACCCGGGGGTCTCCGAATGGGCGAACCCATGCACAGCAGTGTGCATATCCCCCCGCTGAACACATAGGCGGGGGGAGGACAACCCGGGGAACTGAAACATCTAAGTACCCGGAGGAGAGGAAATCAATCTCGAGACTCCCCGAGTAGCGGCGAGCGAAAGGGGACCGATGGCCAAACCGTCGAGCGGGCATACCCGGCAGGGGTTCCGCCGACGGGGTTGCAGGGCCGCGCATCCGGGGGCTGCCGCCCCCGGGCGCAGGTCCGGCTGGGGAGCGGAACGGCATGGGAGGGCCGGCCGCAGCGGGTGACAGCCCCGTACGCGAACCCAGACCGGACGGCGCGACGCGGTCCCTGAGTAGGGCCGGGCACGTGAAACCCGGTCCGAACCTGGGTGGACCACCATCCAAGCCTGAGTACTACCCTGTGACCGATAGCGCACCAGTACCGTGAGGGAAAGGTGAAAAGCACCCCGGGAGGGGAGTGAAACAGTACCTGAAACCGTGCGCCCACGAGCAGTCGGAGCACCTTTATGGTGTGACGGCGTGCCTTTTGTAGAATGAGCCAGCGAGTCGCTGGCGCGGGGCGAGGTTAACCGAAAGGGAGCCGGAGCGAAAGCGAGCCTTAACAGGGCGACTTGAGTCCCGCGCCGCGGACGCGAAGCCGGGTGAGCTATCCGTGGGCAGGCTGAAGCGGGGGTAAGACCCCGTGGAGGGCCGAACGCACGTCGGTTGAAAACGGCGGCGATGACCTGCGGATAGGGGTGAAAGGCCAATCAAACCCGGAGATATCTCGTTCTCCCCGAAATAGCTTTAGGGCTAGCGTCGCGCGTTCACCGCCGGAGGTAGAGCACCGGATGGACGAGGGGGCTTCGCCGCCTACCGAATCCAACCGAACTCCGAATGCCGGCGGCCCAGAGCGCGGCAGTCAGAGCATGTGGGCTAAGCTGTGTGCTCGAGAGGGAAACAGCCCGGACCGCCCGCTAAGGTCCCCAAGTTCCAGCCGAGTGGCAAAGGATGTGCGTCCGCCCAGACAACCAGGATGTTGGCTTAGAAGCAGCCATCCATTCAAAGAGTGCGTAACAGCTCACTGGTCGAGTGGACATGCGCCGACAATACACGGGGCTAAGCTGGACACCGAAGCGGCGGGATTTTAATTCATTAGAATCGGTAGGGGAGCTTCCCATGGGCGGAGAAGCCGGAGGGCGACCGACGGTGGAGCGCATGGGAGTGAGAATGCTGGCATGAGTAGCGAGAGACGAGAGAGTAACTCGTCCGCCGTGAACCCGAGGTTTCCTGGGCAAGGCTAATCCTCCCAGGGTCAGTCGGGGGCTAAGGCGAGGCCGGTAGGCGTAGCCGACGCGCAGCAGGCAGACATTCCTGCACCGCGCACGCGGCGCTACGACCGACGGGGCGACGGATGGGGGTGGCTCGGCGGGGTTCTGGACGTCCCCGTGATGGAGCGCGGCCCGCGGACCAGGGAAATCCGGTCCGCACGAAGGGCGAGGCTCCGGACGAAGCGACTGAGCGAAGCGAGTGAGCCCGAGGTCCCTAGAAAAACCCCTAGGCAGGCGCGTGCGCGCCCGTACCGCAAACCGACACAGGTGGGTGGGTAGAACATACCGAGGCGATCGGGTCAACCATGGTCAAGGAACTCGGCACAATGGCCCCGTAACTTCGGGAGAAGGGGTGCCCGCGCGTACGTGAACCGGCTTGCCCGGGGAGCGGAGGCGGGCCGCAGTGGAGAGGCCCAAGCGACTGTTTACCAAAAACACAGGACTCTGCAGAAGCCGCAAGGCGACGTATAGGGTCTGACGCCTGCCCGGTGCCGGAAGGTCACGCGGAGGAGTTAGCCGCAAGGCGAAGCCCCGAAGCCAAGCCCCGGTAAACGGCGGCCGTAACTATAACGGTCCTAAGGTAGCGAAATTCCTTGTCGGGTAAGTTCCGACCTGCACGAAAGGCGCAACGACTTGGGCGCTGTCTCGACCATGGACCCGGTGAAATTGCACTGGTCGTGAAGATGCGACTTACCCGCGGAAGGACGGAAAGACCCCGTGAACCTTCACTGCAGCTTGGCATTGGCCGCTGGTCCCGCGTGTAGAGGATAGGCAGGAGGCGAAGATCCGGAGGCGCCAGCCCCCGGGGAGCCGCCCTTGGAATACTGCCCTCGCGCGACCGGCGTCCTAACCCGAGGCCGTCAACCGGCTCGGGGACCGTGCCAGGCGGGCAGTTTGACTGGGGCGGTCGCCTCCTAAAGGGTAACGGAGGCGCGCGAAGGTCCGCTCGGGACGGTCGGCAACCGTCCTTTTGAATGCAAGAGTACAAGCGGGCTTGACTGCGAGGCCCACAAGCCGAGCAGGTGCGAAAGCAGGCTCTAGTGATCCGGCGGCCCCGAGTGGGTGGGCCGTCGCTCAACGGATAAAAGGTACTCCGGGGATAACAGGCTGATCTTGCCCAAGAGTCCACATCGACGGCAAGGTTTGGCACCTCGATGTCGGCTCATCGCATCCTGGGGCTGGAGCAGGTCCCAAGGGTACGGCTGTTCGCCGTTTAAAGCGGTACGCGAGCTGGGTTCAGAACGTCGTGAGACAGTTCGGTCCCTATCCTCCGTGGGCGCAGGAGAATCGATGGAGGCTGCCCCCAGTACGAGAGGACCGGGGTGGACGCACCTCCGGTGAACCGGTTGTCGACCAACGGCACGGCCGGGTAGCCGCGTGCGGCGCGGATAACCGCTGAAGGCATCTAAGCGGGAAGCCGTTCCAGGGATTAGTTCTCCTTCCGGTAAGGGCCCAGGTAGACTACCTGGTCGATAGACGGCAGGTGCAAGGCTGGCGACAGCCTCAGCCGAGCCGCACTAATCGCCCGAGCTCTTCCGGAACCGCACCTCGCGGCCCGCGGGACATGCGCTCACGCGCGGTCCGGGCACGAGGATGCCCCCGAGTCACCTCCCCTATGCGCCATGCGGCCCCCAGGGCACGTGTAGAGTGAGACCCAGGACACCGTAACGGTGGGCGCCGCCCACCGGTCAGCGGCCAGAGCATGGGGGGCACGCCCGGTCCCGTTCCGAACCCGGAAGCTAAGCCCCATCGCGCCGAGAGTACTGCGGGGTCAGCCCGTGGGAGGCCAGGGCGCCGCTGACCGGTGGACGGCACCGAGCCGTACGCTTGAACTGAGAAGGGGGAGGCCTCGCGGCCTCCCCCTTTTTGCGTTTACGGGCTTTTGTCTCACATAGTAGCTGTGTTTTATAACCCTCGTTTGTCGCATCTTCTGCGAACGGGCTACAATAACTTAGTCTGTGCGATATGGAGGTGAACATGGCTGAAGCTGGTATCGGCGTTGATATCGTCGAGATTTCCCGCATGAAATCAATTCTTGAAAAGACGCCGTCGTTTGCTCGGCGTGTGTTTACCGAAGAAGAGTGCGCATATTGCGACGCTTCATCGCGTCCTGCGGCACACTATGCGAGCCGTTTTGCTTCTCGTGAAGCTGTTCTCAAGGCTCTTGGTACGGGCTTTAGTCAGGGCATCGGCCGCAAAGACGTCTCGGTAACGCGTGATAAACTCGGCAAACCGAAGGCGCTGCTTTCGGGTCGTGCACTCGAGATCGCTCAAGAGCTGGGTGTTGTTGAGGTCGCTCTTTCCATTACGCTTACAGGAGACTTAGCCGTTGCGAATGCCATCGCGATTACCGAAGATGCTCGGCCTAAGCCAAAAGAGGAAAAGGTGAATACCAAGAAACGCGTAGCGCAGACATTTAAAGAGGCTCGCTCTGTTTTAGATGAGCTTGAGCAGCTGCAGAATTCAGCATTGACGGAGCACCTGGGCGATGCTTCGCAAGATACGCTAGGAGCATAGATGAAACCGGTTTTGAGTACCGAAGAAGTCGTTCGTCTCGAGGATATCATCGAACGCGAAGGGACTTCGAAGGCCGAGCTTATGGAGCTAGCGGGTGAGTTTGCCGCCAACGAGGTCTTGAAGCTCAATCCCGATCGGGTTCTCGTTCTGGTCGGTTTTGGTAATAATGGCGGCGACGGTTGGGTTGCCGCCGATATCTTGAGCCATAAGGGCGTGGACGTCGATATCGTTTCTCCGGTTGAGCCGGATGAGATTCCTGCTGCTCTGGCACGTCATGTTGCTCGTCGTACTGCCGGCCGCGATGTACACGTTTGCGTTGGCCCCTCGCGTGACGAACTCGAGGTTTTGATCGATAAGGCCGATGTTGTTGTCGATGCCATTTTTGGTACCGGTTTTCACGGGAATCTGCGTGCGCCGTTCTCCATCTGGATTCCTACGGTCAATGAATGCGCCGATTGTGTCGTATCCATTGATGTCCCCTCGGGCCTGAATGCCGAGACGGGCGTTGTTGATGACGACTGCATTCGTGCCGAGCATACGGTGACGATGATTGCGCCCAAGATTGGTTTGTATAGCGCTGATGGCCCTGAGTATGCTGGCGATTTGATCTGCGGCAATCTTTACGACCGTCTTGACGAGGTCATCGATGATGTCGACCACGCCGCCGAGATTGTCGAGCCCGGTGACTTAGTTGATTACTTTGCCCCACTGCCTACGAATATCGATAAGTATTCCCGTGGCTCTGTGCTTATTGTCGCCGGATCTGCGCAATATCCTGGTGCTGCCATTATGGCGGCCAAGTCTGCAGCTCGCGCGGGTGCTGGTTACGTGGCGGTCGCGGCTCCTGACGCCTGCGCCAATCTTATTCGCATGGCGCTTCCTTCGATTCCCGTCTTTGCTATTCCGTCTGATTCCCGCGGCTCCTTTGGCGCCGCTGCGCGCATGACGGTGTGCGAGATCGCAAAGAAGTACAGCTGCGTACTGTGCGGTCCCGGTATGACGACGTCTGCTGGCGCTATGCAGGTGGTTTCGGGCTTGCTCGAGCTTGATGTACCGCTTATTTTGGACGCCGATGCACTCAACTGCCTTGCTAAGATTGCCATTGACGGTATTGATAGTAATCCCGAGATGTATCGTCGCGAGCAGCCGTTGGTTATGACGCCGCACTATCGTGAGCTTTCGCGTCTGGTTGCCGGTGACGAGGTGAACGACCTTGGTACCGCGATTGCGGCCGCGCAGAAGGTTGTCTGGGCTGCAGGCTCCGACAATCTGGTGGTCATTGCCAAGGGGCCGACGACGGCTATCTGTGGCGTTGAGCGTGTGCTGCTGCCACTTTCGGGTCCGGCCTCTCTGGCAACTGCCGGTTCGGGTGATGTTCTCGCGGGTATTTTGGCCGGCACGCTTGCCACCATGCGCGACGAGATGGATCGTTGGGAGTTGCTGTATTCGTACGCCGTCGCACTTCACAGCTACGCCGGTTTTGCCGCGGCGACGGAGTATGGTGAGAAGAGCGTTATCGCGACCGATCTTATCGACTTGATTGGTCCTGCCATGGAGCTGGCAGCAAAGGATGCGCTCGAAGATCTGGGAATCATGGACGAAGGGTCGGATGACTAATCATGAATAAAGCCGATTTGACGCGCTGGTCCTGGGTCGAGATCGACCGCGGGGCGCTCCGTCGCAACACGAGGGCCTATAAGAACTTGTTGAATCCACGTCAGCGCCTGTGTTGCGTGGTCAAGGCCGATGCTTATGGTCATGGAGCTGTTGAGTGCGCCAAGATCATGTATTCGGCCGGTGCCGACATGTTTGCCGTGGCGACGGTTAACGAGGGCGTTGAGCTCCGACAGGGCGGGATTACGAAACCCATCCTCATCCTAAGCGAGCCGCCTATCGAGGCCATTCCGACGTTGCTCGAGTTTGATATCATGCCCTCGGTCTATACGTCTGACTTTGCTCTTGCGTATGGCGAATGTGCCGTCGCGGCGGGCAAGGTGGGCAAGTATCATCTCGCCATCGAGACAGGTATGAATCGTATCGGCGTACACTACACACAGGTGCTCGACTTTGTCCGCGGTATTAATTTCCATCGCGGTATTCAGTGCGACGGCGTATTTACGCACTTCGCCACGGCCGATGAACCTTCGGGCTGGGACTACAAGCTGCAGTGTCAGCGCTTTACCGAGGCCGTTCAAGCCATTAAGGATGTGGGTTTTGAGTGCGGTATCGTGCACTGCGCCAACACGCCGTCCTCGATGCTCGACCCCTCGATGCATTTTGATATGATTCGCGCCGGCGTTGGCTTGTATGGCATGCAGCCGTGCGAGCTGAGTGGCCGCGTGATGCAGCTTGATCCCGTTATGAGCGTCCATGCGCGCGTGACGCGCGTGGCACACCCTGCGATGGGTGAGGGCGTGGGCTACGGTTTTACCTACCGCGTACCGCGCACGCGCGTTCAGATCTGCACGCTGCCGATCGGTTATGCCGACGGCCTATCGCGTACGCTTTCCAATCGTATGGATGTGCTGTATCGCGGCGAGCGCGTGCATCAGGTTGGCAATATCTGCATGGACCAGTTTATGGTCGCCATTCAGTCCAACCCGGCACACGAGATTCCCGAGGCCGAGTATGGTGACGAGATGATCATTGTCGGCCGCGATGGCGATGCCGAGATCACTATGGACGAGATGGCCCGACTGCGCGGAACGATTAACTACGAGGTCGCCTGCGGCTTTGGCATGCGTCTCGACAAGGTCTACGTGTAGGAGCCGCTATGGGCGTCATGCACATCCCCGGCCATACCCATCAGGCACCACGTGAGGTCGCACTCGAGGAAATTGAGGCCGTTCTGGGCGATTGTCACCTCTGCCAGCTCTACCAGTCGCGTCACAATATCGTGTTTGGCGTGGGAACCCCCCGCGCTCGCGTGATGTTTATTGGTGAGGCGCCGGGCCGCAATGAGGATTTGCAGGGCGAGCCCTTTGTGGGGGCGGCAGGCGAGGACCTCAACGGCATTTTGTCGCTGGCGGGCCTCAAACGCGAAGACGTCTACATTGCCAACGTGCTTAAGTGCCGCCCGCCGGGAAACCGCAATCCGCGTCCCGAGGAAGTGCTGGCTTGCTCGCCGTTTTTGCGTGAGCAGATTCGAAGCATCTGGCCCGATATTATCGTGACGCTCGGCAACCCCGCGACGCACTTTGTGCTTAAGACCGAGATTGGCATTACTAAGCTGCGCGGCAGGTTCCACCAGATGGGGCATTTTGTAGTAATGCCCACGTTCCATCCGGCAGCAGCGCTGCGCAATCCGGCGTGGCAGGAGCTGCTGGAGGAAGACTTTAAGATGCTGGGCGACTATCTGGAGCGACATCCCGCACCAGAGGACGCCTCGGAATAATAAGGAGCATATATGTCCCTGGAGCGCCTGGGGGTAGGTACTTACAAAACGACTTGCGCTGCCGATACGGAGTACTTTGGCGAGCTAATTGCACCGTGCCTTGAGGACGGCGATGTGCTCATCCTGACCGGTGGCCTGGGAGTGGGCAAAACTCACTTTACCAAGGGCGTCTCGCGCGGGCTGGGCGATGGGCATATGGTTACGAGTCCTACGTTTGCGCTCATGGCCGTTCACGATCAAGGTCGTATTCCGCTGTTTCACTTTGATCTATACCGCCTGGAGCATGCCTACGAGCTCGAGGATACGGGCATTTTCGATGTGCTGGGCTATGAGGGTGCTTGCCTGCTGGAATGGGGCGAACAATTCCAGGACGAGCTGACGGACGAGTATCTTTCGGTGACGCTCAAGCGTGATGAGGGCGACAGCGATGTGCGAACGATAACGCTCGAGGCGCACGGTGACCGCGCAATGGAGCTTTCCCATTTGATTGATAAGGCTGTACAAGATGAGCTTGCATAACGACAACGCGCTGGTGGTGGCGCTCGATACCTCGACCGACATGCTTGCCTGCGCGGCAAGCTGGATTGATGGGCAGACGGGCGAGACGAAGCTCGTGAGTGGCGACCACATGTGTCGCCGTCACGCCAACGTTGAGCTCGTGAATACCGTTGATGGCGTGCTGGCTCAAGCCGGTCTGGATCGCAGCGATGTTGGTTGCTATGTGGTCGGCCGCGGCCCGGGGTCCTTTACGGGTGTGCGCATCGGCATCTCCACTGCCAAGGGCCTCGCGCGTGGTGCCAATGTTTCGCTGCTGGGCGTGTCGACGCTCGACGCTTGCGCTTGGACGGCGTGGAAGGCTGGCGTGCGCGGCAAGCTTGGTATCTTGGCCGATGCTATGCGCGGTGAGGTATATCCGGCGCTGTATATGCTGGTTGATGAGGGTCCCGAGCGTCAATTTGAGCGCGAACACGTGGTCAAGGCCGCCGTGGCGCTCGATGAGTGGCGCCAAGCAGCGGACTGGGACCAGGTTCAGCTGACCGGTGACGGTCTCGTGCGCTATGGCAAGCTGCTGGGTGAGGACGAGACCGCCCGCTGCGTGGAGCGCGACCTGTGGTGGCCTTCGGGCGAGGGCTTGCTGCTCGCGCACGCTGCGGGTGACGGCGATCCGGCCCGCGTCTTGCCGATTTACACGCGCCTTTCGGATGCCGAGGAAAACGAGCGCAAGCGTCTTGGTCTTGCCGAGAGTGCGCAGAGCGAAATTACGGGTGTTGCCGATGAGCTCGCCGGTCGTCATCTGCAGTTCCGTCCCATGGGCGCGGCGGATGCCGAGGGCACGAGCGCGCTGGAGGCTGCCTGCTTTGAAGGTGCCGGACACGAGGCGTGGACGCCGGGCATGTTCCTGTCCGAACTGGGCGAGGACGTTGCTGCGCCGCGTAGTTGGTGGGTGGCACACGACGACGGCAAGCTGCTGGGCCTTGCCGGCGGTATGGTCGTGGACGGTGATGTGCAGATTCTGGATGTCGCCGTCGACCCGGCACATCGCCGCGAGGGCATTGCCCGCAAGCTGCTGTCGCACGTGAGCTATGATGCCCAGATGCTCGGCTGCACCACGGCTTCGCTCGAGGTCGAGGACGGTAACGAGGGGGCGATCGCGCTTTATAACGCTCTGGGCTTTACCGAGGCTGGCCGTCGCCGCGGCTACTACGGTGTCGGCAAGGATGCCATCGTCATGACGGCGCCGCTGCCCCTGGTGCTTCCGGTCGACAATGCTTCGCCCGAGCCGACGGCGGCAGAGCAGCGCGTATGGCCGCTGCCTGCGCCTGGGCGCTCCGAGGGGGAGCGTGCCGAAATTGAGCGCCGCCGCCTAGTGCTCGCTATCGAGAGTTCCTGCGACGAGACGGCCGTGGCGATTATCGATGCGGATGGCAATATGCTGGCCAACCAGGTGTCGACACAGATTGATTTTCATGCCCGCTTTGGCGGCGTGGTGCCCGAGATCGCCTCGCGCAAACACGTTGAGGTGATTGTGAGTGTCGTGGATGCGGCGCTCGAGGATGCCGCAGCATCGCTTGGTCTTGAGGGTGGAGCCATTGCCCCCAGCGAGCTTGCCGCCGTGGGCGTGACACAGGGTCCGGGCCTGGTGGGCGCCCTCGTGGTGGGCGTTGCCTTTGCCAAAGGCTTTGCCTACGCTGCCGGTAAGCCGCTCGTATGCGTCAACCATCTGGAGGGGCACCTGTTTGCCAACTTGCTGGCGCAGCCCGACCTCAAGCCTCCGTTTATCTTTACGCTTGTCTCGGGCGGGCACACCATGCTCGTGCACGTAAAGGCATGGGGCGACTACGAGGTGCTCGGTGAGACGCTCGACGACGCCGTGGGCGAGGCCTTCGACAAGGTGGCCAAGGCGTTGGGCCTGGGCTATCCCGGTGGCCCCATCATCTCCAAGCTGGCCGAGACAGGCAATCCCCGCGCGATTGATTTCCCCCGTGCGCTCAATAGCAGGGGAGACTATCGCTTTTCGCTCTCGGGCCTTAAGACGGCCGTGACGCTCTACATTGAGCAGGAGACCAAGGCCGGGCGCACGATTCACCTGCCCGATCTGGCGGCTTCGTTTGAGGCAGCGGTCTTTGACGTGCAGTACAAGAAGGCCAAAAACGCATTGCACGCTACCGGATGCAAGGAATACTGCATCGGCGGCGGCGTCTCGGCCAACCCGCATCTGCGCGAGATGATGATCAAGAAACTTGGACGTCAGGGGATTCGCGTAACGGTGCCGCCCTTGTCTGCCTGCACCGATAACGCAGCCATGATCGCGGAGGTCGCTCGCCGTAAATTCGACCGAGGCGAAATCTCGCCGTTCGATGTCGACGCCGATCCGAACATGACGCTGTAGCTGGTACGGCGCGGTCCCCGGACGGAGGGGCCGGATATAAGGTTTCCTGCTCTACAGTCCTGCGCAAGACGAAGGCCACATTAAGTGGCCTTCTTTGCGTGCGGAACTCGCGATAAACCTTATATCCGGCCCCTCCGTCCGGCTCCCGCGGCCCTCAGGGGCATCTCTCATGCAAAAACTGTCGTGGGGTAAAGTCCGAGGTCAGTGGCGTTTTATACCGAGAAATCCAAAAAAGTTGAAAATTCATTACAAATTTGCGTTGACTTTAGGTAACTAAAGTTTCATACTCCTTTTCATCCACTGGGGGATGTGAACACGCACGGATCGTTCGCATCATGATTGAAGAGGATTTTTTAGACATGTTCACGCATCAGCTAAACATTATCAGCGTAGTAATTATCTGATGCGGGTTAGCACATACAGCTAGCCCGTACGATAACGGGCGGCTGATGAAGATGAGGGCCGTCGAGCGCAACCGACGGCCCTCATTTTTTATGTCTAGGAAGTGCTTTTTAGAGGAGGAAATGTAATGAACGGAGTTTTGCTCATGGTTGTGGCCGCGGCGGTGCTCGCCTGCGGTTATCTGGGCTATGGCCGCTGGTTGGCCAACAAGTGGGGCGTTGACAAAGAGGCCCTCACGCCGGCCAAGCGCATGAAGGACGGTAAGAGCTTCTCGCCTGTCTCCGCCTTCACCGCGTTCTCGCACCAGTTCAGCTCGATCTGCGGTGCCGGCCCTGTCACGGGTACGATCGTCGCCATGGCCTTTGGCTGGCTGCCCGTCGTGCTCTGGGTTCTCGTCGGCGGCATCTTCTTTGGCGCCGTCCACGATTTCGGCGCCCTGTACGCTTCGATGAAGAACAACGGCAAGTCGCTCGCTCAGCTCATCGAGAAGTACATCGGCAAGACCGGCCGTCGCCTGTTCCTGCTGTTCTGCTGGCTGTTCTGCATCATCGTCATCGCCGCTTTCACCGACATGGTCTGCAAGACGTTCATGTTCACCTCGGTTGTTGACGCTTCTGGCGCTGCCACCGGTGCCATCGACTACACCAAGTCCTATGCCGCCGGCTGCGCTGGTACCATCTCCATCCTGTTCACCTTCGTTGCTATCGCCTTTGGTTGGGCCCAGAAGAAGTTCAACCTCACCGGCGCTGCCGAGTTCGTCACCGGCGTGGTCCTCATGGTTCTCATGTTCGCCGTCGGTATGCAGTTCCCGGTTTACCTGGACAAGTTCCAGTGGTTCGCCGTCGTCATGGTCTACCTGGTCTTCGCTGGCGCTATGCCCATCCAGATGCTCAAGACCCCGCGTGACTACCTCACCTCGATCATGATGATCGTCATGATCGCCTGCGCTGTCCTCGGCATCGTCGTCCTGGGTGTTAACGGCCAGGCTACGATGACCGCTCCGGTCTTCACCGGCTTCTCCGGTGCCTCCGGCATGATGTTCCCGGTCCTGTTTGTCTCCGTTGCCTGCGGTGCTCTCTCCGGTTTCCACAGCCTCGTTTCTTCCGGTACCTCCTCTAAGCAGGTCGAGAAGGAGCAGGACGCCGTCAAGGTCGGATACGGCGCCATGGTCGTCGAGTCCTTCGTCGGCATCCTTGCCATCATCGTCGCCGGCATCATGTTCTCCGACATGAACACCGCCGGTACCGGCGCCCTCAACGCCGGTGTCGCTTCCACCCCGTTCCAGATCTTCGCCGCTGGCATCTCCCGCGGTATGCAGGCCTTCGGCGTTGACGGCACGCTCGCTACCGTCTTCATGACCATGAACGTTTCCGCTCTGGCCCTGACCTCGCTCGACGCCGTCGCCCGCATCGCCCGCACCTCGTTCTCCGAGTTCTTTGCCCAGACCAACGACGCTCTGGCCATCGAGTCCAAGGCCGGCTACATGAAGGTCCTCGGCAACCCCTGGTTCGCCACGGTCGTCACCCTGCTTCCCGGCCTCGCCCTCGCCTTTGGCGGTTATGCCAACATCTGGCCGCTCTTTGGTGCTTCCAACCAGCTGCTCGGCGGTATGACCATGATCACCCTCGCCGTGTTCTGCAAGTGCACCGGCCGCAAGGGTTGGATGCTCTACGTGCCCGTCGCCTTCCTGCTCTGCTGCACCTTCACCTCGCTGGTCCAGAGCGCCATGGGCTGCATGACCGCTGTCCAGGCCTACGGCTTCTTCGGCACCATCCCGGCTACCGCCACCACGGCTGCCGTCTCCGTCGCCGCCACCAAGGGCCTGCAGCTCGTCTTTGCCGTCCTGCTGATGGTCCTGGGCCTCATCGTTGCCGTCAACTGCCTCAAGGAGTTCTTCGGCAAGGAGGCCGGCTCCATGCCCGACGAGGAGCCCGAGTGGTCCGAGATGGGCAAGGCCGAGTATGGTCGCGCCGCTGCCGCCGAGGCTCCTGCCGACGCCGAGGCCGCCAAGGCCTAGTCGATCGGACGGACAGAATCCTCCATCTATATGACTCGGAAGACCGGGTCCGCAATTACGCGGGCCCGGTCTTTTTTCTTGCGAGAGCAGGCAGCGCGGAGGACGTTCTCGCAGATGTTTTGCGTGGATAGGGGCGTGCGTTGTACCATGTAGACGTATATGTGTACATATGAAAGGGGCCCCGTGGCCAAGACGGTATATTCCGATAACCAAAAAAATGTCGATGCTCTGGCTGAGCGTCTGAGCAGCCAGACGTCGCTTTCTGCCGAGCGGGCCAAGCTCGTTGCCTACGACCTGCTCTGCCGCAAGGCGCTCAAGATTAAATCGAGCGCGCTGGCGCAGATTTTCCGCTCCGTCGATAAGGAATGTGACACCAAGGCGATGCGCGATGAGCTCATCGCGGCGAACATCGTGACCAAGATCGAGGGCAGCGGCATCAACGGGCGCCCGGCGTTCTATACCATCAATGCCGAGATTCATGATGTTCAGGAGCAGCCTGCCGAGGTTGCCGAAGAGGTTTCCGTTGATGATTCCGTTGAGGCGTCTGCTGCGGAAGAAGCTGCCCCGCGTGAGCATGTCGATACTGACGAGCTGCTCGATGAGCATGTCGTGCGTGCCTTCACCGCCAAGGCGGGTCGAGGCGGTTTTGGCGGAGGCGGCAAGCGCGATGCGCAACGTCGTGCCCAGCAGGAGCGTTTCCGTCGCGCCGTGGCTCAAAAGGATGCGGCGGATGCTGAGGTTGTCGAGAATGAGCCTGTTGCCGAGCCGCAGGAACCCGTGAAAGAGCAGAAGCCTGCTGAGCCTCAGGAGCCCAGGCGTCGCCGCGGTGCCCACTTTAAGGCCGAGCAGCAGGAAGTCGCGCACGAGGCCGAAGAGGCTGCCGAGGTCCCGGGCGATTCCGGGGAGCCGGCCAAGAAGGTTCCGGGTTCGTGCCGTCCCGGACGCGGTTTTGCGGGACGTGCATATCCCGTAAAGCGTCAGGAGAAGGGCGAGTCGGTTTCGACCACCCAGGACGAGAAGGCCGTTGAGCCGGTGGCTCGCGAACAGAAGCCTGTTGAGCCGCAGCTTGAGGTTGATGCCGAGGCCAAGGGTCAGCAGCCTACTGATGAGCAGACGGAGCAGGGCGCGTCGAGCAAGCCTCGCCGCCGTCGCCATCGTGGGGGCCGCAGTTCCCATGCCGAGACTGCAACCGAGAAGACCACGCCGCAGAACGAGGATGCGAAGGCCGAGGTTTCTTCGGGGCAGCCTAAGCGCCAGCCGGCGAAGGAGAGCAAGTCCGTTCGTCCGCAGAAGCAGGCGTCTATGCCGAAGCACGAGCGCAATTCCCAGGGCGATTCTAAGCGCAAGTCTCAGATGAAGCCGGAGTCTGCCGCAGCAGATACTGCTGCCCAGCAGCCCAAGTCGTCCGTCCACGGCGAGGTCTCGGCGTTTGCCCTTGCCCGCGTTTTAGGCAGGCAGCTGCTCAAGGTTGTCCCTACGCCTACGGCGCTCTCTAAGATCAAGGAGCAGCAGACACAGATCGTAAAGGTCGAGGGCAAGGACGGCAAAAAGGCTCCGCAGCGCACTCAGCATAACGAGATGTCCAACCGCAAGATTGCCGAGGAAATCGCAATCATCCAGGCTTGGATCGAGCAGAACCGAGGTGCCGATACGCCGGTTGCCTCGCGCCGGCAGCGTGCCTACCAGATCTTTAACGACGAGAAGGCTTTTGACGGCAAGCACGGTGAGCGCTTGATCAGGCGTATGACCGAAAAGGGCATCAGCATGCAGGCGATCAAGGTCGCCCCCAATCGCCCCGTGCACTTTACGGGCTTCTTTACGCTGGGAGCCGACAAGCCGTTCATTATGGTCGAGAACCTGGACACCTACGACGAGATCGTCAAGCTGCTGCGTGGCCGCAAGCACGCCAAGCTCTTTGGCGTCAAGGTGGGCGGCGTGATTTTTGGCGGCGGATGCAAGGCGAGCGTCTCGCATGCCCTGGACGATTACCTGGCCGAGATTGGCTATCGCTTTAACTACGTCTACTACGTGGGCGACATCGACCGCGAGGGCGCGCGCATCGTCGAGCAGACTCGCAATGCCAATGTGGTTGAGATTCGCCTGCATGCCGGCATGTACCGCGCCATGCTCGCCGAGCATAAGCGTCGCGTGAAGGCCGGCGGAGAGTGCGAGCCCGCGGCTGCCAACCAGGGTGTGCCGCAGAACCTGGCAGCGACGATCAAGGATCTGCCCATGGTTACGCGCGTACAGTTTCGCAACGTGCTACGTGAAGGCGGGCGCATTCCGCAGGAGATTCTGATGACCGCAGACTATCGGGATGGCGACTCGGGAAGCTTCGACCGCATGCTGAACAATTAGGGACGCGTGGCCCCGGCGGGCCGGGCATTAAGTTTGCTGCTCTACAGTCCTGCACAAGACGAAGGCCACATTAAGTGGCCTTCTTTGTGTGCGGAACTCGCGACAAACTTAATGCCCGGCCCGCCGGGGCCACGCGCCATTTTGTAGATGACGGCTCGCTTTTCGGAACTGGGCTGATAATTCTAGATGTAAGGCGCTCTCGGCTGATATGGGACGGAGGGATTCCGCGTCCGCCTGGTCGGCGGCCGCGCCCCGCTGCGTCGCTTCGCTCCTTGCGTGCTGCGCTGGAAAACGCTTCGCGTTTCCTCAGCTCCGCACCCTTGCGGGTTCGAATCCCTCCGCTTGCTCACAAGAAAAGCCTCCCGATCGGCTATGCGTTCGAGAGGCTTGTTTCTTTGGCTGGGCTGCGGAGACTTACGGCGAACACCTCCATGTACGCCATGCCCTGCGGCTTCGCCGTCGTGGGGGAGTCACCGCGCCTCGCGCGCTAGGACCTGTACAGCCCGCGCCTGATCGCCTCGGCGATTGCCTTGTTCGTGTTGGTGCCGTGGTAGCCGTCGGCACCGTCCGGGCCGCACGAGATACCGTGGGCGATCAGCCAGCGCTGGTGCTGCACGATGGTGCCGGAGCCCATCTGGCGCGCCTGCACGCCGCAGAACTCGGGGTAGACCTTGCAGCCAACCTTCTTCTGCAGCGCCAGCACCATGTCCGAGCCGACGCCCTTGCCTGTTTTCGTCCATTCGATACCGCCATCCGTGGCCCAGAAGTGGGTCTTGTTGGCGAGCCACTGGCCGGAGACCACGCCGTCCACGGTCGTACCGAGCTGCCTCTGGATGGCGCGGGTGAACTTCGGGCCCCAGTAGCGGACGTCGCCAAGGTCGGTATCGGTATTGTCGGCCACCTCGGTGTTGGCGCCGGACAGCACCTTGCCGTCGTTCAGCCAGTACAGCGTGCCGTCCCACGGATAGCTGTAGTACGGCTTGATGTTGCTCTCGCGGCCGGTCTGGTCGCCCTTGGTGCCGCTGATCGTGCCCTTCTCGGAGATGGAGAACTGCGCCAGCAGGTCGCCGCGAGCGGAGCCGTAGGGCGAGACGCACACGGCGGCGTGGCAGCGCTTGTTGACGTAGATGTCTCCGCGTTGAGCGGACTTGACGCCCATCTTGCGCCATCCGAACAAACCGGTTTTCAGCAGCTGCTCGACCATGTTGCCGGTGTAGCTGGCGCCGTAGGTGTTGACGCCGACGGCGCGCAGCGCGGTGATCACCGCCGAGCTGCAGTCACGGTCGCCGCCCGCGACGGTCACGGTGGTGCCGTCGGACAGCGTGACGGTCTCCGTGGTGCCGTCTCCCATGCGGGTGTACTGCGAGTATCCGTGGCCGCTGCCGCCGTCATGGGTGACGAGGTGCTCCATGACCTGCGCGAACGCCTCGCGCTGCGTGATGGCCATGGCTAGTCCCCCTCGACCTCGCCGAGCGCCAGGAGGGCGTCCAGCCACTTGTCGGTCACGCCGACGGCCTTGAAGGAGGCGTAGGCCACCTGAACGCCGCCGACGCACGCGAAGATGGACGTAACCCACGCCGACGCGTCGGTCGGCATGCCGCCGGCCATGGCGGTGAGGGCGCCGCACAGCGCCGAGACGGCGATGGCGAGCCAGCGCGCCGTGTTGCCACCCATGGCCTTGGACTTGATCGCCTGCACGATGTACGGCACCACGAGCACCGTGGCGACGGTGAGGCCGGCCTGAA
>OFMF01001573.1_pt1 | contig 17337 bp, 17 predicted proteins | sample 1541771 | NCBI WGS metagenome assembly OFMF01 (sample SAMN04209235, study PRJEB22552) | human gut metagenome | biome: gut; material: feces | host: Homo sapiens | place: USA: Oklahoma
GTGGCTGCAAAGCAGCCGCCTAAAAATGTCAAGGTACTCGCTATTTTGCGTTTACGATACTATCATGTGTTTCATCAGATTTTAACTTCTTATGGGATTCCTGCTATGTTCTATACCGATCGGCGGACAATTTTTGAGTATAAGCAGAGCCGATCCACGAAAGTTGAAAATGATTCCTTCACACAATTCAGCTATGCTTGTAAACAATTAGGAGTTGATATTAAGACAACCAGCATTCCACAGGCAAAAGGACGGGTGGAACGGGCTTTCCAGACCTTACAGCAACGCCTGCCAATCGCATTGCGTCTGGCAGGCATCACAGAGCTTAGCGAAGCAAATGTATTTCTAAACTCCTACATAAAGAAATACAACGCTAAGTTCGCACTACCCATCAACAATACCAAATCTGTCTTTGAAAAGCAACCGGATATTGAATTAATTAATCAAACACTTGCTGTTCTCACAGAACGTACTGTTGATTCGGGTCACTGTATTAGATTCAAGAAAAATTACTATAAAACTATGGATGCCTATGGCTTACAGACTCATTATCGTCAGGGAACAAAAGGTCTTGTTATCGAAACTTTTGATAAGCGTCTTCTTTTTAGTACGAATGAGAAAGTATATGAATTAGAACTCGTACCTGAACATGAACGTCATTCAAAAGAGTTTGATTATTCAACTGTAGAAAAACCAAGAAAACGTAATATTCCATCCCCAAAACACCCTTGGAGAAGTGATGTTTTTCTGAAATTCCGCAACCATAGACTGACAGCGGAAATGCTTGTATCTTAAAAAATGTGCACCACATAGAATGCTACATGATTTACTACAAACAAGCAGCTAATATATAAAAATGCACCGGAAAGCTCCGGTGCAAATGTTTTAATTATTTTAGGACATTTTCAAAAATGCTTGACACATATCCTGACTTGAGTTTCCGCAGTTTTGTCCACAAAATCTGCAATCAGCCTTACTGATTATACACAGCTTTCAACAAAAAGGTACCCCTTACAGGAATACCTTTCTGTCATCACTTACTCACCATAAATTACTTGTCTTAACACCTGTCTGCACTTATCAATATCCGGAACCAAAACACTCATTCCTCTAATACTGGCATATCGAAAAGAAGCATCTTCAGGAATATTATGCGTTTCAATTTCACCGACACCCATTCCCAAAACTTCTACACCCACTCCGATTAAATCAGAATTACTCATATCAGTGGTCAACAATGGGAAAATAGTATCTGCAAGCTTTAACATCTCACTCAAACCAGAGTTTTTCACTTTATCAAAAGCCGCCATTAAAACCTTTCTCTGACGTTCTGTTCGTCCAAAATCTCCATTTCCTACGTAACGAATTCTGGAATATGCAAGTGCTTGAAGCCCATTTAAGTGTTGAACTCCTGCCTGCGTAACTATGTTGGCATTTTCACTTTCACCAGACATCTTGTCCAGTTCTCTCACATAATCATTTAATACCCTTATCTCATCCTCGTGAATATCCAATTCAATACCGCCAATGGCATCAATCACCTTTTGGAAACCCGAAAAATCCACTTCAATATTGCCGTCAATATCAATATCAAAGTTTTGCTTAATGGTTGCATCAAGAAGCTCCATTCCACCAAAGGCATAGGCTGCATTGATTCGATTGTCACTATATCCCGGAATTTGTACATACAAATCTCTCATTAGGGACGTCAATTTAATCGTCTTATCCGTCTTGTTAATGGTCATAATCATCATAGAGTCTGAACGCGCTCGTCCTTCTCCGGGGCGTCTGTCTTGCCCAATCAGAAGAAGGTTTAATACATTGTCATCTCCAAATACTTTTTCACTACTGGACCATGTAACATCTTCAGGGTTCACTTCTTCATAGCCTTTTTCTTCTTCGTCCGACTCGAAATATTCTTCCTCCGGCTCTACCTTTTCTACTTCTTCTGCTTTGTTGATTTTAGCCAGTTTAGACCAAGCATATCCTGCACCTGCTACACCTACAACTAATAACACTGCTAATACAATAAGTACTATTTTTGCCCATACAGGTATTCTTTTTCTATTGTTTTTCATACTTCTATTCACCCTTTCATCGCATTCGACCTATAAACACTATTCGGCTATGATAAAGCCTTTGCCCTCCTGTTTGTCCAGTTCTTGGTTCCGAAAGTGCCTCTATCGTCTATTTCAAATCAGAGTACAGTTCCTCTTGATAAATACCATCTGCAATTAACTTTTTAAAGTTATTTACAACCAGTTCTTTATCTTCTTTATAGGTTACGCCGAACCATTTATCCTTTGTCTCCAAAACTCTCACAGAACATTTTCCCTCTCTTAAACGTCCACCGATATGTATAGGCAAGAGATATTCTGCTTTTAATGGATTTGCCGGAACTTCTTTTTCAAAAAACGTCTTAAAATCTTCTTCCAATACCTTCAAATATGCCGGTGCACATCCTTCTTTTGCCGGAAATCCCCACATATTCATAGAAACATAAGACTCTGAATCCAGAGCGACTCCATCTGCCTCTGCTCCATTCTCAGTCATAACTATATTACTGGTCTCTACTACATCCACAATATGAGTATGTTCCCTTTTCACCTTGCAAACACCTCTTGTTACACCACCATTTTCTGACAAGGTATTTTTCAAAATAAAACCAGCCATCGCAATAGCCGTATCTGCATGGTCTAATACAAGCCAATCATGAAGCTGTCTCAGTGCTTCTTTTCCATAATAATCATCTGCATTAATTACTGCAAATGGTTCCTGAATCAACTCTTTTGCCGAAAGAACCGCCTGACCGGTACCCCAAGGTTTCCTGCGTCCTGTCGGAACTTCTCCCGGTACATCGTTCATATCCTGGAAAGCATAAACAAGCTCTACACCAAGCCTTCCACAAATCTTCTCCAACCGATTTCCAATACGCTCACGAAAATCAGCTTCGATGTCTTTGCGAATCACAAGAATAATTTTGTTAAATCCTGCCTCTAAAGCATCATGAATCGAATAATCCATAATAATTTCATCGTGCAGACCAACTGGTTCTAACTGCTTGATTCCTCCGCCAAATCGAGAACCGATACCTGCAGCCATGATTAATAATGATGTTTTTCTTTCCATTTTGTGGTTTCTCCCTTAATGTTCTTTTTATATCTATCATTTTATCATGTTACTAATAGAAATAAATGTACTATTTTAATATTATTTTTCTATTCTGTATTATTTTGAAATCATTCTGTTAAAGCACTTTATTCCTACATAAAACAGCACTCCTCCAATCACACCGCCCAGGGTGTTATAAAAGAGATCCGACAACTGAAACGTTCCCAGCCGAAAGAAAAGCTGTGCAAACTCAATTGTCAAAGAGAACAGGAACACGATACTACCGGATTTTGCAACAACTGTTTTACATGAAATCTGTTGTCTTTTTCCTTTTTCCCATCTGCTCCAAAGCAAGAAAATCGAAAAAGGTATAAAAAGCACCAGATTTTCAATTGCTTCTGTTGTCATTTTTCCATCCTTATCATATAGTCCCCAAATTCCGATTACATCCGAGAGTGGATTTTCCCATAAGTTCCGATTCAATAATGTACGAAACAAAATCATTGCCGTATAAAAAATCAGGAAAAATGCAATCCGAAACTCCCTGTTCGTTCGGAAACAACTTATCCACTTCTTTACAATTTCTTTCCAACCATGTTCCCTTGCATACAGACAGACAAACAAAAATAATACTGTAAGAATCAAGGCAAACCCAAACGGTTCATACAAAGCAGTCAATACGTTACTAATGATACTTTTTATAATTTCCATGATAGCTACCTATCTCTTATTATTCCTCTAAAATTATTTTTTAACTTTGGTTTTTATAAATTGTATTCCTTCATAAATAACATCATTTTTCAATAATGCATTCACGATGATATATTCCATTCCAGCTACTAGAATACATAAGCCACTCTTTATTAATGCATTAGATATGTTCAAACACAATAGCCCTTTTAATAAGAAAAACATAATAAGTGTACTAATAATAGTACTTCCTAAAAATCTCCAACTAATCCGTAATTTAATCATTTTTCTAATTTGTGCAAAGATTATCACATTGATAAATAATTCCGCCGCCACAGAAGCAATTGCCGCACCATTTTCCGCAAACCGAGGAATCAAGAGTGCATTTAAAGAAACATTCAGAGCAACTCCAACAATATAAGCAATCATCTGTTTCTTTTCATTTCCACTGCTAATGGCAACCTGATAACATGCTAAACTTCCCACACCTTTTATGATAATTAACGGGGTGAGAACAATAACTGTTGTAGCTGCCGGTCGAAATGCTTCTCCAAACAGACCTGGAACAATTAAATTTGAAATCATTGCTAAACCTACCATAGCTGGTATTGTTAAAAACAGGATATACTTTGTTCCCTGATTTACTAATTGCATAAATCTTTTCTGGTCATGCTCATAGTAATAACTCAATCTTGGTAAAAATGTACTTGTTATTGCTGCACATAAGCACATGATGATATTGGTTATTTTAAATGCATTCGAATAATATCCTGTTTCTGCATCGCCCTTTAAAAATCCCAACATTGTAACATCTACTTTACTATATAAATTTGACAATAAAACATTTCCAGTCAAAACTAATTCTGGTCCTATATGACGCATAAAACTTAGTCCTTTAAAATCAAATTTCACATATCGACGCATATAGATTACATTGAATATATTGTTTCCTCCTGTAGCGATGCAGGTAATCCAAGCATAATTAATATAATCCTGCTTGGTTCGAACCATTACAAACAACAACAAAAAAGAAAAAATTTTCACAAAGAAGCTTCTTAATGTAATATATCCATATTCTTCTAATCCCTGATATAGCCAGTCTACATTGATATAATTTAGCACAATCTGAATTCCACAAACATACAGTAACATTTCATTTCCTTTAAAAATGTTTATTTGTGAAACTATTAGATAATAGGCAAAAGTGAAAATGGTAGTGGAAATAAAATTGATAATAAATAATTCAGTAAATCTTTTATTTCTTTTTTCTGTATTATTTCCAGAAATAGCTATTTCTTTAACACCATAGCTTAACACTCCTAATGGCGCCAATGTCACAAAATACGAAGCAATGTTCTGTGCATATGCCACTTTTCCAACACCTGTATCTAACAAAATATGCGATACATAAACAGATGTCAACAAGGGAAACACCACATTTAACATCTGATAAATCATATTAAAAATAGAATTTTTTACTAACGATTTCTTTTCTTTCATAATTATTTTCTCTTAATCATTTTATGTTTTTTCTAACGCATCATCAATTTTTTTATTATTTTACGATAAATATAACTTAAAATGGTACTACAATTTCCTATTCTTTTCTCATATTGATATTTTTCTTTTTGGCATAAAACAAATGCAACTATTGCAGAGTGATCTACCTTTATTTGATCCAACTTCTTAGATAATTTCTTTTCACCTTCTGGAATCCATGTTGCTGAATAATGATGTATGGAGTATGTATTATCCGTTATCACCAATTCTCTTGTATCATAATTTATAGGTGAAAAGAATTCTGGTGGATATACCTTACATCCATCCTTTTCCCATATTTTTTGATTATCAAACTTAAATCCCTCTCGAATCAATGGATCTGTATTTCTTTTGGGACATGGCGTTAAATCATAAATTCCTTTTTTTATCACAAAATGGGCGCCTTCGTATTCGTCTAACATCATTTTGATAAATTTATTTCCTTTTTCTGCGCCAAGTCCCAAACCGGTCGCAATTACTTCTGAAGTCTCTGTCCCAAAGAAACACTTGTTATATAACAAATCATCTAATGACTTAATTAATTCCACATCAGTATCCAAATAAATGCCACCTTGATCATAAATAATCTTCAATCTTGCATAATCGGATACAAATGCCCATTTTTTTTCTTGATAAGCTTCCTTAATATAATCATTTTGATTCACATCAAAATTTGTTTCATCCCACTGTATAATTTTATAATCCGGACAATATTTTTTCCATGAATCAATACACTTCAAAACATCTTCTGGCAACGGGTTTTTACCGAACCAACAATAATGAATTACTTTATTTATCATAATTTTTCCTCATTATCTCAATAAATATTATTTTATGCTTTGCAAAAAATCTTCTTTATTTCTAAACATTTTCTTATTAGTTTTTATTTTTTGATAACTACGTTCCTCGTTTCCGACTAATGTCATCATTGATTTCCAACAATTCGGTAATTCATCTTCCCCATCGCAGAACAGCCAAAAAAATTCATGTAATGCCTTATCATCTGGTTCTTTTCCATACCTATCTCGATATAATTTCACTAACTCTGTCGCCTCTTCTAATTGCGCCTTTTTCCGCTTTTCATAATATTGCTCTAAGGTCATAATCACTTTTGCTGGATTTCCTGCCACTACACAATTGTCCGGTATGTCTTTATTAACCAAACTGTTGGCTCCAATAATTACATTATTACCGACATGAACGCCTTTCAGAATCGTTGTCTTCATTCCGATAAATACATTATTTCCTATCTTCACCCCCCCCCGATGAACCTAGGACTTCCCCATATACTCCTTTTAGAACAGACCAATCATATCCATGGGTCAGAATTGTAACTTCTTCTGTAATTTGCACATCATCGCCTATATCAAGTAACCACGGTCTTGTCATATCAATGATTGTCTTATTTGGAGCATAAATATTCACCCGCTCTCCTATTTTTGCTCCTTGGCTTCGCAAAAAATTCACATATGTATTAGAATCTGCTTTTTCTCTATAAACAATTTTTTTCATCAACTGTTTCAATTTGCTCATTCCATTTTCTCCTCTTCTGCTTTACTAAAATAAACGGTAGCGAACACATAATTGCGATTATGTAACTTGCTTCCAGCTCTAACGCACAATTATAAATAATTCCAATTAAACACGTTGGTAAAAATGCAATCACTGCAATTTGAATATCTTTTCTTATTTTTTTTCTATTGCAAATAATATATCCCAAAATTGAGATAAAGAATCCCACAAGCAGAACCACGCCAATTGCTCCCTGCTCCAAATAAACCCATGCATGCGTCATCCAACGATAATTCAAAAAGCCAAATTGTTTATAAAAATCACTTTGTAAAAAGTTAAAGCTAGAATACTCACAATTTCCTAAACCAAAACCAAATAAAGAATGGAACAAATTCCCATCAAAGAACATTGCGTGAATATCCTGAACTGCACTAAAACGGTTCAAATCCCCAGCATTTGTATAGCCATTTCCACTCAAATAATATTCCATAGAATCTGGATCTGTGAACATTTTCAAAATTTCTGGATTATACCGAATCATTAACTGTATCGCTATCAAAAAACCAATACCTGTAAAAAGACAAATACCTACTGTCTTTAAAGATGGCTTTGTACACAGCAACGTTACAAGTGCTATAATAGCAAATTCTATATAGAACACTTTTAACTCACATAATGTTGCAAGCATTAATGTTGTGACAACATATGGAACTAATCTAATCAAATTCAATTTTTTAGTAAAATATTCACCAAATGTGATAACTAAAATAATACAAAGAAGAATATTAACGTACGCATTACACCCTTGTGTAATTCCAAAAAGCCCTCCTAAATAATCATTAGAATAACCTAGAACAAAATGCTGAAACAAACACATCACGACATTCATCCAATAAAAAGCTTTGAACAATTTCACCATGGAATCAACGTCTTTCTCCGTCAACAATCCTACACACACAAAGAAAAACATAAAAAATCGAAGATTATTTCTAGCTCCCCATAATGTCAACAGTGGCGAAACAAAATTAAAAATAGCACCTATTATCATACACAATACAATGAGTCCAACAATTCTTAATTGGTATTTGCACTTTGCCTGTCTTAGCTGAGATCGAATAATTGAAAATTTTGAAAATAAAATATATAGCAAAATAACATCCGTTAAATATGTAATAATGGAAGGAAAATGTAACACATCTCTCATCCAGAACATAATCATAACTAAAATAAATTGACAATATACCAACAACTTATTTTTTGATGGAAGTTTAATCGTTAATGTTCGTTTCATCCAGTCTTTTCCCTCTCTCCTCTTTTACTTTTTAACATTTCATTCAAACAAGTAATGTATTTTTTCTAAGTATCTTTTTAATTCATTTAAAATTAAAACCAACCCATAACATTTCTTTTCTATTAGTTTTTGAAAAATTTTTTGCTGCATTGGTAATTTATTAATTGGATATCCACTCCATAAATTAGCAATATCTTGATCTTGTGCAAAATCCCTAATATAACTTTTCTTATTTTTAAATGATTCTCGACAGGATCCCACTATTCTAATATAAAAGCGACAGTAGTCTATTGCCATTCTTCTTGATCTCATTAAATAATTTTCATCTTTTTCTTTTTCTGCTAAATTTCTCAATCGTTGTAAAAATGTTTTAAATTGGATTTTTTTACTTTTAGAAAATGTCTGTGTAATTGATTCCTGTTCATCTTTACGATAACAATAATCTGTATATTCAGTAAAAATGATTTTCTTTGCAAATTTATATGCACTTATATTAAATATAGTATCCTCAGATAAAATATTTTCAAAACGTAACTGATATTTCTCTATCATATTTCTATTGTAAATAGACATACACACTGACATCGGAAAAGACTCAACTTCTATATCATTAATGTCATGTCCAAACAGGTTTTTTCTGACCTCCCGTATTTCGTCCACTGAAGCATATACATTTCCTCTTAGCGGATGTTGTTTTTGTAATACAGGGATACCATTCGAAACATCACAATGTCCACTAACCACGATATCTGCTTCTTGTTGCTTAGCAACCATATATAATTTTTCGTACATATCAGATTGTACCCAATCATCTGAATCAAGAAATGCAACATATTCTCCTGTTGCATGCTCGAGTCCTGTATTTCTTGCCGGACCTAATCCACCATTTTTTTTATGTATTGTTTTGATATTAGAATATTTTTTTTCGTATTCATCTGCTATTTTACCCGATAAATCAGGAGATTCATCATCCACTAATATAATTTCTATACCCTTTAATGTTTGATTCAACAGACTTTCTACACATTGTTTCAAGTATTTTTCAACATTGTAAATTGGTACTACAACACTTACCTTTGGACTCATTAACTTTGCTCCTTATTCTTACAACAATTTTCTGTTTAATAGCATTCCATAAAATGTTGGTTTTCCATCTTTTTCTAAAGGATACTGATATTTCCAACTTAATTTAAATAATGCAGTATCTGCTTTCATTTTATTCCAAATAACTTCATCATAAGGTTCACCCATAACTTTATACAACTCATCACACTCTGGATTATTTGGTTCAATTTTTTTAAACTCTTTTGCAATGCTCTGGTCATGCTTTTGAACCAAAGCAATTAAATAATCCAAAAACAAATAATCTATCATAATATTATTATTTTTCCAATATTCTAATACAAAATCTAATATCGTCTTAAATATCCATCTATGATTAGCATCACATCCGAGAGAATAATTCGCAAAATATCCTGCAGCTACTGAAGCATGAAAGTAATCTGGGCGTTTAATAGACCATAATGGCTGCTGAAAATAATCATCTAATACAGATTGTGTACAAAAGAACGTAGAATCTAACCACAAACCACCATATTGTGATAACAATGTTAATCGTAAAATATCTGAAAAATGTGTCCTACTAATAATCCCTTTATTTTTCTTTTCTTCCACCCACTCTGGTATATCTACATACTGTTTGTAATTATCCTCTGTTAAAATAATCACCCTATGATCTCTGGCGTTTCTTTTAATAGAGTCAATACATACCTTTACCAAATCAGGAGCATGATCTAAACCCTGCCACCAACAAATCCAAATACAATCTGCATACTCTGATTTTGGCAATGTTTCATTTCCATGATTGTAATCATATGTTTTCAAAAAATCACCAAAAGTTTTTTCATAATACCGAAGCATGATATCATGTTTTCTAAGTAGATGTTTCTTTCTTGCTTCATTTTCATAATATCCATTACGATTCATAATCTGAATATCAATTTTTGCACGAAAGGTTTCAAGTCCCTCCTTAAAAGATGTAACTTTCGCAATTCTTCGTGTTGCATCTAATTCTTCCATACAACGATGTGCAATTCTTTTTATACTTTTATGTCCTGCCATAATTATAATCCCTCTCTGGCTTACAATTTCAAATAATAGTTTTCTAAAATTGAATGCGCTGTTTTAATATTATACGGACTTCTTTCCAATTCATCCGTCATAGATTTTCGTTCCACATTGCGATATTTTCCAATCACATCTACCCATTTTTGCAACGGTGCCTCTAACGGAAGAAATTCAGTCTTAGAATGAAATTTCACTTCCTTTGGTACTTTGTCAGAAAAGATACACGGTAAATCTGCAAACTGCGCTTCTACTCCAACAACTGGAACACCCTCAAAAAACGACGGCATAACAAAAATATCCATTGCTTGATACAATTCATTTACATCATTTCGATTTCCAAGGAATCTAACTTTATGTTCTAAACCAAGAGCCGCAACTTGTTTTTTTATTTCTTCCTCTTTTTCTCCTACACCAATTAGGATTAATATTGTATCTTCATGTTTCTTTAAATACTCATAAAATATTTGAATTAAGAGCTTATGATTTTTTTGATAAGATAATCTCCCTACATGTCCGATTACATACTCATCCTGAATTCCTAATTCTTTCCGTTTCTTTTTTCTTAATATTGGATCATACAGAAATCTAGAAATATCAATCGCATTCGGAATCAACGTACACTCCACATTTCCAAATAAAAATTTTCCTGCTTCCTCACCACAAGTACAAAAATCTGTTGCAACCGAAGTAATTCTAGACCGAAAATATTGTTTTAAAATATATTTAAAATCTTTATCAATCGAAGTATTATGACTATGCGCAATCCGAACCGGAACCCCCGCTTTTTTCGCTGCCTTCAGCGGCAGGTAACTCATTGCATCAATGTGAGAATGCACGATCTGATATTCCGGATGATCTTTAAAAAACTGTTCCATCCATTTGAAATACTTTGGATAATTTTGAGGATATAATCTTGGTGCATAATATACCTTTCCGCCCATGCTTATGATTTCATCATCATAATCACTTTTATGCGGTCTATGCGTTAAAAAATCAAACTGAATTTTTGTCCGATCAATATTTCGATAGTAGTTCATCAGCATCGTTTCCAACCCTGCACGATGCATATCGTTTACACACTGTAATACTCGAATCATTTTCTTTTTCCTCTATACAATTCTAATGTTTTCTCTACAACTTCATCCCAATTATATTTCTCACAAATAAAGTCTGCTGCCTGCATCTGATACTGCCGAACCACTTCTGGATGATCACAGGCTTTTTGCAGTTGATCTCTTAAATCTAATACATTGGACTTCTGAAATACGACTGCGTGGTCTTCTACCACAGACGCACATTCCTCAATATCTGATACCAGACAACAATTTCCGTAACTCATTGCTTCTAATAAGCTAAGCGGCATTCCCTCAAGATCACTTGGTAAAGTATAGACATATGCATTGCTATACAATTCGTCTAATTTTTCTCCCTGTACAAACCCAGTAAAAAGAATACGTTCATCTCCCTTTGCCAGTTCTCGCAATTCCTCCGCGAAAGCATCGGTATCAGAACTACCTCCTGCAATCACTAATTTTTTATCCGTATCTACCTGACGAAAGGCTTCTATTAAGTAACGAATTCCTTTTTCTGGAACGAGTCTTCCCAGAAAAAGAATGTAGTCATTTCTTTCTAATCCATATTCTTCTTTGATTATGTTTGCTTCACGACTTATCGGTCGGTTGACACCATTAGGTATAAAGTTCGTTTTACGACCATATGTCTCCATAAAATAATCCTGCACGCCTTTACTAAGTACAATAATCTCATCTGCATATTTCGCTGCACATTTTTCACCCATCATGATATAGGTACTTGCTAATTTCCCCCATTTTGCTCTCTGATGATCTAAACCATGAATGGTGGCAACACATCTTTTTCCAAACAATTTTGGCAACCATAACATAGCACAAGGACCTTCTGCATGAAAATGTACAATATCAAATTTTCCGAAAGTTGCGGCAATAGCCCCTGTTACAGAGGCTATCATGGCTGCAATTCCTTTTTTATCGATTGTAAAAACGTTTTTTATTTCAATTCCTTTATAAGTATCAGAAATTTCCTGATCAAAATCTTTTCCGCTGATATGATGTCCTTTTCTGTTATAGCAAGTTACCTCATGTCCCAGCTTTACCATTCTGGTACATAACTCTTCTACTACGATTTCAACCCCACCCTCTCTGGACGGAATCCGTTTATGTCCCAGCATCGCTATCTTCACATCTTTTCCCCTCTTTCCTTTTATTTCGACCCAGATCCTTTAAAAACAACCAGCACTGTCTTCAAAAGTATCTTAATATCCAATCCCAAATTCCACTTTTCAATATATTCTCTATCCAATTGTACAACTTCTTCAAAGTCCGTAATATCGCTTCTTCCGCTTACCTGCCACATACCTGTAATACCCGGTTTGATTGCCATACGTGCACGATGGTGATAGTCATACTGATTCCATTCATCTACTGTGGGTGGTCTTGTCCCTACTAAAGACATATCACCTTTTAAAACATTCCAGAATTGAGGAAATTCGTCCAGAGAAGTTTTTCGAATAAACCAACCCAGTCCTTTCTTCGTTCCATCTGATCCGCTACCAATAATACGTGGGTCTGCTTCCATTTTAAACATTAACCCTTGCATTTCGTTTCGACTCATCAATTCTTTTTTTCGTTCTTCCGCATCCATATACATACTTCGGAATTTGTAAATTTTAAACCTTCTTCCATTTTGTCCAATTCTGACTTGAGAAAAGAAAATAGGTCCTGGAGAAGCAATATAAATTGCCGGAGCAAGAAATAATGTCGCAATACCTGTAAATAATAAACCTACAATTCCTCCGCAAATATCCATACACCGTTTTAGCAGTAACTGTATTGGTGTTGCCATACTTAAACTAGCAGTTAACACATGGTAATCACCAATTTTTCGTACTTCTTTTGCTCCAAAATAACTGTCTACATTAATAAGCGTGTTATGTACGGTAGCTCCCATTTCAATACAGGTATTTACCAAATCAATTGGTAGCTGATATTTCTTTTCAACATGAATCCAAATGCTGTCAATCCATTTTGTTTGAATATAATCCGGTAGTTCTTCCACCGCACAAACAACAGGCACTCCCAGAATTTTCTTTCCTACCATATCAGTTCTGTCTGCCAGCACAAGCCCTACCATTTCCCACTCTTTATACGGTGTGTCAATAGCCTTTTCAATCAATTCCCTTGCGTTATTGCTTGTAAATACTGCGATCATCTTCCGCTTCTTTGCAAAATTCTTATTATAAGAAAGTAAATACATTTTCCATAAAATTCTTTCTACATAAATAAGGAAAATTCCGCTGACATAAAAGATTAAAAAAGAAATACGCGAAAATTCACTACCATTTTTACTTAAAAATAAGTAGCACATTTCAATGACCGCAACCAAAGTAACATATTTTACTACATTGCAAAATTCAGCAAAATATCCTCTGCGCATAATCCCATGATAAGACTCTTGAAAATAGATTGCACACACATTGGCAAAGCAGATGACAATTCCTATAGTAACATAGATATCTGATTGAAACGGAGCGCTCCAACCATTTCTCACAATACAAGAAAATATGTATGCTATCTGTAAAAAAATCAAATCCAATAATATAAAATCCCAGTGCTTTAACCAACTGTTGGTATTTTTCCTATACATACTCCCACCTCATATTTTACTTTGCAATATATCCCAATTCCAATAATTTTTCATAAAGTGCATCTGCAACCTGTGTCTGTCCGTCTGCTGTCGTTGTTGTAACGGTACAAATATCAATGGTACTGATGTAGTGTTCACCCCATGTTTCTTTCATAACTTTTTCATATTCCGGAATATTCACACTACCATCCATGGGTCTCACGCCTACAATAATAAATTTATCCTTGTTTGCTCCAAAAGTGTTCAAAACCTTCTGTTGCTGTTCTGCCAGTTCTTTCGGATCTTTATTCCAGCCGCCATAATATCCCATCGTAATAATCGGAATATAATCTTTATCAGAACGTTTCATTTCTTCCTCTGTTAAATCTCGAATTCCTGTCTCAGTTACCGGAGGAGTTGCACTTCCTGCACTGGCTTTATGCGCCTCAATGTATTTGTCTAAATCAGCCTGTGGTACTCCAGCCATTTTCATCACAGATAAGGTTCCTGCTCCTGCCAGTGTTTTATTGGCATATTCCAAAGTATAGCCTTCTGCTTTTAGTTTTTCTTCTAATTTTACTCTTGAAGAATACTGCAATTCGTTTTCTGCAGTAAAGAATTCATCGCCCCAGAAGGAAATCCCTTGAGGTAAAATAGGTTTTGCGGGCTCTTTTTCCTCTTTTTTAACTTCTTCTTTTTTCTTATCTTTCTTTACTTCCTGTTTCACTTCTTGTTTCTTATCTTTTTTCGCTTCTTGCATTAGCTTTTCACTTCTGACCGCCTCTGCCTTAGCATCCCATGCCAATAAACCTCCAAAACAAACTGCCAAAGCAATGCACACAAGAACTAATAAAAGGTTCCATGCCCATGCCGTTTTTCTATTCCTTTTCATTCCATCTTCTCTGCCTTTTATCTTTTTTTACTATTTCCGTAATAATAATCATATTTCTGATAATATTTATCTTTCTCAATATTAACTTTATTCAAAACTGCACCTAAGATTTTGCATCCTGTCTTTTCTAACTGTTCTTGTACCTTCTGTGCCAGTTTGTAGCTTACACGCTCACTTTCAATAACTAAAACTGCTCCATCACATTCCTTTGCCACAATAGCTGCATCCGTTACACTCCCAAGAGGCGGTGTATCTAAAATAATATAGTCATAAGTATTCCGCAATTCTTTTAGTAAATCTGAAAAAGAAGCTTCTTCCAAAAGTTCAGATGGATTTGGCGCCATAGGACCTGAAAAAATCATATCTACATTTAGAAAATTGGTTTGATAAATTAAGAATTCCTTTGCCAACTGTCCGCTTAAATATTGAGATAAGCCATTCACTTTTTCTTTTATTTTGTATCGATTAACATAAACAGAACGACGAATATCTGCATCAATCAGCATCACTTTTTTTCCCATGTTTCCTACTTCCTGTGCCAGCTGAAAAGCCACATCGCTTTTCCCTTCATTCGGAAGACAGCTTGTAAACATAATTATTTTCACATTTTTACCAGTAAACTGAATATTCGTACGAAGGGTTTTTATTGCTTCCTCGTAAAAGTAATCTTTCTTTCTGACATCTGTCATTATGACCTTCTGTTCCATTATCTTCTTCCCTTCTTATTTTTTTTCTTTTTTCCATGACGTTTTTGATTAATATAATCTTTTCGATCCGGTACGCTGGTAAGCGTAGACAGTCCCAAATATTTTTCAATATCTTCTTCTGTTTTAATGGTATCGTCCATAATTGCAATTACTACAAAGATACCTGCACTTAAAAACAATCCCAAAAGTAATCCCAAAAGTGCGTTTTTTTTCATACTTGGTCCGGCTTTATGAATAGGGAATTGACCTTCATCAATAATCTTTGGCGCAGTAACTTCCATTTTATCCCCTATAAAAGCAGAAGCATTTACCGCTACTTCATTTACGATTTTTTGTGCCATTTTCGGGTCTGTATCTGTAACGGTAATGTTTAAAATTCGTGTATCCTCTGGATTATCCACTGCTATGCTTTCTTTCAGCTGTTCATAGCTCATATCCAGCTTTAAGTTTTCAATTGTCTTTTCCAACACCGGACGACTGGTAATCAGCACGCTGTAATCTTTTGTCAACTGACTTCCCATCTGCAGATCCGCAGTAGACTCAAATCCTTTATCATTGATTAAAAGTAACATACTCGATGTAGAAGTGTACGTAGGTGTCATAAAAAATTTTGTAGCAACACAGGCAATACAGCCAAATAGAAGTCCTACTGCTAAAATAATTAATATTTTTTTCTTTAAGACATAAAAAATCTGTTTTAAATCAATTTCTAATTCATCTTCACGCGTATTTTCCATCATCTCAATCCTTTTCTCTATAAAATTTTGTTTGCCAGAATTTTCTCTGCATTTGCAAAAGAAATATCCTTCATATATTCATTATCCAGATGCTTTTCCATCCAGTGCGAAGCTTCCATAAGTTCCGGTTTTCTCGTTCTCATGTTGTGCATATCACTTCCGAGAAAATGAACGTTTCCTTCCTTCAACATCTTTCTGCACCATCTGGTTGTTTCCTCATACCATTTCCCTCCAATAGGCTTATAATTCATCTGCATAAGAGCACCTGCTTGAATTAATTCCTCCACACGTCCTTTTTCCCTTAATGCAGAATACCTTTCAAAATGAGCAATAATTGGTGTATATTGTGCCATAGTTAATTCTCTCACTCCGTTAATAATCATAGAATATGGCATAGAAGGGTGGAATTCTGTAAGTACGTAGGAACTTCCGTTTAAAGTAAGAAGCTTCTTTTCGTCCAGTTTTTCTACTACATCCTCTGTGTAGAAAACTTCCTGCCCCGAATAGATTGTGAAATCCTCCTGAATTTCTGTTCGGGCTCTTCTTTGCAGTTCTTCTCTTAGCATCCTAAATCGCTCCGGTTCTTCATTGCGAAACTGTCTGGAATAATGAGAAGTTGCAACAACTGCATACACGCCTTGCTTAGCAGCAGATTTCAGCATACGCAGACTTTCTTCAAAGTCCGCTGCTCCGTCATCCACCCCCGGCAGAACATGACAGTGTAAATCAATCCTCTTCATAACTTTTTACCTCATTGCGCAACTACCCCCCCCCTAAAAATTTGCGAAAATGCCTTATACATCTAAACATCCTTAAGGGGGAGGGGATAATTATTTTTAACTTCAAAATCCATCCTGTCACAAAAATTCAGTATTTTTGCAAATCGGACACCAATCAATCTTGAAGTCTCATATTCATTAGTATTTTTGTCTTTGGTGACCAATATAAATGTAATAAGCATATTATATCATAATTATTGTAACACTATCCCCTCTCTTTTTCAACAAATTATACTTCTTGAGTTTCCGCAGTTCTGTCCACAGAACACCCAACCAGTCTTGCTGTTTATAC
>OFMF01001602.1_pt1 | contig 17077 bp, 17 predicted proteins | sample 1541771 | NCBI WGS metagenome assembly OFMF01 (sample SAMN04209235, study PRJEB22552) | human gut metagenome | biome: gut; material: feces | host: Homo sapiens | place: USA: Oklahoma
GACGCATTGTTTCCCAATTTTGTAATAGACGGCGCAATAAAACCGATAATAATCAATGGCACACAAAAAGTAATAATCTGCCCCAGAATAAATTTGGCAGTTACGATTACGTGCATTACCGGAAGATTTGCCACCTGCCCTGCAAGAATACCGATTACAACGCCTAAAAGCAGGCGAAAAGGCAAGTTATTAAATAATTTTTTCACTTTCTTCTTTCCTTTCTATATTCCCTTTTAGGGTTTTTGAATTTCTACATTATACTCTATGTTTATCCTTCCGTCTATCATTTTATGATTTATAGATAAAATTTATCCAATTTCCTGCCTGTCTCTTTTAAAAAAACAAATACCTCCAAATGCTCTTATCCAAAACACTTGGAGGTACCGAATTAAATTTCAGAAAATGTATATTTTTCTTTTAATCCATTTGTAATAACATCATAAGTAACACAACCATTATCCAGCACTGTCTTTTCACAGGAAGCAGCTTTGCTGATATGCTCTTTCATATACACATCTAAATTATCTGTTTCAATTTCTGTAATGTTAGATTCCATCTCTCCACGACACATATTGCTGATTTCCCGAATAAGCTCATATTTTTTCATAGCAAAACCTCCTTCATAAATTTCTTTTTTGTTCTTTATATAATACCATAATTCCCGTTAAATTACCAGATATGTATGCTATTTCTATCATATTTTTCAAATATTTCACACTCACGCATAATTGTCTGACTTTATAAAAAAAGAAACCTGCAAGATTTTAAAGAAAAGGAAAAATAGGTCTGGATTTTTTTGTCACTTTATGAGAAAATAGGTTTGAATAAAGCGTTAAATTATTGACGCATTTGAAGTATATATACTTGAAAGGAGTTTTAAAATGATTTATTCACATGAAGTAGAAACAATGTGCCCAGTAGCACAGGGCGTGAATCACGGTGCAGCTCCAATTCCGGAAGAAGCAAAGTGGGTAAAAGCAAAAGAAATCAAAGATATATCCGGTTTAACACACGGTGTAGGCTGGTGTGCTCCTCAGCAGGGTACTTGTAAATTAACATTAAATGTTAAAGAAGGTATCATTCAGGAAGCATTAGTTGAAACAATCGGATGTTCTGGTATGACTCATTCAGCTGCTATGGCATCTGAAATTTTACCTGGAAGAACAATTCTGGAAGCATTAAACACAGACTTAGTATGTGATGCTATCAATACAGCTATGAGAGAATTATTCTTACAGATTGTATACGGACGTACACAGAGTGCTTTCTCTGAAGACGGACTTCCAATCGGTGCCGGACTTGAAGACTTAGGTAAAGGATTACGTTCTCAGGTTGGTACAATGTACGGAACATTAAAGAAAGGTCCTCGTTATCTTGAAATGACAGATGGCTATGTAACAGGCATCGCTTTAAACGAAGATGATGAAATCATCGGTTACAAATTTGTAAGCTTTGGTAAAATGATGGACTTCATCAAAGCTGGTGATGATGCAAACACAGCATTTGAAAAAGCTCAGGGACAGTATGGTCGTGTAGCTGACGCTGTTAAGATCATCGATCCACGTAAAGAGTAATCACGGGATTTGTCAGAATAGAAATCAGGAGGATAGGATAATGGCTTTATTTGAATCATATGAAAGAAGAGAGAAACAAATTCTGGCTGTTTTAAAAGAGTACGGAATTAATTCTATCGAAGAAGCAGCTGAAGTTACAAAAGCTGCTGGTTTAGATGTATACAAAATGGTTGAAGGCATTCAGCCAATCTGTTTTGAAAATGCAAAATGGGCTTACACTGTAGGTGCTGCTATTGCAATCAAAAAAGGCTGCAAAAGAGCTGCTGATGCTGCTGCTGCAATCGGTGAAGGTCTTCAGTCTTTCTGTATTCCAGGTTCTGTTGCAGACCAGCGTAAAGTAGGTCTTGGACATGGTAACTTAGGAAAAATGTTACTGGAAGAAGATACAAAATGTTTTGCTTTCTTAGCAGGTCACGAATCTTTCGCTGCTGCTGAAGGTGCTATCGGTATCGCTGAAAAAGCAAACAAAGTTCGTAAAGAGCCTCTGCGTGTTATCTTAAACGGTTTAGGAAAAGATGCTGCTCAGATTATCGCTCGTATCAATGGATTTACTTATGTAGAAACTGAAATGGATTACTACACAGGTGAAGTGAAAGAAGTATTCCGTAAAGCTTACTCTGATGGACTTCGTGCAAAAGTTAACTGCTACGGTGCTAATGATGTAACAGAAGGTGTTGCTATCATGCACAAAGAAGGTGTTGACGTTTCCATTACAGGTAACTCTACAAACCCAACACGTTTCCAGCATCCAGTAGCTGGTACATACAAAAAAGAATGTGTTGAACAGGGTAAAAAATACTTCTCTGTTGCTTCCGGCGGTGGTACAGGACGTACACTTCACCCAGACAACATGGCTGCAGGTCCAGCTTCCTACGGTATGACAGATACTATGGGACGTATGCACTCTGACGCTCAGTTTGCTGGTTCTTCTTCAGTTCCTGCTCACGTAGAAATGATGGGCTTAATCGGTGCAGGTAACAACCCAATGGTTGGTATGACTGTTGCTGTTGCTGTTGCTATCGAAGAAGCTGCAAAAGAAGGAAGATTTTAATTCTCACTTTCTAAAGTAAATACTTAAAATGCGAAAGGATTTTGCAAGTTCAACTATGGCTTGCAAAATCCTTTTTCTATGCTTATATTCCTTTCAATAAGCTCAATCTTTTCTCAAACATTTCCCAATACTGAGGCAATGCTTCAAAATAACTTTTCTTTACCTCTTTTATCTGGTTAAGTCCTACCTTCTTTACCGCTTCTTCCGCTGCTTCTCTTTGACTCATTTTTTTATAAAATGTCGTCTGGCAGTTTGCTCCATCTATATTATCATAGGCGTAAAACGCTCGATTAAAATCCATAAGTTTGTGGAGAGAAATCGGCTTGTTATTTTTCGTGTCCACAAGCACTCCCCAGTTTCCCCAATGCCTGTCTGTATTTCCCACTAAATAGTCAATAATATTCATCATATAATAATTGTGGCTGTCTAAAGATAAAATATATTCTTTTACATCTCTATCATGGTTCTGTGCATATATCTCGAATGCTTCCATAGATGCAAGAGAGGTTTCCAAAGAAGTAATATTCTCACTTTTTGTTACTTTTTCATGAGAAAAATACGATTTTTGATAGATAACCTGACTGACATCAAAGCATTGGCAAATCCTGCTTGCCAGTAATTCTCTTTCCACAGCATCTTCTCCGCCGTCTTTTAGAAGTATAAACCCTTCTTCTTCCCTTTTCCAAGCTTTTGGAAAGCATCCATTTGTAGATAAGTCCTTTGCAAGCTCATGATTATCTGCGGTATACTGTTTTCCCCGAAGAGAAATATCAATAAAAGTATTTTTCAAATGATTGTTATATAAATTAATTTCTTCAAAAGTTATTTCTTCACCTTTTTGACGTACCCAAAAAACATCTGTTAAAGAAGCACATCGATAGCTTAAAGCAATTTGCGCTCTTTCCCTGTCAGTAACTGCCTGACGCATCCCAATGCTGTTGAGAATTTCTTTTGCATATTTTCTATCTAAAGTAAGAACTCGTGTGGCACACCAATAATAAAAATTAGTTACGTTATTTACAAGTGTATCAATATCATCATTTTCCTCTAAGTATAGATTATACGGTAAAAAGCTTTCATCATAAATTTTGCAAAATCCTGTTTCTGAAATTTCTGCAACTTTTCTGTTTTTCTGCATAATCTCATATACTTTTTTCTCCACGCTTCTTCACCTCCGGTCTGTCTTCATTCTAACACAGCACCAATATTCTGTACATAGAAAAAAGCTATCGCTATAACGATAACTTTTCCCTTCTAAAATACATATTTGATAAGCTCCATAATTCCCGTAAGCCCCAAACTATATAAAAAAATAGAACCCGGTTTTCCCAAAAGAATAATACATGTAAATTTCTTTAAAGACATTTTCGTCAGTCCGGCTATGTAACAAAGCAAATCATCCGGCGCTACGGGAAGAAAAATTGCCACGGCAAAGGCTTTATCAAAGGCTTTGCCTTTGTCCAGCCAGCCAATATATTTGTTATAATTTTTCTCTCCGATAATATGATGAACAAATGGTCTTCCATAATGCTTTGACAAAAGAAATGCCAAAACAGAGCCCATGGCTATTCCTACATAATTATATACAAAGCCCCATACCGGTCCGAAAATCAGCACACCGCCCAGACATCCGATTGCTCCCGGCAAAATAGGAATGACTACCTGCACCATCTGTATCAGGATAAAAAGGGCAGGAGCAAAAAGTCCAAAACGGTCTAAAAATGCCTGCAAAGACTCAGAAGATACAAACAATCGGTTATCAATCCCATACCAAATAAACCATATCATTCCCGCCATACCAAGAATGGTACATAAATTTAAACACATTGCTGTTTTTGTTTTTTCCATAGTAAAACCTCTTTTTTCTCTGCCTGTTCCCGCAGAACCCTGTGATAAAACTTTTTCCATTGCTCTCCTACCGCCTCTGTACTGTATCTTAAATGACCTTCATAAGAAGCATGGGCGCTTCTCTGATAAAAGTCCGGTTCTTCTTTTAGCTGTGTTAAAATCCTGATAAAATCAGAAGTTCCTTTTCCTCGCAAAGCATAGTCAAACAAAATCGGATCATAGATAGAAAGGTCTCGAACCAGAATCGGCAAAGCGCAGTTTATTGACTCCAAAATTGTCATGGGAAACAGTTCTTCATAAGATGGCAAAAACATAACATCTGCCATATTATAGACTTCATTCATTTTTTCCCTGTCTACAATTCCCAAGAACTTTATATTCTTTGGTGCATGTTTCATGGCTTCTCTGATTTCTTCATACCCTTCTGAAATCTTTCCGAAAGAAAATCCGCCTGCCCACACAAACTGACAATCCGGCATTTTTCTTGCAATTTCAATAAACTCCAGTACGCCTTTTCGCTTTTGTAACTGCCCTACACATAATACTGTAAATGTATCATTTCCAATCTTACATTTCTTTCGGATTGCATTTCTCTTTTCCGTACTTAACGGATAAAAATTCTTTTCTGAAACAACATTGGGAATATAAGTCACTTTTTCTCTCGGTATACCGTAATCTGCTAATTTATCAATAAAAACCGGATTAACCGTAACCAGATAATCCATCTTTTTATAAAAAGATATCATATATTTATAAAAAGTATTTTTCGCAACTCTTGGAAGGGAAATACTGTTTTCCACTGTTTCCGGAAGAAAATGTACATACCCCACTAAAGCGCTTTGCTTTCTCTTGGCCGGAATAGAAAAGTAATATTCCGGATTAATGGAATGATAATGCACAATATCACATGGAGCTTTTGCATTTTCCAAAACAACTGCTTCCTGCTTCATTACCTGCTTTGCCAATGCAACTTGTTCATCATGAGCAGAAAGCACGCCCTGCCCTTTTACCATATCTGCTTTTGATAACATATTTATCTTCTTCATCATTTTCATGCCCCTCTCTTTAACAGCCCTTTTCTGTTCCATAAAATTCTGTTATAAACTCTATGTGCCCATACGGAAGCTTCTTTCTCTGCCTCCTGACGTTTCAGCACTTCTTTGTATAAGCTTTCTGCCATTGTACAGAAATTCCATGTGGAATAGAGATAAGCGGTTTCTTTTGCCCTTAATCCCATTTCCGCTTTTCTTGTTTCATCCTCCAGAATATATTCTAAGTGCATTTTAAAGTATTCGTAAGTTTCATATTGGAAACCATTATACCCATCTGTGATTACCTGATTTAGACATTCATCCTTACGGCACAGCGCCGGTCTTCCGCTGGCTAAGGCTTCAATGTAAGTAATTCCCTGTGTCTCACTGTTAGAGGCACATACAAAAACGTCTCCTAACTGATAGTAAATTCCCACGTCCTGTGGATTTACCATACCTGTAAAAATTACTTTTCCTGTCAAGGACAAGCTCTCGCTGATTTTTTCCAGCCGTTCTCTGTCAGGACCGTCTCCTACGATTAAAAGTGTTAAATTCTGTTTTTCTTCCTCATAGATAAGACGGGCAAAATAATTTAAGGTTTCTTCCAGATTTTTCTCTTTTGCCAATCTTCCTACACTGACAAGCACCTTATTTTCAAGAGGAATGTTCCATTTCTTTTTCAGATTTTCACATTCTGATTTAGACATTCTGTTTTGAAAATTTTTTAAATCAATTCCCGTAGGTATAACAGAAATCGGTTCTTCTACTTCATACTTTTCTAAAATTTTTTCTACTTTTTCCGTAGGTACAATTACCTGATTTGTTTTATTTAAAATACTTCTGGAAAGCTGTGCAACGATTTTTTTCTCAAAAGCTGCCCCAAGCTTATAGGAGGACAAGCCTCCGGGAAGATAATGGATATAATCTTCATAAATCGTATGATAAGTATGAAGCAATGGACATTTACATTTCTTACTGATTTTCACTGCGTAAGAAAAAGTCATAAATTCGCACTGAGAATGTACAATGTCCGGTTTCCAGTCAATCAATTCCTGAATAAATCTTTCCACATGAGGAAGAACCGCTCTTGCGTTGGGATAAATCATTTCCAGATTTAAAGATTTTATGTAATATACATTTTCCTTTCGATAAGACTCATAAGTCGGTGATAATGTCAAAACTTTTACTTCATGTCCTCTTTCTTCCAATTCTTTCTTTAAATTCACAACGGATGTCACTACTCCGTTGACAATCGGCTTGTACCAATCACTTGTTAATAATATCTTCATAAGAGTTCCCCCTTTTGTCTTCTTTTAAGTTACTTTTATCTTAATGGAGATATTTAAAGAGAACAGCCATAGCTTTTTAAAGTTTTTCTAAAGATTAAAAAAAGAATTCTGCAACAATGTAATTTCCTAATTACATGAAAAAGAACCACAAGTTTCCTATAAGAAGAAAACTTATGGTTCTTTTCTTTAATCTAATTGAATTTCCGCTAATTCAGCCGGTGGCAACTGTTTGGAAGACGCCTGCTGATATTTTTTCAGTTCTGCCGCTGCTTTTGTAAACGGTATATTGGTTCCGGCTCCTGCCATACAGCCTCCCGGACATCCCATACCTTCAATCATGCAGCCTTTTAATTTTCCTGCTTTTGCTTTTGTCAAAAGCTTTTTACATTCGCTTAATCCTTCCGCATGCTCAATATGCACTTCCACTTCAGGATAATATTCTTTCAGGCAATCTCCCACTGCACTGGAAACTCCACCGGAAACAGCATATCCCCTTCCTGCTGCCGTTGCATTGTGGAAAGAGCTGTCTCCTTCGCACTCTTTTGGTTCAATCTCTTTTGCTTCAAACATTCCCGCTAATTCTTCAAATGTAATAACAAAATCCACATCACTTCTGACACTTGTTCTGGAAGCCTCCAACTTTTTAGACGCACATGGTCCGATAAACACTACCTGTGCATCGGGATATTCCTTTTTAATGGTTCTGGCAGTTGCCACCATCGGTGTTAATTCCTGAGAAATATTCTCAATCATATCCGGGAAGAACTTTTTCGCCATCATAATCCATGACGGACAGCAGGAAGTAAGTAAAAACGGAAGCTCTCCTGTGCTGACTTTTTCTGCATAGTGATGCGCTTCTGCTACCGCTCCAATGTCTGCACCTAAAGCTACTTCATAAACCTCTGAAAATCCCAATTTCAAAAGCGCTGCTTTTAATTTTCTCGGAGTTACTTCGTCTCCAAACTGTCCTACAAAAGCCGGTGCAACCTCTGCAATAATCTGTTTTCCCTCTTTTAAAGCGTGTGCCAACTGGAAAATCTGAGATTTATCAGAAATAGCCCCAAAAGGACAGCTTACCATACACATACCGCAAGAAACACATTTCTCATTGTTAATCGTTGCCCTTCCCATTTCATCACTTTCAATGGCATTGACACCGCAAGCTCTTGCACAGGGACGTTCCTTCTTAGCAATGGCATCGTAAGGACAGACGCTTTTACATTTTCCGCACTTGATACATTTTTCCTGATCAATGACAGATTTTCCCTTTATAATGGAAATCGCACCTTTGGGGCAAATTTCTTTACACGGATGAGCTACGCATCCCCTGCACATATTGGAAACCTCATACATTTTTGTCTCGCAGGCATCACAGGCAGAAGGAATAACCTGCATCAGCGGCGGTTCATAATATTTTTCATCGATATTGCTGGCTTCTAAGCCGGAAGTAATATGAACGGCTGTATTTTCCGGTCTTAAAGACATTCCCATTGCCAGACGTACTCGTTCACTGGCTACCGCTCTTTCCCGATAAATACTTTCTCTGTAAGTCGCTCTTTCTTTTACGATTTTATAAGGTATTGCTTCAATATCTGCTACCAGTGTTTCATCCGATGACTGAAAACCGGCTTTTGCAATTTCTTTAAATACTTTTCGGCGAATCCGTTTTACGTTTGTATCTAAACCTCTCATCTTTAATTCCTTTCCATTCTATTCTAAATATACCGCACAGCAATCATATCTATTTTCCAAAAAGATTGCAAGAAAATTCAGGTATTTTATTTCATACAATTACAATTTATGGTATACTTACAAACTAGTGCAACACAAAACAAGTAAAAACCACTCGGAAAGGATTTCTTATGAAAGCAAATTTTTCTCTATCAAAGAAGCAATTACTTCCACCTGTACTGACTTCAGGTGCATTAAAATGGATTGCTCTTATTACCATGTTTATAGACCATATTGGAGCGATTATATTAGAAAAGGGTGCAATTTCTGCTTACAATCAGGGACTTTCCTCTGCATTTTCCTATGATACCAGCGTCTTTCTTTCAAAACTGGATTTTTTTATTCGTCAAATTGGGCGCATTTCCTTTCCTATTTTCTGTTTTCTCTTGGTAGAAGGCTTTTATCATACCTCCAACAGAAAAAAATATGCTCTGCGCCTTTTCCTGTTCGCCTGTATTTCAGAAATTCCTTTTGATTTATGCTTTCGTGGAAAAATCTTGGAATTTTCCTATCAAAATGTCATGTTCACTTTGCTTATTGGTTTTCTGACTATGTGGGCAATAGAAATCTTAAAAGAAAAAAAAGAAATCCTCGGTATCATTCCTGCTGTCCTTGGAATTTTAACCGGATTTCTCTTTCATGCAGATTATAACTGGAAAGGAATTGTCCTTATACTTGTTTTATATGTTTTTTATTTCTATCCTGTGGAAAAAACCATTGCGGGATGTCTGGCGTTATATTGGGAGGCAACAGCGTGTCTGGCTTTTATTCCGATAAACCTTTATAATCATAAAAAAGGAAACGGACCGAAATATTTCTTTTACTTTTTCTATCCGGTTCATCTCCTTATTCTATTTCTTATTCGATATGCTCTCTTTGGTCTTCCGGCAATGTCATAAGTACCTTGCACTTCTGTCTTCGAGGCTGCCACAACAGCCTCGGCTCTTTTCTTCGTTGATAGGGAAATGTTTTTATAAATCTTCTGCTTTATATATGAAATATCCCTCATAATAGTAACTATGGTCTATTCCCTTCATATACACTTCTCTGTTTTCTACTTTATCAGTCAAAGCCTGTTTCAATATATATTTTATTTCAATATCTTTTATCGGACTTCTTTCCATTGCAAGTAGATAATCTTCTTTATCAACAACACTCCAATCAATAACCATGTTTAACTCTTTTTTCAAAATTAAATCAAGCCATATTCTTGTGCTTCTGCCATTCCCTTCTCGGAATGGATGCGCTATATTCATCTCTACATATTTTTCAATAATTTCCTCAAATGTTGACTGTGGCATCTTCTCAATATTTTCAATAGCTGCCTGCAAATACATCACCGGTGCAAATCGAAAATTTCCTTTTGCAACATTTACAGTTCGTACTTTTCCTGCAAACTCATATATATCGCCAAATAAATATCTATGAATGGCTGCAAGCATCTGAAATGTTCCTACTTCATAATTATCCAAATATCCATTTTCAAATAATTCAACTGCTTTTTTCTTACTTATCTTTTCTTCCATTCTGGCTAATTCTGTGGAGTCTGTGATATCCAGTTTATTTTCTAAAGTCATACTTTCCCCTTTCACCCTAATATAGTTTTGGAGCGGAATTCCGAAAATCCCGCCCCAATCATTAGCATAGAGCTTTATGTAATCGCACTGATAATTCTTTTGCCAAACAGCTTCATGTCTATTGACAGTATGCCCTTCCCATATACTTCATGATTATACTTTTCAATCTCAACAGTATATCCTAAACCTTGATATGTTCCTGAACCGCTTTCATCAATAATATCCTTTTGGACAACAAATATCGGTTCTTCAAAGGAAGAACATCGAAAATAATCTGTGAGAAACATAGTACCCCATAAAGCAGCTAATACAATAATAATTGTTAAACAAATATTTTTTAACTTTTTCATCTGCTCACCCTCTTAGCATATTAGATAATAGGTTTCCGCACTAATATTTTTTAATGGTCTTTAAATAAGTTCCCACAAGAAAACTCATAATTATAACACTAATTACCAAATAAAGAGGTTCAAAATAGTTCATATAACCGCCTATTCCCGAATTGATAAAACTTGCAATTCCGGTCATTACAACATATAATGCCAATAAAACTGTCATATTTTTCAGCATTTTCAGAAACAGCGCTTTCGTGGATTTTGTTTTATAAAATCCAATCATAGAATAAGTCAAAATCTTCTCTTTCTTCAAAATACCCCCTTTACCTTCTTCCAAAGGATTATAAGCTTGCCATTTTCAGTTTCGGACGATATCCTTCTTCTTCTAATGCTTTCATAATTTCCTGCTTATGCTCTGTGCCAAAAGCTTCCAAAGTAATTTTTAATTCCACTGCCGCTGTTCTGTTGGTGCTTACAAACTGATTGTGCTCCAGCTTAATGACATTCCCCTGATGTTTTGCAATTACAGCAGCCACACGCACCAATTCGCCCGGTTTATCTGGAAGAAGTACGGAAACAGTGAAAATTCTGTCTCTGGCAATGAGACCGTTTTGTACCACAGATGCCATGGTAATTACGTCCATGTTTCCGCCACTTAAAATGGACACTACCTTTTTATTCTGGAATTTCAGATGCTTTAACGCTGCCACCGTAAGAAGTCCTGAATTTTCTACAATCATCTTGTGATTTTCTACCATATCCAAGAAGGCAACAACCAATTCTTCATCTTTTACTGTGATGATTTCATCTACATTTTTCTGAATGTATGGGAAAATTTTCTCTCCCGGACGTTTGACTGCTGTACCGTCTGCAATGGTGTTCACCGTAGGCAGTGTCATAACTTCACCGTTTAAGATAGATGCCTGCATACAGTTTGCGCCTTCCGGCTCTACTCCGATAACTTTAATATTAGGATTTAAAAGTTTTACCAAAGTGGAAACACCTGTTGCCAGACCGCCTCCTCCGATAGGCACTAAAACATAATCTACCAGAGGCAGCTCCTTGATAATCTCCATGGCAATAGTTCCCTGTCCGGTTGCCACAGCAGGGTCATCAAAAGGATGGATAAAAGTATAGCCATGCTTTTCTGCCAGCTCATAAGCGTGGGCACATGCTTCATCATATACATCTCCGTGAAGAATAACTTCTGCTCCGTAGCTCTTTGTTCTCTCCACTTTAATCAGCGGTGTGGTTGTTGGCATTACAATGACCGCTTTTGCTCCAAAAGCCTTTGCGGCATAAGCCACGCCCTGTGCGTGATTTCCCGCAGATGCCGTAATCAAGCCTTTTGCTCTTTCTTCCTCTGAAAGAGTGCTGATTTTATAATAAGCTCCGCGGATCTTATAGGCGCCGGTGACCTGCATATTTTCCGGCTTGAGATAGACCTGATTCCCACACGCCCTGGACAGGGCGGGGGAGTGGATCAGGCTGGTGGTGCGGATTACGCCCCGCAGTGTAGCGCGGGCGGCTTTGAACTGTTCCAGGGTGAGCATGGCGGACTCCTCTTTTCCATGGCGGGGCCGTCAGGGCGGGCTGGTGTGGCCAGCCTGAGTGCCAAACGCCGATATGTGAAATCATACCGCACCATAGCATGGAAAGTCAATGAAAAGCTGGAAAATAGATAGGGCAGAACGATCCTATGCGTGAAGTCGGGGTTGACAAAGCAGATGGGATGTGTTACTCTGAAGCGGAAGTTAGCAAAGACTAACTAGCGGCTGGAAGCTGCTTTTTGATTGGGCGTTAGTTAGCATACGCTAATTTAAAGGGGAGGTCGGATAAGATGGAAGATACGTTGCGGGATTTTGAGTGTACCCTGGCCTTTCATGGAGCCCCTTCGCTGGCCGGAATTAAACCAGCAGATCTGATTGCCTGGGGCAGTCCCCAGGTGTGCATGGGAACACTGCTGGAGGATTACCGCCGCCAGCTCTCCCGGTGCGGTATCCAGCTGCGCCTGCTCTGCTCCTGCCGGCCCCGGTGCCTGATCCTGGTGTACCGTCCGGAGCGTCTGGCCGCCCAGCTGGCTCATCCCCAGGTGCAGTCACTGCTGGCTCGGGAGGGCTATCCTGTGGACCGAGGGTTGGAAGAGATGCTGGACACACTTCAACTCCGGCTGACCTGCGGCGGCTTTCCCCATGAAATCGGCCTGTTTTTGGGCTATCCTCCGGAGGACGTGGAGGGCTTTCGGCTGCATCAGGGACGAGACTACAAGCTGTGTGGATGCTGGAAGGTATACTCCGATGTGGAAAGGGCGCAGCAGTGCTTCCGCCGGTACGAACGGTGCCGTGCAGCTTTGTGCCGGCGGGTGAAGGAGGGTGAATCTCTGCCCCGACTGTTTCGAGCCGCCTGACCAGGCCATAGTTTGGAAATATCCGCTGGCTAAATGATGTATGTGACCGCCCTCTGGGCGTTTACAGATGGATTTTCATCAAGAGATCCATTTCATATTGATTATATTTTTGAGTTTGGAGGTTCTCACAAATGAGCAGAATTGCAGTGATTTATTGGAGCATGACAGGCAATACCCAAGCCATGGCTGAGGCCATAGCACAGGGGGCGCAAGGGGCTGGTGCCCAGGTTGATGTGTTCTCTGTGGATCAGGTTGGCGTAGATCAGGTCTTGGAGTACGATGGGCTAGCTCTTGGCTGTCCTGCAATGGGGGCAGAGGTTCTGGAAGAGTCCGAGTTTGAACCCTTCTTTTCCCAGCTGGAGGGCCGCCTGAGCGGACGGGATGTGGCTCTCTTCGGCTCCTACGGCTGGGGAGACGGGCAGTGGATGCGGGACTGGGAGGAGCGGACGGACCGCGCTGGCGGCACCGTATGTCAGGGGGAAGGTTTGATCCTCCACGAGACCCCTGATGAGAGCGGTTTGGATCGGTGCCGAACCCTTGGAGCTGACCTCGCCGCCCTCTGAGACTGCTTTGTATACTTCTGGTTGAATTCCCGCCCCATCCGGCGTGTACGGCGCTGGATGGGGCGGGAATTTTCTTGACACCCCAATCTGGGAAAGGTACAATGAGCATAAAAGTATGCGGCTGGTCCGCAGATCGTGCCATAGGAGGTAGGAGCGATGGCGAAGCACATCAAGCGTTCCGTGATCCCCATCTATCTGATCGGGGTGGTTTGGCTGGTATTCGCGCTGTTTTTCTCGCTGCGCACCCTGACTGACTACGCGCTGTGTGCTGTGGTCTCAGCGGCGGTGTTTGTAGTGGGAAAGGCGGTATTCCCGGACCGGGTCTATCAGATGCCCGGCGAGCAGTCGAAGGAGCCGGAGAAGCCCAAACAGGAAAAAAAGAAGCAGGAGACCACTGGTGACCCGGAGCTGGACAAGCTGATCCAGGAGCGGGACCGGGCGGTGTCGGAGATGCGCCGTCTCAACGACAGCATCGAGGACGAGACCATCTCCGCCCAGATCGACCATTTGGAGGAGGTCACCCGGAAGATCATCGGCGAGGTGGTCAAGCAGCCCAAGAAGCTGCCCCAGATCCGCCGCTTTTTGAACTACTTTCTGCCTACCACCCTAAAGATCCTCAACGCCTATGACCGGATGGACGCCGCCGGGATCGCCGGGGACAACATCAGCGCCACCAAGTCCAAGGTGGAAAATATGATGGGCACCATCGTCCAGGCCTTTGACAAGCAGCTGGACTCCCTCTTTGGGGCGGAGGCCATGGACATCTCCACCGACATCACCGTGATGGAAAATCTGCTGGCCCAGGAGGGGCTGTCCGGGAAGGACAAGACCGCCGCACAGGACGGCGGGACAACTCTGGAGCTTTGACCGGGCGCGTCTCCCGGCAGAAGGCCGGGACGTTGAAACGACTGAAAATCATACTAAAATCGATATAAGGATCATGAGGAGGAACTGACCATGAGTGACGATTTGAATATGACCCCCCAGCTGACTTTGACTCCGGAGGCTGATGCCGCCCCGGAGGCTCCGGCTCTGACCCTGGACCCGGCCCCCGAGGCTGCCGCCCAGCAGGCCGCCGCGGAGGCAGAGCGGCAGAAAGAGCGGGACGCCAACGCCGTCAAGGTGGACGAGTCCATGCTCAGCGAGGCGGAGCGGAAAATGGTGGACGATTTTGCTCAGAAGATCGATGTCACCGACTCCAATGTGGTGCTCCAGTACGGCTCCGCAGCCCAGAAGAACATTGCCTCCTTCTCAGAGAACGCCCTGAACAGCGTCAAGACCAAGGACCTGGGCGAGGTGGGCGAGGCCCTGTCTGACCTGGTGGTGGAGCTGAAAAACTTCGGCAAGGATGAGGAGAAGAAGGGCGGCCTGTTCGGCTTCTTTCAGAAGAAGCGAAACGAACTGGAGGCGATGAAGGCCAGCTATGCCAAGGCCGAGGTCAATGTAGATAAGATCGTCCGGGTTCTGGAGAACCACCAGGTGGTACTGATGAAGGACATCGCCATGCTGGACCAGATGTATGAACTGAATACCAAGTACTACAAAGAACTCACCATGTATATCATCGCCGGCAAGAAGCGTCTGGAGTATCTGCGGACCCACGACCTGGAGCAGCTGCGGCAGAAGGCCGCCGCCAGCGGGGCCCAGGAGGACGCCCAGGCCTATAATGATTTTGCCAACCTGTGTAGCCGGTTTGAGAAGAAGCTCCACGACCTGGAGTTGACCCGGATGATCTCCATTCAGATGGGGCCCCAGACCCGCCTGCTGCAAAATAACGACACCCTGATGCTGGAGAAGATCCAGTCCTCCCTGGTGAATACCATCCCCCTGTGGAAGAGTCAGATGGTGCTGGCCCTGGGTCTGGAGCACTCCCGCCAGGCCACCCAGGCCCAGTCCGCGGTCACCGAGATGACCAACCAGCTGCTGCAAAAGAATGCGGATATGCTGAAGATGGGGACGGTGGAGGCCGCCCGGGAGGCGGAGCGCTCCATTGTGGACGTCAAGACCCTCCAGCATACCAATGAGCAACTGATCTCCACCCTGGACGAGGTGATGAAGATCCAGACAGAGGGCAGCCAGAAGCGCCGCGAGGCCGAAGCAGAGCTTGGGCGGATCGAGGGCGAGCTGAAGCAGAAGCTTCTGGAGTTGAGAGGCTGACCGCCCGGAACGGCCGTATGGTGGAAGTTCCCGGATGCCTGTCCGGGGCAGAACATTGAGGAGAGCCTATGAAACTATTTCAAAAGACATCGGTGGCAGTGGCGCTGACCGTGGTGATGATCGCCGCGGCCATCGGGATCGGCCAGGTGCGGGGGAGCAGCGCTCCGGCGGTCCCTCAGGCTGCTGGGCTTGACAAGTCGCTGTCCACAAGCAGCTACGCCACCTGGATCAGCGACGAGGCCGAGGTGCTCTCTGACCAGGAGGAGCAGCAGATCTGTCTCTATAACGCCAACTGGGTGGCCCGGTATGACAGCCTCATCGCTGTGGCTACTGTGCGGGAGGTGTCCGGCGATATTGCCGACTACGCCTATGCACTGGGAGAGCAGATCCAGCTGGGAGCGGCGGACGGCATCCTGGTGGTGGATACCGGGACCAACAACTGCTATCTGGCAGTGGGGCCCGACTATCCCATGACGGATGAGCAGGTGACCTCCCATTTGGACCGCTACCTGTATGAGAACGCCATGGCCGGACAGTTCGGCACGGGAGTGCTGAGCCTGTTTGACGGGATCAATCAGTTCTATGTAGAAAATTACGGTCTGGGCTATCTGGAGACGAGTCAGAACGCCTATGGCGGCCGGAGCACCGGCGAGGCGGTCATGTCTCTGGTGGTGCTGCTGGTCATCCTGGTGGTCATTGCCAGCGTGGTCGATCATCTGCGGTATACCTCCTACCGGCAGCGGTACTATGGGGTGCCCAATCCTCCCTATCTGTTCCGGCCCATCCTGTTCTGGCACGGGCCCGCCTATGGCTGGTACCGGCGCCGCTGGCGCAGACCGCCTCCCCCGCCCCCCAGACCTCCGAGAGGACCCGGCGGCTTCGGCGGTCCGGGCGGCGGCGGCTTCAATGGCTTCCAGGGGCCCAGAGGAGGCTCCGGTTCCAGACCTGGCGGCTTTTCCGGCGGCACCCGGGGCGGAGGTTTTTCCCGGGGCGGCGGCTTCGGAGGCGGCTTCAGCGGGGGGAGCTGGGGCGGAGGCTTCTCCGGTGGCTCCCGAGGCGGCGGCTTCTCCCGAGGGGGCGGCTTTGGCGGCGGCTCCCGGGGCGGCGGCTTTGGGCGCTGAGCAGATTGGGATCAAAGAAACGGCTACGGCCACGCTTCTTGGGAAGCGTGGCCGTGATATTTTTTATGGAATGAACAGGGGCGGATACGGAAGATCCGCAATCGGGTGCGAACAATCCGCAATCAAGCGATAGACAGCTCCAGGCGGTTTGTGATATGATGTCCACAATGGCAGATTTGAAACAGAAAGGCGAGGAGAACAGGATGCACGATTACAGGAACAGATTTGTGACCCCGGAGGCGGCCGCCCAAGCGGTCCGCTCCGGCGACTGGGTGGACTACGGCTTTGGCGCGGGCTTCCCGGAGCTGATGGACCGGGCGCTTGCCGCCCGGAAGGAGGAGCTGAAGGACGTGAAGATCCGCGGCGGACTGGTGATCCGGCCCCGGATCGAGG
>OFMF01001609.1_pt1 | contig 16941 bp, 9 predicted proteins | sample 1541771 | NCBI WGS metagenome assembly OFMF01 (sample SAMN04209235, study PRJEB22552) | human gut metagenome | biome: gut; material: feces | host: Homo sapiens | place: USA: Oklahoma
CGTATCGTCCACGTTTCCAAGGACTACCGTTTCTTCCGATGCATCCCACGGCACATCTTCAGCCGCATCCGATGCGTCCTGGATCTCCTGTTTTTCTGCATCCGTACTCTCATCCAGGGAAGAAGCCAGGGCACGTTTTGCGATGAAATAATGGCCGCCTTCTTTCAGGGTGAACTCCATCTTGCCGTCTTTTACAGATACCTTCTTGACATATTCCGCTTTCCGGTTCTCTGTGTCATACGAAAACAGCAACAGGTCATCGTCGTCAAGTTCAGTCTTCAGTGTCACAAGCATCTGTCCCGGGAACGTGCCGGATCCTTCGGTACACAGGATCAGTGGTTTGACTGCCAGCTGTTCAATATCATCCTTGTACTTGCAGTCCGACTGCAGCTTGTACGTCCAATCCTTTGTCAGTTTCACATCTTCACCGTTGATCGTCAGGGTATACGATACGGAATCGGAGATCTTGCCACTCGCCTGCAGGTTTTCATCTTTTCCTTTGATACTTTTCAGTTCTTTGGAAGTAATCTTTCCCTTCGTCTTAGCCTTTGTGGTGTCAGAAGTAGTATTGCTACTCTTATTGCTGCTTTTTGTACCTGAACTTCTCTTTCCACTTGCAGAAGATGCTTTTCCCCTGCTCTGGATTGATGCAATTGACATGCCTCCGGTGCGTCTGCTTTTACCGCTGCTTTTCGAAGAAGTGATGGAACCGACTTTTGTGGTCTTATCATCCGAGGAAGTATCCTCCCCCATCTTCGGGGCACTGCTTGCCAGCCAGTAGCGTCCTCCGGTTGTCACACTCATTTTGAGCTTACCGGAAGAAACGGTTGCCGTCTTCGCACTCTGGATCGTCAGCTTGTCCGGGTTCAGCCAGTACAGGTTCCAGCTTCCGTCCTTCACACTGGTCTTTACGGACAGTGTGACCGTACCGTTCATGCTTCCGCTCTGGGAGAATTCCACCTGCGCCTGTGTGCCGTTTATTGTGTTGCTTCCGGTACCGATCTTGATACCGGCTTTCACATCACTGGCTTTCTTTACAGTTTTTCCATCCCAGGTCAGCGTGTAAGTGCTGCCGCCGGACAGAGTACCCGTATAGGTAAATGCTTCTTTTGTCGCCATCAAGTTTTCGAATACCTTTTTCGGTACGATTCCATTATCCAGTGCTTCGATCACATCAGCGGCTTCCAGAAGGCTTTCCCCGTTCTGCAACAGTTTCTTCTCATCCTCGCGGAGTGCGGCATACCGGCTCATCAGTTTCTTGAGCGTGGCAGTATCATCCTGACAGATCCGCAGCGGATCCACCTGGTTCCAAATATCCTTATCCAGGACATCCACCAGCTTCTTCCGTGCGGCGATGTCACCGAGGTAACCGTTCAGGGTTTTGGAAAGGGATTCTTTTTTGTCCCACTCTCCAAGAGTATCCAGTTCCAGCAGGTACTGGTTTACCAGGTCTTTGTCACCGATCTTTACCGGTGTGGCGATGGCAGCCACTTTCTTTTCCAGTGCGCTGCGCTTCTCTTCGAGTTTCTTTTCTTCTTCTTTTTCCAGCTCTGCCAGTTTCTGAACCAGTGCTTCCAGCTTATCTGCGTTGGTCACCTGACTCTTTTCTTTGTCGGTCAGCTTATCATACGCTTCCTTCACGGAAGTTACGGTATCGGCATCTTCCGGTGTCAGCTTGTCCGCATCCGGTAGTTTGTCGATCCGGTCGATGATCGCTTTCGTCTCCGCATCCGCACTGGTGCGTACGGTCAGTTTCCGGTTTTCTGTATTTCCATCCCGTTTGGTTACAGCAATATCCAGTTCTGTTCCGTCTGTGACTGTGATTTCACCATCTACCGGTGTACGACCATCTGATCCGCGGAGCCCGCTCTTGTAAGTCTTTCCATTCACCGTCACAACTGCCGCGTCATAATTGCCGATTGGAAGGTTTGTAAAGGTCAGTTTCTTGACATCTGCTCCCACATACAGGTCAGTTTCCGTACCGGCATCTGCGGTAAATACATTGCCATTGTCTGCCTGTGCCACATACTGTGTCGTGTTGGCGTTTGCACGGAAATCAAAAAGATTGATGCCCTGCTGATACAGGCGGTAAGCTGCGATTGCCTCCATTGCCTGGTCAGTTGCCATGCTGTTTGGACGGTTCTGGTTCTTATCGTCATAATAGGCATGTAGGAAACCGCCGGTTCCGGTGCTGTAGTATTTCAACAGACCATCTAACAGGCTTTTTCCGCTGGATGCATTGGTCACTGTCGCCGGGTCGATCCCCATTGAGGTAAAAGCGATGATTGCCTGCGCCACCGATTCGCAGTTGTAGGTGCCACCGTAGTAATAATCCCCGTCTTTGGAGATTTTATTTCGCAGCACATCCAGCCCACGGTTGACGGCTTCTCTTACCTTCTCGTTCTCCGCTGCATGGGGAGCCAGCGCATACACGACCATCGACGTGATATCCAGGTCTAACGACGGGTTCTTATCATCCAGAGACCAGCCGCCACCGGGTAATTCTTTGCCAAGGATGTAACTGATCAGGTCTTTCCTCGTATACTTTGCCCCTTCCGGTACTTCATATCCTTTGGAATCCAGGGCAAGCAGCGCCCATGCGGCACCGTTCATTCCCTGGTTCCATGGAGCACCTGCCAGACAATTGTATGTTCCGTCTGCGATCAGGTCATGTCCTCCCACATCCGTCGGATCCCCGCCTGCTGCCAGTACGGCCATGGTCAGACGGTGCCATTCGGTCGGCGTATTGGTGCTGAGTCCTGTGGATGGGTTCGCATCATACTGATCTTTTACATACGTATTTGCAGGGTTTAAAAATGCATTGTAATCTTCCGTGATCCCCAGCCGTCCAAGGAATACTACGGTCCAGTCAGACGCTGTACTGCTGACATTTTTCAGGAAATCCGCGGTAAAGACCGTATTATTCGTTCCCTGTTTCCAGCTGACCGTCTGGGAGATCACGGTGTCCAGGTCATAGGAAGCTGCTGCCTGCACCTGTCCGTTCTCATCCACATCCTGATCTGCCGTACCATACAGTTTCAGTTCTTCGTCTTCCTCCCAGGAATCCCCGGAGGCTTCTGTTTTTTCTTCTGCTGTCTCCGGAACGGATGTTTTTTCATCTTTCCCCGTACCGACAACTTCTGCTTCTTCCGGAACTTCTGCTTGTTCCGGAACTTCCGCTGCCTGTGGAGTATCCGTTTTGGCAGTGTCTTCATTTCCAGTAACCACCGGTTCTTCTGTCGGATCAGCAGTGCCCTCCACGGCCTCTGTTGCTGCCGCTTCCGCTACTTTTGCTGAAAACTCCTCAGAAACAGTCTGAGCCCGGACTGTAGCCGGGCAAAGACTGAGAACCATGGTAGCCGCCAGAAAAAGACTGATGGCTTTATTTTTCATTACTCTTCCTCCGTCTGTACTCCTGTGATTCTTTTTTTCTTTTTATAATAGAGAACAACTCCTGCAAGTACACCTGTCGCTGTGATCAGTCCGGCGATCGGGAAGAGGATATCGGTATCATCTCCAGTCTTCGCACTTGTGACTTTTCCAGTTCCGGATACCGCAGTGGTTCCGTTTCCAGTTCCTGTGCTTCCACCACCCAGGTTGCCATTGGTAACCGTTCCGGCAGAACCACCATTATTGCTGCTTCCGTTTCCTGTGCTTACTGTGGATGCAGGTACAACCACACCGAAGGATCCGGTACTATTTGCTGTTACGCTTAAGATACCATTGCTTACGGTTCCGCTCAGGGTTTCGATCTTGCCGTTACCTTCGTGCAGTACACTTAAGGTCTGTCCGTTATAGGCGGTTCCCACCTGGAAGTTCACGGTAAGTTTGTCATTCCATTCCACTTCTTTACCGTCTTTGTACAGTGCTACATCGTACAGGCGGATCAGGGCTTCTTTGGAACTGATCATGTTCTGCATCTGTTTTACCACATCATCGTCTGCTTTCAGAGCAGTCAGGCGCAGCTCATAACCGGAGAGTTTTCCGGTTACAGAGATCGGATAGTTCTGGTAGGTCAGTGTTACGCTGTCCTCGTCCTCATCCTGTTTCGGTTCATCCGATGGGGATGGATCCGGAGTCGGGGTCGGATTCGGGGTCGGATTCGGATTCGGGGTTACCTCTTCCAGACGTTTGATCTCTGCCTCACGCTCTTCCAGTGCTTTTAGAGTGTCCTCAGATACATATTGTTTCTGCTCTTTGCTTAAGTTGTCATACGCATATCTTGCTGCTTCCACAGCGGTCTTATCGGACAACCGCAGATCTTTGACAGCCGGGAGGCTGTTGATCCGGTCGGTTACCTTCTTCGCTGCTTCTGCATCTCTCTGAAGCCAGCTCATCTGGTTTTCTGCAATCAGCAGTTCACTCAGAAGTCCGCTGTCTGTCAGCTGCTGTTTCTGGTCGTTATTCAGGGCGTCGTAAGCGTCACGGGCTTCCTGTATCTGGTCGGCATCCGCTGCCGTCAGGTCATCGACGGCCGGGATGGCCTCGATCAGTTCTGCCACATGGTCTACTTCTTTCTGTAACGCATCCAGACGGTCTTCCGCTGCTGTCAGTTTCGCAAGTGCTTCGACAGATACCCGGTCCTTCAGGCCTTCTTTGATATCCTCCAGTGCTTCATAAGCGTTACGCGCTTCTGTAACCGCTGTCTGGTCTGCAAACAGGATATCTTCGGCTGCCGGCAGTGCATTCAGTTTTGCATTTACTTCATCTACTGCCGCCTGCTCCGCTGCTTCCTGTTTCAGTTCGTTCAGCCGGTCAATCACATCTTTCAGTTTGGTAAGACTCTCTGAAGATTTCTCTTCCAGATCGTTCTTCTGATCCTCGCTTAACGCATTGTAATGTGCCAGTGCGTTTGCGATCGCAGTTTCATTTTCCAGGGTTACATTTTCTGCAGCTGGAAGTGCTTCGATCTCTTTGATCAGTTCATCAACCGCTGCCGCATCCAGAAGTTTTGCGATCTGTTCCTCTGCCAGTACCAGTGTTCCAATTGTTTCTGCTGTCACATAGTCTTTCTGATCGTCGGTCAGATTTCCGTATGCGGTTCTTGCTGCCACAACGTCTTCCTGATGGTCTTCCAGTGTCAAATCTTTCACAGCCGGAAGTGCCTTGATCAGATCTGTCACTTTAGCGGCTGCTGCCTTGTCATCTGCTTCTTTTTTCAGTTTTGCGAGTTCTGTTTCTGCAGCGGCCAGGGTATCGTAATTTGTTACATATCCTTTTTCCTCGCGGCTCAGTTCCTCGTAAGCTTCCCTTGCTGCTGTGATCTTCGCTTCACACTCATCTGTCAGTTCGATCGTTTTATCGATCTGGTTGATCTTATCTGTAACTTCAGCTGCTTTTTCCCGTGCACCTGGAGTCTCATCTGCTGCTTCCAGCCACTTGTTCCATGTAGATGCATTACCAGTACTTCCATAGCTTCCATCGTCATTCTTCATATCAGACTGTTCAACCTTATAGTCATCGATATAATGCCAGATGATCTCATCGCCATTGCTTACATACCAGCTGTTTAGGTCCATACTTGGGTGAACACCGTTGACGGTATACATCCAGCCAGAGTTCTGACCATTGTCTTTTTCTCTCAGTTCATAGCCACCACAGGATTTCGGTGCAGTAATTGCACTGATGTAGTTCTTCTCCAGTCCTTCATAAGAAAGTCCAGCTTCATCAAGTGCTTTCTTAAATACATCGCCGACAGTTACTTCATCACCTTCAAATGTATAAGTATCTGTTGCAATCCATGTTGTGTAGGAATGTTTTGTTTCGTCTGCCGTATCATCTCCGTGTTTGGTATCACCAATCAATCGGAAAGATACCACTGTTTTACCAGGCTCTGCCGATGGATCATCCACTTTATGAACAGTAATTGTACTCATAACTGCCGTAAGCAGATTTTGACCGTCTTCATTCTTCAATACAGCTGTCAGGTAATGTGTTCCCAGTGTCAGCGTATTGGTATTGATTATAGCTTGTCCAAATTCATCTGTTGTTCCGATGCATTTATTTCCATCGTAAATCTTAGCATCCGCAACAGTACTGTATCCTTTCTTTTCATCAGACGGATCTTTTCCAAGTACCATCAGTGTAATCTCTGTACCACGATCCACATCCTTATTCTCTGGGGTCATCCATGCATGCAGCATTCCCTGTAAATCGGCATTGTAATAAAACTCTACTTTATCGCCACCATTTACCAATGTATTTGCAGGATCTTTACATACCACACCATTAATTTCACAGATCCATCCTGCATTTGAACCTTTGGTTCCTGATGCTGATGTATCATCAATAGTCAGTTTTCCCTTCGAACATTTGAAAGAAATTCCATTCTCATCGCATGCATCCAGTAATGCATGAAGAGCTGTATAGCCTCCGTAGTTGTATTTCACATACCGATGTGCTTTTAAGTCTTCGATCTCTTTCGGAATCTCCACATCTGCAGTCGGACGCAATACAGCATTCTGACCTGCTATCCGCACGCTTACATTTCCACTCTGTTCCGGCACTGCCTCAAGATCTTCCACTGTGATGATCTGACTTTCAGAATCATCTGTGACTGTGAAACTGCCACTCGTGGTCAGATATCCATCTTTGGAAACATGCCAGGTGTAGGTTCCATTTTCGCACTTATAGCTTCCGTCTTCCTGCGGTTTCTGAACAGCATCCTTTCCGTTGGTCACGAGAACGGTTGCATCTTCCGGTACTTTGAATGTAATTGTTCTGGCTTGTGGACGACGGGTTACTGTCAAGTGATAGGTGTATGTAACCGTTTCCTTTGTACCTTTACAAGTCTGAGTTATAACAAATTTATTCTCTCCTACATTCAACGATATTGGTTCACCATAAGCAATATCAGTTTCATTGCCATCTGAATCTACGGATTTTAACGAGATTTCTTTGCTTTTTATGGTTGTTGCAGTATACTTTGTCGTCGCATTTTGGAATACATTCAAATCTATCTTTTCTGTTTCATATGGCACAGATGTAACATAATCTGTTTGTGTTCCTACAAAGCCATACAGATTTGTAGGTTTTTCTCCATTTATCTCACAATCTGCATTTACACATTCAAGTACTCCATCATATCGACCAAAATTTTCAGTTGTACCTGTTTCTGTAACAGTAACATTGCAAATACCCGTTAACAATTTCTTTGATGCGGCATTACGAGCAGCAAATATTTCTGTTGCATAAACTTTTGGATACCCAGTTGTCGGTTTCACTAACACTTCCACCCACATAGGATTTTCTTGCGAAAAATCATATGTTCCCAGTATGCCACTTTTGGTGCCATTTGGAACTTCGATAAATGAAGATTTTGTACTATCTCCACATTTCCAAGTACGTACATATATTTTCGCATTCGCATCGCTGGCAATCGCTTGTACCGTTACATTTCGTGATACATTTGGGGTTCCACTAAATCCCGTATTTGTTTGTATTTTTGGTTTCCATATAGCTCCAAGCATTACTTTAAGACTACTTAGTGTTCCGGTTCTTCTTGCATCATCTTCTGCTTTATTTACGCCATCTTCAACTTCAAAGGAAAAATCTGGCAAAATACTTCTTCTACCTGGACGTAACTCACTAAGTCCACCTGTATAATTGGATTTATACAAACTGGAACGTGTCATACCTCTATGTGCTTTCCCTAAAGCCTCTTCCTGACCTGTATAGGCATCAAAGGCGATATATCCTGAAGAAAACTTATACTCTCCGTCCTCATCCAGATATATTTCTTTGTCCGATGTTGTCGAAATTTCATACTGATTTGCCGCAAATTTAACAGTATCCGTTCCATTTAAAGTATACATCGCATTCTGCGTGGCTGGATTATAGATAGCGCCCAGTTTATATAAGGCTGTGCATAACCCATCGATATGTAACTTTGCTGTATCTCCAGATACCAGTTTTTTCCCAGGATTTGTTTTATTGGAAACTGTAAGATCCAGTGGTTTTGCCGTAATTACACAATATTCCGTTCCATGCGCAGAACTTACTTCTACAATATTTCGACCTCTTTTCAGATTAATGGAAAAACTTCCGTCTTCATTAGCCTGATACTTTGTCCAATATTGACTGTCATCCAGCCAGTTAGCCTCATCTGAAATATTTAAGACTCCATTCTCAATTTGATAAGGATCATGTACACGTACAGATAAAGTATCACCATACGAAGATTCCGGTTTGAATGTATACACTGCGTGGTCATCTTTTTCTGTTTTCTTTCCTGTTTCATCAGTCTGGCTGGCCAGCCAGTAAACCGTATCCAGATCATCCAAATTCACATTCAGGTTGATACCACTGTCCGTTTTCCCTACCTGAACAATCTGTGTTCCCGTATTCTCCGGATACATGGCACTATACAAGAAAAAGCCATTCGAATCCTGCAAATCTGCCAATTCAGTTACCCATTCCATCGCGTCATACGTATACAGCACCACGCTAGTACCGGATTGTTTAGCCTCAATCCTTCCATACTGTCCGATTGGATCATCATCCGTCACTTCAACTTGCACTGCGTTTCCCAGAACTGTATAATGAAATTCGGGGTCATAATGTACATTACTTCCAGTATTATTAACTGTTTGCCAGGTACGCAAGGGCGCCAGATCATAATATGTTCCCTGATCTATGTTCAACGCTCTGGACATATCTGCATTTGACATGACATTTGCTTCAAAATAATTGGCTTCCCCATAGGTATCATTCCGGATTACCTGTTTGGAGTTATTTTTCAGTTCACGGAATGTAAATACATCAACATCGCCATCCTTACTCCAAGAACCAAAATTTGATTTCTTTCCCTCTAACTCAAAGCTGCAGAAACGGGTAACTTTTCCATCCTGGCGCAGCATGAAAGCACCTTCATAATCGGTTTTATAATAATCATAATTTGGATCATTAACAGATTCTTTCTCTAGTTTCTCCAGATTTTCATAATCTCTCGCCATGTAAAATCTTGACTGCGATGTATGACAGATTTCAGTTCCCTTCGGTACTTTTGCAACAAATTCATGCTTTTTCATCAATCTGTAATAATGTTGATCCGAAAGGTTTAGCTGTTTAAACGCTCCACCTACTGCATAATTGTAAAAATGTCCTCTTTGAGTCACATAATTCTCAGTATCATTTGGAACCAATTCAAAATTATAATAGCTGTCACCGTCATAACATGGCAGATAGAAATTATAGCTATCCTCGCTTGACGGAATAAATACTCTTCCATCTTGATGACTGACTTTCGCTGTCATCTGATCTCTGTAATTACTTTGTACAATTCCATGCATTTCTATACAGCGCAATGTAATTTTCGAGGTATCTTTTTCTACTGAAAATTCTCCTCCACCAAAGTCAATTCCGTCTTTTTGAGAATACAATCTGTATTCATAGGTTCCAACAGAAAGTTCGTATTGATTATTTCTTTCCAAACTAGTTGTATCCCAGGACTTAACAGATTCCAACTGCTCTCCATTTTCATCTTTTAATACCAAAAAAGGCAGTACCGACTGTCCGCTCTGCCCTCTTTTATATGTATATCTTTCAGTTGTAATAACTACCTGCTGTGTGTCTTTTGATTTTTGTTTTGCAAATACTGGTATTTGGACAGATAACAACAGCAATAGTAAAAATACAAGTCCGAAAAAATGTTTCTTTTTCAAGCGAACTCCTTTCTACCAATATTCATTCAGGGTAATTTAAAATTCCCTGAATGAATATCTGCGTACTTTCTTAAAAGGGTGGCTTATTCTCTCCACCCTTTTATTGATACTTTAAACCTTAAGCTCCATAACTTCTAAAATATTCAACGGCATCGCTCTGATAACCATATACCCAAAGAACTGTATCTCCATCCTGTAAATCAAATACTGCTGCAGATAAGTTCAAACTTTCTTCTACATATTTACCATCACGGATTACTCCATACATCCAGCCATAATATCCAGCTTCACTATAACCACCTTCCAGCATCTTTGTAGCATTACCATTGTCATCATACATAGAGATTCCTGAAATATATCCATAAGATGCGTCAATATTTGCAATTGCATTATCTTCAATCATATTATCTAAAGTATCCGCTGCTGTTGCATAATACTGAGCCGCACTTGAATCTCCATGAAATTTGCTGGAAGTATTTCCATTGGCTGCCTGAACTGTCATTGGACCATCCACTGCAAAATAACTATTTCCTGTATAAAAATCGTACATCTCAACTGAAATGTTTTTAGCTGCAATATTTTTAGTAGTATCTTCTACTACAACATAAAAATCGCAAGTCTGAGTACCTCTTTTTGCTTCTACTAATACTACACCTGAAGTTGCATTGGCAGCGATATCAACCGTACATGTACTTGCATATCCGTGTCCAGAGATTTCTGCTGTTCCCGTGGTACATTTTTTAACTTTTGACTCACCATAAGATACAGTCCAAGTTATTTCTTTTGCCGCATCCGTAGCATTATCAAATCCAGTAAAACTGTAACTTGAATTAGCCGGTCCTACATAAAATGTAGCTTCACCGCCCGGATTTACAGAGGCATTCCACAAATAGTTATTGCCATCCGGTTTTGACAGAATTGTGTCGCTTGTCGCGGCAAACGTTGTGGTACTCATAGCCAGAACCATGACCATTGTAAGTACTAGTGATACCAGTTTCTTAAACAGATTCTTTGAAGTTTTGTTTCTCATACAAACTTCCTCCTTTTTTGTATTTCTACCCCTTTAGTTAAAGCCATCACAGCGTGGGGAATGGTTACCGCTGTGTGACCTGTAAAGTTTTTATTTGTTATGGCAAATAAAAAAGCCCGTACAACAGAAGTCGTCATACGAACTAATATCTCACTTTCGAACAAGGGGTGATTTTTCTTATACCACAACTGACAACAGAAGATAGCAGCTCCCGCCCGTTTACTCGTCCAATTCGTTTCGGCCTCCGAATTATCCTGATGCTAAAGCAGCTTTTTTGCAATCGTCTTCTGGACTCAGGACCTCTTAGCCTACTTGATATGCCTTACCAAATAATAATACTCAGTGGCATATAACATCTTTCGTTGTCCTTACAGCAGGGTGAAACTGTCCCGGATTCTAACCGGCTTCCGTTTTCGCATGCTCTCTTTAACGTGTCGTATAAAATTTTAAAATCCTGTCATAATATCTATAGGATTATTGCACGGTAGTCTTAGATTCTTCTTTTCTAAGACATCTTTACAACCCTAATATTAAACATTGTTCACAGATTTGTCAATCTTTTTCGGCGTTTTCTTAAAAATAGCTGGTTCTTCCGAACGATTTTTTATGCATTTTTAATCATCCCATACATTTTCTGCTCACCGATCGCCGTCAGGAAAGTTGTCAAAATTCTGTAGTCAGGAGGCTGCTTATGAGAACTGGTCAAAACATCTACAAACGCAGAGATGGGCGCTGGGAGGCGCGTGTCCCACTGGGGAAAAAGGCGGATGGCCGTCCACATTTTAAATACTTGTATGCTTCGACTTACCGGGAAGTATTGCTTCAAAAGAATAATTACGAAAAGACGATTTCGTTAAAAAATACACAAGTCATTTCCAACGCATTATTCTCCGATGCCGCATACAACTGGCTGCTGAATTCTGCCAGACGTTGGAAACCATCCACCTATATTAAATATAAGAACTGTCTGGAAAAATATATTCTTCCCCAGTGGAAAAAATTCTATGTACGTGACATTCAACAGGGCACTTATGATCGGTTAATGGAATTTCTCCAACAGGAGCTTTCCGGCGGTTCTATCCGGACAATCAATACGATCATCAGCGGGATTTTGAAATACACATTAAATTATCTTCCTGTCAAATGTACAGGAACGGTTTCTGATCACGCAAAGAGACCTTTGGATATTCTTTCTGATGGGGAGTCCTGCAGGCTGCTTGCTTATCTGGAAGCCAACAACGATTTGATCTCTATTGGTATCCGGCTGACTCTGTTCAGCGGGATTCGTCTGGGGGAACTTTGTGCACTGACCTGGGCGGATATTGATCTGGAAGAACAGGTGCTTCATATCCGACACACATTACAGCGCATCCAGAATCAGAACCCTCTGCCTGGGGATTCCAAAACAGTGTTGCATATCGGTTCACCCAAAAACAAACGGGAACGATCGATTCCTTTGCACCCGCAGATAATCCCAGTTCTTGCAAAATATAAAAGCAGTTATCTATCCTCTTACTATCTGCTGTCCGGAGCACTGTCTCCTGTGGAACCGAGGAGAATGACGAGACATTTTAAAAAAATTTTAAAAACCTGTGGTATCCGGGATCTGCATTTTCATGCGCTCCGTCATACATTTGCGACACGCTGTGTGGAATCAGGTATGCAGATTAAAGCACTCAGTGAGATGCTGGGACACTCTACGGTCAAGATCACCATGGATCGGTACGTGCATCTGTCCATGAGTTTTAAACAAAGCCAGATCACCATCCTCCAGTTCCCGGATTCGGAATCGAAAACCCGTCAAAATCTCAGTCAGACAGAGCGGAAAGTGCCGGAAAATAGGGAAGATATGGAGGGATTGTCTTAGAAAAGAAGATTCTAAGATATCTTTTTTATTAATATATGCGATAGGATTTTATTTAGAACCAAAAAAACAGGATATATGGAAAATTTTTCTTTTTCCCCATATATCCTTATTTTTATTGTCCTGTCTTTTTTACTTCATTTTCTCTCCAAGATTCTCATATAATGTTCTTCTGTACTCACTCGGTGAAACCTTGTATTTTTCTTTAAACACCCGGTTAAAAATCCTTTGGCTTTCAAAACCATTGTCCAGCCAGATCGTTGTAATCGGATCGTTGGTAGTTTCCAGCCGTTGTTTTGCATAGCCAAGCCTTGCGTCGTTAAGGTACTGATTGAAATTCCGATGGAAGGTTTTGGAAAATACCCTGGATAATACATACTTGCTTACGCCAAGATCCTTTGCCATATCTTCTAACAGAAAAGATTTTCGGAAGTTTGTAGATATATAGGATACGGTCTGATAAATGAGATCCTTACTTCCCACCTGGCTTTTTTCCGTCAGTGTAAGCAGCGGGATACATCTGGCAAGGATGATCTGCAGGTAGGACTGCACGATCCAGATATCTTTCGGTGCTGTTCCTTTCATGCTCCGGATAGCTGGGTAAATTTCTAAAGGGAGTTCCCCGGATTTGATTACCGGATATACCGGGGTTTTTCTTTTTAATAATTCTTCATATGTACCCAATGTCCTTGTCGGTACATTAATATGTAACACTTCACTATACTGTTCTGAAAACACCTGGCAATGGTGGATCACATCCGGAAAAACAAGACCAATATCTCCTTCTTCCATATGAAACAGTTCCAGGCCAACACCAAGCTCCAGGCTGCCTTTCATCACATATACAATTTCCATGGTCTGATGCAGATGCGGCGGCTGGTGTTTGGCTTTTCGCTCAACGGCAAGGATCTCTTCTTTTGTATCTTCGTAAACCAGATGCATTTCAATATCCTCCTTCTCAATGAATTTTGCTATTTCTTCCTATTATATAGTAAGAAAGCATTGCCGGGTGTCTCATAACACCAGGACAACGCCTTCCAAAATCAATATAATGCTAAAATTATTTCAAACATCCAGTACTGGAACCATTTGGAAAAATACAGGAAGCCCAAACTGCTCCAATCGTTTTTTACATCCTGCGATTGCTTTTTTCTCATCTTCCCGGATCCGGCCGAATCCACTCATCCTGAAAAACACACTGCATTTTTCTTTTTCGCAAAACTTTCCGAAATCATAAAAGAACTCCATACTCTCCCTCTGCGGATCGATGACAAGATGTCTCTCATCAATCTTCACACATTTTTCCGGTTCTTTCCAATATTCTTTCAGTCCATACAGCGCATTTAACAAGCTATTCTTTTCATCTGATAATATCCTGGATTTCTTTACGATTCACTCACAGAATTCCAGGATATCCAAAAGAATTCCCGTTCGTTTCGAAGAATCCAGAACAGCCACATAACTGCTTTCTTTGTTATTCATTTCCATTATCCCCATATAGTTGTGACAACCTGCTGTCTTTCTGGCATCAATTTTATTTGACGGTTACTAATATACAGTAGAATCTTTTCTATGGATATGAACAAAATGCTTTGTTTTATGGATAATTTCATACTGTTTAGTTTTTCTGTCTGTTGTTCCGGTGTATTAAAGCAAAAAAGCCTGCCAACATACGATGTAGTAGTCACTACACAATATGCCAGCAGGCAATCAATCACCTATGCCCTTTTCTTTCCATCCAACTCTTTTACTTCCTCAACGGTAAGTTTCGTAGCCTGAGCAATCTCCTTGCAGGTCAGTTTTCCGATTAGAAGCAAACTCTTAGCTATTTCAAGAGAAGTTTTTCTTGCCGTTTCATTTCTCATCTCTTCTATAGCTTTGCACACAACTGTCACTCCTCATTTTTATCCGGTCAAATATTTTTCAGCATTCCTTTTTTAAATAGCTGCAAATTGCATTCAGCATTTCTAATGCATGCTGATATTGTTCTTCTGCATCTTCTCTTGACACAATAAAAAAATCACTGTAATCACAGTTGTTTCTAATTTGAAAAGCTACCTGTAGATATTTAGAATACTTTTTATCAAATTCTCCTGTTTTTATATATTCTTTCTAAAAGTACGCTATGACACCTGCGTGTTTCTTGAAATCAATCCCATCTTTCGCAAGAACCGCACGAACTCCGGTAAAAATAGAATAATCTGCATATGGAATCTTTATAATGTCCTGCATCCAGCAGTATCTTTGACGATTCCAGTTTTTCCCGTGCATTCTCTATCCGATAAGATACCAGATCATCCAATTTTTCTTCCCTCCTTTACAATATTTCTATAATAAGGAAGTTTTTCCTTGTATTGTTCAAATTCGTCATATGGAATCACCGTAGGAGATACGATAACATCATATGCAAGACCAACTTCTGTGGAAAAATCCCACATTTTCTTTAATTTTTTTTGAAGTTCCACACGATTTCCTCTTACTATAGCTGTAATATCTATATCCGAATCATCGGAGTAATCTCCGCGTGCATAAGATCCGTATAAGATAATTGTATCAATACTGTCTCCGTAAACAGAACGATAGTAATTAACCATTTCTTCTTCTATCGCTTCTAGTTGGCTTTTTGTACACATGGCATCTGGCCTCCTTTCCCAACGTAGATTATATAACTGCTTTTTAATATTTTACCCTATTTATTATGCCATCTACAATTCTTATTTTTATATCGAGGTTTTTCTCCATTCACATTGCTAGGCAGACAGAAATTGAATCTTCCGAAAATATTCGAATTTTCCTGCTTATGGCTAAATTGGCGAATATATCTCGATTTCAAAATAAATCCCCAAAAATCATTCAAAATATTTCTTTTGAACTCTTTTCGATGTTTCAATCATATTAGAACAGTCTATGAACTCTAATTCTATATACTATATATGAAACCTTTTTTATTAACTGTACGCATTATGTGAAGGTATAATCATGGAGAAATTTAATGAGAAGCTGAAAAAAGAATTTCAGAGGAAATTTAGGAAACTTGCGTTAAAAAAGAATTTTTAAAACACGAAAAAACCGAATACAACATCAGTGATTTAGAAAAAACATTACTGCAAAATACAACGCACAAAAATATATCAACATTGATCATAAAACAAGCTGGTATCAAATCGATACCAGCTAATGTTTTAACTTGATATTATATTATGATATGTCATTACATTACTCTGTAAAATTCATAAAGGGAATATCATAGGCAGCAAAAGGTGATGCAGATGTAATTACCGAAATTGTCGGTCGTAAATAAGCTAATAATAATGCCGGTGCGCCCTCTTTTTAAATTCCAAGATACATTCTTATGATTCCTAAAATCAGCAAATGCACCGGATAGAAAAGATAATTTACTAACTTATTCTGTTTTCCACGCTCTCCATTGTAAGTAAGTGTCAGTCCAAATCCAAGCAGAGCCCACGGCTCTTTAAACATAGAGATGTAACAAAACGGAATTCCAAGTGCCCATCTCTCATGAAAAATATAACAGAAATAACCGATCAGTACCGCATGATGTTCGTAGTCCAGACTTGCATTCATTGCTACAATGCACAACACCGCTACAATGAGAAATGATACGAAATACCACAAAGCCTTCGGTAGTGACGCCATCTTTTCTTTCAGTACATCGATCACCCAGATCATAGCAAGCACAAGTGCCAGTGTAAACATAATATTGTTCCAGTTGATTTCAACAAATCTAGCCGATGTGCACATATCAAACGGAACCTCTGATATCACTCCAAATACAAGAAGTGTAACTAAATATCTCCATTTAGTGCTTGTGTGGAAATATCCTTCCACAAGAAGGAAGATAAATATCGGGAAAGCGATTCTTCCTAAAATATCAAAAAAATCACTCAATCGATTCAATGCTCCTCCATCCAGATTTGGATAGATCAATGCCTTATTCGTATGGTCAATGAACATCGATAAAAAAGCGATATATTTCAATTGCGCTCCTGAGAATATCTTGATTCGTTCTTTTATATTGTTCATAAGTTTTTCTTTTCAGACGTCTTTCTTAATTCTATTCTAGTAATTTTCTGCGTGAAGCTCAAAGTAGCTCTGTGGATGCGCGCATACCGGACAGACTTCCGGGGCTTTCGTTCCAACTACAATATGTCCACAGTTGCGGCATTCCCATACCTTCACTTCGCTCTTCTCAAACACCTGCGCAGTTTCAATGTTCTTAAGAAGTGCACGATATCTCTTCTCATGGTGCTTTTCAATTTCTCCTACTGCTCTAAATTTTGCTGCAAGCTCAGGGAAACCTTCTTCCTCTGCTGTTTTAGCAAAGCCATCATACATATCTGTCCACTCATAATTTTCGCCTTCTG
>OFMF01001618.1_pt1 | contig 16825 bp, 18 predicted proteins | sample 1541771 | NCBI WGS metagenome assembly OFMF01 (sample SAMN04209235, study PRJEB22552) | human gut metagenome | biome: gut; material: feces | host: Homo sapiens | place: USA: Oklahoma
CTTTGCCGGTAAGGGTGGAAAGGCGAGGTAAGAGCTCACCAGCGCGCAGGAGACTGCGCGGCTGTGTAAACCCTATTCGGAGCAACACCGCAGAAGAACGTATCGCGCCGGCCCGGCGTGTTCCGAGAAGGTGGCGTCGAGCCGTGATGGCAACATCCGGCCAAGATAGATGGCTGTTCACGACAGAACTCGGCTTATAGGCCTGGTCATAACCAAAAAGGTATCCGCCGATTTACCAGCGGATACCTTTTTATTTCTTAAAGCTATCATTTTTTTAAAGGGTGAATTAACTGAGGCTTTCCCAACAAATGATAAAAAATTTAATCTACTCTGTCCGGCCCAATAACCAATCCACCGATACTCCCAATATGTCGGCCAGAGCTACCAATTCAAAATCGGTTACAAACCGAATCTGACCCTCTAATTTGGATAAACCAGAGGCGTTCATATCTACACCGCTTACCTGAAGTTGTGCCAGAAGTTCTTTTTGCTTCATGCCTTGCTTTTTTCTGGCAGCCTCTACGCGAGATCCAATTAGGTTCCGATCGCCTAAAGCCTGTTTACGCAACCTCAATTTTCTCACCCCTTCCAAATCAATATGAATAAAAAAGCATCAAACAGAACGTAATTATTATATAATAAATTAATTGGCAATACAAGAAAAAACCGGCGAAAAAAAACGAAAAAACCCCTGGATAGATCTGGATTTTCAAATTTATTTCATATTTTTAATTAAATATGAGATATTAGAATTTTAATTTAAAATTAATCACTGATTAAGAAATAAAAATTGTCAAATGAGGCAGAAATTGATATAATCTAAAAAATAGGGAATTCTAAATTGAATTTATCATCCCGTAGAAAATTTAGAAGTGCTTGACTGCCAGGAAAGAAGTGGGGAACCATGAGTGAACAAGAAATTAATTTGAAAAATAATCTGACCATGCTGACGGATTTTTACGAGCTGACCATGGCTAACGGTTATTTTGAAAATGGCTTTGAAAACACCATAGCCTATTTTGATATGTTTTTCCGCAAGGTGCCGGATGGCGGCGGCTTTGCCATTATGGCCGGCGTACAGCAGGTGGTGGAATATCTGGAAAACCTGACGTTTACCAGGGAGGATATAGAGTTCCTACGGGGTAAAGGGATTTTCAGCGGCGCTTTTCTGGATTATCTAAAGAATTTCCAGTTTTCCTGCGATGTCTGGGCGGTGCCAGAGGGCAGGCCGATTTTTCCGGGCGAGCCTATCGTTACCGTGCGCGGACCGGTGATCCAGGCCCAGTTTGTGGAAACGATGATCCTGCTTTGCGTTAACCATCAGAGCCTGATCGCCACCAAGGCCAACCGAATCGTCCGGGCTGCCCAGGGCAGGGCGGTAATGGAATTTGGTTCCCGCCGGGCTCAGGGAGCGGATGGAGCGGTTATGGGCTCCAGAGCGGCCTATATCGGCGGTTGTGTGGGAACGGCGTGCACCTTGAGCGACCGGGATTTTAAGATTCCGGCGTTAGGCACTATGGCCCATAGCTGGGTTCAGCTGTTCGACAGCGAGCTGGAGGCCTTTCGCGCTTACGCAAAGGCGTACCCAACCAACTGCCTGCTTCTGGTGGATACCTATAATGTGCTGAAATCCGGTGTGCCCAACGCGATCCGGGTGTTCGACGAGGTTCTGAAGCCATTGGGAATGAGGCCGGCCGGAATCCGCATCGACAGCGGCGATATCACTTATCTTTCCTGCAAGGCCAGAAAAATGCTGGACGAAGCAGGATATCCAGACTGCAAAATCTGCGCTTCCAACTCCTTGGATGAATATATCATCCGGGATATGATTATGCAGGGCGCCCAGGTGGATACCTTTGGCGTGGGAGAACGGCTGATTACGGCCTCCTCCGAGCCTGTGATGGGCGGGGTATACAAGCTTTCCGCTATCGAACACCCCGACGGAACCGTGATCCCGAAAATCAAAATCAGTGAAAATGTTTCTAAAATTACCAATCCCTGCTTTAAAGGGCTTTGGCGCCTGTTCGACCGGGAAAGCGACAAGGCTATTGCCGACGTCATCACCTTGGCGGATGAAATTATCGACGATACCCGGTCTTATGATATTTTTGACCCGGAGCATGTGTGGAAGCGGAAAACCGTGGAAAATTTCCATGCGGAGCCTATGCGGGTAAAGCTGTTCGAGCATGGGAAAAAGGTGTACCATTCTCCGGAGCTGTCCCAAATCAGGGCGTTTTGTGAGAAAGAGGTAGATCGGCTTTGGACGGAGGTCAAGCGCTTTGAGAATCCTCATCATTACTATGTAGACCTGTCTCCCAGGCTTTGGAACGAAAAGAACCGCCTGCTTTCGGAGCACAGCTTTTAAGACAGAAGGGAGCCTTTCTATATGACAAAAATTATACTCAGCGCCGACAGCACCTGCGACCTCGGAGACGAGCTGAAGGCCAAATATCAAGTGCATTATTATCCCTTTCATATTATTTTAGGAGACAAGCAGTACCAGGATAATGTGGATATTACGCCGGAGGAAATTTTCCAGGCCTACTGGGAACGGAAAATCCTGCCGAAAACAGCGGCAATCGGCGTGGGGGAATATCTGGATTACTTTCGAAAATGGGTAGAAAACGGTTACCAGGTGATTCATTTGAATTTAGGCTCCGGAATTTCTTCCGCCTATCAGAATTGCTGTATGGCGGCCCGCGAATTGGGCAATGTTTTTCCCATTAATTCCGGGAACCTTTCCTCTGCCATCGGATTGCTGGTGGTAGAGGCGGGGAAAAGAATTTCCCAGGGAATGCCGGCGCCCCAGATTCAAAAGGAGATTCAGGAGCTGACCGCCAAATGCCACGGCAGCTTTGTGCTGGATACCCTGGAGTTTCTCCATGCCGGAGGAAGGTGCTCTGCGGTGGCGGCTCTGGGAGCGAATCTGCTTCGGTTAAAGCCGTGCATTGAGGTTAATAACCGGGATGCCACCATGCGGGTAGGCAAAAAATACCGCGGCGATTTGGATAAGGTGCTGGTACAATATACCCGGGATAAGCTTATGAATCGGGACGACCTGAACCTGGACCGGTGTTTTTTGGTTAACGCCGGTATTTCCAAGGAGCGCTTGAATTTAGTAAAGAAAACCATCGAGGAATGTGCTGATTTCGAGCATATTTATATTACCAAGGCGAGCTGCACGATTTCCTGCCATTGCGGCCCTAATACCTTAGGCGTCATGTTCTTGACCAAATAAAGGCCGGCGGTTCGGAAAGGGCAGCCCATCCAAGCACCGAATGGGACAATAGAGTCTCATTTTCTCTCGTACTCAGTTAGCTTTATATTACATAAGCGGATATGCCGCCTGACGCCGATATCCCGAAGATTCCGCATGAAAAAGAGGTAAATCCATGATGGATTTACCTCTTTTTTTAGTGATGACAGTGCTCGTGCCCGCCGCAGGAGCCTTCATGGTGCCCGCCGCAGGAGCCGCCATGGCCGCCGTGGTGGGAACAGGAAATGTTTGGCTGATAGCAAAGCCTGCCTTCCAGATATTCCTGCACTCGGTCGTCCGTATTTCCAGCAACTCCGCCGAAGAATTGAATACCAGCCTCAGTCAGCGCGTTTTGAGCGCCTGCGCCCATGTTTCCGCAGATTACAATGGAAACGTCCCGGGCGGCTAAAAAGCCGGCCAGGGCGCCGTGGCCGCTGTCACCGGTATCTACGGTTTCAGAAGAAACCACTTTATTGTCTTCAACCGTATAAATTTTAAACTGCTTGGTATGGCCAAAATGCTGGTATACGGTTCCGTTATCGTGCGTTACTGCGATTTTCATGAAATGACCTCCTATGATTATTCTTTTTGATATCTATACCATAGCACTGTTTTGAGCATATGTCAATAATATGCGGATGATTTTGCGGCACTGTAACTTTATCACGTAAGTTTTTGACGCTTTTACGTATGATAAACCAAAGAGAAAAAATGAAGGAGGATTTTCATGTCAATCATAACGATCACTAAGGATAATTTTCAGAGAGAGGTCATGAGCTCCCGTAAGCCGGTGCTGATGGATTTTTGGGCGCCCTGGTGCGGCCCGTGCAAAATGCTGTCGCCGGTGGTGGAGGAAATCGCAGAGGAAGCGGACCACGTCAAGGTAGGCAAGGTGAACATAGACGAACAGCCTGAACTGGCGGAATGGTTCGGCGTGATGACGATTCCCACGCTGATTTTGATGGAGCAAGGCAGAATCGCGGGGAATACCGTAGGCTTAAAGCCAAAGGGGGAGCTGATGAAGCTTCTTTCTCAATAAGAGGGTACGAAAAGGAAAGGTTTTCGTGAGGAAAGGTGCAAAAATCCTGAGATGAGGGAATAAATTGGAATAAAACGGAATACTAAAAAGAGAGAAATCATAACTATGAAACGAGGTATCACGTGATGACAGAGCATCAAAAGTTTTTTCGCTGCCGCCGCTGCGGAAATTTAGTCGGCCTGATTGAAAATGCCGGAGTTCCCTTGGTGTGCTGCGGCGAGCCTATGAAAGAATTAGAAGCGAATACGGCGGAGGCCGCGCAGGAGAAGCATGTGCCGGTGGTAACCAGAAAGGAAGGCCAAATCCGGGTTTCTGTAGGTGATATTCACCACCCGATGGAAGAAAAGCATTTCATCCAATGGGTATATCTGCAGACGAAACGGGGCGGACAGAGAAAAGGGCTTCAGCCGGGACAAAAACCTGAGGCCGTCTTTTGCGTAATCGATGACGAGCCCATGGCAGTGTTTGCGTATTGTAACCAGCATGGGCTGTGGAAAACCGAACTTTCCCGACAGCAGGCTTGATGAAAGAGCTTTTTACTAATGCGAGAATGGAGGCTTATTGCCGCAAAGACAGACTTTTAAGAAAGAAAACCGGCCTTAGTTATTTAAAAAGCGCTGACTGCATAAAAAGCAGCTTATAAAAACTTTTTGTCCTAAAAAGCTTGTACGATTATAGAAATCAAAAAATGGCTTAATGAGGAACCTCTTAGCGTCACGCTTACTTGAGCCTGAAATCATTGCTGGATAAGATACAATCCCCCAAAGGCGAAGCGCCGCTTAGCGGATGCGCTTCCGTTATGGGGGATTTTGCATATAAGGGCAACGAACACAGCTTTGTTTTATTCATAAAAATTTATTGTAATAGGAGGTGAAAGAAGTGCTGAATCAAGAACAGCTTGCGTTTTTAGCGGAGATTTTACCCTGTTGGAAGGCTATGGACCGGGAGCATCAAAGGCTTTTAGAGCGGACCATGACAGAGCGGAGCGTTAAAAGGGGCGAGTACCTGTATCAAGGAGACCGGGACTGCACCGGCGTTTTCTGGATGCGGTATGGTCAGGCAAGAGTGTTTTTAATCTCCGGAACGGAAAAGCAGATCACCCTTTACCGGCTCTTGGAGCGGGACAACTGCTTTCTGTCCGCATCCTGCGTCATCAAAAATATCAATTTTGACGTATTCATCCAAGCGGAAAAGGACTGCCGGATCTTATTGCTGCCTGCGAACGTTTACCAAGATCTAATGGAAAAATCCTTTCCCTTGGCCACTTATTGCAATCAAATTTTAGCGTCTCGATTTTCCGATGTGATGTGGGTTATGGAGCAAACAATATTTACCAGCCTGGACCGTAGACTGGCGCTTTTTCTGCTGGAGCAAAAGGCTATAGACGAAAGCTCGGATTTACATATTACCCATGAAGCCATTTCAAACCATTTAGGAACCGCGCGAGAGGTGGTGACCAGAATGCTGAAGTATTTTCAAGAGGAAGGCTTGGTATCCCTGTCCCGGGGCGCGATCGAAATCTTAGATGAAGAGCGGCTGAAGGAATTAGCTTATGCCGCCTAAATTTCAGAACGGGACAGCGAAAACGGTAAATGAGAAAAAGGCTGTCAGAAGGGGGAAATCATTCAATGGATATAAGAACGGGAACACTTCCTAAAAGGAAAAAGACAAAATCCCAGCTTGACTGGAAATTTTGCCTTTTGAGAAAGTGAAATATAAAATTTTGCGTACCGCTTTAAACTGTTAATCCCGCGGCCCAGTCCTGGAAAGATTTCAGCCATATGTATTTATCGACGGGAATTCCCAAAACTATCATTACAATCAAAACAATCAGCAGGAAGAGAATGAGAATCAAAATCCAGATCAGAATGGAGCGGGCGAACGCTTTGCGGTTGGCATTGGCGTTTTTGCGGAACGCCCATACGAATAGAAGCACTAGGTTGATTCCGGGAATCAGAAGCAGAAACTCTGTCCAGAAAAAGCTGGAGGTCTTCAGAGGCCTTTGGCGTTTTGCCATCCGGCGGATATACGCCTCCTCCAGCCTCTTTTCCGGACTCAGCTTCTTTTTGCTGTAGTAACCCTCCGCCTCTGGCTTAGAGGGGGCCGGCTCTGCCTCGGCAGTTGAATTAGGCTCATTTGAAGAAGCGTGATTCGAATGGGTTGAGCCGGCGGCCGTTACCGCTGCCTGCGTATCTCCGGAAGCCGCTTCCGTACTGTTTTTTTCAGTGCTGGTTACATCGGCGGAGCTTTCTGAAGCAACCGCCGCAGGAGAAATAAAAGCTGATGACGCTGTGGGGCCTTCGCTTTCCTTGCCGTTTTCAGGCATCCCGGCTTGGGACAAAGAGGGCTCTAGCGCTTTTTTCGACGCGGCTTCCGGGGATATGCCTTTCACCGTTTCGGAATCAGAGCCGCCGGAGACTTCTGAAGATTCCTCGGGAGAAGCTTCTTTCTCATCGGTGGCTGCCAGATCACCGTTGCCGGAAAGCATGGCTCTTTCGTTTTCTAAGGGTTCCTTTTCTTCTGCCGCGGCAGGGACTGCTTCTTCCGTGGAAGAGGCGGCTGCCTCTGCTGGAGCTTCTGCTTTTTGTAAAGTTTCTTCTATTTTATGACCACAGTAGCCGCATACTAGGCTGTCGCTGGGAATCTGCCTTTGGCAATAAGGACAAATCATAAGAAACCCTCCCTAAGTTAGAATCTTTGAATCCATTATACCTGAAAAGGTTATAAAATACAAGCAATCATGGGAATGGTTGCACTTTCTTCCAAAAATAGTATAATAGTAACGTTAGAGATTTTTAAGAAGCCCAATCCGAATTTTAGGAGGGTAATCATGATTACGAATGCAAAGGATTTTTATGCTTCGATCCAAGGAAAGAGAGTGGCGTTTTGCGGCATCGGCGGGAGCAATCTGCCGTTGATCTCTATTTTTCAGAAGAAGGGCGCCGTAGTGCTGGCCTGCGATAAAAGAGACCGGGAAAAGCTTGGAGAAACGGGAGAAAAGCTGGAGAACCAGGGGGTAGAGCTTCATCTTGGAGAAGCCTATTTGAAAAATTTAAATGCGGATATCATTTTCCGCACGCCGGGTATGTCTTATTATCTGCCGGAACTGGTACAGGCCAGGGAACAGGGCGTCGTAGTCACCTCGGAAATGGAGGTGTTCTTCGACCTGTGCCCCTGCAGAATTTATGCGGTCACCGGTAGCGATGGAAAAACTACGACCACAACGATTATCTCTGAAATGCTGAAAGCCGCCGGAAAGACCGTTCATCTGGGGGGAAATATCGGCTGCCCGCTGCTGCCCAAGGTAGAGGAAATCCGCAAGGATGATGTAGCGGTAGTAGAGCTTTCCAGCTTTCAGTTAATTTCCATGCGGAAAAGCCCGGATGTAGCGGTGGTTACCAACCTGGCCCCAAACCATTTGGATATCCATAAGGATATGCAGGAGTATATCGACGCGAAAAAAAATATTATCCTCCATCAAAATGCGTTTGGCAGGGCAGTACTGAATTTGGATAACGAAATCACCCGTGGGCTTGCGCCGCTGGTGCGGGGGGAGCTTTCTTATTTTACCCGGCAGCATACAACTGACCGGGGCGTGTGTTTAAACGGCGGCGCTATTTGCCATCGCAGAAACGGGGTAGTTTCCAGAATTATGGATGTCAAGGACATCCGGATTCCAGGCAACCATAACGTGGAAAATTACATGGCTGCCATAGCGGCGGTTTGGGGAGAGGTATCGCCGGAGCAGATGCGCCAGGTGGCGGAGAGCTTCCCGGGGGTAGAACACCGGGCGGAATTTGTACGGAACGTGGACGGAGCGGATTATTACAACGATTCCATCGCCTCCAGCCCGACCAGGACCATTTCCGGCACCTTGTCCCTATATTCCCAGAAAATTATTCTGATTGCGGGCGGCTATGATAAAAAAATTCCCTACGACGCGATGGGGCCGGTGGTCAATGAAAAGGTAAAGCTTTTGATCTTGATGGGAAACACCGCGGATAAGATTCAGTCGGCTGTCACAAAAGCGGAAAATTATGATCCGCAGGCGATCCGGATTATCCGGGTGGAGAATATGGAAGAGGCGGTGGAAACGGCTCACCGGCTCGCCCAAAAAGGCGATGTGGTATCGCTGTCTCCGGCCAGCGCCAGCTTTGATCTCTACCCCAATTTCGCGGCCAGGGGGAACCACTTTAAACAGCTCGTCAATGCTTTGTAATTGAGAAACTTATACAAACAAAAGGATAAGGCACCAATCAGGCGGAGGATGAAAAGCTTTTCCCAGTGTCCGACGGTTTATTGCCTTGCCTAAAAAACAGGAGAAAGGAAACCACTATGAGCCAAGGGCTAAAGAAACTGATTTTTAACCTGTGCGATGCGCCGGGAACCTCAGGACAGGAGCCTGTGGACGTTGCCGCGCGGGAGCTTAGAAAATACGCCGAGGTGCGTATTGATCATAATAATAACGTCATTGGAGAGCTTGGAAATCCTGACAGCCATTATCACATTATGCTGGACGCTCATCTGGATCAGATCGGTTTTATTATCACCTCTGTGGATGAAAAAGGCTTTCTCCGCTTTGCGCCGGTGGGCGGCTTGGACCGCCGGGTCATGGCGGGAAGCCCGGTAACGGTATTCGGAAAGGAGCCAGTGACCGGAATCGTGTGCTGTATGCCGCCGCATTTATCCGACGGCGGGGAGGACAAGGCCCTGCCCTTTGATAAAATGGCTTTGGATGTAGGATTAACCGGGGAAGCAGCTAAGGAGCGAATCCCCCTAGGAAGCAGGGGAATCCTGTACAGCCAGCCCCAGGAGCTTTTGAATAACCGGCTGTCCGTTGGGGCTTTGGACGACCGCTGCGGCGTGGCGGCACTGCTGCGCACTGCGGAAATTCTGTCGGGAGAAAAACCGGACGCCAGAGTAACAGTTCTCTTCAGCGCCCAGGAGGAAACGGGAGGCAGCGGAGTGACAACTGCGGCTTATCAGATCTATCCCCAGGAGGCGATTATGGTGGACGTCAGCTTTGCCAAGCAGCCTGGGGTTGCCTCGGTCACAGCGGCGGAGCTGGGAAAGGGCCCGATGATCGGCGTGTCTCCGGCACTGAATCCAAAGGTGACAGAGCTGTTGTTTGAAACCGCAAAAAAAGAGAAAATCCCCTATCAAACGGAGGTTATGGGCGGCGTGACCGGAACCAATGCCGATGAAGCCGCGGTTGCCAAAGGCGGAGTGGCTTGCGGGCTGGTATCCATTCCCCAGAGGAATATGCACACCCCGGCGGAGATCATTTCTTTAGATGATGTAGAGAATACGGCCCGTTTGCTGGCCTCGTATATTATGGATAGGGGGTGCCGTCGTGACTGATTTTAAGCTTTTAGAGGATCTTTGCCGAGCTCGGGGAATTTCTGGCCAGGAAGCGGCGGTGCGAGAGTTGATTATGGATCAGGTCAAGCCCTACGCTGACCAGATCACCCTAGATAACTTAGGAAATCTGCTGGTGTTCAAGCAAGGCGCTGAAAGGCCCAAAACGAAGCTTATGCTTTCCGCCCATATGGATGAGGTTGGCTTTATTGTCACCCATGTTACAGAGAATGGCTTTTTGAAGGTGGCTCCGGTAGGAGGAATCGACAAACGAGTGGTGCCTGGCAAGCGGGTGCTGGTGGGAGATCAGGGGATTCCCGGTGTAATTGGGATTCAGCCAATTCATTTGTCCAAGTCTGAGGAGCGGGAGAAAACCCTGCCGTTTGACCAGCTTGCGGTGGATATCGGCGCCTCCAGCCGCGAGAATGCCTTGGACCATATCGCCTTAGGGGATATGGTCACCTTTGCCTCGGTGTTTGATTTCAGCGGCGGCATGGTGAAGTCCAAGGCAATCGACGACCGTGCGGGATGCGCTATGCTCATTGAGCTTTTGAGAGAGGAGCTTCCCTTTGATCTGCACTTTTCCTTTGTGACGCAGGAGGAGGTAGGCTGCCGGGGTGCTAAAGCGGCGGCCTACAGCGTAGCGCCGGAGGCCTGTATTGTGGTGGAATCCACTACCGCCGCCGATATTGCCGGTGTAGAGGAGGAAAAGCAGGTATGCCGCGTTGGCGGGGGAGCGGTAATTTCCTTTATGGACCGCAGTACAATTTATGACCGTGGCTATTTCCGGTTAGCCCAGCAGGTGGGAATTAGGGCTGGGGCTAAGGTACAGATAAAGCAGGCGGTAGCCGGCGGAAATGACGCCGGGGCGATCCACGTGAGCAGAGGCGGCGTCCGGACGATAGCGGTATCGCTGCCCTGCAGGTATCTCCATTCAGCCGTCGGCCTGATCGCCCAGGAGGATTACGAAAGCGCGAAAACGACAGTGCGGGCTTTGGCGGAAGCCATTGCGTCAGGAGAGGCGCTGTGATTCGTTTTTTGGGAAAAGAGCAGATTCCGCAGCTTTGCCGTTTTTGCTCGGGGGACCCCTTTGGATGCAGAATCGCTTCTCTGGCCTTAGCCTATGGAGCGGATAGCGGCTTTGCCGAATTTTGGCTGCAAACCACAGAAAGCGGACAAGCCTGCGGGGCGGTTTCCCGTCTGAACGGCGCCGTGACGGTACAGATTTCCTCTGCCGCTGACCAGGAGGAATTAGAGGAATTTTTATCCCACATCGGGTATGGAACGGCCTTGTGGGAATCCAGCCTGCGGGAAAGCGCCGGCGAGGTGATGGAATGGGATGGAAAGGGTGTGGCCGCCCGAATCGCTGGAGAATTCTTTTTTTCGGAGGCCCCGGCTTTGTCTCAGGTTTACGACCTACTGAAACAGTGCGAGGATGAGAGCTTCCGGGTGCCCGAATTTGACGCGTTTTATGTGGATACCTCTCATCGTCTCCGCCATCGGACCGCAAGACTTGCCGCACTGGAGCATAAGGGAAGGCTTTTGGCCTGCGGCTTTTCACTATGGGAAACACCGGATTCCGCCGTGCTGGGCGCAATTGCAGTAACGCCTCAGTCCAGAGGAAGAGGCTTGGGCTCAGCAGTGGTGCTCCATTTGCTGGAGCAGCTGGAGGGGAAAAGGGTGTATCTTTTTCGGTCCAATGGAAAAAACGAAAAATTTTATCAGCGTTTAGGGTTTACCCATAGAACATATTTTAAGGAAGGGACAGGAACAGATGTCAGAATTTTTTCACATAGATCCTAGAATCGAAAAGGCGGCTCAAAAGGCATTGGAGCTCTGCCGGGAGTCTTTCCTGAAGATCGAGGAAATTACGGAATACAATCAGCAGAAAATGCTGGCGGCCTTTGCGAAGGCTGGCGTCAGCGAAAGCCATTTTGCAGCCTCTACGGGCTACGGCTATGGTGACCGGGGGCGGGAGGCCCTGGACCAGGTTTACGCAATGGCGTTCCAAGCGGAGAATGCGTTGGTGCGGCACAATTTTGTCAGCGGGACACATGCTTTAACGGTGGCTCTCTTTGGCGTGCTTCGTCCGGGAGATACCATGCTCAGCGTTACCGGAATCCCTTATGACACCTTGCGGGGCGTCATCGGCTTAGAAGGAGATTCCAGCGGCTCGCTGAAAGAATTTGGAATCCGGTATGAACAGGTGGAATTGAAGGAGGACGGCGGCCTGGACTTTGACGCGATTGCTAAGCGGGTAAAGCCTGGGTTAAAAATGGTATATTTACAGCGCTCCCGTGGATACAGCCTGCGGCCGTCTCTATTTGTAGAAGAAATTGAGAGGACTGCTAAGCTGGTGAAATCTCAGGCGCCGGATTGTATTGTCATGGTGGATAACTGTTACGGCGAGTTTGTAGAAAAGACCGAGCCCACCAACCGCGGTGCGGATTTAATGGCAGGTTCGCTGATTAAAAATCCCGGAGGCGGCGTCGCGCCTACCGGTGGTTATATCGCCGGGCGGGCGGATTTGGTGGAACAGTGCGCTTACAGGCTGACCACGCCTGGAACCGGCCGGGAGATCGGAGCTACATTGGGACAGAATCGAGAACTTTTTATGGGTGCGTTTCATGCGCCGCATGTCACCGGAGAGGCGCTGAAAACTGCGGCGTTTGCCGCCGCCTTATACGAGCTTTTAGGCTTCGAGGTTACGCCCCGGTTCAGTGATCCGCGAGCGGATATTATTCAAGTGATGAAGCTGGGCAATGAAAAATCCTTGATCGCTTTTTGTCAGGGAATTCAAAAGGGAGCGCCGGTAGATTCCTTCGTGACACCGGAGCCTTGGGACATGCCAGGTTATGACAGCCAGGTAATCATGGCGGCCGGTGCTTTCACCTTGGGTGCTTCGATTGAGCTTTCCGCCGACGCCCCTTTGCGGGAACCCTACGCGGCTTGGATGCAAGGCGGACTGAACTTCCACAGTGGAAAATTAGGAGTTATGCTGGCAGCCCAAGCAATGCTGGAAAATGGCACGCTGAAATTTTAATGAATATAAAACTTGCTTTTTTGCTTACCTTTGTGTATAATAAGTTAGCTATCAAATATGGCCTTTGGGCCATAGGTATGCGGGTATGGCGGAATTGGCAGACGCGCTAGATTTAGGTTCTAGTGGGAACCCCCCGTGCAGGTTCAAGTCCTGTTACCCGCACCAAGTTAAAAGGTTCAAAATTTGGCTTTATCGCTGGATTTGTGAGCCTTTTTCTTTTGCCCGATTTTATATTTTACCCCTTAGTTTACCCCTTACATTACAAAATATATGGTTTATTTAATGATAATAAGTATAAAAAGCTTTGCCCTCCTTGCCTTAAATGACAGGGAGGGCATATATATTAACGTCCCGCAATTAGATGGCGGCGTCAGCTTGTACGGTAGCAAGAATTAATGTTATTGCCTCTGTACACAACGCTTTTACTTTTTCAATATCCATAACGTGGGCAGCCTTATCAATTTTATCTTTGAATTGCTTGTAAATTTCAAGTGCGCTGTCATTACCCTTATACTTCATGATAAATCTTTCCAATTCATCAATATAGGGATTTGAGGAAATATTAAAATCCATTCTAACGGCAAAATCAGAAAATTCCTTTAAATTGTATGGCTTTTCCCAGGTTCCATCATAAGCCGCTTTTGACAGTGCAGAAAACACCTCATCATAAACAAAATAGGGGATAGGCTTCAACATCTCATTGATAGTTTCTTCACACCAATACCCATATTTATGATAAATTCCTTTTAGCAGCTGTAAGGCTGGAATATTGCCACGGAAAGAATGTGCAATAGAACTCTGCGCCTGAACAGGTAGTGTTTCTTTTGCCGTGTCAATAATAAACAGTGCGTCTTTTAAAGCGGGATCTCTGAAATTTAAACCCTCCTGGTAAACTTCTGTGGAATCCCGAATTTCCACAAGAGATTTTATTGCATTGTCTGCAAAAGGTTTAATTCTTTGAGCATAAGACTCCCAAAGAGAACGCTTTTTTTCGTTTATAGTATTCTGACTATATACGGTATTAGAATCCCATTTTTTAATTTCTGCACTGCGTTCTTTTACAAGTTCATCGATTTTATCGACATTTTTGAACAGATTGCTTACGTTAGCCTTTAAATCTTTGTAAAGTTCCAGTATCATATCTCCTTTTCAAAATTAATCGTCTTCAGGCGGCAGCATAGAAACATATTTTGCCGCGATTTCATCGGGATCGGGTTCGTCTCCCAATGGGTTAGGCTGTACCGGCGCAATTTCAATTTTATCAACGAATCCGGCGCAGTTCTTTAAAATAAAGATCGTGGTTGCTGCATCCGCGTTTCTGAATAAAGCTGCATTGCTCATAATATCGGCAAAAATATCCTTAACCGATTCTAGAAAGTGCGTTGTGGAATTGTCGTGCTCTGTAAGGTATTTGTTTAATCCTCTCCGGCTGTATCCCAGCGCGGCAGATAATCCCATAACGGTGGGGAACATACCCGCATCCTTGCAAACTTCCATATACTCATAAGTGCGCCGCTGAACTGCGGCAACGTCATTAAAATCCACGCGCTGGGTGCATTTAATATTTTTCAGCATATCAAGCTTGCTTCCGATATCCTTGGAAAGCAGATCAGATTTGTGCTCATCCGACTGAGTTTTATAAAGCCTGCTTTTGGCCTTGGCCTGCTTTACAAGTTCCTGCTCCGAACTGGTTTGAAACTTATTTTCCAGATTTATGGAACCCTCCTTTCTTTCAAATTTCAAGCCGATCCATCTTTATCCTGTGGATTTAACGCTTTTTTGCTGTGGTGAATCTTTCAAAGCGCACTTTTCCCAATAGGCGACTTGGTATTTAATAACTTTGTCCCGGTTCTTCTTGCGCCACTCTCTTTGATAGGCGTTCCTTTTTATTCTGGCCTCTGGTGTTAGTTCCATATTATCACCTCTTTTCTTTAACTTTTTTATGTCTTTATTATACACTATAAAAAGAAAAAATACAATATATAGTTAATAGATAGTAAAAATACTCAATATATAGTATATCTACTTTGGTAGTTTGAATTTTGAAATGCTTTTTAATGCTTTGTTTTTTTGCGGGTGGTAAAGGGGCTAACTCGCCTCAAAGACACCTTTCAATATCCCCCAGGGGGTGGGGAAGCTGAAAGCGACAAAAGGCTACAAATAAGGACCCGTTAAATTTATTAACAGGCCCATTTATGATAGGAATATCTATATTTCTCGTATTAGTTCTCTTTTATACTTGTAGTATGTGTTGCGGCTCAATCCGATCAGCTTCATACAGTCAATATCATTCAGGGAACCGTCAAAGGCTTTGCTGTGTTTTTTGATTTCCTCTTTTGCTTTGATACTCTTTTTAGTTATAAGCCTTGCGCCTTTCTTTTGACCTATTTGCTTTCCGCTTAATCTGGCGGTTTCGATGCCCTCCTTAGTACGCTGGTGTAAGTCCATTACTTCCTTTTCAGCCTGTTCAAAGGCGGCTGTGATCTGCTGGCGTGCTAAGTCCATAAGAAGATTATTAACAGCCTCAAGAACCGCATTTGTAAAGGTATCTGTGGCTTGATTGCCTGTTGCTATCGTGGAATCTATGCGCCTCTGCATGGCTTCCTTATAAATGCCTGTGTTGATATATGGTTCCTTTAAGAAAACCAGTTCAACGCCTTTGTGGTAAAGAGTTTCATATAGAATAAATCCTTCCTCTGCGTTTCTGCTCATGCGGGAAACACTGTCAAATATTACAGTATCCCCGGATTGCAGCTTCTTTTTCAGTTTATCCCATGCGGGGCGGTTTGTCTTTAGTCCGGTATAGGTTTCCTGAATAATAACGGCATCTGGTTCCACGGCTTTAATATTTCGGATTTGTCTTTCAATATTCTGTGTGCGGTTGCTGATTCTGGCATATCCGTATTTCATTTTTATCCCTCTTTTAGTATTTAAAATAACGATCATCTGAATTGATACTTTTATTTTAATCTTTTTCTTTCTTTTTGTCAATGGATTTAATACTAATTTAAATAACCTTACTTTTAATACTAGTTGAGATAAAATAAAATCCCCATCTTTTTATGGGGAAATGAAATAAAAGCATTGACATATTGAATTTACTATGATATAATTTGGATGTAATCAAGAGAGGCGGCGAGGTTGTTCCTCTAAGGAGGTGACAACGTGAGCATAAGCGAAACAATTTTATTGTTAAACTTTATCGCCGTTGTTATCTTTGGTATTTTACAATACATAAAGAAATAACCGCCCCATAACGGGACGGCTCCCCAACTCGAATACTTAACGGAATCTTTGGGAGCAGCCGACCGTACCAGGGTCAGCCGCTTTTCTTGGTTATATTATACGACGAATAGGGGGGAAAGTCAATGGCAAAAACGAAAGCTGAAATACAGCGTGAATATGAAAAGCGCACCGGATACGCCGCACAAGCAAAGTATTTAAAGGAACGTGGAAAGTCGGTTGCTTTTCGGCTGATAAAGCCACAGGACAATGACATTATTGAAAAGTTGGAAAGTGTATCGAGTAAGGCCGGATATATTAAAGAATTAATCCGGGCTGATATTGCAAAAGACAAATAGATTTATTTTAGCCGTCTGGAATATGCCCAGGCGGCTTTATTGTACTGTGTTATTCGCTATAAGCCCGATACAGGAGATTTTATATATTTCTAGTAAGAGTTACGTTTTAATATAAAATCGCCTTAAAACGCCGTATAAAGCACAATAAAAGCGTTTCAATAAATTAAAGCCGATCAGGACATTTTGAAAAGAAGTTCTGACCGGCCTTTTTTGTTTTGCCTGCTCGGATAGCCGATCAGGATTTTTTAAATCATAGTCGTTGAAAGTGAATAGTCGCAAAAATAAGCCCTTTTTATAATTGCGTGGGAACATGTAAAGCTGAACAACTTTACACAGAACACAGAAAAATCTAAACAAAAGGGAAAAGCCGGGATTTCTCCCGGCCTAGGCTATGTAAGATTTCTTTCGCTGGTTTTGCCAGACAAAAAACTCAATGAGTTCGATTATATCGTCGCGATCCGATGGAGAAAATGCGGTTATTTCTTCTATTAATTCCCAATCATTACGCACTTTTTCAGAATATTGATACGGCTCATTATTTGATTCCA
>OFMF01001625.1_pt1 | contig 16796 bp, 16 predicted proteins | sample 1541771 | NCBI WGS metagenome assembly OFMF01 (sample SAMN04209235, study PRJEB22552) | human gut metagenome | biome: gut; material: feces | host: Homo sapiens | place: USA: Oklahoma
CATTTCCGGATTCGCCAGAGCTTTCATCAATAATTCCATATCGACTTCTTCAGAAACCATATTTGGATCAAGATTATTTTTTTTGTAAAATGCATCTTCAAATAATTCAGCGTTCTTTTTTCTGTCTTCATCAATAATATGGGAATACACATCTGTAACCATATCTGTCTGGGAATGACCAGAATCGCCCTGCACAGCTTTTATATCACCTTTATTAAGCTTTAATTTATAGGTGACACTAAAGTAACTGACCATCATGCGATTCTTCCAACCGAGGAACTAAGAAATTACGATCTCCACTCATTGAAAGAAACGGAATATCAAGTTTTGTTTTTAATTGCAATCAGGTTATTGATGGCAACAGACCAGGAGTATAAGTATGAAGAAATCTCTGTTCAAGTGGAGAGTAAAGGTGAATTATTCGAGGCGAAGGGAAAGAAGATTCTGCAGTATGGATGGAAACTTTATGAGGAGTGTTTCAAGAATGACCAAGGAATGGCTATGGAAGAATTTTGTGCATCAGAAAAAGAATTTCCGGAAGTGATAAAAGAGACAATCTTTCGGTGTGTTCCTGTTCAAAAGACAGTGCATTATACAACACCACCAAAAGAATATACCGAAGATACGTTACTTGCTGCCATGGAAACAGCGGGAAATAAGGACTTTGAAAAGGAAACCGAAAAGAAAGGTCTTGGAACACCGGCAACAAGAGCGTCCATCATTGAGAAGCTTGTATTTTCGAAATATGCCATAAGAAAAGGAAAACAGATTTCCTGTACAGAAGATGGAAAACTCCTGATAGAAGTCGTTCCGGACTATTTGAAATCGGCAGCACTTACAGCGGAATGGGAAAACAAGCTGTTGGAAATGGAAAAGGGAAATCTGACGGATCAAAGTTTTTTAGAAGGAATCAAAGGAATGGTGATGTTACTGATCTCAGATTGCAGGAAACTTTCATCCGAGCAGACCCATAAGTTTGATACTAGGAAGTCCATCGGAACCTGTCCGGTCTGTGGAAATCCTGTTTACGGTGGAAAGAAGAATTTCTATTGCTCCAATCGTGATTGTTCCTTTGTTTTGTGGAAAGAAAATAACTTTCTTGAAAAAATGGGTAAAACGATGGATGAAGCAATTGCAACGGCACTTCTGCAAAAGGGCAGGGTAACGATGACAGATCTATATTCTGCAAAAAAGAATAAATATTTTAATGCGGATCTCGTAATGGAAATAGAGGATGGAAAGGCCCGATTCCAGTTGGAGTTCCCGAAAAATACAACAAGAAAAAAGGAGAACTAATCGTATGGATTTTAAGACATTTAAAGAAGAAGTAAAAGAAAATGTAAGAGCACATTTACCAAAAGAAGCGAAAGATGTGGAGCTTAGTTTTGGGACATATCAAAAAATGAATTACAGTTATGAAGCACTTTTTATTAATATTCCAGAGAAAAATGCTCAAGTATCAATTAATCTTGATGAGTTATATGAAGCATATAAAGATGGTCAGGATCTATCAAAATTTTATGAGATAATTCCAGAAATTGTAGAAAGTAAGGAAGTGGACCGTGCAAAAGAAATCAGTTTTGATTATGAACAGGTTAAACCACATTTATTTATTCGGGTAGACCGGGTAGAAGGAAATGAAAACATTTTAGAGAATGTTCCACATTGTCAGATGGAAGATTTGGCATTGACTTATCATGTCCTATTAAATAAAGACGGGGAAGGAATCAGCAAGGCAATGATTACAAACAGCTGGCTGGAAATACTTGGGGTCACTCAGGAGCAGTTACACCAAGATGCATTAAATAACAGTCAGAAACTGTTCCCGTTGTCTGTGATGACAATAACTCAGGCAGTGATGGGGGGTATAGATCCAACAGGAGTGTTTGCATCATCACAGGAAAGCCTGGAAGAAGCGTTGAAAGATGAAGAGATACCATTAATTGTTGTTACGAATAAAACTAAAACAGATGGAGCAGCGGCGTTGTTTTATCCGGAAGTAATGGAGCAGTTGGGAGAAAAAATTGGAGATTTTACGATTCTGCCTTCCTCTACGCACGAAACATTGATTCTACCAGATTCAGAAGGGATGCCGATACAGCATCTCAAAGAAATGGTAGCAGAGGTTAATGGTTCATTTGTTGAAGATGCAGACCGCTTAACTGATGAAGTATATCATTTTGATACAAAGGACCGAGTTTTCGAAAAAGTAGACAAATTCGTTGCAAGACAGAAAGAGAATAGCCAGAAACATGTTGCGGAGAAAGGAACTGAAGGAATCCAGAAACCGAAGAAAAGTCATGAGATGAGTCTTTAAGTATGAGAAATATTCCAATAATGTAAGAAACCGTTGTGAGAGGAGAAGGAATCGTTAGAAGATTAGGACTTCAGTTTGGCTTCGGTCGGGCTGAGGTCCTTTTCTTATGAACTAAGAAAGGAGATTCTATAATGCAGGAAACAAAAGAAACAGAAGAAAAGAATAAAGATGGAATTACAATCCAAGAATTAACAGAAAAAATTCGACAGATGGATCAGGAAGAATTCATTGTAACAGTTAGTTTGGAAGGAGGGCTTGCGGATGGCAGAGAATGAGATGAATAAGGGGTTAAGTCAGGTGTCTATTCGTTTGGTGCAGGAATCCCCATTATTAAGTGACGAATCGATCAATACTCCTGAACAGGCTGTAAAAGTATTGGGAGAATGGTTAGAAGGAATGGATCGGGAACTGGTTTGTGTTTTGAATCTGCAGGCAGATTTGAAGCCCATTAATATGAATATCGTCAGTATGGGAGCTTTGAATGAGGCACAGGTGCATCCAAGAGAAGTTATGAAGAGTGCGATTTTATCAAATGCAGCCTGTATGATGTTACTTCATAACCATCCAAGTGGAAGCTTAAAACCATCAAAGGAAGATGTCAAAGTTACGGATATGATGCATCAGGTAGGAAATCTCTTACAGATTCCGCTTGTAGATCATATTATTATCGGTAAGAACAAACAGTTTTATTCCATCCGTGATCAGGAGGACTATGATATACCAAAGCCTTCTTATATCAGTGATATCAATCAATTGAAATGGCCGCAGACAATGCTTAAAGAGGAACAGTTTTACCAGGATAAGAGTAATGCTTCCGAAAACAAAGCAAGGAAGCTTGAAGAAATCATGGATGAATTGGAGCAAGGGGTTCAGTCTATTTTAACAAGTGAGAATTACATGAATTATTTGAAGTTTTTAAGTTCCTTTCACAGTTATAGTCTGAATAATACAATTTTGATCTATCATCAGAAACCAGATGCATCTTTAGTAGCCGGATATCGAAAATGGCAGTCCCTAGGACGGCAAGTACAACAATTCCACGCTTTAAGGTATACGAAGGGTGAGGAATATGGTGGAAGATATGAGCTCATTGCAGGAAATTGTTTGATTGGTCCAACTTCAGAGAATCCATATCTTACGAAGCCAGCTGTAAGTCAGGCGATTAAAGATGCGAAAAACTATTTGGAACAAAAAGAAAAGAGTCATGAGAAGCAGGGGAAGCATTTGAAAATCACAGAAAGATCAAAAACACTTCCTACCAAAAAAGTGAAAGAACAGGAAAGATAAGGAGTGAATGAGAATGAATCAATATGTAATCTATAGAGTGAAGGATACGGAGATTGGAAAGAAATTAAAACACATGCCTTATAACGAATTAGGGGAATTAGTTCAGGAGGTAAAGGCAGAGAATTATGAGCAGATCTATTTCGGATTGCTAGAAGATAATAAAAAGACATATCAGCTGCGAAAGGATTTGGAAAAGCAGATTGAACCGGGAAAGAAATTGGAGGTCGGAGATGTGATTGTAACGAATCGAGAGGGACTTGCAGTCTCTCATTATGTGGATACCGATACATTGCTCACTCTCCCGGGATTTATAAATTTGACCGATTCAGATGCAGTAATCAAGGTTGATACAGAAGATTATGAAATTGAGCAGTATCCAGGAAAATGGAGAAGCGTGGATTATCTGATCTTTGAAGGAAAAAGCTATTTTCTCATGGAAAATCAGAAATATGGGAAAGATGCAGCGGCACTTGTACTGAATCAGTATGGCAAGGTGATTCTTGATGAGTGTAAAGATGGCTTTGATCAGGATACAATCGATAGGATGAAATCAGCTGTCCAGAAGTTCAATGAACAGGAAAAACAGAAGGGAGCTACCAAAGAACGGCTTTCGGTATGGCAGAAATACTTTATCAATGGGGAATACCTTCGATCTGCAGAAATGGCAGAGGAACAGAATTACAATATGATCGATGGAAGAATCAACAATCTGCTACCGAAAAAGGAGAATCCAGAAGTACCAAAGAAGAGGAAATCTGTCCTTTTGCGTTTGTATAAACACCGCTGTGAGGTTGCAAAGAAACAGGGAAAGCCAATGCCGAGGCGGTATCAGGGGATGGAGATGGAGCGGAATCGTAAATTTTGCTGAAAATATAAATGAATCGTTGATAATATTGTGCATAAAATGGAAAAATGATAAAATCAAAAATGTGGTGAATATAAGACATATTATTTTTGAGGAACAGAGTGATTTAGGGAATAGTATGTCTTTTTAGCATGTTCAATTAGTAGATCCGATTTCGTAAGTTTAAGATCAAGATATAAATATTGAAGGAGCAATATGAAAATACGAAAATATGTGAAAAAAGATATTATAAAAGTAACCTCAATTTTAATTTTACTACTAGGATTATTGACTATTTTATATTTGTCAGAAATACAAAGTATATCAGGATATGTTGTACAAATTAATTATCCCAATAATATTGCTATAAAAGACGAATTTGAGAATGTATATTGGATAAAGCCATTTGGAGATTTTGAGGATAAATATGAGATAGGGGAGGAGGTAAAAGTATATTATTATCCGAATTCAGAAGATGGCTCCAATGAAAATACATTATCCCATTCTATTGTATTCAGTAGATGATGTTGTTATTTATGAAGAAGGCAACTAAATGAGAGCTAAACAAAAATTTAAATTGAGTGCTACTATTATAGGAATATGCTTTTTGTTACATGGAATACCTGCATTTGCAGCCGAATCAAGTGAAATGATAGAGTTTGATTTAAAGACTAATGAGATGAAGACAGTAGAAATTGAGGAACAAAATAGTGATTCAGTTGACTCATACATTCCAGAGGGAATCAGTACTGGAATTCAAACATATGGAGCGATTATTGATGGTGATGATAGGTATAGAATTCCTGCTAGTTTATCAAGTACAACTTTCCCATATTGCTCTTAGGGTGTTGTGAGTTGTACTAGGCCCGATGGAACAAGTTCATTTGGAACAGGATGGCTTTTTGGTCCGAACGATGTGGCAACAGCTGCGCATGTTGTATATAGTCAAGAGAATGGTGGATATCCTTCTTCTATTATTTTTTATCCCGGGGTTAATAACAGTGGATCAATAGTAGGGGCATCTTATAAGGCAACAATTGCGGTGCTACCGGCAACGTATCAAAGCGAACGTGATGCGACGAAAGATTATGCTTTTTTCATAGTAAAATAGAGCGGCGTATACCCCCTGATAGATAATATCGAAAAAACTCTAAAAAGGGATCATTACGACGCTCTATGTTTGAAAGCCTCAGCAACAAAATCAAATCTGCTAAAAGAATAGATTATGGTTACAGGAATGATGAACACTTTTTTTCCTGATTATTATTCTGAAACAAGTCTTTTAATTGCAGTCTTATAGATTTCTTTAGCAAGGATCAAATCAGACAAATAGATATATTCATTTGCCTGATGTTCTGTCAATTCTCTACCTGGTAGCATAGGGCCGAAGGCAACAATTCCATTCATTGCTCTTGCATAGGTTCCGCCACCGATGACCGTTGGTTCGCTCATGTCTCCGGTTTCATCGCGATAAGCGGAAAGAAGAGTTTGGATAACAGCACCGTTCTTGTCCATATAAACATGAGGTTTATTTGTAATAACCTCTACCTTAACATCACTGAAACCATTTTCTGAAAGATGACTATTAATGGCATTTACAATGTCTTCGAGATTGAAGGTTACAGGATAACGTAAGTCAATGTATAGAACAATATCATCGCCAACAGTTTCAATCTTACCAATGTTGTAGCTTGCTGGACCACTTGCTTCATCTGAGACCTGTCCGCCAAGCCGATCATATATTATTATACAACCGGCCCTTGTACATCTTCAATTATTTTTCAAATGGTTTGTATTCAACATCAAATCCAAAGTGCTTAGGTCCGAAGCATTCCAAACCTTCTGGAGTAGTCCAGATTTCAGGGGATGGAAGTGCAATTACTGTCATCTTATCACCAACTTCAAAATTAGGTGTAGTCATTGGATTTCCTTCTCCGTTAATCATGCAGATTAGGTCTGGAGCAATTACATCAACTTCGCCATTGCGGTATGAGATGATGTTTTCGTTCTTAAACCAGATGCGATATGCTTCGTCCGTATAATCTCCTTCGCCCTTTAGATGAATTTCACCAAAGTTGAAGCCATCTCTTGTTTCACAAGTGTAATCTGAAATGTGGCCTCTGAATAATACTTTACCTTCTTTATCATCACAGATAGCAGAAGCAACATCTCCGCCAGCTTCCTTTGTTTCTCTAAGAACTCTACCGATTTCCTGAGCGTAAGTAATTGCACCAGGAATTAGAGAATTCTTGATAACCTTACCAACGTTTGCGTGATCAGCTACACCTACAAGGTTGTCACTTACAACGGCAATAGCTCTAACGATATCTTCAGCTCTTAGGTCATCCGCTACATTCTGAATTACAATTTTTTCACCAAATTTTGTAGCTACGCCCATAGGAAAAATAGGAACGTTCTTTACATAGTATGTAGAATGCTGCAGTTCAGGAACTGAACGTCCGGCTGGGTCAGCGTCAATAAGAGGTAAATCCATTAACAGTGCAACGTGAAGAGCCTCAGCTGTATTTTCTCCACCTAATTCAGTTGAGCCAATTGCATACATTTTCTTACCTAAAGATTCCTCTAGAGCCTGTACAGCTAAAACTGCGGGAGCTGTTTCGCTATGCTTCAGATGAGCTAATCTAGGATCAGGTTTAGCTGATGGAGCACCGCAACCATAAGGAGTAACAACATACTCGTCATCTGGAAGTTCATCTAAAGTGATTAATTTTAGAGTTTTTCCCTTTTCGAAATGTTCTTCTAAAAGAGCCAAACCGTCAGCAAGTGGACCGCCACCACCGGTACCAAGCACTGCACATCCGTACAATAGATCGATCATGTCCTGTTTGTTTAATTCTCTCATTTTTCTGTCTCCTCTTTTTTTGTGATAATTTATGCTATATTTTCGGCGTTATCTCTTGATGCAGATGGAATAAAGCGCTCTGCAATAAGATAGATAACAAAACCTATAATGATACCAACGAATTCAATTTTAACTAGTGTATAAGAAATAATTGCACCTAATGCCCAAGCAATTACACCAGCCCAGTTTACACCGTCCTGTGGTCTAAAGTTCTTAGCTTTACCTTTTCCTACAACCCAGTAGTCAGCAAGAATTACTCCGCCAACAGGACAAACAACGTATGATAGTAAGCTTAACACTCCCTCAATGTGTCCCAAGATACCCAGATCGCATAATACAATACCAACAATTCCTGAAATTAAAGTAGCTTCTCTTCTTCGGTTATCTTTAAGCTTAAGTGCCATAACAATGTTAAGACCTGCGCTGTAAGCATTTGTTGAGTTAGTTGTCCATGTTGAAATAACAAGTGCAATGATGCCCAGGAGTGGAAGTCCTACTTCAATTAGAACCATACTGATATCATACTGTCCTGATAGCTTTGTAAGAACGATTCCCATAATCAGAGTTATTACACCCATTGGGAATACACCGTAGAATACAGATTTAACAGTGTCTTTTCTGCTTTTCTGGAATCTAGTATAGTCAGGACCAGTGATTGTACCTACAGCAGTGAAGTTAAATGATAGTGCTACACCTGACATGAAGCTCATAGATTGTACAGTTCCTTCATCGTTAAGGTTTCCTGTTCCGTAAACCTTAAATGCTAGGAATGTTCCGTAGCACATAATGATCATTAGTAATGGAATAGAAATCTTGTCTAGTTTTTCTAGCGCATGCACTCCATATACTGCAGTCAGAAGCATTATGATTCCCCAAATTGTGTTTGAAACTACAACTGGAATATCCCATCCGGTCATAGCTAGCATTGCGTTACTGAAGGCTTCTCCACATACTCCATTCTGGATTCCAAACCAGCCAATCATGTTAACAGCAAAGATTGTACTTACGATAAATCTAGCTCCGCTTTTTCCAAAGCCGGCCTGACAGCATGTGCAGGATGCTAGTCCAAGGTCACAGCCTATCATTCCCGTTGCAACCATACCTACTACTACAATTAAGTAGCCTAGTGACCCTGAAATAATTGCTGGCCATATAGGCATTGCTTCCGCTAATAACGCTCCCAATAGGAATGCAGGAACGCATACACATATGCCGGCCTGAACGAAGGCTAACGAAATCCAGTCTTTTCTGTCTTCAGCAGAAATCGCCTGCAGAGCTGTGACTTCTGCTTTCTTACCTTTATTTTCATTTGTACTCATAATGGGTACCTCCTTTTGAATCTTCTCTATGATAGCACACATTATTATAAATGATAATTATGCAGATGACAGAATTATTTATCAATCATATTGTGCTTTTGCACAAAAGCCTTGTTTATGACTGTGAGTTTTGATATCATAAAGGAAAAAATTATACTAGGAGGAGCCATGAGTGTTACTGTTCAAGATTGTTTAAGACTACCCTCTTTTCATTCTGCGAGAGTGATTGCAGGCAAGAATGGACTGGGTAGAATAGTATCATCAGTATCTGTAATAGAAATACCTGCAAAGTCTGTAGAGGCAATTAGTGTATTCAATCCCAATGAGTTGTTAGTCACGTCATTTTATTCAATTAAAGATGATCCTACTAGACAATGCGAGGAAATGAGAAACTTATATGATGCTGGAGGCGTTGCACTAGTGCTGTTTTACGTGGGTGACGTCATCCCTCAGGTGTCTGACGAGTTGTTGCAGACTGCAGACGTTATGAACATACCTTTAATTCTTATTGAAGACGAAGCAGAATATAGTGTTAGTTATAGTGATGTAATTAAAGATGTAATGGGGGCTGTTTTCTACGATCAGGCATCTACGGATTCCTTTTCAGACACTGTGGAGAATAGATTGAAGCAGATTCCTTACAATAAAAGAAGCATGGAAACCCTGCTAAATGTAATAGCTGAAACTTATAACTGTAACCTTGTGCTTTATAACAAAAACGGTTTATATTTCACATCTATATATAAGCCGTCCTTTGGACAATTTGGTCCAGAATTCTTTTTTAATGCCTTCGCTGATGGCTCAACGGACCTTTTCTGTAAAAGCATAATGTTGCAGGATAAGTCATTTTATTTGTATAGAAAAGAGTTCCCCCACGCAGGAAATACCTGGCTTACATTATATGCTTCAAGCAACGAAAACAGCATTAGTGAACACAAGCTAGATGAAATTTGTGCATGCACAAATTTCTTCTCAACCTTATGGGGCTACACCCTCGATATGCAGAATTATAATACTGTTATTACTTTGATCTTGAAATCATCGCGCGTAATAGGAGAAAAATTCCTTGAAGCTAGTGGTGTGCCTTTTTCTAAGCTTTCAACTATTCTTGTAGTAGAATCGGAAAAAGACAATTTAACAGACATTCTTCGGCAGATTGAAGGCATATTGAAGGAAAGTGAAAGATTCTACGTTAAGGATATTATTGACGACAGACTTGTAATTCTAAGTTCTATAATGGTTTCCCAAAAGGATGATGGCATTATAGCTACGGAAATAGAGAAATGCATAAATGAGTATGAGGGAGCCTTGTTTTTCTTGGAGTCTAGCAAAAATCTAACTTCAATGAGGAAAATATACTCAGACTTTTGTGCAAATTCAGCAGCAATGAGCAAAATTTTCATCCACCGAAAATTTCGCGACATGTATGATGTTATATTTTCGCAGGAAATCACAAATCTAGCTATAAATAGAGGCAATCGAAACGATCAAATCAAATCCATAATAGAAGCCTTAAAGGAGGACGACAGTGACAACCTGATGGAAACCCTTGCAGTGTACCTAATCGACTGCGACTCCCAGTTGAGCACCACTGCAGCCACCTTGTTTTTGCATAGAAATACTGTGACGTACAGGCTTAATAAGATAAAGCAGATAACAAACACCGATTTCACCCTTATGCCGGCCACCTATGATTTTTATCTAGCAGCTGCGCTGTGGCGGTTAAACGAAAATTCCTAATCTGAGAATTTCAAATCAAAGTCTATCACTCGTGATTGACAAAATATGACGAGGGCTTTATTGCAGTGGTGCGCTCGGTGAGCACACCCTTACATACAAAATTAGGAGAATCTTCCATTTTGTATGTAGGGGTGTTTCAGCCCTCCTTTAGTACTGCGATTCGTGTTGTGATCAGTTGTTTAGTCTGTTCTATATATTTCTCCGGCAAATAGGAATCTTCACATGCACATAAAAGTTTGTCTTCTAGAGAACACATTTTAGAAAGCATTTTTTCTGCTGCATTCTCAGCAATGCCACACTTAGATGCAAAAGACATAAAATCACGTTTTTTCAGACGTCTCTTCTTTCCATTTAGAGTCAATGCCATTTCTTCTTTATCTTCTGGTACTGCGATATATCTCTGAATCTGCTTTGGGCTGTCACCAAACTCTTCTCCAATTAATTCGATTGTCTTCTTGCCTTTCTTTTGTTGGCCACTTTGTCCCTTTTTCCGACCTGCTTTTTGTTTCATTGCTTCATTTTTCATTCTGTAAGCAAAAGCTTTTTCGCTGAAAGAGATATGTTCCCGGTGCAAATTTGTATCAACCATTTTTACAACCGCATCTTCATAGCTCATAGGCTGGATCAGTACCGGTATTTTTCTATATCCCAAAAGCGCAGCAGCTCTTTTTCTTCGATGCCCGGAAATGATTTCATAAGTACCATCTTTGATTGGTCTGACAAGTAGTGGTGTTAAGATTCCGTACATTTTGATACTTTCTTTCAGCTTTTCCAGATCGTCATCATCCCTTACCTGGAATGGGTGATTACGAAATGCTTTGAGTCGTTCTATTTCAATTTCTACTATGGTTTCGCCTTTCCAATTACTTTTTTCTTTTACTTTCTGCATGATTTACCTCCTTATCTTAGGACGACAAAAAACCCGTCCAAACTAGAATTTTTTATAAATCTAGTCTGAACGGGCATGCCATTCGTTCGTTAGCAGGGCTAACTCTTAAATATAGATTTCAGCTAATCGATGTTTGCAGGATTCAAATCGGATGAGTGAATTTACTTTACTTTTCTCTATTTTACATCCCTTTTCTTTGGTTAATAAGACCACTTTCCCAAATGTTAGCAGGACTGTAAATTTTTCTTGTTAGCAAATGACTGCTTTTTATTAGCTGTCAGCTAACAATTTTATGGATTTGTTAGCAGAAACAGCTGATTTTCAAAGCAATTATCTTTCGAAAAAAAGAAAAAAGCGGATAACGATTTTGCTAATCAGCTAATCATTTCCGCCTCTTATCAAGCGTTCCCTGTAGGAATCGAACCTACAATAAAGTCTTAGGAGGACCTCGTTATATCCATTTAACTAAGGGAACAATTGTATCTGTATTCCAGACACAGTTAATATCTTATCATAGAACCTACAAATTCTCAACCGTTTTTCATCTATTTGGAAATGAACCGTGTTGATGGAAATACGAGGAGAGAAACTTGATGTAATCGGGATATCGTCTGAACAGGTAGACAAGAATCAAGTAGTCGTTAAGCATGTTAAAATAGATGGGAAACACTGTGGATGTATGACGAGACGGGACGATAGTTATATTGTTGCCGTAACAGTGGGGGATTCTGTTTATTTACAGGGAACTCTTTTAGCAATACTGATAGTGGGCACTTATCTGGTATTGGCGACATGCTAGATGATGTATATGCTCTCGAAAGTTATAAAAGAAAGGGATAGAAGAAAATAAAGCCGGTGCAGGATTCATTTCCTGTATCGGCTTTACTGCTCCTATCAAGACTCTCTATGTTTCTCAATATAATACGGAACGCAGGTTGTGAAGAAGTCAAGTAGCGTATCTGCATAAGAAGTATTATCTTTTGGAATCGCATGAAGTACCTGTTGAATCGCGAATCCATCAAGTGTAGCCATAAAGATAGAAGCGAATTGTTCTGCAAGCTTACGATCATCAAGTGCAAATGCAGAAGCAAAAAGCGTAGCAGCCTGATCCAGGATCGACTTCAATCCGGAGGTATATTTCTGGGAAAATTCTGAATCACATTTCATTGCATCCGATAATAGAAGTAAGTATAGCTTTTCTTCCTGAAGGCGTTTGAAACGAATCCGAGCTTCTTTTTCTACATTAGAAAAGAGAGAATCTATGGTGATTTTCTCGTTTTCATTTTCATGAAAAATACGATGTGCAAAATGAATCGAATCAGTGACAATCTCATCAAATAAATCCTGTTTATTCTTATAGTAATAATAAATCGCGCCGGTTGTCATATTGGCTTCGGCAGCAATCGAACGCATACTTGTCTTATCAATTCCGAACTTTTCAATCTGTCGGATCGTAGCTTGTTTGATCTGTGTTTTGGTTGAATTTTTTTGTTCATTCATGTGTTTCTTCACCTCAAAATGAATTGTGTTATTGCGCACAGTATACATGTTGTGACAGGCTCACCAACCTTGAAAAGATTATAGCATAAAAAAAGATAAATGTAACATCGATATTTGTTTGACAAAGCACATAACAAGTGTTATGTTGATCTTATAGGAAATTATTATAATTTACGAAAAGATTTATGAAAAAGGAGAGGGAATATGACAGACAAATTTAAAGGCTGGTATCCGGACTATATTGAGAACGAAAAAGAACGTGAACCAATCTTAAAACTTGCCAAGATGATGACAGGGCGTGCAAAGAAAAAGCTCGGATTAGAGAAGATGACAAAGTACGATCCGGAGTATTGGGGACTGGCACTTTTGTGTACAGATGAGCAGGCTGAGATCGCATTGAAGATGGGGGTGCGCCAGCCGAAAACTTTAGATCAGATGGTGAAGGTGACAGGCAAGGACAGAGGTTATCTGGAGAAGCAGTTAGAGGAAATGTCAGAGGTTGCGCTGGTGGAGTATAATTGGGAAAATCCACAGCATGAGAAGCAGTATGTACTGCCAATCTTCGTGCCTGGAAGTGCAGAGTTCTCTTGTATGAATGCGAAGATGTTAGAGAAGCATCCGGAGCTTGGAATTTTCTTTGAGAGAATGAGTCGTATTGCATTGGAAGGACTTGCACCATTTATGCCTGAGGGCGGTGTTGGAATGCATGTTATTCCGGTAGAGAAGGCGATTTCAACAGAGAATCAGTCTCTGCCGATCGAGCACATTTCACATTGGCTTGAAAAGTATGAGGGAAAATATGCAGCGAGTCCATGTTCTTGTAGAAGATCTCGTAAAACATTCGATGAGGGATGTGCGGATGATCCGGAAGAATGGTGTATTGCGGTGGGCGATATGGCAGATTATATCGTTGAGACAAATAAAGGTGGACACTATATTACAAAGGAACGTGCGTTAGAGATTCTGAAACAGGCAGAGGACAATGGTTTCGTACATCAGATTACAAATATTGACGGTGAAAATAAGATTTTCGCCATCTGTAACTGTAATGTAAATGTCTGTTATGCGCTTCGTACTTCACAGTTATTTAATACACCGAATATGGACAGATCTGCATATGTTGCAAAAGTTGAGACAGAGAACTGTGTGGCTTGCGGACGTTGTGTAGAGTACTGCCCGGCAGGTGCTGTTAAGCTTGGTCAGAAGCTTTGTAAGAAGGATGGTTCTCAGGTAGAGTATCCGAAGCATGTTCTTCCTACAGAGAAGAAATGGGGACCGGAGATGTGGGACGAAGACTATCGTGATAAGAACCGCATCAACTGTTATGATACAGGTACAGCTCCGTGTAAGACAGCCTGTCCGGCACATATCGCTGTTCAGGGTTATATCAAGATGGCAGCGCAGGGAAGATACAGAGATGCCCTTGCACTGATCAAGAAGAACAACCCACTTCCGGCAGTCTGCGGACATATTTGTAACCGTCGCTGTGAGGACGCATGTACACGTGGAACAATCGATCAGGCAATTGCAATCGATGAAGTTAAGAAGTTTATTGCAGCTCAGGATCTGAATGCTGAGACACGTTTTATTCCGGAGAAAGTAGTTCCGGCAACAAAAGGATATTTCGATGAGAAGATTGCGATCATCGGTGGTGGACCGGCAGGTTTATCCTGTGCATTCTATCTTGCCGAAAAAGGATATAAGCCGACTATTTTCGAGAAAAATGAGCGTGCCGGCGGTATGCTCGTATACGGAATCCCATCATTCAAATTAGAGAAAGATGTCGTACAGGCAGAAATCGATATTATCAAAGAGATGGGGGTAGAGATCAAGACAGGTGTAGAAGTTGGAAAAGACATCACATTAGATGAACTTCGTGCACAGGGATACAAAGCATTTTACATTGCAATCGGATGTCAGGGCGGACGTCTTCCGGGAATCCCGAATGATACAGCAAAGGGATGTGCATCTGCAGTTGATCTCTTAAAAGAGGTGAATGCAAATGAGAAATACGACATCAAGGGTGACGTAGTTGTCATCGGTGGTGGTAACGTAGCAATCGACGTAGCAAGAGACTCTAAGAGATGTGCAAGTGACGATACAAAGGTAAATATGTTCTGTCTGGAGTCCAGAGAGACAATGCCGGCTTCCGTAGAAGAGATAGAAGAAGCTGAGTCAGAAGGAATCGTTGTAAATCCGGGCTGGGGACCGAAGGAAGTTCTCGTAGACGAGAATGGTGAGGTTCGCGGTGTTGTATTAAAGAAATGTCTTTCTGTATTTGATGCAGAAGGAAGATTCAATCCGACATATGATGAGAGTGAGCTTATGACAGTAGAATGTAAGCATGTATTCTTCTCTGTTGGTCAGTCAATTGTATGGGGTGATCTGTTAAAGGGAAGCAAGGTAGAACTTGGACGCGGTAATGGAGCAGTTGCAGATGAGCTTACTTACCAGACAGCAGAACCGGATATTTTCGTTGGTGGAGACGTTTATACAGGACCGAAGTTTGCAATCGATGCGATCGCAGCAGGAAAGCAGGGAGCAATCTCAATTCATCGTTTTGTACAGCCACAGTCCAGTCTTACAATCGGACGTAACAGAAATGATTTCATCGAATTAGATAAGAATGACATCAAGGTGGAGAATTACGATAATTCCAGCCGTCAGATTCCAGGACATAATGATGCGATTGATACAAAACATTCCTTCCGTGATGCGAAGCTTTTATTTACAGAAGAGCAGGTGAAAGCGGAGACAGCGCGCTGTCTTGGATGTGGAGCATCTGTTGTTGATCCGAATAAATGTATCGGCTGCGGACTTTGTACAACAAAATGTGAATTTGATGCAATCAAGTTACATAGAGAACTTCCGGAATGCAGCAGAATGGTTCCTTACGAGGATCGTCTGAAATTTGTTCTTCCGAACATGGTAAAACAGTCCATTAAACTAAAATTTAAGAAGAAATAAATTTGAAAGAAATTAAAGTAACTGTTCAGAGCCAAATAAAATTTTAAAAGGAAACAAGGGGGAAAAGTAAATGGGAATACTTTATAATGTACCTGATTTAAAAACCTGGGGAATTATGTTCTTTATCCTCGTAGTTCTGATCGCACTGAATGAATTAGGACGTGAAACAAAATGGGGCGGAATCTTACTGTTTGTGATTGTTCCGGTTGTACTGACAATCTTTGTATGGCCGACAACCTGTGCGCCGGGAAATGAGTACGGAACCGGAAACTGGTTCAACTGGGCAAAGACTTACTCTGCACTTGCAGGCTGTGTTGGTTTCATGCTGATGCGTTATATTCCGAATGCGACAAAGCATAAATGGGTGATTTGCTTCCCGCCACTGATTCTTGCAATCAATATTTGTGAGGCGGTTTTCCGTGATTTCGAGGCATACAGCTTCCATGCATTTGCAGGCGAGAAGATAAACAATCTCTGGGTTATGTCAGGACCGTGGAACATCATGAACGGAATCGCAGGTATTTTAAATATCCTGCTGATCTGCGGGTGGACAGGTATCTACATTTCTAAAGAGAAGAGTAAAGATATGATGTGGCCGGATATGGACTGGATCTATATCCTCGGATATGACCTCTGGAACTTTGCATATACATATAACTGTATTTCAGACCATTCTGTATACTGTGGTGTGATTCTACTGTTATCCTGTACTATCCCTGCATTCTTTATCAAGAAGGGATGCTGGTTACAGCATAGAGCACACACACTGGCACTTTGGATTATGTTTATCATGACAGTTCCACAGTTTGCAGACAGACTGGCGCCTGTTCCGACAACACATAATCCGAAGGCATTTTTTGCTGTAAGCTTTCTTTCTTTAGTTGTGAATGCGGCGGCAGTTATTTACCAGTTCAGCGTGATCCGCAAGAATAAGTTGAATCCATTTAAGGATGAAATTTATACAGACAAAGCATTTTACAAGAAAATAAATGCAGAGAATAAATAAATTGATAATAAAAAATCCAAACAAGGATTTTTTGCGGCCAAAAACAGAAAGTATTTATCAAAAT
>OFMF01001626.1_pt1 | contig 16796 bp, 6 predicted proteins | sample 1541771 | NCBI WGS metagenome assembly OFMF01 (sample SAMN04209235, study PRJEB22552) | human gut metagenome | biome: gut; material: feces | host: Homo sapiens | place: USA: Oklahoma
GTGTTCGGGACTTTCACCCGTTAGAGCGCGCCCATGGCGCGCAAACTAAAAATAACGCCACCGGATATCCGATGGCGTTATTTTTATGCCTTGCTGCCTGTATGTTCCATTTCCGGCATACCTGCATTCTTTTTCTTAGAGCTTTTCAGGCTTTCTTCCAGATCATACCCCATCTGTTCGCTTCTCCAGTTAATGGATTCTTTGCACAAACAGAAAGCTCCAAAAGCACAAGCTAAAAATATCATGGTTGTTAAAATAATTATAAATGCAAACATGTTTACTCCATCTCTTTTCTATTTGCCAACTAATCCAAGACCGTTCGGATGCGCATCTGAGTTCCGCATCCGAGACGATCTGTTAACGCCTGCTTAAGAAATTATCGTAACTGCGTAGTATCCAGAGCGTGTCTGAAAAAGGCTTTCTATTCCTAATTAGTGAGCTCTTTTTTTCTTCACCATAACCATAACAACTCCGGCTGCCAGGCAAAGAACTACCAGTCCGACTACATTAGTTGTATCTCCGGTTTTGGCTGCTTTTACGGAGTTATTGTTTCCGCTTACAGTTTTTGTTCCGGATGGTGTAGTGATGCTTCCATTGTTTCCGGAACCTGTGTTGGAAGTTCCATTGTTAGTGCCCCCATTTGTGGAACCGTTGTTGATGTTCTCGTTGGTTGGATCTTTCTTAGGTTCTTCTTTCTTAGGTTCTTCTTTTTTAGGTTCTTCGTCTTTCTTATCTGCTTCTTTTACTTTCAGTTCTTCTTTTGCCTTGTTTACAGCATTTAAAGCAGTAGCCACTTCATCCTTAGTTGCTTTCGGATTACCAAGTACTTTCTTGGCTTCGTCAATGGCTGCCTGGAGAGCTTTCACAGAATCTTCGGTGTACTTATCGGTTTCGCCTGTCAGTTTTGCTGCTTCATCAACAACATTTCTCAGATTTCCTACCTCTACCAGAGCTTCTTTTGCTGCATTTACAGCTTCCAGCGCTTTATCCACAGTTTCCTGTGTTGCGTTTGTATCCTCAAGTACCTCCTGTGCTAATGCAATTGCATCTGTAAGAGCATTCCGGGATTCTTCGGAATATTTCTCTGTGTCTTTCACAAGTTCTTCTGCTTCTCTGACAGCATCTTTCAATTTATCTGTTACAGCCGGTACTTTAATCTTTACCAGAGCTTTCATTGCTGCCTTTACAGCCTCTGTCTGTTTATCTACGTTTTCCTGTGCTGCGTCTGCATCATCCAGTACTTTCTGTGCTGCATCAATAGCTGCCTGAAGAGCTTTCAGAGACTCTTGTGTATAAGTTGCTGTGTCTTTCACAAGTTCTCTTGCTTTCGCAACTTCGTCTTCAAGAGTTTTTGTATCAACTGCCGGTTTCTTCGGTGTCAGATTTCTTCTTGCTACTTTTACTCTCTGCATTGCAGCATCAATTTCATCCTGTGTTGCAGTTTCTGAAGCCAGCACTATCTCTGCTGATTCAATTGCTTCGTTAAGGGCATTCAGAGACTCTTCCGTATACATTTCCGGATTTTCTAATCCTCCAACAAATGCTTTCGCATCATTCACAGTTTCTTCAAGTTCAGCTTTCCCCGGTTTTTCAACAGAAGGTTCTTTTGTTTTCAGATTTTCCTTCGCCTCTGTTAAAGCAGTTAAAGCATCGTCAACTTCTTTCTGCGTTGCTTCCGGTTTATCCAGAACATCCTGCGCTGCCTTCATGGCATCTTCAAGCGTTTTCCAGGAATCTTCTGTGTATTTCTCTTTGTTTTCTTCGCTTGATGCAAATTCCTTTGCAGCATCAACAGCTTTTTTCAGTTCAGTTTTATCAACCACTGGTTTTTTTACTAATGCGTCCATTGCAGCATTTATAGCTGATGTCTGCGCATCTACAGTCTCCTGTATTGCGTTTTCATCGTCCAATACATCCTGAGCTGCATCAATGGCTGCCTGAAGAGCCTGCAGAGATTCTACGGTATAGGTTTCTGTCTCTTTCACAGTCTCTTTTGCCTGATAAACAAGAGTTTCCAGTCCTGATTTGTTAACCGGTACTTTAATTGCTACTAATTTAGCTTCGGCATCTTTTACAGCGGCTGTCTGAACATCTACCATTTCCTGTGTCGCATTTTCGTCATTCACTACCTCAGCTGCTGCATCTATCACCTGTTTAAGAACTTCTCTGGATTCAGCTGTGTATTTGTCCTCTTGCGTTGTTTTGACACTTGCAAGTTTAATTGCATTGATCAGTGCAGATTTATCTGCTTTCTTTACCAGTGCAGCAATCTTGGCTTCTACATTTGCTTTTGCCGCATTTACTTCATCCTGAGTAACACCTGCTGTATCATGAACTTCCTGAGCTGCATTTACCGCTGTTTCAAGATCTCCCCTGGATACTGGTGTATATGCATTTTCCTCTGCAAGTTTATCTCTTGCAGTTTTAAGTACTGCCTCCAGTTCTGTAAGATCTGCTTCATCTGCAGTTCTTTTCAGCACGATATCCAGTTTGTCCAGCTGTGGCGCTTTGCTTGTATCCGGTGCTGTAAGGATCAGGGTTCCTGCTCCTTCTGTTGTCACTTTGATATCCAGCGTGAATGTCTTCACAGTAAGTGCGTTGCCTTCTTTAGTTGACGGGCAATCAACCTGAGCTGCTTCAATCTTATTGTCCGCTTCAGAAATCGCAAGTTTGTTTAACGCTCCGGCACGGTAAGTACCTGTTACTGTGTAGGTTCCGGGAACTACTGCTGTGTAAGCATATTTTGCATAATCTTTGTATGCCATACAGTTCAGGAATTTCCCATTACTTGCCCAGTCTTCAGAAGTAATAGTAAGCGGCCAATCCGGATCCGAATCTGAATCGTTGCTATTGATCAGTTCTGTAGCATGCTCTGCTTCCAGGGTCTTGGTCTCTCTCTTTTCTCCCGGGAATCCAAATGGATTTTCTGCTGTATAGTTCGTAAATGCAAATGTTGCTTCGATTGTATGAGTGCTATCTACGCGATCGAATGTATAAGTAGTTTTCTTTCCTACCGATGTTCCATCCACTTTTACGTCTGCAATCTCATATCCGGCTTTTGGTGCAATCGTAAATGTTACACTTTCATCTTCTGTAACAGTTACTTTGCCTTCTGCAAGGCCATCTGCTGTGATGGTTCCGCCTTCACCTGCTGTAGCTGTGATGTCAAAAGATCCCAGCGTAACATTCCGCGGGCTGATGATGAAGTAATCAATTCCAGGACCCTTATTGGTATCCGGGGCTGTAATAGAAATCATTCCATCTCCGGGTGTTACTACTTCAATATCAAACTCTACAGTTCCGAAAACAACGTTTCCATTCTCTTTGGACGGGTTAACTACAACTGTTTTTTCTGCGATCTTTCCAGTTTCTTCTGTTATCTTAATACCATTTTTGGCATTTTCAGGAGAACCGCTGCGATATCTCATGACCACATGGTAGGTGCCGGCTTTGTCTGCGTGATATGCATATTTCAGGACATCCTTGAATGCCATATCTGTGACAAATTTTCCATTGCTTGCATCGTTGTTATCCGCAATCTTCATCGGCCAATCCTTATCCGAATCTTCATCATTGCTATTATTTAACTCTGTCGCAAATTCTGCTTCCAGCTTAGCGCTTGTTCCCGGTTTCCATGGGAATTTGAATCTGTCAGTTTCTGTATACTTTTCACGTGCTACAAGTGCTTTCTTTGCATTTTCCAGTGCTATGTATGCATTTCTGATAGTTGCTTCTGTTGCTTCTTCGTTTCCGACAACTGCTTTTGCTGCTTCCAGTGCTTCTGCATATGCACTCCAGCCTTCTTCCATGTACAGATTTTCCTGCACTTTGTCAGGAGACTGAGTAATTAAAGTGTTCAGTTTTTCTTTTGTAATACCATCTGCATCTTTGATTGTGATTCTTGCAGAACTGTTAAAACCAATAATTGCATTGTCCGGTGTTTTCTCTGTCAGTTCGATAGAAAATACACGATCGCCGGTCATGTTCGTATTACGTCTTGTCTCTGCTGCTTTAACAGTTACTTCAGCTTCTCCATCATTCAGAGTAACTACCGGAGCTAATTCTGTATTAAAATCATCCTGAATTGCACTTCCCGGGTTTGGCTGGATCTTAGCTGTGATGGTTCCTTTTGTTCCACCTACACGTTTGATTTTTACATTCAGTGAAGACTCTTCATTCATTGTATATGCAGAATCTTCAAGTTCAATCATTCCAACGCCACCGTTGTTGATTACGTAAGCTGCTTCCACACCGATTGCTGCATTTGTTTTTGCTATAAGCTTTAATGTGTGATCGCCATCTTTCAGATCATCGGATACAAAGATCTTTGCTCCTGTAGATCTGCTTTCCGCATGTGTATTGATCGTTTCTACCAACTGATCATCGATATAAACATCAGCGGCACCATGACCCGGGTCTGTTGTTCCCATCAGGTATACTTTTGTTCCGTGGAACTCATAAGTAAAGTTTGCGCCAGCTCTATTGGACCAGGTATTCTGTCCGTTGATATACTGGCTGCCTGTCTGTGGATTCCAACCTGTGCTGAATGTAAAACTATTATCATTAACGCTGGTTGTTACCATACCTTCCGGCGCTGCTCCTGCCAGCTGGAATCCTTCGCTTGCTTTGTATACACCAACTTCACTTAACATCGGAACTTTTCCATCGGTTGTTCCTACTGTGATCTTAACCTGAGTTGCTGCTACCGGTGCAGTTCTAACCAGTCTCTTTGCACCAACAGTTACTCCACTTTTCAGTGTCTGCCACTGTGCATCGTCAGATGCTTTGTACTCAACTTTATAACTGTTGATGTGCTGTCCTTTCTGAATTGCTTCTTCGAATGAAACCACATCAAACTTCTTCGCTGTATTCCATTTAATGGTCAGACTTCCGCTTGTTGTACCATCATTTGTTGTCCAGTATGTGGCATCATTTCCATCTACTACATTTCCCGGTTTGAATGCAGCATCTTTTCCACGAACATCAGATGCTACAATTGTGGTTCCTTCTGCTTTTGCCAGATTGGTTCTGAAAGACTCTTCCACATTCTGACCGAATTCTGTTATTCTATTCAGGATCGGCTGATCTACTGTACCTTTGTTGTTTGGCGGTACATTCAGAAGCATAGTTGCATTATGTCCTACAGAATCAAAATACATGTTAGCAAGCTGGGCAACTGTCTTCGGAGTACATTTATTTGTTCCCCAGAACCATCCGGATGTAATACGTCCGTCACACTCCGGAACTGTCCATTTATTACCATTTTCATATCCTTTGGAATAAGGTGTACTTCCATTGCTATCAATAGTATTATTGTCATAATTGACATTTGACTTTGCCCAGGTATCCTCAAAAGCCACACCGTCTTCATTTCCGATCCAGCGAACGGTTGTATATGCCTGAGCTCCGAATAACATACAGTCAGCATCCTTGTCTGCCTGTTTTCCCTGGTGTTTCTGGATTGTATCAAACCATTTTGTAAACTCATAGTCCTGTGCATTGGCACCGCTTCCTTTGGCTCCATCCATCCATACTTCAACAAAATGTCCGTTATTGCCGTACTTGGGATTTCCAAGAATTTCTTCTAACTGATTGTTATAATATTCATTATAATCTTTTACGTCATTTTCCTTGCTTGTCGGTTTTCCATTGGCATCATAATATCCGTAAGATGGCTCATGAATATCCCATGGAGACAGGTAAAGTCCCATGTCCATATTATAGTTTGTACACGCAGTAGATATCTCCTCAAGAATATCTCCTTTATACCCTGCTGCCTCTGCATCATAGTCTGTATATGCACTCGGCCAGATACAGAAACCATCGTGATGTTTTGCTGTTACAATAATTTTCTTAAATCCTGCATTCTTTAATGTGCTTACCAGTGTGTCTGCATCAAAGTTATCTTTCAATGTAAAGATTTCGTTCGGTGCTTTGTTTCCGTAATGTTCTCCCCACTCAATTTCATTAAATGTATTCGGTCCGAAGTGACAGAATGCTGCCAGTTCATCCTTCTGATATTTGTACTGATTCGCGTCCGGTACAACTTCGTCCGATGCCGGTTCTGCAGTTCCAGTGGTTGTGCATTCGCTGTCGGTTATTCCATCCGTTCCTGCGGATACCGGTACAGGGTTTGCACCGACAGAGCCTAATATGGTAGAAGCGCCAAGAACCAATCCCAGAAATGCTGAAAGGGTCTTTTTCCTCATTTTTTTCTCCTTTTTGTTGGATGTTACAGACAGGAATCAGTGTTTTCTGATTCCTGTCTGTTTTAATTACTTATTTTTATCCTTCAAGAGTGGGACATTCTTAATCCTCTCTTTTACGTTTTACAACAACAGTTCCTGCAACCGCAGATGCTGCCAGGGTAAATAACCAGGCTGCTGCATTGGCTGTATCACCTGTTTTTGCAGCTCTGGCTGTAGATGTGCTGCCTGTGGTTGTTCCACCTGCATTTGTGCTTCCTGTGTTGGTATTTCCGGAAGTTGCTGCAGGTTTTGCGCCTGGCTGCGGTGTGGTGCTCGGGGTTGGGGTTGTAGTTGGTGTTGTAGTTGGGGTTGGGGTTGTAGTCGGGTCTGGCGTTGTAGTCGGTGTTGGGGCTGCCGGTCCTGGGGTAGGAGTCGGATCCTTCTTACCATCGTCTTTTGCTACCAGATTCTTGAAAGCTTCTTCGATAGCTTTATTCGCTTCCTCTACTTCTTCCTGAGTTACATTGTCACCATTCAGTACTTCCTGATACTTCTTGTAGACTTCCTCCAGATTTTTCAGAGATTCCTCTGTGTATTTATCCTTGTTCTCCAGAGCTTTGTCTGCATCTTTTGTAGTTTCCTGCAGTTTTTCTTTATCTGCCTTTGTTATAAATGTATCTTCTACTTCTTCTGTTCTGTCAGATTCTATTCCATCTACATCTACTACTGTTACGGCTACATTGTATCTGGTTCCTACCTTAAGGCCAGTCAACTTGTACTCTGTTCCTTCTATAGGCAATTCATTCTGTTTTTTATTATCCAGATATACATTATATCCAGGTGCCATCGCTCTTTCTGCAGCCGGTTCCCAGGTAACGATTGCTGTGGTATGAGTAATTTCAGATACTTTTACATTAGTAGGAGCGGATGGTTTTTCCGGGGCAGGTTCCTCGTTTTTAAGTGTTGTAAATGTGAAGGCTGCAGATCTTCCTGATTCATTTCCAGCTGCATCCACTGCACTTACGGTTACTGTGTATTCTGTCTCCGGAGTAAGGCCTGTCAGTTCAAGTTCCAAACCTTCCACCAGCTTGTCCGTATTTACTTTTGTTTCATCTACATATACATTATATCCGGCTACTCCTACATTATCTGCAGATGCTGTCCAGGTAATCTTTGCTCCTGTCTGTGTCACATCTGATGCTGTTACACCTGCCGGTACAGATGGTGCTTCATTATCTTTCTCTTCTTCCGCCTCTAATGTTGTAAATGTAACTGCATCAGATCTTGCGGATTCGTTTCCTGCTGCATCCACCGCACTTACTGTTACTGAATATCCTGTATTTGCTGTAAGTCCGGTTAAATCATATTCTGTAACTGTTACAGGTGTAGCATTTACTTTTGTTTCACCCACATATACATTGTATCCGGTTACTGCTACATTATCTGTAGATGCTGTCCAGGTAATCTTTGCTCCTGTCTGTGTCACGTCTGATGCTGTTACACCTGCCGGTACAGATGGTGCTTCGGTATCCTGTGTTTTTGGTGTTGTAAATGTAGCTGCTTCAGATCTCGCAGATTCATTTTTTGCTGCATCCACCGCAGTTACTTTTACTGAATAATTTGTCTCTTCTGTAAGAGCAGTTAAATCATATTCGGTAGTCGTTACAAGTGTTTCGTTTACTTTTTCTTCGTTTAAGTATACGTTATATCCAACTACACCTACATTGTCTGTTGCTTCGCTCCAAGTAACTTTGGCTGTTGTTGTTGTAACATCTGTCACTGCTACATTTCCCGGTGCTGTCGGCGCTTCTGTATCTGCCGCATTTTTTGTTGTAAATGTATGTGCAGCACCATCTGAAACATTGCCGGCTGCATCAACAGCTTTTACAGTTACTGTATATCCTGTTCCTGCTGTAAGGTCTTTCAGTTCATATTCTGTTCCTGTTACAAGTGTCTCGCCGTTTACAGGATTTTCTGGATCATTTACGTATACATTGTATCCTGCCACGCCTACATTATCTGTAGATGCTGTCCAGGTAACTTTTGCTGTTGTTGTTGTAATATCTGTTGCTGTTACTTCTGTTGGTGCTGTCGGTGCTTCGGTATCAGCTGCTGCTTTATCCACATAAGTGATGATTGGTGTAACGTGAGCGGATGGTTTGCTTGGGTTATCATTACACTTAGCTACCACGCGAATCATATCACCACGGCTTACTACGATTTCCTCAGCCTGTTCCCAGTTACCAACTTTCTGTCTACTGGTTTCAAGTGTTAAGCTTTTTTTCACTTCACCATTTACATAAAGACTCAAGGTGACTGTTCCGTTTGCGTTCGGAGACTGACGGAGATATGGCTCGTCATCTTTGACCTTGAATGATACTGTTCCGCTCTTCGGTGCTCTATATGCCATTGCTGTAGAAATATCTGTTTTTGGCGGTGCGGAAAGCAGACCATGAACTGTTGAATCAGTTGTTGTATTTGTGTTCTGTGGTGCATCAATACCAGGGCCATAATATGTATGAGTCGCCCAGTTTGGCCATCCGTCCGAATCGATGGTTGTCATATTGGCCCAGTCGCTGGAACTATCCTTTATCTGTCCGAACCATACATTTCCCTGCTGTCCTCTTACAAAATCAAAAGTCCAGTTATATTCGTTTTTCTGTTTGATCGCAAAATCATTTGTTGTGCCGTCTTCCGCAGTGATGCGAAGTGTCATTCCGTCTGCAACTGCATCACTGTCTGCAAGTTCTGCACCACCGTTTAATACGGATACTGTTGCTGTATCTGCTACAGTGATGTTTGCCTTCATTTCCTTTACTGTTGTCGGGTTTTTCTCTGTGTAAGGAACACGTACTTCTGATCCTTTCACTTCGTAGAAACATTCTTTCAGTTCTTTATCCGAACTTGCAACCACAGTGTAAGTTACACTTTTCATTCCTTCATAAGAAAGAGTAATTGTCGCTCCTCCTTTTACGATGTCAGTTCCTGTAAGTTCTGTCTCGCCTTCTTTAATAGTAATTGTAACGCCTGTATCTACGATAACATTATTAAGAAAATCCTCTACTGTTGTATTTTTAGGAAGATCGCTTACGTTTGTTCCGGTAACAGTATATACGTCAGATCTCAGTACAAGTGCTGCCACTGCATCACTTTCTGCTGCTCCGATCTCCGGTACTGCTGTGATCTTGTGACCGAAGAAGTCGTGATCGATGGTATAACCATTTCTGTCAACTACTACTTTACCAGCGTTGATTGCCGGAGAGTTTTCTGCAAGTTTGTATCCGTCAAATACTGTTGTAGCTGTTGGATCTTCATGTCTTCTTGCGCTCTTATCAGTTGCTACTGAATCCGGACCGGAACCTGCATCCACAAGTACCTTTGTTCCTGCATTCGCTTTTACAGCATTTGCATCATTCGGATAAGTAGTTACGTTGTAATATAAGTTATTGCTGAAGGTCTTATTTCCGCTGGGATTCCAGTCATTTACTGCAACCGGTGAGTTTCCTGCGAAATAGAAAATATTATTTTCCATATCTACAGGACCACCATTGCCATGGCTTCTATGCCAGATGGTATTGAGACCTTCTTTGATATAGAATGTGTTATTGTAAACCTGGCAGTTTCCAGTGTTACCGGCCGGATCCAGAGGTCCCATATCTTCATACTGGCTGATGTTGTAACGGAATGTATTGTTAATGGACTCCGGACCACAGAACATGATGGTACTTGCGGTATTACCATGGCTGTAGTTGTACTGATAGTTTGTTCCATCACCATAGTCGGCATCCCATGGCTGTCCATCGCCGTTACCATTGGAAGCATTTAATGTTCTGAAGCACTCATTGTACTGGAAGATTGCATTTTTACATTTCCATGGCCAGATTGCTGCTGCCACTCGTCCTGCACCAACGCCCTGTGTACCGTTTACATTACCATTTGCATCAAGACTCGGCTGATTCTTTGAGTAGTCTTTGAAATTGATCTGCTCTGCCGCATTCTCTGACACGTTATACTGAACCATCGGTCTGTCCAGATACATGGTTGTGATGGCATCTCCGCCTACATGGTTCAGATAGTTGTTCTCGATCACAACATTGGATGAACCATATTTTGCCATTGTTGCATCTGACAATGCACCTGTTGTGAATTGTCTCCACTGATAGGTGTATCCGACTGCAATTCCCCAGCGGTTTACTGTATCCAGAGAACAGTTCGTGATCTTAACATCATTGTATCTTGCAATTCCGGTTGCTCCTTCGTTTGTTGGTTTTGCAACGATGAAGTAGATACCACCGTTTGTCATATGTTTGTTATATACGTTACCTGTCACATTATGGATATAGAGATCGTTCAGTACGATGTGGTCTACTGTTCCATTGTCCTTCGCAACGCCGGCAACACCTGTTCTGTCCATTGCATATGCATCGTTGTACGCTTTATCTTTCTCGGTATCTGTTGCACTATTTCTGTCGTTGGTCAGTTCCAGACCTTCGATCTCGATATACTCTGTGTCTTCAATCAGGATACTGGAAGATACGGTACCTTTCCACTTATGATTCTGGTTATCCAGTGGAGTTCCATAATTCAGTTCCCACTGACCATGACCGTTTGTATTGATCTGTGGTCTGTTTCCCTCGCCATAAGCAGATATTCTTACCGGTGCTTCTGCAGTACCGCTATCTTCTTTTGTAAACTTAAGAGCCTGATCCTCAAATACAGATCCTCTTTTCAAAAGAACGGTATCTCCCGGCTCAAGATCAAGTGTATTTACTTTTTCAAGTGTTTGGAACGCCTTGCCTTCTGATGTTCCTTCATTGCTATCATTTCCCCCATTGGAATCAACATAATATGTTGTTCCGGTTGCGGTATTTCCCTCAGCCTTAACAGATACTGCCGGCATCATTGATGCGACTGTTGTTCCTGCAAGCAGAAGTGCTAACGTACCGCTCATCCATCTTTTCTTCATACCTTTTCTCCTTCCGTTATTGTATATTCTTCAAGGTGTACCGGTTCACATCTTTCATGTTTCCTTCCACCTGAGAATCGGTTTCATGCTGCGTGATCATATCGTCGTATTTTTGTTCACGCAGTTCTCTTTCGACTGCTATTCTTGCTGTTTCCAGGTCAGCGTTTTCTTCGCTGCCTCCAAATATCCAGTTGCGACTCCGGTAGTGCTGAAGAACCTCGTCTTCCGTCAGTTGCATTCCCTCCCGGGATGTATCGTTACAGTATTTCTCTTTCAGAGTACTGAGCTCATAGTCCAGATACAGCTGAAAGGTATACTCTTTCAGTCCGTAGATCACTTCACCTTTTTTTACTTTCTCGCCTCGCTCCGCATTACCATCCTTCCAGCGTTTTTCCAGAGCCTCATAGCTGCTGTCTGCTACATCTCCGTTTTCTTCGGCAAGATCATATACTGCATGGATGTATTTTAACTGTTCTACTGTATTCCGGGTGAGGATCTCATAGCCGTATTGTCCGTCGTATTGCTTTTCCCAGAAATCCGTTCCGTATACGGCATCATAATCCTGTTGGATCTGCATCTTTGTATCATATTCCACGGAATTCATGCAGTTCACATACTCTTCCTTACTGATCGGATCACCGGCTACAGTCAGATCGAATCGATTGGCACACTTGTATATGACGGCTCCGCCGGCAATTCCTGCAACTGCAATCACCGCTATGACAGCTCCGATCTTCATAAGCTGTTTTTTTCGATTCTTCATTATCTACCTCCTTCCGGCAATGTAGCCTGTTCCGTCTGCATACAGACTGTCTCAGTCTCTTTTGTTCTAATTATAACGATTCGTTTTTTTATCGGCTCGTTCTTTTGTGTTGATTCCATCATTTATTTTGTCAAATTCGGAACTACAATAAAATGCCACGTTAAAGCGGAATAGATTATTGAACAAAAAAAGAGCCATATCTTTTTCAGATATGACTCTCATAATTGTTACTATTGTTCTGATTACAGCACACGACGAACTGCAACGATCGGTCTGTACGCAGCGTTTCCGCTGATCTTAATACCGTCTTTTGCGTTACTTGCATGTACGATCTGTCCACCGCCCATGTAGATCGCTACATGACCTGCGTAGCAGATAATATCTCCAGGCATTGCCTCAGAGTAGGAAACTGCACGACCACAGCCTGCCATTGCTCCAGAGGAATGCGGAAGGGATACACCAAACTTTGCATATATACTCATGATAAATCCGGAACAGTCAGCACCGTTTGTCAGGCTTGTACCACCCCATACATAAGGATTGCCAACAAACTGGCATGCGTAATTAACAACGGACTGTCCTGTCGGGTTATATGATACGCTGCTGCCTGAGCTTCCTGATGAACTGGAAGAAGAACTTCCGTTGTCCTTGGATGTTGCTGCACTTGAGCTGCTGCCTGATGTATTGTTTTTACTGCTTGTGGAAGAACCGGAACTTGCAGCTGTATTACTGCCGGAAGTAGAGGAAGATTTCTTGCTTGCTTCTGCTGCTGCTTTCTTAGCTGCCTCATCTGCTGCTTTTTTGTTTGCTTCTTCCTGTGCTTTCTTTGCAGCTTCTTCTGCTGCTGCCTTCTTAGCTGCTTCCTCGGCCGCTTTTCTTGCTGCCTCTTCCGCTGCTTTTTTCTCTTCTTCTTCAATTTTCTGAATCTCAGCATTCTGCTGGCGAATCAGTTCCGTGTACTGTGCAGCCTGGCTCTGAGCCTGTGCGATCTGTGCATCATAATCACTGGAAGTTGCTTTCTTTTCTTGCAGCTGAGTCTGCATACTCGCCTGACGATTCTGATACTCCTGGTTCATCTCTTCCAGTTCTGCTTTCTCACTGTCCAGCTGATCCCCAAGGTCTTTTACCTGCTGTACAGTCTCTTTGAACTCTTCCAGACTGTTTCTGTCACTGTCATACATCTGCTGTACATATTCTGCCTGGTTCAGAAGACTGGTAAAGTCCGATGCCTGGAACAGCATCTGTGCCCATGCATCATCTCCACCCTTTTCATACAGATACTGGATTCTCTTCTTCATGGCTTCATACTGTTTCTGTTTATTTTCTTCTGCCACTGCCAGATCTGCTTTGGTCTGCTCGATCTGCGCTTCTTTATCGGATAACTCACCATCCAGAATCTCAATCTCAACCATAATATTTACCAGATCAGAATCCAACTGATCGATCTCAGCAGAAAGTGTCTGTTTCTGGTCTTCCAGATTATTGATTTTAGACTCCTGTGCTGCAAGCTGACTCTGTGCTGCTGCCTTATCCTGTTTTAACTGATCTTTTCTGGATGCAGCACCGGCAGGTACTGCCTGTGAAATTGTCAGCATTAATCCTAATGTTAAACAAAGGATTCTTTTTTTCATACATTTCTCCTTTTATTGTTTTGCATTGTGTTATATATTCTTGTAATATTTACGAAACATTCTCTTTACATTCCTTAACATATTAACACAAAACCATTTTTCCTGCAACCCCTCTATGCTAAACTCTTTCACCAGATGCAAAGAAAAAACGTTACTGTCCACTCCGTGCCCAGCAACACGCTGCGCGATGCACAGAATTTATACTGCTCGCATAAATTCGCGCGATATATCTCGGGTTTTCTGTGACCTTCGCTCACAAAAAACGCCTCGCGGGATATTACCAGTGAACAGTAATGAAAAAACACCATTTTACAAAATGGTGTTTTTCTTTGCATTTTTCTTATTGCGGTCCAATCAATTTTTCAAGTACCTGTGCTGCCGTCATATTACGCAGTCCATCCGGATCTCTCATACTACTGGAGGACCAATGGAAACGGTCTACGTTATTCACATATGCTTTACTTGCGATACACAGATTATATTTGCCGGCTGCATCTGAATAATATTTCTTCATATATGCCTTTGCCAGTTTTACAGCCTCACTGTTCGTGCTTCCTGCTGTATTGACCGTACCGCTGATCTGAACTACCGGTGGTGTCGCATGAACGATCACCAGACTTCCATCCGAACACATGCCAAGAACAACCCACACATGACCGGTCATACTTACCACATCACCAGGTGTAAATGTTCCACCGGAAACTTTTCCGTGCGATCCAAAACCTTTGTTGGTCAGATAAGCCGGAAATCCGGTAGATGTTGAACTGTATGCCGTTTCTTTCTGGTTTGATTTCGTATTATATGTATTGTAGACAGCCCAGCTGACCAGACCGGAACAGTCCAGACCATTCTGATACTCATATCGATGTTTCGTATAATTATACGAAGCTCCCTGCTGGTTATAGAACTGTTTCCACTTCGGGTTCATACCGATACGCAGTCCGTCTCCGTCTGTCCAGGCGTCATGACCGCCACCCCATACATACAGGGTGTTACCTACCGGCTGAATCATTGTTTTCAAGAACTTGGTCAGAGTCCCAATCGCCTGACTTTCTGTTCTCGATGCTTTTCCATCTGCTCCGATTTCAACACCGCCGATGACTGTACTTACCGCCATGGCTCCACTGCTGTAAAAATAATACTCTGAACCGTCAATATTCTGCCAGTCCGTCAGCATGGCACCGCTGCCGTTCATATAATATTTACTTCCACCAACGCTTGTCCAGCCTGTTGCCATCTTACCGGTCGTCGGATTCAGATAATACCAGGTACTTCCGATTTTCTGCCAGCCTGTCAGCATGGCACCGCTGCCGTTCATATAATACCAGTCACTGCCCAGTTGCAGCCAGCCTACTGCCATGGCTCCACTGCCTGTATTCAGATAATACTTGGATCCGCCGATGTTCTGGAAACCTGTCAGCATCTTTCCGTCACTCGCTAGATAATACCAGGTTGCACCCAGTTTTAACCATCCGGTCGCGATGTTTCCGCTGCCCGGTTTCAGGTAATACCAGGTTCCATTTTGCTGTGACCAGCCTTCTACCATGGCTCCATCCTGATTCATGTAATATCGGGTTCCTCCAATGGTTGTCCAGCCCGTTGCCATATCGCCATTTCCCGGATTCAGATAATACCAGGTACTTCCGATTTTTCTCCAGCCCGTTGCCATGCCACCATTTCCCGGCTCCAGATAATACCAGACATTCCCAATCTTTTTCCAGCCCTGCGCCATATCGCCATTTCCCGGATTCAGATAATACCAGGTTCCGCCGATTTTTCTCCAGCCGGTTACCATGTTACCGTTGCCCGGTTCCAGATAATACCAGCCGCTTGCGCGTTTTAGCCAGCCGGTTACCATCCAGCCACTGCCGTCAAAATAATACCAGGAACCATTGATTACTTTCCAACTGTTTCTCGGATAGGAACCATCGGCTTCCCGATACCACCATCGGCCGCCACCGGACACCCAGCCTGCTGCGGAATCTGTCCGACTGCTTTCTGCTCTGTTCTGGGAAGTCTTTCCTTCCACCCAGACACCATCGCTGTTCACGTAGTAGGCACCATTATCCACCCAGGTATCATGCTGCATCTCACCGGAACCGTTCATGAAATAATATTTCCCATTCAGTTTCACCCATCCGGTAGCCATCGCTCCACTGGATGTAAGATAATACCATTCGCCGCCCAGTTTTTTCCAGCCAGTCGCCATCCATCCATCAGATTCAAAGTAATACCATGAACCGTTGATCAGTTTCCAGGTACTCTTCGGATAACTCCCATCTGCATTTCGATACCACCATCGGCCGCCGCTGGACACCCAGCCTGCTGCTGTCGTTGTGGTTTTCACCCGCTGGTTTGTGCTCTGATTATTCTTCGCCGCATAACCCTCTACAGGTACAAGCAAGATACTGAGGCATAGAACCAGAGCCAGATATCTCCTGATTTTCTTATTCAGTTTTACCATTTGTTTCCCCTTTACTCCTTTTTGTGATCCTCTTCCATCTGACGGATCTGCCTGGCCACTTCACAGCTGCCCCGATGGATGCACCGTCTATATCCACAGTCCACTTCGGTCAGTTCGAGTCCTTCTTCCGTCTCTGTGAACTCACAGGTCACTGTCTGTGCCTGATTATACGTCCTGCAGAATCCGGAAAATATCTCCTCCCTGATTGCCTGTTCCACAAATATCACCGGCTTTCTTCTTTATTAATAGTGATCACGTTTGTTTTTCAAGGTATCTCACCATTACACACTTTGCGATGCACAGAATTCATACTAATCGCATAAATTCGTGCGGTATGTCTCGGGTTTTCTGTGACCTTCGCTCACAAAAAAACACCTCGCAAGATAGTATCAGTGAACAGTAACAATTATGTTACCGTATAAGTATAACTTTCTTCCTCATAAATATCAAGTGAAAATCCACAAAAAGAGATTGTTTTTTCCTCGTAATTCTTGACTTTTTTGCTAATTTATGCTATTCTTTAAAAGAAGTCTGAAAAAGAAGATCCTGGCTACTGACGGATATGTGGAGGAACCACAGGAAACCAGGATTCATATTGGCCGACCGTCTGGGCAGCAATGTAGAACATGATTACATTTGCTGCGTTTTTTTATTTACGGAACAGATACATTCTTCACTTTTTGTTCCGTTTCGGGGGCAGACGTCCGGTCAGAAGAAAGGAGAAATAACTATGGGATACAAAACAGACATTGAGATCGCACAGGAATGCGAAATGAAACCGATC
>OFMF01001635.1_pt1 | contig 16728 bp, 13 predicted proteins | sample 1541771 | NCBI WGS metagenome assembly OFMF01 (sample SAMN04209235, study PRJEB22552) | human gut metagenome | biome: gut; material: feces | host: Homo sapiens | place: USA: Oklahoma
CGGCGGTGGCCGCCGTGAGGTTCGCCGTGACTGACTGGGGTGCGGAAACCGCCCGTTCCGCGCAGGACAGCTCCGACGGGAATTTGTCCTCATCTTTCAGCATATCCGGATACAGCGAACAAACCGGCTTATACGTCGTGCGCCCATTTTGCCGGACGCCGCATACTACCTGGCCGGTATGCTCTCCGTTTCCGGAATCGATGTAAATGAGGTCCTTTTGTTTGGCGAAAACGGCATGGCACAGCTTTCGGGATTTGTTGTTGTCCACGCACCCGAGCAGAATTACCCTCTGCGTTTCCGGAATACCTCGCCATCTGTCCTGGGAAAAATCCGGGACAGTAAGCTGGAACAGCTCGTCATCGTTTTCCACAAAGCGTGGGATATATTCGCACTCGATGCCGAAAGCGGCGGAATACCGTTCCGCCAAAACCTGCGCTTTATTTCTGCCGACGTCCTGTTCCACAAAGTTTTGACGGATTAAATTCTTTTCCTCCACCACGTCGCCGTCGCACACAAGAATCCGCATAGAACGCTCAGTGGCAAAGCCGATCCGGTACAAATGCGGGATTACATAGCCTCCGGTACCTCCGGCGCCGATGATGATAACCTTGACAGGCGCTGTTTTGGGGTACTTCATTCCCTGTTTTCCCTCCTTTCAGGAGGCGTACAGCTTTCCGGAAGTTCCGGGCAAGCCCGTACAGAAAGCAGGTCGATTTTTTCATCCCAGATCGAAGGATACGGATATGCCTTAAACGAGGTCTCAAAAACGTCCTGCGGTTTTAGGCAGATGAATTTTCCGGCGCAGCTTGCCCGCACGGTAATGTCCGGGAACACCTTGTCCAGCCTTCCCACGACGGCATACAGCCTTGTCGCTTTTTCATCGTCGTCATCAACGGGAGAAAACTTTGCCGGCATGGTATTGTGGGAATGAATATCCATAACATGGATCATGTGCTCAGGGTACTCTTCCTCCATCACCGAACGGACGCTTACATGTGTCAATTCCTGCCGGGGCACCCGGATAGCGTACTTGCGGCGGACGGTATCATACAGGATATGCACGAGCGCCTCCAGTTCAAAGCGGTCCGACAGCTTCTGAAAAAAGTTAATAATGAACATCAGGATGTGCATAGGGATTTTGGGAAGCGCCATCTCGAAACCGCTGTGTGCCTCTGGAAGCTCCGGCAGAAAATCTGCCGGAGCCGTAAAGGTCCCTATAGGGGTTTTACGCATTTCATAGATTTTGCCATCCCTTGCGGGAAGAATAATAATCGGTTTGTCGCTTGCCTGAGCATCGGCGGCAGTAAGGCAGCATTCCTTATACGAAGGCATCCGTACCGTTTCGCCTTTGCTCTGCGCCGTTACACGGGGCTTTACCAAGCATTCCGGCTGCTTTTCCGCATCCGTTTTTGCCTTCTTAACTCCGTCAAGGAACGCTTTGGATTTCTCGATTTCCGCTTTGACGTCGTACACCTTGTCAGAGCCGGGGTTGCTGATCGTTTTTGTAACCTTTCCATAGGCGACACTCCAGGATACCTTCTTGGATTCGGACAGTTCCGGAAAATCCGTCTCGTATTTCAGCCGAAGGTCCTCAAAGGTACATTCCCGGTCATCAATGGGATCTTTCGCTTTTCCATAGGAAAAGATTGCCGCTTTCTCCGCAATGCTTGCTGTCAGGCGCTCATCGCTTTTCGCTTTTGCCTTTTTCAGCGCGGCGGTAAAGGGGTCCTCCTCCTGCGTTTGTGGCGCCTGCTGCGGGGCAGCCGGGGTTTGAGCCAATGCCGTTTCAAAAAGGCTGGCCTGCTTCTGATCTGGCCGCTGAACGACCTGAGAAGATTCGGGTTCTTCCGGCTTAATCTCCTCAAATTCTGGATTGTCAGCAACCGAATTTCCTTCCTGCGCCGACTCTGCCCCCGCTGCTTCTTGCGTGGGATTTTTCTCCTCCGCTGGTCTTTCGTCAGCTGTTTCTTCCGAAACAGGGAACGGGAAGTCAGCGAACAGGTCGTTTTCCTCCTCTGCTCCATTGAGGAAATCATTCAGGGGATTGTTTGTGCTTTCACTCATGTTGGGTTCGTCCTTTCCTTTTTATTTGTAAAACAGAAAAAGGCCGGCTCCCAACTCTTGCGAGTGAAAGCCGGCCTTCTCTGTAATTACCGGTTGGATTTCTAAGTGTGGAAAATTCCCGCCATTGGACGGGAAACAAAAAAAGCCGGAATTATCTTATACAGATAATTCCGACCTCGTATCTCATACCAAAGCCCCGAAATAGGGACAGTTGCTCATACCTAATAACAGAATTGATTATACTATATTTTGTGCTTTCTGTCAAGAAAAACGCTATATATATAAATTTATTCTTAAAATCTTTCGGACAAAAATATTTTTTCAAAAACGGCTTCTAATATTTGACAAACCATTTTTTCATCGCTTATACTATAGGCAAGTCCTTTCTTGAGGGGTGCGGTAATGGGATTGGCCGCGCCCCTTATTTTATTAAAAAATTGCCAGTTGCTTTGCACTCCAAAGGGGATTTATCATATCTGAGCCCCTTGAATACGGGCTGCCGCAGGGAGCCGGAATCTGTTTTCATCATATACCTCACAACGCAAACCAGATCAGGAGAGAGCCAAACGGCGTTCTCATTTCCGTGGCCTTTCGGTACTGGCATGGGAGGAGAATTTATGGTTTTATGATTTTGTATGATCCGGAAATCATCTCCGGATACGCCCAACGTGACATGGCCTATATAGACCAATTCGCTGCCGCGGTACTGGCCCAAGACAATGCTTGATATAATATCCGATTTTCTGATATATCCGCAGACCACAAAATCATCATCCTGGAGGAATTTAATCTTAACCCAGTCCTTGGTTCTGGTAGCCGGCCGGTATTTGCTGTTCTTCCGTTTTGCAACGATTCCCTCCAGGTTGTTTTGCTCCGCCAGACGATAGAAGGCGGAGCCTTTTTCTTCAATAAACCTGGACACCGCCAGGTATTGGTTTTCTCTGACAGTTTTCCCTAAAAGCTTTTTGCGTTTTGCCAAAGGCTCGTCCATGACTGGTTTCCCGTCTAAATATAGAATATCGAAAGCGGTAAAACAGGCCGGAGAACTGGAGGCTGCCAGCCGTATTTTGAATTGATTTGACAGCAGGCTTCTGCGCTGAACCTCGAAAAAATTCGGCTTTCCATCTTTAATGACAGCCAATTCTCCATCTAAAATACAATTCTTTTTTACTTGCCTGTGAAGCTGTGACATTTCTGGGAACTTCGGAAGCAGTCTCATGTTTCTTTTGTTTCTTAGCTCAGTGCCATCCTTGCTTAAATAGGCCAGACAGCGTTCGCCATCCAATTTTAGTTCAAAGAGATAGTCAGGATCATCAAAGGGCCCGGAATCGGCGCCGATCAGCATAGGCTTTAAGTTTTTGTTTTCCCAAATATCCATTAGGAAGCGCCTTTCACTTTTTTACTTCGCCCGCCGCGTTTAGGCTTGTTGGAGCCTGCCTGCTCAATGCTGGCTTTCAAAGCTTCCATCAGATCAATTACGTTGCCCTGCTCCTCCTGCTTGGCGGAAACAATCTCCTTGCCGGCGATCTTCTGCTCGATCAAAGCCTTCAGCCGTTCCTGATATTCGTCTTTATATAGCTCAGGCTGGAATTCTTGATTCATGGAATTAATGAGAGTTTTAGCCATAGCAAGCTCTGCCTCGCTTACTGCAGGATGGGAATACTCTTTAGGAAGCTCTTTGATTTCGTCAGCGTAAAACAGGGTTTCTATCAGGATACCGTCATCGGTAGGAATGACAGCAAGAAGCGTTTCCTTTTGCCCCATTACGGTTTTCGCAACCGCGATTTTGTTCTCCTGCTTCATGGCCTGCCTCAGAAGCTCAAAGGCCTTATCGCCGCCGGTTTCCGGCACTGCATGGTAGGTTTTATCGTAATAAATGGGACGGATCGAGCTTAAATCAGTAAAATGCAGAATTTGAATAGACCGGTCCTTTTCAGTTTTAATCTTTTCAAAATCATCATCGGTAACAATCACATATTTGTCCTTGTCATATTCAAAGCCCTTAACAATATCTTTGTTTGTAATTTCCTTGCCGCAGCCAGCGCAGGTTTTCTTATAGCGTACCCGGCTAAGATCTTCCTTGCACAGTTGGTTAAAATGAATATCGTTGTCCTGGGTAGCCGTGTATAAGGCGATGGGGATATGAACCAGACCGAAAGAAATAGCTCCTTTGTGGGATGCAGCCATTTGATACACCTCGTTTGTTTTTTAGTTAGGTTTTCCGAGAATGTTGGGATTATGTTTTTTCGGCAGAGGATACAAAGGGTGATACCGGTCGGTTTTCGGTGCATATAGAATGAGCCCGTGGTCAAGATGTCTCCCATTTTTATTATAAGGCTCGGAGATAAGCTCCTCCTAATCTTCTAACAAAAAAACACCCGCCTTTGAGAATAGATTACCCAAAGGCAGGTACTTTAAAGAAACAGGAAAATATTACCGCTTCACAAAACGGAACACACGTTCTATAATTAAGGATAAAGGGAACGTGTGTTTGTTTTTTGTGAGGCTTTTTTATGGAAAGAATCATTTTACACAGCGACTGCAACAGCTTCTACGCTTCTGTGGAATGCCTGCATCATCCGGAAATCAGAGAGAAACCAGTGGCGGTAGGCGGAGATATCGAGCAACGGCACGGCATTATTTTGGCGAAAAACCAGCTTGCCAAACAATTTCATGTTTCTACCGGAGAAGCCATTTGGCAGGCAAAACAGAAGTGTCCGGAGCTAATCGTTCTGCCGCCGAATTTTCCGTTGTATCTGCGGTTTTCCCGGTTGGCAAGAGACATTTATCTTGATTACAGTAACCGGGTGGAGCCATTCGGCTTAGACGAGGCGTGGCTGGATATTACCAGCAGTGAAAATCAAAAGGATAAGGGAGAAAGGACGGCCCATGAAATCCGGAAAAGAATCCGGGAAGAATTGGGAATTACCGTGAGTATTGGTGTAAGCTACAATAAAATTTTTGCGAAGCTTGGCAGCGATTATCGAAAACCAGATGCTGTGACCATGATTACCAAAGAGAATTACCGTCAGATTGCCTGGCCGCTGCCAGTGTCCGATTTGCTATATGTGGGGCCGGCCACCAAACGAAAATTGAATGGATTCGGTGTTCATACCATAGGGGAACTTGCCCAAACTCCAGTTGAAATCCTCCGTTCCAAGTTTGGAAAAATCGGGGACATACTGTGGTGCTTCTCCAACGGGCTGGACAGCTCTCCAGTAGCGGATTTCCAGAATCAGCCTGTTGTTAAGAGCATCGGCAACAGCACCACAGCGCCCAGGGATTTGGAGAGGGATGAGGACGTGAAAATTATCCTCTATGTTTTGGCGGACAGCGTAGCCCGACGGCTGAGGGAGCAGGGGCTCAAAGGGCGGACGATTCACTTTTCTGTACGGGACAACAGTCTTTTCAGCTTTACCCGGCAGAAAACGCTTGGGTTTTATACCAATCTTACTGGGGAAATCGCCGGGGAGGCGCTCTCCTTATTTCGTGAGCATTACCGATGGAAACGGCCGGTTCGCAGCGTAGGAATCAGCGTATCGGACTTGGCGGCGGATACGATTTACAGTCAAACCAGTCTGTTTTGCGATGAGGTAAAACGGGAAAAGGTGGAGCGTTTGGACAAGGCGCTTGACCGCTTAAAGGCACGGTTTGGAACTTTCGCGGTACAGCCGGCGGTTTTGCTGAAAGACCGAAAGCTTTCCGGCTTCGATCCAAAGAACGATCACATAATCCACCCGGTAGGATATTTTTAAAAAATCGGTTTGTTTAGGGCAAGAGGCTGTCATATGTCTGTTTCATTAAAAATGATTTTGGAAAGGGGAATGGCTGAAAATGTCCTGCAAAAAATATGTAGAAGTAACAGCAAAGTTTGATGTGGACGGCACTGTCGTTCCTCTTGAAATCCAATGGGAGGACGGCGCCAAATTTGAGATTGACCGGATTCTAGACGTCCGCCAGGCGGCGAGCCTCAAGGCGGGCGGAACGGGAATCCGGTATACCTGCCGGATTCGAGGCAGGGAAAAATATTTGTGGCTGGAAGAAACCCGGTGGTTTATAGAAGCCAAGGAACAGGATCGGGACAATAAGCAAAATATGAGTTGAAGTTAATTTTACTCGTCCTATCTATTATTATTTTTTAAATGTCTAAAATTTATTCAATTTTTCTAAAAATTATCTTATTTAAAAAATAAAATAGAAATGTTATTATAATACCAATGACATGTCATACAAAAAATAAAGAGTAAGTGTTGAATTTATAAGAAATATAAATTAGAAAAGGAGAACTGTTTTGATGAAAAAGGCAAGGGTATTCAGCGGTCTGTTAGCCGTGCTGATGATTATTGGATTATGCGCATGTTCAAACGATAATACCAACTCTGTTTCCTCATCACCGGAAAACACCTCGACGGCTGATGAATCGGGGGGCTCAGCGGAGATTCCAACCATTCGGTTCGCGCACTTTTACTCTGGCAGCAATGAACAAAAGGCAAAGATCAGCGAGGCGATCGACGAATATGCAGAAAGCGTGAAGGATGAATATGTTTTAGTGCAAGAAATCACGGCCGGTGATGAACTGAGGTCAAAAATCCGGATAGACGTTTCATCTGACAATTTGCCGGATGTGTTTTGGTTTTGGGGGAGTCAATCGGATCTGAGTTCCCTTGTTGATTCCAACCTTGTACTGAATGTAGATGAGTATTTCGCCAAGAGCGAGGAAGTAAGAAAAGAGGATTATAATGCTTGGGCATGGGATTTAGTAACGATTGATGGCAGTCAATACTGTATTCCTACAGAAGGTACAACAGGGGCATGGTTTTGCAATAAAGAAATTTTTGAAGAATACAACGTTGATTTTCCGGAAACCTTCGATGATGTAATTGCCTTGGCAGACACATTTTCTCCCAACGGCATTGTCACCCTTGCTACCGGAAGCAAGGGCGGAAATCCGTCACATCAATTGGTGGATATGATTTATACGCAGTATGAGGGCGCAACAGAGGAACTGAAATCACTGCCGGAAACCGGTAAAATTGATACGCCCAATTTGAAGAGCGCATTGGATCTCATTGATCAGATGCGGCAGGCCGGTTGTTTCCCTTCCGATACCGTGGCCAACGGCGATTGGGGCCCGAATTTTGCATTATATAACGAAGGAAAGGCTGCGATGATTCCTTGCTTTGGTTGGCAATTATCTGAAATCAAGCCGGAGATCGAAGAAGCAACTGTGATAACGGATATTCCCACTGTGACAGGAGGCAGCGTTGACCAATCCAAGGTTGCTATGGTGGGAGGTTCCGCTGGAATGGTTATCAATCAGAAATCCTTTAATGACCCTGTAAAGCAGGCTGCTGTTATTGATGTAGTTGATATGTTCTGCTCTGATGAAATGACACAGCTTCGATTTGACGTGTGGGGAGAGGTTCCCAATAAAATCATGGATCTGGACACCAGCCATGTTTCTCCTAAAATTCTGAATGACATTATGGAATATAATGAAGGGAGAGATGCCTATTTAACCCATATGGTGTCAATTCCTGATGCAAACATATGGGTCGACTATCAGAATTATTTAGATGAATTTTTTTCTGGGGCGATCAGCTCTGATGAATTTTTGAGCAAAGCGCAAGCCAGTATGGAAAAAAATAAATCATGACTTCATATTTCCACCCAGGCAACTGCCTGGGTGGAAACTTAAAAGACGTGGTAATAGGAGGTTCTTATGAGTCACATGGTTTCATCAGGCATCCGCCTGAGTCGGAAAAAAGACCGAATTTTCTCCATACTGTTTTCCTTACCAGCAATTTGCATTTACACGATTTTTATGATTTTTCCGATGATATCCGCGATTTATTATTCTTTGACAAAATGGGATGGAGCGGGAGAAAAGCTTTTTGTGGGCTTTGAAAACTATCTTAATTTGTTCAACAACCCTGATTTTTGGACTGTAATGAAAAACAGCCTGATTTTAGTGGCGCTTCATGTTTGCATACAAATTCCGCTGGCAATATTGCTAGCTTACGCCTTGTACAGAACGACGCAAGGATTTCGATTTTTTCGGGCCGTCTATTTTTTGCCTACTGTAATCGCAGCGAGCGTTATTGCCCTGATGGTATCTCTGATGTTTAATGCGGATATGGGACTGGTTAACCAGCTTTTAGATACTTGTGGGCTTGGCGCTTTAAAGCGTAATTGGCTGTCTGATCCCAATGTGGTGCTGTACACTGTATCGCTGACTTTAGTTTTGCAGTACGTCGGTTATCATATGGCGATTATTTTAGGCGGAATGCAGTCGATTTCTGAAGATGTTATCGAAAGCGCGGTGATTGACGGCGCATCCAGCTTCGAGATTTTTTTTAGAATGGTGCTTCCATTGATAAAAAATGTACTTCAAATCAGCTTTTTGCTGGCGATTACCGGTTGCTTAAAGGCTTTTGATCATTCTTACATAATGACTTGGGGCGGACCTGGCGTCAGTTCATCCTATTTAGCTGTATATATGTACAAAACAGCATATCAGCAATCTGATTTGGGAAGCGGGACCGCGATAGCTGTCGTGATCTTGATACTGGCGTTCCTCTTTTCAAAGATCCTCGCCTTGCTTTTCAGAGAGCAGCATCCTGACAAAGGAGGCGCGATTTCATGAAAAAAATGTCCCAGGCCTATTATAAAAAAAGGTTGACAATCTTCAGTAAGGTTTTTATTTTAGGGCTAATTGCTGTTGTTACAATATTCCCGTTTTACTGGGTTATTATTTCTTCCTTTAAAGAAAATTCTGAAATTTACGGCAACGCATTCGCGCTTCCCACAGTCTTGAATTTTAAAAATTACCAAGAAGCCTGGAGGGGGGCAAATGTAGCGGTATCTCTTTTTAATAGCATTTTTTATTGCGTTGTCGCGATAGCGGTAATTTTGTTAATTGCCTCTATGGTATCCTATGTCCTGGCAAGAGTTAAGCCGTCCAAGCTTATGTACGCTTATTTCTCGCTAGGTATCATGATTCCTCTTCATGCGGTGATTATTCCCTTAAATATTATCTATAAGCAGATGGGAATTTTAAATACCAGAGCGGGAATTATCATTGCTTTTATTGTTTCTAACGTTTCTTTCAGCATTTTTGTTTTGACCGCGTTTATGAAAGGAATTCCGGGAGCATTGGAGGAAGCAGCGCGCATTGATGGCTGCGGAAGAGTAAGAATGTTTTTTACGATTATTGTACCGATCAGTAAATCGGCTTTAGCGACGGCAGGCACTCTTGCGTTTGTAAATTGCTGGAATGATCTATTGCTCAGCTTGGCGATTACTACAACAGCGGATTTACGTACTTTGAATCTTGCGGTTTACAATTTGAGAGCACAGTATGTGTCTGATTACGGTATTATTACGGCAGGAATTACTATCATGGTAATTCCCGCGCTGCTGATTTATATGCTGTTCCAGGAACAGATTATTAAAGGAATGGTCAGCGGTGCGGTAAAGGGATAATTTTAAAATTAGAGTTGGAATAGGAGAATGAATATGCTGTCTTACGAAGAACGATATGAATATGAAACCCCGGAATTAATGGCGGAATACTCCTGGGGTACCCAGCTGGGATGGGAAAAATACCAGGGAAATCCAATTATCGGCGGGAAATACGGTACCTGCTTTGATATTTCCGTATTGAAAGAAAACGGAAAGTTTCGTATGTGGCTGTCCTGGCGGCCGAAAAAAAGTATAGGCTATTGTGAGAGTGAAGACGGGATCCATTGGACGGCCCCGAAAGTTGTTTTAGCACCGCTGGAGGGCTCGGACTGGGAAGGAGACGAGTTAAACCGGCCTTCGGTTCTAAAAGTTGGAGAGAAATACCGCATGTGGTATTCCGGACAGATGCTGCCCTATGTAGAAGGAGGGACTTCTGATATCGGATATGCGGAGAGCGACGATGGTATTCACTGGATTCGGCCTTTTTCCAAACCGGTTTTGTCACCTTCGGCAAAGTGGGAGAAAAAATCTTTAATGTGCCCGCATGTGAATTATAATGAAAAGAGAAAAATTTATGAAATGTGGTATTCCGGAGGAGGACAGCATGAGCCTGACGCTATCGGTTACGCCAGCAGCCCGGATGGGGTCCATTGGGAGAAATTCAGCGACCAGCCTGTTTTTATCTGTGACCCTGCAAATCGTTGGGAGCAGCACAAGGCCGCCGCGTGTCAGGTGATTCAAACCGAGGATTACTACTATATGCTTTACATAGGGTATCACCATGAAGAACGAGGAAGCATTGGGATCGCGAGGTCAAAGGATGGGAAAACTAATTGGGAAAGACATCCTAAGAATCCGATTATTGCCCCTGACAAAAATTCCTGGGATGCGAAATCTGTGTATAAACCTTTTGCACTTTGGGACGCGGATCATTGGATTTTATGGTACAATGGAGCTGACTATAATCCGGACTATTTCGATTTTGTGTTGGAACAAATCGGCGTAGCGTTTTTGTATCGAAAGGATCTTTGGCCAACTGAATAAAAGGAAGAGAAGTCATGACGCTGTTAAAAAAAATAAAAAGAAAAATATTTGAAAACACTTTTCAAACGGGGATTCGATATGCCTTTCTAACGTTTTTATTTTGCGTCGTGATTTCTATTTGTATCTGTCTAGGACATCTCTATTCGTTTATCAATGACCAGTATTTAAGTTCCAATTACAATATTGTGGAACAGGCGGGACATTCTATCGACGCTCTGCTGGCCCGGGTTAGTTTATCAGAAAACCAAGCAGTAGACAAAATTGTTAACTCGGCGCTGTTTGATACAGATAATATCAATAGCGCCGAGGTACAGCTGGCTTCATGGGAGCTGGAAAAGGACTTAGCGGATGTACGACGGAGCAATCCTGATATATGCGATTTTTTTGTGGTCACTCATTGGGGAAGGCAGATGTCTTCTTTAAGATCCTATGACCAAGAGCTGTTTCAACTGCAAAATGTTTATCATTTATTAGACCTGAGTGAAAAAAACCATACCATCACAGGAACACATGATGCGGAGTATTTGGGTTACTCGCCATCGGGAACCAAAGCGGTCAGCTTTGTCAGAGCAGTCTGGGGCATTAAAAATCATCAAAGAATTGACGCCTATCTGCAAACAGATATCAATTACCAATCTATTGAAGAGACTCTGCAGGGGATTCAGATCGATCCTTCTCAAAAACTATATATCTTAGATGATCAAGAACGCCTCATTTATCATCAGGATGCCAAGAAAGCGGGAAAACCCATCGAACAGTTTGATAACGAGGCGATTGCTCATTTAAAGCTCTCTACAGGAGCTTACCCTCTCAAAAATTTGGTGGTTATCCACTATACGATTCCCTCCGCTGATTGGGATCTAATTGCGATAATGGACTATGGCAGCGTGTTTCTATCTTTGCTGAAAACGCTGTTCCCCTCCGCGGCTATTGTTCTAATTACCATTTTCTTTTTGCTTTTATTGGCTTTCTATTTTCCCAAAAGGATTGCCTCGCCGATCAATGAATTGGTTCAGCATATGGATCATGTAAATGGTGAAAAATTGACTGCTTTAAAGATCACCACCTCTAATCGGGATATGCTGATATTGGTTAACAGCTATAATCAAATGCTGACAAGAATTGAGAATCTCAATCAGCAAAATCTTTTAAAAGCAAAAGAAAAGGCTGAAGCGGAATACCGGGCTTATATCGCCCAAACAAACCCTCATTTTCTATTTAATACTCTGGAAAATATACGAGGCCTTGCGCTGCGCCGGGATCAGGAGGATCTTGCGGAGACGATTCATATTCTTTCATCCTTATTTCAATACAGCATAGAAACAAAAAGAAATAGGATTACGCTAAACGACGAACTGAGTAATTTGAAAAATTATATTCAAATTCAAAAGCTGCGCTTCGGCGATAAAATTGATGTCCTGTATTCCATTAATCCCTCTACGCTTGACTGTACGGTTATTAAGTTCATTTTACAGCCTATTGCAGAAAATACTATTGAACACGGGTATCGGAGAGGAAAAGAATCGTTGGTATTATCAGTTCAAAGCAAGGTGGAAAACGACTGCCTGTTAATCCAGTTCCGCGATAACGGGATTGGCATCCCGCCCGAACGGCTAAAGCAAATTCAGCTGTTTTTGACAACTGGAAATATCCCTGGCGACTTTCAAACGCGCCACCATTCCGGAATCGGTCTGATGAATGTGCAGTCCAGGATACAGTTTGTATTCGGGAAAGCTTATGGGGTTACTATTACAAGCGAGGAAGGAAAAGGAACTAACTGTACGTTAAGGTTGCCTTTGATTAAATGAATGTGGGGGAAACTCATGCTGAGAGCTATTGTCATTGATGATGAGGAATCTATTAGATTTTTGATTCAAAACAGAGTGGCTTTTTCCGGTTTGGACATCCAATTTGTGGGAGAGGCGGAGGACGGAGAAGCGGGAATGGAAATCTTTCGTAATACCAAACCGGATATTGTCCTGACAGATATTCGTATGCCGGGAAAGTCCGGCCTGGATTGCCTGAGTGAAATTCGGGCGCTGTCTCCCAATACAGAGGTTATCTTAATCAGCGCTTACGGGGAATTTGAATATGCACGCAAAGCCTTAACTGAAGGAGCGTTTGGATATCTTTTAAAGCCGATTGACGATGAAGAGTTGTTCTCCGTTTTAAATCGTGCACGGCGGAAAATAGTGAAAACCCGCAGAGAAGATACCAGAAAGGAACGATTGGAGGGAGAATTGTGCAAATTGAAAAAGGGGTTGGTGAGTGCGGGGCTTTCAGAGGAAAGGCCCAATCCCAGCACCTTGAAAAAAGCAGTCCGTTATGTAGAGGAGAATTATAATACGGCAATTTCTCTGCAGGAAGTAGCCGACAGGGTGTATCTTACCCCCGCGTATCTTTCTGATCAATTCAGAAAAGAAACAGGAAAAACGTTTACGGAATATTTAAAGCACTTGAGAATTGACAAGGCGCGAAAGCTTTTACAAATCAGCGAATTGAAAGTAAGTGAGATTGCGGATATGGTAGGCTATCAGGATTGCAGCTACTTTAATCGGCTTTTTAAACAGTATACCGGAAAAACTCCAAATGAATATAGAAAGCAACTGCTGGAAAGGGAAGAGAACGGCTATGAATAAAATGAAGTTTATCCCATTGAATCAAATAGAATTGACAAATGGAATGCTGTATTCGGCACAGCAGACCGTGATGGAACAGGTGATTCCCTATCAATGGAAGGTTTTAAATGACGAGATTCCCGGTGCGGAAAAGAGCCATTGTGTAGAAAATTTTCGTATTGCGGCGGGACTGGAAAAGGGCGAGTTTTATGGCCAGGTCTTTCAGGATAGTGACTTAGCCAAATGGCTGGAAGCGGCATGCTACAGCTTGGTTTTGAAAAAGGATAAAAAATTGGAAGAAATTGTGGAAGCCTGTGTTTCACTTTTGGAAAAGGCTCAGCAGCCGGATGGATATCTGAATACGTACTTTACCGTGAAAGAGCCTATGGGGCGATGGACTAATCTGCGTGACTGTCATGAGTTATATTGCGCGGGACATCTGATCGAGGCTGCTATCGCTTATTTTTGGGCGACGGGAAGCAATCGGATGATCGATTTAGTGGATCGATACATAGATTGTATCGCAAAGGCTATTGGACCCGAAGCTGATAAGAAGCACGGATATCCGGGGCATCCGGAAATAGAAATGGCCTTGATGCGTCTTTATGAACTGACAAAAAATATAAAATATGAAAAAATGGCGAGCTATTTTATTTATGAGCGTGGAAAAAGTCCAAATTATTTTGACGAAGAGCTAAAAAACAGGGGAACCGACATGTTCCCTGATACGACAAAATGGGGATCAAAATATAATCAAAGCCATCAGCCGCTGCTTGAGCAGCAGGAAGCGGTAGGACATGCGGTTCGAGCCCTATATTTGTATAGCGGAGCGGCCGATGTGGCAGCGGCCGATGACGATCTTGATTTGTTGAATACAGTGAAAAGGCTATGGGAAAATGTTACTGACCGGAAAATGTCGGTGACCGGAGGCGTAGGATCCACATACATTGGAGAAGCCTTTTTAAACGACTATCAGCTTCCAAACGATTCTGCGTACAATGAAACCTGCGCATCCATTGCTTTGGGGATGTTTTCCGCTCGGATGCTGCAGATTGAAAAAGATGGAAAATATGCGGATGTTTTGGAAAGAGTTATCTATAATGGTGCGATTTCCGGAATGTCTATGGATGGAAAAGCTTTCTTTTATGTTAATCCTCTGGAAGTAATTCCAGAGAGAAACCGGGACAATCCGGAATTAGCCCATGTAGCGCTCTCGCGCCATCAATGGTTTGCGTGTGCCTGCTGTCCTCCTAATGTAGCCAGGTTTTATTTGTCGTTGGGACATTTATTTTATGGCGTTGAGGAGAATAAAATCTATGTTAATTTGTACGGCGGAAATACTGCGAGGATAGCTTTTTCCGGAGGAGAAGCTTCGCTGTCAATGGAAACGGAGTATCCAAGCAACGGGAAGGTTAATTTATTGGTTGATACTAAGGAAGCATATTGTGAACTGCTTCTTAGAATTCCTGGATGGTGCAAAGATTTTACTATTTCTGTAGATGGAGCATTAGTCCATCCGGAAGTTATCAACGGTTACGCGCGGCTAAAGGGGAACTTTAACGAAACGCGGATTTCTTGTGATTTTCATATGGAGCCTGTACGGATTTGGGCGCATCCCTTGGTGAGAGATGACGCGGGGTTGGTATGTGTACAATACGGCCCTGTTGTATACTGTCTAGAGGAACAGGATAACGGTACGCATCTGTATCACATTCTTTTGCCCAGAAAAGCGCCTCTATTGTTAAATTCAGAAGACAGAGATTGGAGTTATGGGCTGCCATACATTGAGACATGGGGAGAAAAAGAGAAAGAGGAGAGTGGTAGTTATTCTTTATCTCCGCCTAAAACTGAGAAGAGCTTCTTGCGTTTTATTCCTTATTTTGCATGGGGTAATAGGTCGCCAGGAGAAATGCTGGTGTGGCTGCGTGATAAAATTTAATATAGAAGTGACTGGAAATGTGTTGTTTGGACACACCTGTGAATAACATTTCATTAAGGAGGAAAATATGCGAGGAAATTTCTTTTTGGGAAATCGTAAATTTCAAATATGCGATATGAGTTTTTTACCTCTGAAGCCGAATGAAGTAAAAATACAGAATCAGGCGGCGGGAATCTGTGGTACAGATATCCATATTTATCATGGAGAAAAGGGTTCGGCGGAAGTATCTCCACCGGTGGTTTTAGGCCATGAGTATTCCGGTATTGTCACAGAGATTGGTAGTGCCGTTTCTACTGTGCAAATTGGAGACCGGGTAACGGTGGATCCCAATATGTATTGCGGTCATTGCCGGTATTGCAGATTGGGGAAAAAACAGAACTGCGACCATTTAACAGCGATTGGCGTCAATATTAATGGCGGTTTTGCGGAATATAGTGTAGTTCCGGAAAAACAGGTATATCGACTCAATCCGGAAGTGAGTTTTCAAGTAGGTGCTATGGCAGAACCTTTAGCTTGCTGCCTCCATGGAATTGAAATAACGAAGATTATGCCGGGAGATACCGTGTGTATTATTGGCGGCGGAACAATTGGACTAATGATGGTTCAGTTGGCAAAACTTTGCGGAGCTTCCTTAGTGGTTTTAAGTGAACCGGTAGAGCGGCGGCGCCAGATAGGTTCATCCCTGGGAGCAGATTTTTCGTTCGATCCGCAGAAAGAACCCCTACAAGAGCAACTGATAAAAGAAGCGGGAATATCGGGCGTGGATATTATCATTGAATGTGTAGGCAGAAATGCCGCTGTAGATCAGGCGTTTTCCATAACCAATAAAGGCGCAAGGGTTTTGCTGTTCAGTGTCCCGAATATGAAATCAACGTATCAGTTGCCGCTTTTTGAAGTGTTCCAAAAGGAACTGAAGATCATGGGGTCTTTTATTAATCCGGATTCTCATCAAAAAGCGGTAGATCTAATAAATATGGGAAAAGTTAAGTTATCTCAATTAATTACGCATCAGTATCCATTAGAACAACTGGAGGAGGCAATAAATAAACAAATGTCGGCAGATTCTATTAAGGTACAGATATTACCACAATTAAAAAGCTGAACAGTGAACAGAGGTCGAAATTTGGAACTCAAAAATGAGGCAAGCCAGATTCCGGCCTCTGTTTCTATGTGATAAACCCGGCGTTCAAGTCATTTTTCGAGGTTTATCTCTTTTTATAGAAAAGGGACATCGAAAAGCAAAAAGCAGAAAAACGTGTTGTAAAAACAACCAAATGTATCTATTTCGAACCGGGGATTCTCATTTTGTTGAGGATGTCTTTTGATTTTGGGCTAATGCACTCCTTTCAAATAGCGTTAAACCAGCGGACAACAATTTCGTCACTCCCTCCCAAGAAGGGGTGACGAAATAGATGTCACCCCGATTTTTTTTCAGTATTCATGCGGGTTTCCGGGCTTTTTAGGGCCGATTTTTCAAAATCGCCCCACCGTGGATGTCCAACCCCCAAAAGAGCAAAAACAGCAAAAAACCGCCTTCTTGTTACTGAAGTGACCCCAAAAAGTTAGACAATAATTTTAGCTAAAAACTGTTTAAGCAGC
>OFMF01001662.1_pt1 | contig 16412 bp, 18 predicted proteins | sample 1541771 | NCBI WGS metagenome assembly OFMF01 (sample SAMN04209235, study PRJEB22552) | human gut metagenome | biome: gut; material: feces | host: Homo sapiens | place: USA: Oklahoma
ACGAAACGTCAGATAGGAGAAGAAAACAGAAAAAGTTCTGCGCTGATGCTTGCAGAACTTTATATTTGAGCAATGGAGTAACAGAGATTGTCTAATTGTCATCTGAAGAATCTGGTTTGTTTCGGTCAGAAAGCCGGGTAAAAAGTACAATACCATAACATAGAACCGGGACAATGAGCGACAGTGCGATCGAGAACTTGAACATAAGCATTGTCTTTGGATTATCCAGAAGTGCAAAGATTAAAGTACACAGATACATTCCAACGAGCAGAAAAACACCAGTTCCCGCTGCGATTCTTTTGAATTTTTTCATGATGATCATCCTTTTTATAAGAATTTTTAAGGATATTATATAAAGAATCTTGGAAAACTGCAAGAAATGGTATATAATATGCGAGTAAAGAATGAAAATATACAAAGGAGTATTTTGAAATGAGTTTATTAGAGCAATGGCATGAAATAGCATATTCAAAAGAAATGGACAGAGCAGCATTACAGAAGTTCTGGAATGCATATTTTTTAACAGAAAAAGGAATTTATGAGCAGCTTCTTAGCAACCCGGATGAGGTAGTAACCGGTACAGTTAAGGAACTGGCTGAGAAATACGGACAGGAAGTTCTGACAATGGTTGGTTTTCTTGATGGAATCAATGACAGTCTGAAGATTCCGAACCCGATTGAGACAATGGATGAGAACACAAAGGTTTCTCTGTGCTTTGATAAAGAACTTCTTTATAAGAACATGGTAGATGCAAGAGCTGACTGGCTGTATGAACTGCCACAGTGGGATGCGATCTTCACACCGGAGAAGAGAAAAGAACTTTATCTTGAACAGAAGAAATCAGGAACAGTTGTCAAAGCAAAGAAAATCGGACGTAATGATCCTTGTCCTTGCGGAAGCGGCAAGAAATATAAATATTGCTGCGGTAAGAATGCGTAAGCATCCAAATCTGGAATATATTATCGTGCTTGGTGCCCATGTAGAAGGTACCCGGCTTACAAAAGCCCTTCTGGAACGTACCAGGAGGGCTTTACAGTATATGGAAGAAAATCCTGAGACTAAGGCTGTTCTGTCCGGAGGAAAAGGGGACGGAGAATCTATTACAGAAGCTCAGGCAATGTGCAATTATCTTGTGGAACATGGAATTGACAGAGAACGACTGATCCTGGAAGAGAAATCTACCAGCACAACAGAGAATCTGAAGTTCAGTCTGGGAATGATCGGACTGAATCATTCGGTTGGCATTGTCACCAATAATTTTCATGTTTTCCGGGGAACGGCCATAGGAAAGAAATGTGGATGCAGAGAAATTTATCCCATTCCTTCCAGATACCGTTCATGGAGACTTCTGATATATATTCCAAGAGAAATCCTGGCAATCATCAAAGATAAGCTGATGGGAAATATGTGACTGTTATGCGAATCACTATTTGACAGAGAAATATTTTTCCTTAATAACAGAAACCGGCATTTCCTGTCCGGTCCAGATCTGGAAAGCTTTAGCGCCCTGATGAAGAAGCATATACATGCCATTAAAGGTCTGGCATCCGGCTGCTTTAGCCTCTCTGAGCAGTCGGGTTTCCTGTGGCTCATAGACAACATCTGCCACTACAAGCTCAGGACGGAACAGAGATGTATCTTTGATGATGGTATCGTCGATATCCGGAACCATGCCTACAGAGGTTGCATTGATCAGCAGATAACTCTGTGCAATGGAATCTCGCAATGCAGTATGATCATCATTGTCGAAGAGGCAGACCTGGCAGCCTGTTTTAGCAGAGAGATTCTCAGCGAATTTCTGTGTGCGATTCCAGTATCTGCTGGTGCGGCGGGCAAAAATATGTACGGAAGCCGCACCGTCCAGGGCAGACTGTGCACAGATGGCCATCGAAGCTCCTCCTACTCCCATGACAGTTATATTTTTACCGGTAATATCATGTCCCGCATCACGTACAGATTGCATAAAACCGTACCCGTCTGTATTGTATCCAATTAACTTTCCGTTATCGTTCAGTACAGTATTGACAGCACCGATCAGTTGGGCTTCAGGGGAAAGCTCATCCAATAATTTTACAATTTTATTCTTATTCGGCATGGTAAGGTTGAAACCGCGAATGCCGCAAGTCTTTAATCCTGCAACTGCTGCAGGAAGAGTTTCTTCATTTACATCAAAACATAAATATACATAGTCAAGCCCGAGAAGGCGAAATGATTCATTATGCATCAAAGGGGAAATGCTGTGTGCCACCGGGCTTCCTAAAAGCGCGGTAAGACCTGTGTGTCCGGTAATATTATTCATGTTAAAATCCTCCAGTCTGTTTTGTAGCAGAGACATAAAATACTGTCTGAATTGTGACAGTATAGAAGATGCCCTTCTAAAACATAGAAATTATCTATCATTTTATTCTAACTTCAATTATATGTCAATACATGTTCATTTTGGTTTATATGATAAAAACTGTCGATTTAGTGCGACAAATAATAAGACATAATTCCTCCGTTTTGACAAAATCCGCATACTTTATCACGTATAATGAATCTCACTTACCGAAGTGAAGGAGAAGTCAGAGGCAGTATCAGACGGAGGGAAGGAAATGCATTACGAAATATACATAGATGTAGTTTTTTTCACAAATCTCCTGATAGATTACATATTGATCAGATTTACAGGAATATTATTCCGATGTGGAAGAAGCAGAAAAAGAGCTCTTCTGGGAGCTGCTGCAGGTGCGGTGTTTTCCTGCTGGATCATTTATCTGCAATCTTTTCTGAAGTCTGGGATTTTTCTTCCGGCACTTGTCCTGCTGCATGGTGGCTGTGCTGCAGGAATGCTTGTGATCGGATGTAATCTGAAAAGGGGAAGTCTGCTGCTTAAAGCAATACTTACACTGTATTTTGCCGCATTTCTGTGTGGAGGGTTCTGGGAAGTGATCGTCAGTGATAAGTTGACAGTCAAAATGTTTCTGATCCTTGCAGCAGCAACGTGGTCCGGCATTACAGCGTTGTTATATCTGATGGATTCCCTGAGAATACGGACAAAGAATATCTATCCGATAACCATATACTATAAAGGATGTGGATATCCTTTTCATGGATTTTATGATTCCGGAAATCTGCTTATGGATTCTGTAAACGGAAAACCTGTATCTGTAGGGACAGAAAAAGTTTTATCTGAAATATGTTCAGAAGAAACCGTAAGCTGTTTAAAACACCTGAAAGAAAATCCCGGAGAGTCTGGGAAACCGGGAACTGCCGGGCTTCATCCACATTTTACTTTTTTTCACAGTATAGGAAAAGAACAGGGGATGATGCTGGCTGTTACTTTTGAGAGACTCTGCATTCAGACTCCAGCAGAGGTTGTCTGCATAGACAATCCGGTATTTGCATTTTCATTTGAAACATCCGCTTTTGGTAAGGAATACGAGGTACTTTTGAATTCCAGATTACTTTAACGGGAGGGGTTGTGACTATGAGCTGTTATCCATTACAGGTAGTGTCAAGAATGGTGATGAACCGTTCAGGGGAAGTTTTTTATATTGGTGGAAATGATGTGCTGCCGGCACCACTGGAGCCGAAGCGTGAGGCGTTTATACTGCAGAAGCTTGGAACAGGGCAGGAAGAAGAAGCGAAGTCTGTTCTGATCGAACATAATTTAAGGCTTGTGGTGTATATTGCAAAGAAGTTTGATAACACAGGAGTCGGGGTGGAGGATCTGATCTCAATCGGAACGATTGGGCTGATCAAGGCGATCAATACCTTTAATCCTGTAAAAAACATCAAGCTTGCCACTTATGCATCCAGATGTATAGAGAATGAGATCCTGATGTATCTTCGCCGCAACAGTAAGACAAAGATGGAAGTGTCCATAGACGAACCGCTGAACGTAGACTGGGATGGAAATGAACTCCTGCTTTCTGATATTCTGGGAACTGATGAGGATGTGATTTCAAGACGTCTGGAAGATGAAGTGGAGATTTCGTTGTTATCAAAGGCAATTAGAAAGCTTTCACCGCGTGAGCAGACGATCATCCGCCTTAGATTTGGGCTGGGAAAGGAGAATGCTGCAGAGAAAACACAGAAAGAGGTTGCAGACCTTCTGGGAATTTCTCAATCATATATTTCCAGGCTGGAAAAAAGAATCATGAAGAGACTAAAAAAGGAAATTGTGAAATATGAATAGACGTAATTGGGGAATGTAGTATAATGATATAAAGGATAGTAACTATTCAGCAATCCGCCTGTAACTGTGAAAGCACTGAACGGTTATAATATAAGCAAACGGTGGGAACTGTTTTGCAGTGGGCGATTCACAGATATCAAGTCGGGGAAAGAAAAAAGGACAGAAGAGAAAAGTGAAGGTAAATAAAATACAGACAGAAAAAAACAAAGATAAAACTCTGAGGCAGGATACAGAAAGCTGCATACTGGCAGATTGCAGTTTATGTCCGAGAAATTGCCATGTAGACAGAACAGCCGGAAAAACCGGATACTGTGGAATGGATCAGAAGGTTAAGATTGCAAGGGCAGCTTTGCATATGTGGGAAGAACCATGTATTTCGGGAACCAGAGGTTCCGGGGCAGTCTTTTTTACAGGATGCAATCTGAGATGCTGTTTCTGCCAGAACCGGGAAATTGCCATTGGTGACAGTGGTCTTGAGATCACTGAGGAAAGACTGGCAGAAATATTCCTGGAACTGCAGGAAAAGGACGCTGCAAATATCAATCTGGTAACTGGAACACATTATATTCCACAGATCATCGCAGCTTTGGACTGTGCAAAGAAGCATGGGCTTAATATTCCGGTTGTCTATAACTGTGGTGGATATGAGAACACAGAGACATTGAAACTTCTGGACGGATATGTGGACATTTATCTTCCGGATTACAAATATGCGGAGAGCGAATTGGCGGTGAAATTTTCACATGCAAATGATTATCCTGAAAGGGCTATGGAAGCAGTTAATGAGATGGTACGCCAGACAGGAATGCCACAGTTTGATGCAGAGGGATATATGAAACGTGGGACTATTGTGAGACATCTTATATTGCCGGGGCATACAAGAAATTCAAAGAAGGTTCTGAAACTTTTATATAAGACTTTTGGAAAGCAGATTTATATCAGTATCATGAATCAGTACACACCGGTTTTTGAGCAGAAAGAATATACAGAACTGAATCGTTGTGTAACCAGAAGAGAATATGAAAAAGTTCTGGACTATGCATTTGAGCTTGGGATTGAAAATGGATTTTTTCAAGATGGTGAAACTGCCAGAGAGAGTTTTATTCCTGCATTTGATTATGAAGGTGTGAGAAAAATGCCATAAAATAAAAAACTCCCATAAATGGAAGGAGGCCGGTACTTTCGTACCGGCGCGTATGAAAAAGAAAAATATTTATAAGAAAGATTCATCATCTTTCTACAATTCATTATATCCAATAAATATGAATAAAATATGAATACGGTGTAAAAAAATAAAATTTGTTTTACCAAAATATTTTTAAAATTTCTTCCATGTATCCCTTACAAACAATATCAGTAACGGGAAAATCTCAAGACGTCCTGCCAGCATATCAAAAGTAAGGATAAGCTTTGAAAACCAGGAGAACATACCGAAGTTTCCGGTAGGTCCTACCAGCTCAAGACCTGGTCCGATATTATTAAAGGTTGCCGCAACCGCCGTAAAATTCGTGATCAGATTGAAATCGTCAAAGGCAATCAGGAATATGGAGGATGCAAAAATCAGCATATATACAATGAAGAAAATATTTGTGGAACGAACAACTTCATGTGGGATGGCTTTGCCGTCCATTTTTATTTTCTTTACCGCATTTGGATGCAGAAAAATATGAAGCTCCTTGCGGACTGTTTTGCAGAGAATCAGGATCCTGGATACTTTAATGCCGCCGCCTGTACTTCCGGCACATGCACCGATAAACATCAGCAGTACCAGGATTGTCCGCGAAATTTCCGGCCAGGTATTAAAATCTGTTGTTGCATATCCGGTTGTTGTGATAATGGAACCAACCTGGAAAGCTGCCTGCTGAAAAGCTTTGGCTGCACTTCCGAAAATATGGTAAATATTGCAGGCGATGATAAGAATTGCAATACCGATGATTCCGAAATAATACCGCACTTCTTCCATCTTAAAAGCCTGAGCAAATTTTTTTGTGATAATGAAAAAGTAAGCATTAAAGTTAACGCCAAATAAAATCATAAATACAGTAATGACTACCTGCAGATATGTACTGTAACTGGCCATGCTGTCATTTTTAATACCAAATCCTCCGGTACCTGCAGTACCGAAAGCTGTACATATGGAGTCAAACAGCGGCATACCACCGACCAGAAGAAGCAGGATCTGGATCACTGTCATTACGAAATAAATAGAATACAGAATTTTGGCAGTTGACTGTACTTTTGGCGCAAGCTTGCTTACAGATGGTCCGGGACTCTCCGCTTTCATAAGATTCATATGATAACCGCCGGTAAGTGGCAGAAGGGAGAGGATGAAAACCAGAACCCCCATTCCGCCGATCCAGTGCGTGAAGCTTCTCCACATCAGCATACAATGAGGAAGCGCCTCCACATCGCTGAGAATACTGGCTCCTGTTGTAGTAAAACCTGAAACTGTTTCAAATAATGCATCTACAGGATTTGGAATGCTTCGGCTGATCACAAAGGGGATTGCTCCTATGATACTCAGAACGATCCAGCTTAATGCTACAGTCACGAAACCTTCTTTTGTGTAGAAAGCCTTTCTTGTCGGCTTTTTCCTGGTGAGAGGAAGCCCGATGACCAGGCATAAAGCAATCGTGATCAGAAAAGCTACACCGGAAGTTTCCTGATAGATCAGTGCCGTAATTGCGGGCAGAGCCATAAATACAGCTTCAATTTTCAGAATCATTCCGATGATATAGATAATAATGGAATAGTTCATGATTTGGCTCCTTTATTTTTCCAGAATATCTGTGATATCGCGAAGGCCCTTCTGAGAAGTTACTATGATAACGGTATCTCCGACCTGAATGGTATCCTGGCCTCGGGGAATCTTGACCTGACCATTTCGGTTCAGGTAACCTACAAGAAGGTTTTTCTTCAGGTTCAGTTCAGATAATGGAATGCCTGTTACCGGTGAATTTTCGCGGATGGCAAATTCCAGAGCTTCTGCCTGATTATCCAGGATATGATAAAGGGTTTCAATATTGCTGCCGATGCTGTTCTGCATGGCACGTACATACTGCAGGATATAGTCGGCTGTGATATATTTCGGATAAATGACGCTTCCGATGTCTAGGTTATCAATGACATCATCAAAGGCAAGGCGGTTTACCTTGGCAACCAGTTTGGCATTGGAAACTGTTTTGGCAAAGAGTGAAAGGAAAACATTTTCCTCATCCATGTTTGTGAGTGATACAAAAGCCTCTGTGCGTGAGAGTCCCTCTTCCATAAGGAGAGAACGGTTAGTTCCGTCTCCGTTAATGATAGTTGCCTCCGGAAGCAGATCACTTAAGGTTTCACAGCGGGACTCATTCTGTTCGATGATCTTAACGGAGATGTTCATATCAAGCAGGGCTTTTGTAAGGTAATAGGAAATGGTTCCTCCGCCGACAATAATGGCGTTTTTTACCTGATTGGTTTTCAGGCCGATCTTTTTGAAAAAGGCTGCTGCATTCACCGGGGAAGCAAGAATGGAAACCATATCTCCGTCGTGGATCACCTGATTACCGCCGGGAATAGATACATGATCCCGGCTTTCTACTGCGCAGAACAAGACGTCGCATTTCAGGGCTTCCGTAATGCGTGAGATTGTCATGCCATCCAGATTAAATTCAGGAAGCACTTTGAATTTCAGCATTTCCACACGACCACGTGCGAAAGTATCAATCTTGATAGCTGAAGGAAAGCGTAAGAGACGGGAAATTTCCTGTGCAGCTGCAAGCTCCGGGTTAATGATCATAGTAACACCCAGACGCTTCTTGATGAAGCTGATCTCTTTGGCATAGATAGGATTGCGGACACGGGCAATCGTCTGGCAATGGCCGGTTTTCTGTGCAATCAGGCAGCAGAGGAGATTCATTTCATCAGAGCCGGTTACGGCAATCAGGATATCTGCATTCTCAATACCTGCTTCCACCAGCGTGTTGATACTTGCACCGTTTCCCACGATACCCATGGCATCAATGTCATCCTGAAGGGAAGTGATCACATTAGAAGAAACGTCTATAAGAGTAATGTCGGATTCTTCTTCCTGAAGCTGTTCTGCCAGGGTACGTCCAACTTTACCGCACCCAACAATAATTATCTGCATAATTCCTCCAATAAGGGGGCTGTCACATAATATCTATGTGAGACAGCCCCTTTTATATCATATTTTTGTTTGTAATTGCTCAATATTTTTGGCAATTACTTTTGTGGCTATTAAGCTAAGAATACTATAGCACCACCAGATATATTTGTAAAGCAAATATGAAATTTCTGTGATTTTTAAGATGGAGCGTATTACTGTTCACTCCGTTCTCAGTAACACGCTTCGCGATGCTAATCGCATAAATTCGCGCAGTATGTCGCAGGTTTTGGCTGCGTACGTTATTTATTGCTGTTGCATGATGCAGTGCAGGGATTATCAAATCCCGGGGTAAAAGCATAGAAGTTTTTGGCATCAAGTTCTTCCTGAATGGACTGAAGAGCTTCCCCAAATCTCTGGAAATGAACAACTTCTCTGGCACGCAGGAATTTGATGGGATCCGCAATCTCAGGTATATTGCGGACTACTCTGAGAATATTGTCATAAGTAGAACGGGCTTTTTGCTCTGCAGCAAGATCCTCGAACAGATCAGTGATCGGATCACCTTTACTCTGAAATTCACATGCATTAAATGGTACGCCACCTGCTGCCTGTGGCCAGACTCCCACTGTGTGATCGATATAATACGGTCCAAATCCGGATTTCTCAATTTCCTCCATGGAAAGGTCCCGGGTAAGCTGATGTACAATAGTGGATACCATTTCCAGATGACTGAGTTCTTCTGTTCCTATATCGTTATCGAAATTGCGCACTTGAAAAGTAAGAAAAATAAAGCACACCACGAAATAAATTGCTTTAAAAATTTTTCAAAAGAATGTTGTTTTTATTATATAGGGTCAAAATAATAAAAACAAGGAGATACGACTATGGCAAGTAAAACAGAAAAAATACACATTGCTGAATTGTTTAAACAGGAACAGCATTTCAGAGATGTGTTAAAAAAGATTCTGGATATTGTTAGTCCAGAGTTAAACGAAGAAACATTGCAGGAATTAGATAGCATTGTTAAAAAGAATACAAGAAGTTATCTTTTTGCAGAGGCTAACTATACGAATATTGTTTTAGGTAACAAAATTAAAGCGCAACAACTGATTGATGAATTATTTAAATAACGATATGACGAATGGAGGAAAAAAATATGGTACATACCTATCAGGACGTAATTGTTACATTGACCAGAAATTATGCTGAAAATGTTTTAAAAAATGGAATTAAAGTAACAATTGCAGAACATGTTGTAAATCTTCTGTCAGCTATACAGCAAACATTTGAACAAGAAAATGTAAGCCAGCCAAAAGGTGCTAAATGGAAATACTTAGATAAACTTCCGATTTACTGCATTGCTTACCTTATGAGCAAGTTTGGAAATTATTGCAGAATTAATATGTTGCCTACGCAAACAGGAAATAACAATAAAAACATGATTTTAGCACGTTATCAGGAAGATGGAGTAAATAAAGGAACATGGAGTGGTGGCACACATTGGTCAGAAATTGATGGATTTTTGCAGGAAGTTAATGAGTATAATCCATTCCTGACTAATAGCCAGAGAAATGAGTTATATTCCCAGTTGTTTTCCATGGTTCCAGTTGTGGAACGAACAGAAGATCCCTATTTATCTGCTTTTAATAATGGAATCTTTGACTGGAAGAATCAAAAATTGTTACCGTTTGCCCCTAAATATGTTTTTCTTTCAAAGTGTCATATTGATTTTAAACTGTACATGACTGAACCAACGATTACCGAACCAGATGGAAATATTTGGACATTTGATAAATGGTTAAGAGAAATCAGCACGAATGATGAGATGAAAAATGCCTTATATGCTGTTTTACAAGCAGTTGTACGTCCATATCAGCATTGGGATAAAATAGTATTTTTTTGTGCTCCGTCTGGAAATAACGGAAAAAGTACACTGGCAACTGTGTGTAAACAGCTTGCTCCGGCGTTTATGTCTGTAAAACTTGCGGATTTGGGAAAAGATTTTCATTCTTCGGAAATTTTGACGGCTACAATGCTCATCGGTGATGAAAATGACAGCGGAGGCAATGAAAAACCAATCTCGGAAACAGTGGCAAAAGCACTTGCCACGGGTGATGAAATGCAGTTGAATATCAAATATCGTGATCCTATCACGATTAAAGCAAACCCGTTACTGTTACAGCAGTATAATACCAGTTCGGGTCCCAAACTGAAAGACACTACGGACAGTATGCTGAGACGTATGTATATCATTATTTTTCGGAAGTGCTTTACTGGTGTAGAGAAAAAATACATCAAACATGATTACCTGACAAGAAAGGAAGTTTTAGAATGGGTGGTATATCATCTCTGTATGGAAATGCCCGCGCTAGATGAATTTCCACCACTCGCAGATATGCAGGATTCACTGGAAGAATTTAGAAATGCAAACAATTCTGTTGCTGCTTTTTGGAGTGAATTAGAGGATGAATTTACATGGAATTTTCTTCCAAATGCCTTTTTATATGATCTTTACAAGGCTTGGTATGAAACAACACATGCAAACACTTTGGGATGCATGGGAAAAACGAGATTTATTACAGAATTGAGAACCTTATTAGAAAAGAATCCACATTGGGAAGAAAAAAAGAGTACAACATTCTCATGGAATCAGGAAGAGATTAACGGAAAAAGATGTGGAGATGTTATTCCAGAACTTTTGATTGCAGAATATGATTTGAATGCATGGAAAAATCAGCAGTTTAAAGACAGTATCGACCTTAATAAAAAATGTAAACCAATCTTTGATAATGCCAAAAGATTTAATGGATTTTTACGTGTATAATACATAAATAACATGGAGATACAGATAAAACGAAATTCTGTATCTCCTTTTTCTGTAATATTCCATAATTTATCAATTTTGCAATTCCTTTACAAAGTACTAATTGACAATAAAATTGACAGGAAAAGCCAGTATTTACAAGGGATTTGAAGTATTGTCAATTCGTCAATTATATTTTTATAAAAAATATATAGTAATAATAATAAAAAGTAATATTATAAAAAACTTTTTTAAACGGACGATTGACGAGTTGACGAATTGCCGAAGTAATCCACAAACTACTTTTTCTGTGTATTTTCGGGGGCGCAGGGGGAAAAACACGCACTCTATGTAAAATAGATTGTTATTTATCTACATTTTTGTATACTATTCATAAATATTTAGAACTATTTTTGTGAAATATGTTGCATTTTACAAAGAAATGTGATATTATTACATTAGAAAAGAAAAGAGGTGATTTTATGACAGACAGGATGATTTTTTTAGACACGTTAAGAGAATCCTTGCAGAAACAGTTAGATGCACTGGATGTCTATATGAATACCGTAGCGCGAGAAGACTATGATAAGATGAGTGAAGAAGAAAAGAAACGTCGAGAACGTAGAAAAACCAGCATTCTTGGTCTGGAAGATTATCTCTAATTCTTTTTTACCATAGGTATGTTTTACACATAAATAATTTTAATCCGTCGTCGCCGTAGAAAATGTGGATATGTGGTTAACAAAATTTTGTTATCCATATATCCACATTTCATTATTAACCAGCTATTGTATTTTGTCTTGCTTTTGCACGTACAGTTTCCGTACCGTATTTTGCACGTATATCATCCAGTGGAATTTCTTTTTTGTGATGACGTTTGTATTCTCCATAATGCCATGTCCATGCTTTCTTTTTGGATGCATATGTAAATCCTAACTCTTTTAATTCTTTTCGATAGGCATAAGAATCAAACGTCCATATCCATGTGCCGATGACTTCTATTGTTATATTAAAATTTATGATAGTGTTAAGCATTTCTTTAAATTGCTGGTTCTCTTCTTCCGTGAACTGTGTTTCGCCTGTTTCTGTGGATTTTTTATTTAATAGATCAAAGATTTCATCATATTCCTTGTTGATCTCCTGCGTTATTTCCACACTACCGCCGGGATTATCGGGATGATACTTTTTCAAAAGTTGACGGTACTTAGTCCGAAGCTCCGCAATTGTATTAATTCCTACAAACCATTTCATAAGACATTTATCCTTTCTTTTTTTAGTGTTGCTCCCGGCTCTTTTGCGTAAAAAAGATGCCCTACTGGAATAAATCCAGTAAGGCTGAATAAATGGTACTATATTCGGAAATCTACTAAATCCATCAGGAAGTTTCCAAGTCTGTATTGGATGTAGGTTGCCATTTCGGTACAACCATATTTTTGTATATCTGTGCATACTTCTTCCAATGCGAAAGTCAACGGTTCCAGAAGCTGTTGGCGTTTTGTAAGTGTCAATCTCTGCCATTCTTTGATGGCATTCTGTTGCCGTCCTCGCATTTCTAAAAGTGCGCCAAAAATTTCTTCCTGTAATCTCTCCGCTGTCTTTCCAAACTCAATCTGCTCTTGTGCATAATGGTGTGCGATATAACTATGTACGTTCAGATCACCCATTAGTAACTCAATGTCTTTGTCGTAAGGTCTTTCCATGTTTGCGTATTCCTTTCTGTAAAAGCAATCAATAGTATCAACCTTACTCCCGGCAGCGAAGCTGCTTACTTATGTGTTGGCTATTTTATGTACAGAATGTGGTTTCAGAGATGTACCAGTATTGACCCGAAAATAACCAATGAATGATAGGGTAATAATTGGTACATTATCTGGTTCATTTTGGGTTTCAATATGTGTTGTAATTGGTTGGGTATTTGTATCTAATGTAATAATTGCCTCATTATTTTTGTAATTAAGTGATACAGGAATGTCTGGTACACCAACACGTACATGGTACTTACAATCTGATGAAAAGGGATTAGTTCTCATGGATGATGACTATGTTTGTAGATTACCTCAATATAAGAGTGACCCATTTTATAAACATAATCGTCAGATAGTGATTCCTCTGTATGGTGTATTACAGGTTACTGAGGAAAAGTGTCCAGCAGAATATATTAAATGTGATGAAATCCTGCAGTTCCCGACTACTGAGAATGGTGATTTATCAGCTCGAATCTATAACGATTTGGAGCCTTGTAAAGTAAATATCCAGAAATTTAAGGATGATGGCAAAACCGCTATTCCGGGCGTTGAATTTGAACTGAAGTTTGTAAAACAGTCTGAGGGATTTACAAGCAAGCAGCGTGAGTACAAACGACTTCTCAAAGAGGGCGAAACGGTTACACGAAGCACGGACTGGAAGGGTAATTGTTACTTTGACCAACTTGACCAAGGTGATTATGAAATCACGGAGATTAAGACGGCATCTGGACAGACGTTGTTAAAAGACCCAATTAAACTCTCCATTCCGTTCAAGATGTCCGAGGATGAAGCGAATGAATACGAGGATGTAAATTTTGAATCTGCACGAGAAGATAATGATTATACAAATAAATGGTTCTTCTATGAATGCAGTTATATCATTACCAATACACCTACATTTGATTTGCCACATACGGGTGCAACAGGTACATGGAACTATGGATTTGTTGGATTAGGCATTGCGTTAGCAGCGGGTGTTGGTGCGGCTGGAATGGTTGTAACGAAACGTCGTAGACGTAAGAAACAGAATAAATAAGATTTGATACAGGGTGCTGCAAATGTGGCACCCTGTTTTGAAAAAAGGAGTAGTTTTATGAATCAGTTGAAAAATGAGCGTATTCATGATATGTTGAAGCAACACACAATTGTAAATATAAACGATTATGTGCATGTAATTGATGGAAAAGTGATATGCTATGAGCCAGACACAATAGATTTTGAAAGTGAAGAACAGGTGAAGAATCTTTTTGATATTGCTACCAATTTATATAAAAATGGTTTTTATACAGAGGAGTATGGACATGGAAATACCAGATTTGTTATTTCTGGTAGCAAAGAATATATAGAAAAATATGGAAATACAGATGATATGACACACTTTCCACCGGAACTTTTGGAACAGATAAAGAAGGCTGTAAAAGATTATGAAAATAGGTCAAGCAATAGAATATAAGAACGAACATTCACTTGTTGTACGAGGTGTAATTACGAACAAACATGAGAATTATATTGAGTATTTTGAGGTGAAATCAGCAGATAGATATACTAGATGCTATGACGATGTAGGTGCAGTTCGTGAAACAGATGCTGATAAAGTGCGATTAAAAGATTGTCCAACACCTTTTTATCGATTGTGTCGTGGCAAAAAGGGTGGAGTATATGCTCTAGCTGATGTAAACAATCCACAAATTTTAACAAAAGAGCAATGTGAAAAGTATCATGTAACTGTTTTGGATAATGGAGCAACAATATCAAAAAGAGATATGCATGAGATTTTCCATCATCCTTGGATAGATGAGATGCAGAAGCAAAAAATAATGGAAAGACGAAAAGGTATTAATATCAACATCATTTATGATGACGAAGAAAAAGAGGATGACATGGAATATTAGCAATCCAGTCTGCTGTAAGTATCATTGAGATATTGTAAATGCTGGTAGTCAAGATGTTTATCTTGTTGATGGTATGCTTGTTACTTTGGTATCTGATTGTGCATTAATCAAGTATGAATAATTACATAATCATATGTAAAAATTATACCCCACGACATATGTCGTGGGGTATTTTATTAGTTATTTGGTTTCCAAGTGGCTGTAAAGTCAATGTCGATTGTAATGTAAATATCTTTTACAGGTGTTCCATACATATTCCATCCTGTGAAGGTATATCCGTCACGAACAGGTGTTGGAAAGTCTGTAAGTGTGTTGTAATAACCACGTTCAGGTACTTGCATGGCAATGGTTGTTGAATTATTATTGGTTGGAAATGTTCCACCATTTGCATCCAGTGTAATTGGTACTTTTGAATCTGGATTTGACGAAAAAATTTGTACGCAGTCGAATGTACCATCGGCACGTTTGTGAGCACCTACACCAAGGTGTGTGGATGAATAGTTTAATAATGTCCAGCGATGTCCATTGCTTTTCATCCATGCTTCTACCAGTGCTTCTGGTGTTGTTGCGCCACCAATATTTTCTCCTTCTGTACATCCAAAGTTAAATTCAAATCCAGCTACAGTGCTACATTTTTCACCATTTGGACGGATGTGCGAAAACTTGATAGAAATTTCTTTTGCACGTAGCATTGCAGCTTTGGTCATTTCTGAATGATGTTTACATAATGGTTGACCTGCTTTGGCACGTTCAATATTGCTGAGACGGAAAACCTCTTCTGCAAATTGTTCTTCTGTATAAGTTGGTGCAGGAGTGATGTCGTCATCACCATCGTCCGGGTCTACATTGCTGTAGGATGGAACAGTAGCACGAATACCGTCCGGGTCGTAATCTCCGTATGCTTTAGTTGGTGAGTAATAACCACGAACGGTGTATGCATTTACGGTATTTTTAATAGGATTGGTATCTGTGTATACGTCTACTGTATTTTCAACAGTGGCAATCTTTTTCCAGCCATTCGTTCCAGTTTTACGGTAGATAATGTAATGGGAACATCCCTTTGCCTTGCTCCAATGGACATCTACTTCCGGTTTTGTGTAATTCACGATAGCTTTTCTCGTAATTACATAGTCCGGTTTAGTAGTAGCAGTTAATCCTTTTATATTATACTTGCCGGACTTCTTTGTCTTACTGTTGTAAGCCTTTACCGTGTAATCGTACTTCTGTCCAACGATAATTGGATATTTTGCAGAGGACTTGTGTGTATACGAACTTGCTGTGTTCTTTACACTTGCAATTTTTTTCCACTTCTTTGTACCAGATTTGCGATAATATACGTAATATTTTGTTGCATTGCTGGCTTTCCTCCAAGATACTTTAATCTTGTTGTAAGCAGGTGCAGAAATTTTACTTAATTTTACAGTAGATGGTGTTTTTACTGTAGCTGCTTCAACAGTCTGTATAGTAATTACAGATGCATCTGGCATTGTAACAGGAGCTGTAAAAGCTAATGTTGTACTTGCAATCACAATTGCAAACTTCTTTAAAATGTTCTTTTTCATCCTTTTTTCCCTTTCTTTAAAAATTTTTTGAATACTCTCCCGTTCAGTTCTGTGTCGGAGATCATATTCAAATTTGTTATCTATATTATAGATGTTTTCTTATCCATATTCAATACAAGTCA
>OFMF01001668.1_pt1 | contig 16389 bp, 9 predicted proteins | sample 1541771 | NCBI WGS metagenome assembly OFMF01 (sample SAMN04209235, study PRJEB22552) | human gut metagenome | biome: gut; material: feces | host: Homo sapiens | place: USA: Oklahoma
GATGTGATTTCTGTTCGTCAGACCAGAGATTTGCCTCCACCTTCCTTCAGATTCCACCTCACGATGGACACCCTTGGTCTTAGCTGTATCCTTCCCACTACTAGGGCGGATTAGGAACTTTCATCCATTAGTGACGTGCGCCGCAAGGCACACCAAAAAAAAAGAACAGACTCAATTAAGAATCTGTCCTTTTCGTTTTGAATTTTTAATTCATATTCCTAATTTATCGAACAAAATTTCATTTCTTTTCGTTGTGTCATCAATGATCTTATCATATGACAAAATTTCAATGTATGCATTTATAACATTGTTATAATAATACATCCCTAATTTATCCGGTGTTTCACAAAAATTATATTTTCTTGCTATCCTTATTAAAGTATTTGTTATGTCACATACAGCATATAAATATAATTGTGTATTATCACTTGTTTTTATTGTCCTTCCATATTTGTCTTTAACAGTATTTTCTTTAAGTTTTTCTGCATAATCCATCATCTGATCAATAGGATTATCACTTGATGTATAATCATCTCGCATCGGTCGCTTTAATTCAAATATTATGATGGTTCCATATTCTCTTCCAGTATTTTCTTCGTCTGATACTGCAACTGGACTATCTAGAAGTAGTACATCTGGTCTCCCCTCCTTTGAATCATTATTAAATGGAACGTCTGAAGATATATAATCACAATATGCTAATTTTTCATCAATTAACCACAAATTATGAGCCTGATATTCAATTTCTTCAGAAGTTCTCCGCATTGGATAAATAAGATTATGAATAAATGCTTCTTTGCTATATTTTCCAAAATCATTGGACCGAATTCCTTTTTTTAACAATTCCAAAACAACTTTTCTGTGTGCTACATATTCAGCTAAAGATGATTTGTTTGCTTCACTGATCTTAGCAAATTGATTGGCAAATTTTTCTTGATATGAATCCAAATTAACAGCACCGACTTCTAATGTTTTTAATATTTTTTCATTTTCTTCTTTTAATTGTTTTTCAAATTTTCGTTTAATCTTATGTAGTTCATCATCTAATTTTATCTCAGAAAGAGACGGTTTTATAGATTCAATATCTTCTTCCATGTAATTTAATAAATGTCTATACTGAGGAGCTGTTGTTTTTATATACTTAGCAATTCTTTCTTTTTTCTTTTTCTTTACTTCTTTCAAATATTCTGATAAATATACTTTGATTTCTTCGGATGTTTTTAAGATAATATCATTCATCCCTATTTCCAAATCATTTTCTGCTATATTAGGAATCATGAAAGAAGTTCGGTTTGTTCCAACGTTTTTATCTAAAAACTCTCCTGACAAAACCCCAGCATAATAATACCCATTCTCAAGAAAAAGGTTTTTATCAAGATCAACAATATATTTTTCTATATTTATTTCCTGGACCATCCGATCATTCGCATAAAGGTATAATTTACTTGCATCAAATGATGAATCCATAATTTTTGCATGTCGTAAGAAAAATTTTTCATTTTTAATTTCAAATTCTATTAGGTTTGATTCTTCTTGTATAGAATTTCTAAACATTTGATTTATATTATAAGTCTGCTGGTTGATATCATCTACTACTATAATTTCTGGACATGTTGGTGACATTAAATAGATAAAACAATGCTGCATGATTTTCGTGGCAACATTATCGCCTCCTTTTGGAAGTTTATCTTTATATGGTGATAAACAGTCTTCTAATATTACAACTGTTTTATTATCTTTTAATTCATCAATTTTTATTAATGAATCATTAATTTCATCTTGACCCAACATAAAATCAAAACTTCTTTTTACCCATTGATTACCATTTTCAAAGCAGCTTTCAATTTTAGCTTTTCGGAAAGCCTTTAGCCATGTAAACCTACCAACGCCCTTTCCACCTTTTTCAATTCTATATGTAGAATCTAATTGTAAAAAAGATTTCATATTAGCATCATTAAAACCGATTCCATTATCAATTATAATAAACCCCGTAATATCATTAATGCTGCCATCAATCCCATCTGTCTGAATGTACTGTTGTGGTTCACGTACAATATGAACCATAATACGACCATTTAGAGTATTTTCTTTTTGTTGTCGTTCATCAATGGCATAGATAGAATTAACAATTGATTCGTATAGAGGCATCAACGCTTTTGTTGCCGGTAATTCAAAATTTCTAACTCGACCTGATAAATTACTTGTAAAAAATGACATTAATTTAGTCCTTTCTTCTTTTTTCATATCAATTTTGATCTTCTTGTTATGACTCATTTTATCAATTTTTTTAATTTCCTTCAACATCTCCACCTCACAATCTATTACAAATATGAGTTTTTTCACAAAAAATATTTTTCACATATAAAAAAAAGAAGCAGCCTTTCAAAGAAAGCCACTCCTTTCGTTTCGTTATTTAATTTTTACTTTCTTCACACTACTCCACTTACCATAAGCCTTTGTTTTTCCAACCTGTTTGTAAGCTCTGACTCTGACATAAACTGTTTTCTTTTTCTTGAGTCCTTTTACTTTGTAAGAAGTGATCGTGTATTTTTTGCGTTTTACTTTGATCTTTTTATATTTGAACTTTTTCAGATCTTTTACTTTCTGCCCTTTAAAGTTTTTCTTGTAAGAATAGCTGATCTGGTATCCTGTGACCTGATCCTTATTCTTTAAGATATTGATCGTAAACGCTTTCTTTAATGCTTTGATCTTCTGGATCGCAGCTTTCTTTACAGAGATCCTGATCACAGGAGCTGCAGTTGTTGCAGTTTCTTTTTTTGCTGCAGTCGTTCCTGCTGTAGAAGAATCTTCTGTGCTTGGTCTTGTTTCTGTCGTAGCAGGTTTTGTCTCCGTAGTCGTTGTTGTAGGTTTCTGATCTTCGGTTGTCGTAGGAGCTTTCTTTTCGATCACAAACGTAAAGTTTAATTCATACCCTTTGTAATCTCCCATACCGATGATCTTCATACTTGCAACACCCGGATCGATGTTATTGCTGTATTCTACCTTGTAATCTACATTTTCCTGTAATTCTTTGTCACAGTGGCTGCATCTCATATCAGGATCGATCAGGACCGTATTTCCAGTCCATTTAAATGTTCCAAGACTTTCTCCATCCTTGTGTCCTTTAGAGTAAAATCCATTCCATCCATGCTGTTTTTCAATATGGTATGTATAAGTTAAAACAGTTCCTTTTGCATCTCCGATTCCGACAACTTTGACCGTTGCAGTACCCTCTTCAATGTTATTGGAATACTCTAGCTGATAATCTTTTCCTTCGACAGCTTCTGTATCAACTACATATCCATAAATATCCTGAACATAGATCTTTCCAATATCTGGTTTTACTTCTTTTCCTGTCCATTTGTAAGTTCCAAGATCATCTCCATTATAATAAGATTCTGCCTTTAGATCTTTTGCTTTTAATGTATAGGTAAAACTAAGCTCATACCCTGCATATTTATTTAATCCTACAACTTTTGCTGTACCTTCTCCCGGATGATCTGTATTAGAGAATGTGATCGTATAATCTTTTCCATTTTCCAATTCTTTTCCGCAATGATTACATGCAATAGGAATATATGGAGTTTTTTTATTATATCCCCATTCGCTCCATTCAAGACTTCCGATATGGTCACCATTCTGATACGTGTCATTATAATACTTGATACCATTCCATCCACAATCTTCTTCGATCTCAAAATTAGCGGTCTGGTCAACACCTTCATAAGCACCCATACCAACAACTTTTACTGTTGCAGTACCGACATTTACATTGTTTTTATATTCCAGTTTATAATCTGTTCCTTCTTTTAATTCCTTGTTGCAATCAGCACAACGGATCAGAACATCCGGTTTTACTTCTTTTCCAGTCCAGTTATAACCAGAATATAAATTACGGATATCGTATCCCTCTTCTCCATGCTTGTGATATTCCACATTTACAGAAGTTTTTGCTGTCATTCCCTCAAAAGCACCGATCCCCTTGATCGTCACATCTACTTTTCCAGTTTTTTTATAATCAGAAACAATGACTTCATAATCTTTATCTCTTCTTAAATTGTTATGACAATCTGCACAGGTTACATCAATGCTTCTTTTAATGTTATCTAAAAGATTCTCTGTTTCCCACCATTCTTTATAAACAATTGTTTTCTGATCCGCTGTTACATCGATCCCTGATCCTGCCTGTGTTAATTTATAAGTTGCTGTATAATCTCCTGCAGTTGCAGTAATAGTTGCTGTTCCATGCGCGTTTTCTTTTGTAGTGACCACACCATTGCCATCAACCGTTGCAAGATCTTCATTCGAACTCTTAAAAGTTACCACATCGGTACAATCATCTTCAGATAATTTTGCGATCAGATGAATTTCATGAGAGTTTCCATCACATAAGATCTTATCGGATGTTTTATTGAGTGAAAGGGATGTCGTTTTCTTTTCTGGGAGAACATCATATACTTCTTTTTCTCCCTGATAAATATACATAACATGTTCTTTCCAATACTGTTCGAATTCTTCTTTTAAGGCAGCAGTTTTAAATTTAATTGTCTTTGTTCCTAATACTGCATCGTCTTTTCCGGCATCACTATCGTTAATTGAATAAAAACAATGATATGCAAACAGTGGCATTTTATTTCCATAAACATCAACTTCTAGATTTTGCTGTGGCATAGAATTAATGAGCTGGAATGCTTCAATATTTGCTGGGATAATCAACTTACTATATATTGTATCAAATGAACTATATTTTCCATTATTATCAACAACATCAATAAATGTAATTAATCCTGCATATCCGATTGCCGTAATATCATCATTGATTTTTAATGTTCCATTATTTTTTTGTGCATCGGCTTTCTGCATTTGTACTGGATATCCCAATAAAATTTTACCGGTCAATGTTCTTTCTTCTCTTTCTCCATTTTGAACTCCAACATTTCCTTTAATCTTAGAAGAATATAATTTACCATCTTCGACATATAAATTATGAATATTTTTTTCTTTCTGTACATACTTTTCTAATTTAAAACATCCAGCAAAGCAGTTACACCCAATTCCTAATCTGCTTGAAAGATCAGTGTTTTTTCCAATATAAACTGTTTTTAAATTATAACATGTTCCAAACACCTGAATTCCATCAACGCTTTCAACATTAGACAGATCCACGTCTTCTAATCCAGACTGCTGAAACGTATACCATCCAGTTAATTCCGCTACATTCTTCAGATCGATATGTTTTAAAGCAGCTGTGTACTTAAATGTTTCATATCCATCAATCTTTGTCAGACTCTTGGACAGATCTACATTTGCTAATTTTGTACAGTAATAAAACGCATATTCATCTAAAGAAGTCACGTTATCGTTCATCTGTACATTTTCAATGTTGGAATAAGCAAAAGCTCCGTTCCCAATGGATGTGATGTTTTTACCGAAGACTACTTTTTTGACCGTTTTGTTGCTCATAAAAGCACCTTCTGGGATCTCTTTAATGGTGTCTGGAAGAACTAAAGTATCTTTCTCTAAAGCACATGGTACTTTTGTCAGCATTTCCGTTTCTTCTTTATTATAGACGATACCATCTTTGACTGTCAGATACTTCGCTTTTTCCGGATTTGTCATCTCATACCCTTTAAAAGTCGCGTTATTTCTTGTGTCAAGAAAGCCACTGTCATAATAGTTATGAGAAGATGGACAGCTTCTAAATCCAGAACCGATCTTCTTTAAAGTAGAAGGAATCGTCAATGTTTCCATATCTGTTGCAGAAGAACACCCCATACAGCTCTCCACACCCTCTGGAACAATAACATGTTTTGCTGTTGTATTATGAAATAACGCTGATTTTACCTGATAGGTTGTTCCGTTTAATGTGACCTCAGATGGATATGTCAGTTCATCATTGATCTCATAAGTCTGTACTTCATCCAGATAATTGACTTTCGGACTTCCATTTTCATAAATAATCCCATTCACATAATCTGCGGATACTTCTCCTTCAGCCGTGATAATGTATTCATATCGGATACGATGTGTTTCATCCACATACTGATCCTGAGTAAACTGATATCCAACCTCTCCCTCTTTGGCGTCTTTATTGACCGTTGCTTTTTTCAGATTACTTTCTTTTGCATTCGTATCTTCTTTGATCAATCCTTTTTTCTTTGCAAGCTTTAATCCTTCTTCCGGACTCATCGCATTGATCTGCTGCATGATCTTTGCGCGTTCTTTTTTGTTTAATACAGTAGCTGATGATGTAGTTTTCTTTGCAGCTGCGACTTTTACGGTATCTGCCATCACTGGAACTGCAGGATAGATCCCCTGTAATGACATCATAACTGCCAGTCCAAATGGCACAACTTTTCTTAATTTACGCATACTCTTTCTCCCTCCGTATATAAAACCTGTTTTTGCATCAGGTTATTGAGTCTTTTTTTTAATCTTTACATAATAAATATGAGAGATTTTTATTTTTTTATTTTTCACATATAAAAAAATGGACTTCCAAAAAAAGGAAGCCCGTGATTGTTATTATATGAGATTAATTTTACTCCCTTATGGAGTATTTTAACAGATTTTAGATGAAAAATAAATTATTTAATAAATAAAACTTTGGAACAATTGAATAGCATATGGAATATTGAAAATCCAACAAAAAATTATCACTAAAACAAAAATTCCATAAATAATATTAAGTACAATCATGTATTTAGGATATAAAATCCGTTCATCTTGCTTTTTTGTTATCTCCATGATAAAACGCGTTAATATATAAATAAGATTTGTTAATGCAAAAGCAAGTATAATGGAAATTAAACTGATTCTATATATGCTTGCTTTTGCGATATTCTGCAACACCGATGTAGAAAAGGCAATTCCACCAGTAAAAGCCAACACGATTGATGCAAAAATACCAAGAATGGTAATATATTGCTTTTGTATATCATCCGCTTTTTCTACTGCGTCTTCCATGTGTTCTACATTTCGTTCAATTTCTGCCAATGCATCTGAAACATTATCTAATTGCATTTGTGTTCCCACTTCTATTTGTTTTGAATAATTTAATCGCGAAATCTCCAAATTAATATGATCATACAACTTATTAATTTGTTTTTCAATATTAATTGTTTTACCAGTATTGTCTTTATTCATAGGATGATACCCCTTGCGGATAATATCCATATTTTGAGACAAAACTTCTACATTACCAAACGTTACTTGTCTATCAATAGCTGATATTACTGAAAATATGTCCGAATAAAAATGTCTAAAACTTTCGTTATTTCCAATATAAATATCTTCTAATTCTAAATATATTTTTTTCTTTTCTTTTATTGAATGCAACTCAGTTTGAGATGACGCCAGTTTTAATAATAAAGTTCTAAAATTTTCACGTTTCTCATCATATTTTTCTATATTCACTTTTTTATCCTTTTTCTTTGATCAATTCTTTAGGAATAATCCTTTTATCGCCTAACCCGTTCCTATATGTGATATACCAAGGTTTTCCTTTTGCATGTGTTTCATAAACTAAATCCCATGGATATTTTTCACGTTTATCTTCTATAATTGGATCCATTTTTTTAGTGTCATCTACATCTATAACAATATCATATTTTAAAGTGATTGTAGTAGATCCAAAGCCACAAAATAAAAAATAAATATCTGGAACTACTGGACCGAACTGCCATGCATACATATCCTCTGAAAAAAGTGGGCATCCATATTTTACAAGATACTCTTTTTGTAAATAGTACAATATCTTTTGTAATTGCAGATTACTAATTGCTTTTTTTTCACAGGTACATTTATTGATAATATATTTTGCGATATCTAATGCTTTATATACTTTACTATTCATAATATAAACTCCTTTCTCTATATAATTTGAGAAGGCAAGCCTCTTTTATTTTATTATATTCTACTTCTTAAAATAACACAATATTTTCTTCATTATAAATATGAGATTTTAAGCCAATTATTTTTTCCATATATAAGATCTTTTACAAAAAAAAGAACAGACTCAATTAAGAATCTGTCCTTTCGTTTTTTTTAAATTCATCGATGCATTACACTTCCAGAATAATCATACAATTCGCTTTGCATTGTACTATGATTCGTTTTAAATCCTTCCGGATGAATGTATTTTCGAATATTTCCATTCTGCATTGCATATTTATAAGCATCCTTACCTACGCTCCAGTCTTTATAAACGCCGCTGTCGTTTTTAAAGTTGTTGGTACGTAAGTTGACACTTTCATCCTGTCCCTGTGTCTGATTTGTTACAGAACCTGTGACAGTAACACCTTTGATCGCTGGTTGGTTTCCATCATACTTCACTGTGTAAAGCTGAACCCATTTTGCATATAAAGTAACTGTCTGACCATTTTGATCATGATAATATGCATCACCCGGATTATAAAATGTTCCGGATCCGTCTTTTCCAGTTGTCCATCCTAAGAACTTATATTCATTTCTTGTAGGAACTTTCGTAGCTACATTCATACTCTGTCCATAAGTCTTCTTCTGGTCATTTGGAACGCTGTTCTGATCTCCACCATTTGCATCATAATGTACGGTATGAACCCAAGGAGTCCATATTGCATATAATGTAACGGTTCCACCATTCTGATCATGATTGTAATTACCTTTCACTTCATAGGATGTTCCAGTTCCATCAGCTTTGGTGTTCCATCTTACGAAATTATATCCGTGTCTGGTTGGCTTTTTATCACTCAGAATCATTGCCTGATCAAATGTCTTTATCTGATCGGTTGGAACACTGTTCTGATCTCCACCATTTGCATTATAATGAACGGTATGTTTCCATGCTGTCCATTGAGCATATAAGATGATCGTTGAACCATCTTTATCATCCACATCATAAGATAATTTAGCTCCTGGCTGATAATCAACTGCTTTTCCATTGATCTGAGCCTGCCATCCATTGAAGATGTAACCATTTCTGCTTGGTTTATTACTACTTAAAGTAAGAACAACTTCTTCTGTCTTTGTCTGATCTGTTGGCATATTGCTGACAGTCTGACTAGAAGAATCAGCAGATACATTCTTATCATACTGGACTTTGTATTTCCATGGTGTCCACACTGCATATAATGTGATACTTGCTCCATTGGAATCAAGATCTTTTGTGAACCTAGATCCTGGGTTATATTCCACAGAACCATTTGCTGATGTACTCCATCCAGCAAATATATAACCATTTCTCTTAGGAGTCATACTACTTAAAGTAACATCGATCTCCTGCGTCTTTGTTTGAGCTGCTGGCATATCTGTTACCGTCTTACTAGAAGACGTAGATTTTACATTCTGATCATACTTGATATTGTATGTCCAAGGAGTCCATTTTGCATATAGATTTACGGTTCCACCATTCTGATCTGCTGCATAATTACTTCCAGGATTATACTTTGTTCCAGTACCATTTGACTGAGTATACCATCCTGCAAAAGTATAACCTTTTCTGGTTGGGACAAGATTACTGATCGTCATAAGCTGTCCAAATGTTTTTGTCTGATCGACTGGCATATTGGATACTGTCTGACTAGTAGAACTTGTTGGAACATTTTTATTATAATGAAGAACATGTTTCCATGGTGTCCATTGAGCATATAATGTAACAGTTCCACCATCCTGATCATGTGTATATGTAGCACCAGCCGCATAAGCTGTACCATTTCCATCTGCCTGAGTATTCCATCCTAAGAATGTATAACCATTTCTAGTAGGAATATCAGAACTTAATGTGATATCAACATTAGCTGTTTTACTCTGAGATGCAGGAATTCCTTTTACAGAAGTATCATTTTTTGCATTTGCATCATATCTTACTGTGTGTTTCCAAGGAGTCCATTGTGCATTTAAAGTAAAATTGCCCATCTGCATAATTCCTTTAAACCCACTTGCAGATTGTGTCACACTAGTAGGAGCATCACCATCATTATTATCCATTGTTAATTTATAACCGGCAAAATTATGTTTACTTCTTGTAGGTGCTCCAATACTGATCTCTTCTCCTGGATACTTGCTAATTGTAAAATCTTTTGTGCTTCCATTATAGGATCCACCGTTCAATTTCACAGTTGCTGTATATTTTGCTTTTTCCCATTGTGCATACAGCGTTGTATCTGCATCTGGATAAAATTGTTGTCCAGGACTATAAGATGTTCCACTTCCATTTGCTTGTGTATTCCATCCTTTAAAAACATACTGAGACCTGCTTGGAGTTGTAGAACTCAGCCATAAGTCAACACCCATTGTTTTTGTCTGATTTCCTGGAGCACCATATCCACCGTTTGCGTCATATCGGATTGTGTGTGTTTCTCTAGTATAATTAATTGTTACACGTCCTCCTCTATAACGATAGTGATTAAATGTTCGTGTTCCAGTATGTCCAGTGTTGATCTGAATATTTGCAGTTACTGGTTTATCATAACTAGTATATCCTTTTTCAATACTGTTCCCATCATCACCTGTATTTTGCAAAGAATAGTTTTTAGTATTGAAACGTATATCCTTATCATTCTTATCATAACTACAACCTTTATTATAATAATATGCATGTCTTGTATATGAAATTTTAAAGTTCATAACAAACCATGCGTATTTACCATCGGTTCCTTTAAATTTATCTTGTTTTGTAGTCACAGTGTTATGAGTTAATCCTAAATTATGATTATTAGCTCCATTAATGGTCATAGAACAATTCCATGTTGTTTCATTTTTCAACATACGTTGATACAACGCTTTATCCTTGTTCCCATACTTACTTGATCTTCCGGTAATGTTAATGGTCGCATTTGTATCATTTCCATCATTATCATGGATTGTTACATAAAAATAATTATTCGTACTATACCCATAATCGCCACCTTGATTATAAGACTCTTCTGTTCCTTTTAATGAATCTAAATGATCTTTGATCGTAAATGACCCATCTTTATCATTTGTTACCCAGTCTTTCAACTCTTTTTCATCTGTTTCTTTATCGACTTCTTCCAAATCTAAAGCCTTACGTATAACGTTTTTATCTCTTTCATCACTTTTTGTATAAATATAAGATGAAATTGCATCAACATACTTCGCGCCATCTTCTTTGGAAACATTTTCAAAATCCTGTATATCATTTACATAAAAGTCATTTATATTTTTATAATATTGTGATTTCTCTTTTACATAAAACTGATTAATATCTTTTAATACTTGATCTTGAACATGTTCTTTCATGTCTTTTGATAATTCTTCATCACATTGATCAATAAGTTTAAAATAACTAAATAAACTTAAATAAAATTTCTTTGGACTTAAACTATTATAATCATAGTAATTTACAGATTTTAATTTTAAAATTTCAAGAATTTCGTATTTTTCCTCTGTTTTACCACTCATCAAGAATTTAATATCATCTGATGTCAAGGATGAATAAAATGAAAAATCGTCAATTTCAAAGACTCTTTGTAAGATATCTTCATAAGAGTATTTCTTACTTTCAATAATCTTTTTCAGATCTTTCTGAGCCTCTTCACTGGATAGCTTTCGCCCCGGCTCTTTCGTATCTGGTTTTTCATACGTAACTTCTGGTTGATCTTCCGAACTTCCATTTGTTGTGACCCTTACATCGTCATTTCCAGTGTCCTGATCATTTTTTACTTCCTCTTTCGTACTATTCTCATTCAACTGTAACGTTGAAGATTCTGTACTACTAAATTCTTCTTCCTTTTTCCGCTTTGCAGCTGCTGTTGTTACTTCTTCAGCATAAACTGGCACTGCATAAGAAAATCCGGAAGAAGCAGTCATAAAGAGTGCCAGAACACCAGTCGTAACGCGTTTAAAATACGTTGATTGTATTTTATCAAACATCGCGATCACTTCTCCTTTCTTTATTTAATTTTCAAGGTTCGCGGACTGGATCACGCTGCAGATCGGACTCAGCGGCTCCGCAACAACGTAATCTTTATCGTCCAATATAAATATGAGAGATTTAGAAAAAAATAATTGCATGAAAACACAATTTCTTCAAATTTCTCTCGATTTAAATATGAGTTTTTTAATTTTTTTTAATTTTCACATATAAAAAAACAGCAGCCATATTTCATGGCTACCATCTATGATTATTCTTTGCTTTGATTTTTAATCCATTTTTTCAATTCTTCTTTCATCCCATCTTTTTCTTCTTCAATGATTTCTTCAACAACTGGTGTTACAACATCGTCAAAAATTTTATTACAAATTTTTCTTTTTAGTAAAATAAGTTTACAAACAATTAAAATCATAAGTCCAATTATATCTAATAAAACAAGCAATAATGCCTCAGAAATATAATCACAGACATAATCAATAATCGTCTTCTTGCTTTCATTCTTTTCATTCTCATTCTTCGCATACTGCGATGGGTCAATTAAATATTCTCGTACAATATTAATATTGAAAGATATTGTTATCGGTTCCTTTTCTGATGCAGTAGAACATGTATTACATTCTTTAGCATTTTGAAATACCCTTCTTCTGCAAATACGCTCAGTAGTTGCATCATTTGCTGTTACACAAACATAGTTGTTGTTATATACTGGAAATCCAGTTAATATTCCTCCAGCTATTGTCAACAGACTAAATATAAACCACCAGATTTTTTTTAAAAACTTCTTAATTTTCGTATTCATAATGAATTTCTCCTTTCGTCTATCAGCTACAGTTAAAATATGGTATTTCAAGCAATTCATATTTTTTTCTTTTTTATTCCTCCTCTCAACAACAAAAAAAGCCCCTAGATTTCTCCAGAAGCTCTGACTAATTATATCTTTAGATACAAAAAAAAGAAGAACTGCTACAATTCTTCTTTTACAATATTCATCTTATCAATGTATCACGAAAAAGTCAACCAGAAACACGTCATATTTGCCTTTTGTCATATACCTAGTGGCAACTATGCGATATGAGAAAATTAATATGATGATATTGCATTTTCAACAGTTTGCAACAAAAAAGGCTCAGAATTAATTCCAAGTCTATTTTTTTATGCCTCTTCAAGCATTATTTCTTTTTTTGTTCTTTCAACAATTCATTACACATCCATTCACGAGGTGTAAAATTATGTAAAAGATTCATCTTTGCATCGAAATTTAGAATTACATAAATTTCAATGAGCAGATACAATTGCGAACGAATAGGGATCCAATCAATGAGGAAACTTTTTATTCTTGAAACGGCATCTTTATATAATTTACAGCCGTAAAACCACATACCTTTAGGTGTGTGGATACACGGCGTCCACTTACATCTTATCCCTGATTTTGGATATACCTTTCAATCGTTTCCTGTGATACCTGTCCAATACTGCAGGCAAAATATCCATCCGACCATAAGATCTTCTTTTTCCAGTACTGCTTCTTCAAATATTTTTCATGGGTCTTCCACATCTGATATGTGCTGTCCTGCTTTAACTGCCGGACCATTTCCGAGACAGCAACATTTGGCTGATATCCGATCAATAGATGTACATGATCCTGATCTGTTTCCATCTGAACGATCTTGCATTGTCGCTGCTTTGCAGCATCGTACAGAAACTGTTTGACGTCATCTGCGTATCTCTGTGACCGGAATAACTTTTTCCGATATTTTGTCACAAAGATCAGATACCCCTTCATACTATATTTAGAGTAACCTTCTCGCCCATAACCATCCATGTTGATCTCGCCTGTATCCTTTCCATCCGTTCCAGTTTCGGTGTTTTGAATCCCCATGGCATGTCTGAAAATTTCACAGTATCTCCATTGACATCCATCAGGACCGCATATCCCGTGGACATTCTACCTTTGATAAAGTAATATTTTCCAAAATACCGGACTTTGTCATACTTTCGGAAGCCCATGATCTTTCCTGTCGTCTGTCTAATCTCAGAGCGTTCCCCATGATACTGCTGAAAGTCTCCGGCAGAAACACATTTTTTCCGATAAAGAAGACTGTTGATTGTAAATGGTCTGCCTTCCGTTGCGATCACGCATGCATCGATATAATGTTCTTTTGGAAGATCCATTGCCAGACGATTTGCTTTCGTGATATATCCATAGGTCTCAACGGCTTCCGAATATCTTCTCAATAGCTGTTTTCGGATCGAGTTCATCTGTGTCGCATACTTTAATGTTCCTTTTCCCATTCCTTCCAGATCCAGATGGATCTTTCCTTTATGCAATGCCTGATGACAGGTATGACAGAGTGTGATCAGGTTTTTTGCATCATCGGAGCCACCCTGACTGCGAAATACGATATGATGGACTTCTAAATGGCGATCCTTTCGTTTTCCATGACAGCATTGACACTGATGGTTGTCACGATCGAGGACCATAGCTCTGGTATTTTCATATCCATAGTTCGGACCTTTCTGATAGCCCCAGTGTCGAACATTTGGATCAGCCAGCGCCGGATTCTTCATCCGATGAGGATCAAACTGTCCCGTTTCCAGGATGATCCTTGTGATCGGAAGGATACTTTGAATGTATTCAATTTCTTTCACATGGCTATGAATCTTGCTCTGCATCGTTGGACTAAACCGGTCTTTTCGCTTTGAATTCCTTCGATTATCAAACCTTGGTTTCCGATAACGAGTTTTACGATGTCTCCGACTTCTGCGTTTTGTCCTTCGTTCGGTCATCTTGCTCGTGATATCATTCCGGACAGCGACTTCTGAAAGATAGACGATCTCATTCTGTTCGGTTCTTACTGCGGTCGCAAATTTTCCACTTCCAGTATCAACTCCAAGTTCCAGATCCTGTCGATATTCTGTTGTTTCATACAACAACTGGATCGTAAACGGATCTCTTCGCTTTACTTTTGCTTTCTCCTGTTTTAAGAGCAGCCGGGCGATCACCGGTGTACACGGCATCAGCGGCTGTTTGTCTTTTGTTACTACATAAACTAACATAAGTTACTCCTTATAAATACTCTGCCAAATGGCAGGTTGTGCGTACTACACCGTACTATTACCATACGACTGTTCCGACGTTAACTTGACAATGATAGAAAGGTTTTTTACATGTATGTCACAAGGCTGTTCTTACTCTGACCTAACTTAATACCATACACGACAGAGCGGGGGTCTGTTACGTCAACCAAGGGTGTCATGACCTAACTATCGTAGGATCCGTTTCTGAATCCTGAGTCTGGTGCACTATTTAACAGAAGCCACAGATCTTTATGATCTGTGGTAGTTCACTCAGTTTTCAAAGTTCGCGGACTGGATCACGCTGCAGATCGGACTCAGCGGCTCCGCAACAGCATAATCTTTATACATCCAATATAAATATGAGTTTTTTCTTTTTTCGTAAAAATCACATATAAAAAAACAGCAGCCATATTTCAGACTGCCATTTCGATTACTTTCTTTTTGACTTTTTGTGTTTTTTCTTTCTTTTCTTTTTGATCTTATCTACTTCTTCATCTACAAACAAGTCCGTAATCTTTTCAACAAACTTATCACAAAGTTTTTTCTGTGTTGCAAATAGATAGGTGAGCACAGCAATTGTGATCTCTTTTACTTCTTTTAAGACAAACTGAACTCCATCCAAGATATGATCAGAAATAGTTTTCTTTTCTGATTCTTTTGAAGCGTATTTTTCAGGATCCTGCAAATATTCTTGTACAGTAGTACTTGTATTGGAATCCGTTGTCATTGGTCTTTCTTCCACAATCGAATCCTGACACTGGCATTCAGGATTATAATTCAAAAACTCTTTTGTAAGAACACAAGCCGTTTGTGTTTCATTTGTAAAATTTTGACTCGCATAGACATTGCAGGGAATAGCAGCAAATCCTGATCCTACTACTGCAAGTGTTCCCATTACAAAACAACTAGCCCTTCTCAAAAACTTCTCAATTTTTACATTCATGGTAAATCTCTCCTTTTTTGAATTGAAATTTTTCTCCAGACGAAAATAATCCTACTTCCTCTCTTCGTCATTAAGTTACACTGTAAGTATGATAGTTTTGATTAAGCGTAACTGATCTGTACACGAAATAGACGTAACTTTTACTTTCAAAAACGTCATATTTTTTTTTGAATCTCTCATATTTATAGTGAAACAATAAAAGTCCGAACGATTCCTTAAATAAGAACGTCCGGATGCTTGTTATTAGATTGTTTCCTTACTGATCTTTTTCAGGATCAGTGCATTCATGAAAATGGAAGTTGCCATTCACATTGTCATGAATATCTATTTTTTTACTGATTTCTGAAAGGTTTTTATTGTGGCTTTCAGAAATATTATCTTGAGCCGATGTCTGGGAAGCATTGGCTCTTTCTTTTATTCTGCATACATCTGTTTTGCCTTTTGTCATATATCTCGTGGCAGCAACGGTAACAACAAAGCTGATGATCCCATT
>OFMF01001682.1_pt1 | contig 16255 bp, 19 predicted proteins | sample 1541771 | NCBI WGS metagenome assembly OFMF01 (sample SAMN04209235, study PRJEB22552) | human gut metagenome | biome: gut; material: feces | host: Homo sapiens | place: USA: Oklahoma
GCATAGTATTTATAATGGGTATTTTATATGACTATTTTAATAAAAGCCTTTTAAACGAATTGAAAATAGAGGCTGCTCTGGTTGAACAGGGAGTAGAGCTTTACGGTGAGAAATACTTTGACAGTCTGGAAACCGAAGGAAGAATTACATGGATAGACAGTGACGGAAAAGTTTTATATGATACGGACGCAGACGCAGCTTCTCTCGAAAATCACAAAGAAAGAGAAGAGGTAGAAGAGGCGTTTGAATACGGAAGCGGATCAAGCCAGAGATATTCCAGAACATTTGCGGAAAGGAACGTATATTATGCGGAGCTGATGAACGACGGAACCGTAATACGAGTGTCAAGTTCGCAATATTCTATATGGTCTCTTATAATGGCTATGGTTCAGCCGGTTTTATTTGTTTCTGTTCTTATCATAATTTTGTCGGTATTTCTGGCCGCAAAGTTGTCAACAAAAATAGTTAAGCCCATAAATGATATTGACTTGGATCACCCTGATATTGACGAAGATTATCCCGAAATATCACCTCTTTTAAAAAAGATAAGCAAACAGAACCTTCTTATAGATAGGCAGATGAAAGCGCTGAGAAAAAATGAAGAGGCATTTATGACGATAACCTCGAATATGTCCGAGGGACTTATAATAATCGATAAAGGAACGGGAATACTATCGTTTAATAACGGAGCGCTCAAGTTACTTGGGAAAAACAATGCTGAAATAGGAGAGAGCGTTTTTACTCTTGACCGTTCGGAAAGGTTCAGAGAGGGAATAAGTTCGGCTCTTGCGGGAAATCACAGTGAGCTTATGATGGAGCATGACGGAAGAATATATCAGCTTCTGGCAAACCCCGTATTTGAAAACGACGATGTAAACGGTGCCGTCATACTTATAATGGACGTTACGGAGAGAGAACAAAGGGAGGCTTTAAGAAAAGAATTTACTTCTAATGTTTCCCATGAACTGAGAACGCCGCTGACATCGATATTCGGAATTTCCGAAATAATGATGAACGGTATTGTTAAACCCGAGGATATGGCAGGCTTTGCCGCTAATATACATGATGAGTCCGGTAGGCTTATAAATCTTGTAAACGATATAATAAAACTTTCTCAGCTTGATGAAAATTCCATAACCGCTCAGAAAGAACCTGTCGATATATTTGCAATGGCAAAAAGTATTGCCGACAGACTGAAAACGATAGCGAGCAAAAATGACGTAACCATAAACGTCAGCGGTGAAAAAACAGTTATAAACGGAATAAATTATATATTAGATGAGATAATATACAATCTTTGTGAAAATGCCGTAAAATACAATAAAACCGGCGGCGAGGTAAATGTGTTTGTAGGAATAGAAGATAATAAGCCGATAATAAGAGTTTCGGACACCGGAATAGGTATACCGAAAGACCAGTGCTCCAGAATATTTGAAAGGTTTTACAGAGTCGATAAAAGCCACTCTAGAAAAATAGGGGGAACAGGACTGGGACTGTCAATAGTGAAGCATGGAGCGGCATTTCACAATGCGCATATTGAAGTGAACAGCAAACCCGGAGAGGGAACGGTATTTACGGTTGTTTTTGATTAAATAGTTATTAAGCAGGCAGGAAAATAATAAATTATCCACACTCATTTGCTATAAACCTTAATTTTACTGGGGTTTAATGGCTTTTTTGTTGCAAAAAAACAAGTTTGACCCTTACTTTTACCCTTTAGAGAATTAGAAAGGCTATTTTATACCACTTCAAGAGGCGTGTTAGCCTCTTTTTTTTATTCCTGCTAACAGGGGAAAACAGGAGACTAATATTTACTAAGGTTTACCATAATTTGTTAAGAAATGTTAAGATTTAGATTTATCAATATAGCAAATTCGCTATTGATGTTTTATAGCAAATGTGCTATAATATAACTACAGTAAAGGAGTTGAGTAAATGCCTACCATTTCAATGTTTTATGGTATCATCATCAGAATGTATAACAACGGCGAACACAATCCCCCACACTTCCACGCAACATATCAAGGATATAATGCAATCTTTGACATGGAAGGAGAGTTGATAGAGGGGGAAATACCTAAAAAACAGCTTAAACTTATTGCCGCATGGGCAGAGCTTCATAAAGATGAGCTTTTAGCAAACTGGGAGCTTGCAATGAGTGAGCAGCCACTTTATAAGATTGACCCTCTGCGTTAAGCGTGGGGTCTCTCTTATCCTATAGAAAGGAGTTTAAATACTATGAATAGTCCTAAATGGGTAGTAAAAGAAGTACAACCGAAAGAAGATTACACGTTATTTTTAACTTTTGCCGATGGAACTAAAAAAGTTTATAACGCTCGTCCACTCTTGGAAAAAGCTATTTATTCACAACTTAAAAATCTTTCTTTTTTCTTATGTGCTAAAGCTGAGTGCGGTACGGTTGTCTGGGATGACGATGTAGATATAGCCCCGGAACATTTATATGAATGTTCTAAGCCTGTGGGGGGTGTTTTCGGTGGTTGATAGATGCTCGCACATTATTGATAGCCTTATAGAACAGAGGCATAACAAAGGAATGACACAAAAAGAGCTTGCAAAAGCATCTAATTTAACTCAATCTGTCATAGCTCGTTTGGAAAGCAAAAAAAACACTCCGCAGCTTGACACCCTGTTAAAAGTAGCCTCTGCACTAGGCTGCGATATTGCGGTAGTTCCCACTGATAAATAAAAGTCCCGCCTTGAGATTTTCAGCTCTTGACGGGGCTTTTTTATGTTGTAATAAAAGACTTAAAACCATTTCTAAAAAACATTGTAAATAAAAGTCGGGTAGTATGGTCTAGGGGCTTTCCCTTTTTTCTCCAAAAAATAGGAGGGGGGTATACATAACATATATATCAATTATTTGCGTTAATTGTTAATCAACTTCAATGCTGCATACTCTGTTGAACTGTAACCGCTATATTTCCACGTTGAATAACGCCATCTGTAACTGCATCGGCTTATAATATCGTCTCTATATTCTCTAAGTCTATTATCACGCCTTAACGTTCTTAGACTTTCGTCTTTTGCATATCTGGCTTTATGCTCTGTTATATCATAGCTTTTGGCAATGTCATTCACCGTATACCCTTTATAATAAATACTTTCTAATATTTCTTTATTAGTCGGGGTTAGCTTACTCATAGCCTCGTCTAAATCGTTGTGTAATTCAGTGTTATATATTCGCTTTTCTGCATCCTCTATGTCCGTGCTGTCATCGGCTATTGTCTCTAATAGTTCCAGTTCTCCGTCTGAATTGCCTAAAGGAGTATTTAAGCTAGTAGAATAATTAAGAGTTTCTTTCTTGCTGCTGCGTACCCCTGTAAGCTCATTAAATGCCGTTTGTAGGTGGTACGTCATATAGGTTAATAGTTTATATCCCTTTAACGGTTTGTAGCTTTCAACGGCTTTCAGTAGTGCAAAATACGCCTCTTGTATTAAATCATCAACAGTAATACCGGCAGATAAACACAATTCCGTCTTTGAGTTGTAAAACCTAAAGCAGCACTTATATATAAACGGTTTCGTTGCTTTCCATAACTCATCTACTGCCGTTTTATTACCTTGCTTGATTTGCATTGCCAGTTCTTCATTGCTCATATATTCACCCCTCTATAGTTAAATATTACAAAGGATAGGAGTTTAATTCCGTTCCTTATACTATGGCTATTCATTTAATATTACATCTGTAATTATTGTACTATATAAGAATTTTAAAAGCAAAGCAACAGGCAAATAACAGGCTGCAAACGGCGTATTTACAACAAAAAACAACGATTAGCATTTGCAGTATAACAGGCAGATAACAGGCAAGTAACAGGCAAAAATTATTTACAAACAAATAAAAATGTCATATATTAATAACATGATGATTTGCTCATAGAGCGTGAGCAACTAAATATAAATAAAGCTCAATTGACGAAGAGGCGTGTTTATTATCGCCTCTTTTTATGAGGGGCGTAAAATATGAATAACACAGATAAATTAAGTAAAAATTCCGCTATCGGTAGAGATGCCTTAGAGTTTATGGACGCTCTTTTAACATCGGAAGAAATAGCAGAAAGCAATCTTAGAGTTGCCATTATAAGTGAACGCATCAAGACAAGACAAGGACAATTATAAGTAAGCTCTATTATATAACCGGGCTTTTGTTTTATCTGTTATATCGTGTCAACAAATTATATTTTCCGTTATCCTGCTTTATAAAAAGTTCGGAGAAACACGCTTTTTTATATTGCGCTTTTCTGCGCTTTTATTAAAGAGGTGTATCTCAAACTAGACGCCCTTGCATATTGTTATAGTATCGTATTATAATAAAAAAGGTGGGTAGTATATGCCTACCCACTAACACGGTATTTTTATTTGTCCCCTTAGAGATTGCCGTCTCTAAAGGGATTTTTTATATCTGACATGAATTTAATTCACCTCATATTTTAACGCCTTAATTCTTCTATAGTCGGCACATATAAAACCAATGGCTTTATGATACTCTTTGTTGTCCATAGGTTTTAAAACCTCTTTCCAAAGCTCTACACGCTGTTTCATTTCTCCGCTTTGTGGGGAATGTTTAAATAAATCTTGCACAGCTGCCGGCAAGCTATCAAATATAGTTCTAGTCAAATAATATGTATGTGTGCGGCATAGATGATAATTCATGTTCCACCCTTCCAAGGTATTTATAAAACTAATACCACGCCCTAACGCCGGGTTAGACCGTTCAGACCGTCCGCACAGTTCCATTGACTTATAAATCTTATATGATAACTTTGTAGCTTTAACAATATTTGATACCTTGCTTTTTACGTTCATTGTTTTATACTCCTTTTCATTTATTATTAATCCGCTCATTTTTGAGCAAAAGTACCGCTTATCACCATTGTTTTTAATCTTCCGCAAGCAACGAAACAGTGTAAAAAAATCTTTTCGTAACTGGCTGTTTTTTGGGCTCACAAGCACCACGGATTTTTATATCCCTATAAAGTACCTACGGCGCATTAGATTACACTATACTTGTCCTTATATGTAATCAATGCGGCGAACTTCTCCAGATTGCCGACAGTACCCAGGTGAGTAAACTTAATATCACTTACACGCCCTCCGTTAAGCTCAATCGAAGCTATGCACTCGGTTACATTGGTTTGAAAATCCTCGTATTCTCCTAAGTCTGCATTCTCTGTCATGCCTCTGGCTCCGGTAGTAAACATAATATCCATGTATATCAATTCCTTTCGTTGGTTATTGTATTATTTACAGTACGGTAAAACGCCGTACAGGGGATTTATTGTTATTCTATCCCTATAGAGTGAGTACATGACATTTTGTCAGCTTGTCTATAGGGATATGACAATAATTTAGTTACGGTTATAGGGTGGCTAAGTTAAATCTAGGCGCCTTACTAGCCCCTTACTAGCCCACTTCTCTATACACAGTCGGGAATATGGTCAAGTAAAGCTCAAAGCCTTGATTTTACTGGGTTCTGTTTACTTGTCCATAAGGGGCAACTAAACAACTACAAAGGGCGATTAAGAGTTAATGCTTTACTTGCCCTTTTTAATGCTTTACTTGCCCTTTTTAATGCTTTACTTGCCCACATAGGTCAAGTAAATAGAAGTATTGATTTTACTATATTTTTTATTTATTTGCCCCTTTTATTTCAAGCTGTAAAGGGATATTATTTTCTTGTGTCATTGTGTTGTCTTTGAGGGCATAATAATGCTTCTTCTCTTTTCCATATCCCTGTGATACTTTTTTAATAACACCGTCTTTTGTCAATGCCTCTTTGGCATTTCGCAAAGTCTTTGGGGTTACGCCCTCAGCAGAGGCGAGGGCATTAAGGTCTTTTGCTGTTTGCATTCCGTCTTTCAGGAAATCGCATATAAATTCCTTAGCTTCTTCCAAACGTGGGGCTTGTCTTGTGTTATAGATATGTTTATCAACAAAATCTTTGTCTTTTTGTTGGGTCTTGCCTTTAATTTCTATAACATCATCGGCAATTGAAAATAAAACGGTATCGGCTGTTTTTCCGTAGTTACTTTTCTCATGTGATAAATATCTAACGCCTTTTTGGTCTGTTTCGCCAACCATTAGAACGCTTCTTGATATATCCCATATATCGGCACTGTCGGCAATTCTTTTTCTTCCCCATACGCCGGACTGTTTATTTGAATGTACTACAATTAAGGTTGTACAGTCGTATTTCTTCCCAAACCCTGCTAAAGGGGCAAGACTGGAGCGCATGGCATTTCTTTCGCCCATTCTTACATTGGAATCTAAAAACGCCTGTATGGGGTCAAATATTAATAATGTCGGTCTGTGTTCAGCAACTAGCATTTCTAAATATTCACTGTCAAACTTTATGTCTTTAAATCTATCGTCCGCAAGGTCGATAGTCATTATGTTTTCTAAGACTGCGCCGCTTTTTCTTAATCGTCTTTTTAATGTGTACTCATAAGAATCTTCCGCAGAAAAAAACATAACTTTTTGCGGCTTGTCCGGTTCGTTGTCGAATGGGTAATCATCTGATAAATACCAATATTCGCCCCTGCTTACTGCGGCGGCAATAGCGCACCACATCGTAGTTTTACCGGAACCGCCGTCCCCTGCTATGGTTGTTATCTGATTTTTCGGTATATAGTCCATTATCAGCCATTCGGGGCGTTTTTCTTCCGCTTTGTCCATAGTAACCATATCAAGAGAATGGTTTTTGTTTTTGCCTGTATTCCCTGTATAAATATCTATGTATTTATCAATTGCCTCTTTTACCTGTTTATCATTCCAAGAGGCGTAAGGCTTATTATAAAATATCTTGTACGCCTCTTTATCAATCGGTATATCATCGTTTTCAAGTTCAGTGGTAAATATGTCGCTTAATGTTTTCTTGATTTTAGCAGGGAGAAAAACGAAGTCTTTAACATACCCCTTTGTCAGTCCGTCTATTATAGGGGCTATATATCTTTCTGCAGCCTCTTTATCTTGTATAAGCATCGAATAATAACCTGAATAGATTATTTTATTGTCCAGTGCTTCATCATCAACCAGGAATATATATTTCTTGTTTCCCTCCGGTGGTCTGCTGAAAATATCAGCGAATGCTTTTTCGTTCATTGGCAATGGTTATTCACCTTGCTTTCCTGCTTTTAATAACCATTCTTCAAGTGCTGCTTTGGGTATCAGCTTTCTAACACCTATTTTTATAACAGGGAAACCCTCTATATTGGTCATGTCATAAGCTCTGTTTAAACTTACCCCCATTATTTCCGCCAGTTCCTTGACTGAATATGTTAATTTTTCCATGTGATAACCTCCTTTGTAATGCTTTTTAATTCAGCAAGCCTTTGTTTTATAACTTGCTGCTTCTCTATATATGACAATTTTGTATTTATGTACAAGACATAAAAATTGCAGTTTTTGACGGTTACGCCTCTTATACTGCTAGGAAGTTCTATATATTTAATGCAATAGCTCATTTTGTTCTTTATTCCTCCTTTGTAGTTTAATCTTATATGTTGTATTTGGTTGTTATATATTGTTTTCGGTTACTATATTACCATATCGGTTTTTTTTGACGAATTAATGCCAAATATAAGTAGCCGTTACCGTCCTTTGTGATTTATTAGCGTTATTTTATTAATATTAATGATTGTTTATTAAATATTAGCATACAGTTATTTTTACGTCAATAGCATTGATTAATATATTTTAGCTTTCGCTAATTAATACGAATTGACAGCTTATATTTATTAGTGTATATTAAATAGTGAAAGAGAGGCGATTTTGTGCCAATTATGTATTATCGGCTATTTGATATTTTGCAACGTAGAGGATTAAAAAAAACAGACCTCTTAAAACTTGCCGGAATTTCTGCGCCAACACTTGCAAAACTTTCAAAAGGTGAAACAGTAACAACCGAAGTCATAGAAAGAATTTGCAACGCCTTAAATGTACAACCTGGCGATATTATGGAAATACCAGGCAACAACAACTTAGACTAAGACAGGGTTATATACTCTGTCTTTTTTATATTCCTCCTTGCCTCTTAGGGTGTTCTAAATAGGAATACCCCTTTAATACCTCAAATTTTCCGCCTGCTATGACTATTAGAGGTGCATTATTTTATTTCCCTATAAAGTGGATAAATTAATCACTGACAGTTGTTTTATTTTTACCCTTATTATTTAAATGGATATTTTCAAAAATACGAGTAGCCATTGCTTTCCTCTGTTCTTCTGTGTACTCCACTTTCTTTCTATGGGGGTCTTTCCCAAAACGATAATCGTATAAAGGGCAGTTCTTAACAGGGCAAAGTTTAACTTCGTTACTACTGCCACATGAACAGTCAATGCACTTGCGCCTTATTGCTTTCATCGGTGTTAATTTCATGCTTTATTCCTCCTTTTCTATAATGTCCGCTACGTCTACGCCTAACACATCCGCTATTTTGTAGCCTATAACGTCAATACATCTTTTACCCTGTTTTATATTGGTTATGGTCTGGCGTGATACTCCTGCCTCTTCCGCTAATTTTTTGCAAGTAATATCCTTATCAATTAGCAAATGTGCAAATTTCTTTCTGTCTATCCTCATAGTTTAAATACCTCCTTAATTGTCGCTTAATTTATTACTAAAATTCGTGTTAGATTCATTATATTACTAAAATTAGTGTTTGTAAATACTAATTATAATAATATTGCTAATTTTCGTAAAATATTATTTACAAAAGACCATGTTTTGTGATTTAATGTAATCGATAGGAGATGTTGCAAATGGGATTTGGCAAAAATTTAAAAAAAGTTCTCGATGAAAAAAATAAAACTGTTGTTTGGTTATCAAAAGAAACAGAAATACCTTCAACCACTATTTATTCTATGATTAAAAGAGACAACGAACCTAGGCTTGATGTAGTAAAAAAAATAGCTTCAAAACTTGGCGTTGATATTGATGACTTATATTATAATGCTGAACAATTGAAAGAGCTGAAAGAAATGGAAGAGGAAGACAAGTATATAGAAGAATATTATAAGAAACAATATGGAGAAAACTGGCCTCTTGTAGTTTATGCAGCTGATATAGAAAAAGCTAGTGCTACTCAAAGTAACGGTTATTTGCGTTCAAAAGATGGTCACTCTGTTTGTATTTCATTTGATTGTATCGAAAATGCATTAAATTCTTTAGGTTTTAAAATTTTAAAAAATGATAGTGATTACTTTGATATATATTTTAATCGCAATGACGAAAATTTTGTTGATAAATCTTTGGTAATTGAGAATGACGAACTTATTAATTTAATCGAAGAGGCTTCACAGGCAAGAGACGAGATTTTTTCAACAAAACTTCAAATTCTAGCACTTAAAAAATATATAAAAAGCAGAGGTTAATATATTATAATTTATCGCTTTCCGTTAATATACTAAATATAGGGAATTAAAGGACGGAACGGGCAGCCGTCGCCCTTGTTGGAGATGTGGGAGTGTCGCCCCACTTAATTCCTTTTAACTCTTGCGGATGCGTTATGCGTCCGCTTTTTTATTTGATTAATATTGCAAAAGTAGGTGATAACATGGCAAGAGGCGCACAGGGCAACGGAACTATAAGACAGCGTAAAGACGGACGTTGGGAGGCTCGTATAACGGTAGGGCGTAATCCCTCTACAGGGAAACAGATACAAAAATCAATATATGGCAAAACACAAGCCGAAGTAAGCAAGAAGTTAAGGGAGTTGTGTAAAGAAGTTGATGACGGTATCTATAAAGAGCCTGTTAAGTATACCGTTAAAGACTGGGCGGAAATATGGTTGAATGAGTATACAGGCAATTTAAAGCCTCTTACAGTAAAGCAATATACGACATATATAAATAACCGTATAGTTAAAAATATGGGTTCTGTGAAGCTTACAAGGCTCGACACGCCTATTATACAACGGTTCTATAACCAATTGACTAAAGAGGGGCTTTCCCCTGTAACAATCAAAAATATACACAGCATATTACATTCTATGTTAGAGACTGCCGTTGAAGTAGGATATATGCGAACCAATCCGTCTAATATTTGCAAGCTGCCTAAATCAGAGAAAAAACAAATTAAGCCTCTTGAAAATGCCGATATTTCTAAATTATTGGAGGCTTTAAAGGGGGATAAATACGAATCCCTTTATACAGTGGATTTGTTTACAGGATTGAGACAAGGCGAATTATTGGGACTTACATGGGATTGCATAGATTTTAAAAAGGGTACTATGTATATCTATAGGCAATTGCAATTTAATAAAGGCTCTTATTACTTTACAAGCCTTAAGAACGGCAAAACAAGAACTATTGCCCTTGCTCCGTATGTACTCAATATATTAAGAAATCAAAAGGCGTGGCAAGCTGAATGCCAATTAAAATCCTATGGTATGTGGAATAATAAAGATGATTTGGTATTTACCAATGAACTAGGGGGACATCTGACACAGAACTACACATACCGCCATTTTAAGAAGATTGTCAGCAATATAGGCATACCGGATGCCCGTTTGCATGATTTGAGACATACATTTGCCGTATCATCATTGCAAAGCGGTAACGATGTTAAAACAGTGCAAGAGGCGTTAGGACACCATACCGCAGCTTTTACACTGGATGTATATGGACACGTTACGGAGGAAATGAGAAAAGCAAGTGCCGACAGACTAGAGACATTTATAAACAGCGTTAAACCTGTCTAAAGCAAATGGTTATTTGAGAAAGCATAAAAAGCAAATGGTTTATACAAAAAGCAAACAGAAAACAACACAAACAAGCCTCTAAAGTTTGACACTTAGAGGCTATTTTTTTGACCCTTATTTTGACCCTTTAGAAAACCCTTTGACCCTTTAAAAAGGGTAATAATCTTTCATATTATATAATAAACTTGTCCGAAAAAGCTTGATATTTATGGCTTTTTAAGGCTTGCAGATTTTTGATAAAAAGCAGGCAGGAAAATAATAAATTATCCTGCCTATTTTTTACAGTTGCTGACGGCATGAATATTTTGGAAGAAAAACAAATATTTTGCATTACTTTTTAATGTGTTAAAGGCTGCATTTTATGGAATAATATTCTAGGAACTTTTAATACTGAAAGGGAGTGCGGAATGTGAAAATAAGAATATTGGTTGCAGTCGCAACCGTAATGACTGCTATGTTTTTTCCGCAGACAATATATGCGGAAGAAAATAAACCTGAAAGAGGAATCCACAGGGCGTATATTTCCGGATATGAAGACGGAACAATCAGACCCGAAAAATATTTAACGAGAGAAGAAGCGGCAGCTGTAATTTATAATCTTGCGGAAATAACATCGACAAAAACAGATATTATATTTAAGGATGTAGGCTGGGACAGGTGGAGCAGCGAAGCGATTAATACATTGGCGTCTAAAGGCATAGTTTCAGGTGAAAACGGATTTTTCAGACCTGATGACAATATAACAAGGGCCGAAATGGCAGCTCTTATATCAAGATATACTAATCTAAAAGAAGGAAATGCAATATTTAAAGATATAGAAGGGCATTGGGCGGAAAAGTATATTAAGGCTGCTGTATCCGATGGCTGGATGGCAGGGTATACAGATGGAGAATTTAAACCGAATAATTATATAACAAGAGCCGAAGCTGCGTTCTTTATTAATAATGCGCTTGACAGAAAACCGGGAAATAAAGAAGATATGCTGACTGATATGAAAACATGGGATGATAACGCAGACGTTGAAAAGTGGTATTATTCAGCATTGCAGGAGGCGTCCAATACCCATGAGTATGTAATAAAAGAAACCGGAACGGAAGTATGGAATCTTATAATTGATTGATAATAACGAATGTGTTTTTTAAGCAGAGGGTATAGATAGAGCTATACCCTTTTTTACGTTGTGGGAAGTATATGAGACAATAATTTTTATGAGCAGGTACTAAGAGGCATACTGTTAAGATGTTGACTTGTCAACATCTGTATGATATTATCGACTTAAATAAGAAAAACAGGACGGTGCAGCGTGATAACTCGATTTGAAACTTTTGTGTTATCTGTGAACAGAATATACAGATGTATCCAAAAAATAAAAAATAAAGAGATGACGGAATTTGATTTAAAAGGAACAAACGCCATGTGTATTATAACACTTATGAAAAGTGATGAAGGGTTTACGGCTGCCGAACTTTCAAATATATGTATGGAAGACAAGGCGGCTGTTTCAAGAGCGGTTTCGTATTTGGAAGAGCATGGACTGGTATCGTTTGATGATTGTGGAAAAAAACGGAGATACAGATCTAAAGTAATGCTTACCGATGACGGCAAAAGAGTCGGAGAACAAATATTAAAAGTAATTGAAAAAATAATGGCCGAGGTCGGAGAAGGCTTGAGTGAGGAAGAAAGAAAAATTTTTTATAAAGGTTTGAGCGTTATTTCCGAAAAACTTACAAAAATTTGCGATAATTAGAGGAGATTGACTATGAATTGTTTAAGAAAAGTATATTGCCGTACATATCAGACTGCTTTTAGGATAGCTCTGCCTATACTTCCGTATAAAACTCCCAAACTATTGGAAAATGTTGACGATTTGCCAAGGATGTTAAAAAAACAAGGTATAAACAGAGTGCTTATGGTAACAGACAAAAGTATAAGGAATCTGGGAATAACCGAGCGTTTGGAAAAGTCCCTTTACAGTGCAAAAATCAGATGTTTTGTATATGATGATACCACGGCTAATCCGACTACTGATAATGTTGAGTCCGCTGTAAAAATGTATGTCAAAAACAAATGCAGCGCGCTGATTGGATTCGGAGGAGGATCGTCAATAGACTGTGCAAAGGCAGTAGGGGCAAGAATAGCGAAACCTAAAAAAAGTCTGCAAAAAATGAAAGGTATACTTAAGGTGCGGAAAAAACTTCCGTTGCTTGCGGCTGTGCCGACAACTGCCGGAACGGGAAGCGAGACAACGCTTGCGGCAGTCATAACGGATAGCAGGACAAGACATAAATATCCTATAAATGATTTTGTACTCATACCGAAATATGCCGTACTGGATCCTGAGGTTACAAGATCGCTTCCCAAAAGCATAACGGCGACAACAGGTATGGACGCACTTACACATGCTGTGGAAGCGTATATCGGCCGTTCTACAACAAAGGGAACAAGAGCGCAGGCTATAGAGGCAGTACAACTGATATTTGACAATATATTCAAAGTATATGAAAACGGAAATGATATGGAAGCAAGAAAAAATATGCTTTACGCTTCATATCTGGCAGGCTGCGCATTTACAAAAAGCTATGTGGGATATGTTCATGCGGTAGCCCATACATTGGGAGGAAGATATAATGTTCCGCACGGACTTGCCAATGCGGTACTCCTTCCGTATGTACTGGAAGATTACGGCTCAAGCGCATATAAGAAACTGCATGAACTGGCGGTCTCTGTGGGAATATCAAGTTTTAGCGAAAGTGATAGAGTCGGAGCGGAAAAGTTTATCACTGCCATTAAAAAGATGAATGAAAAAATGAATATTCCCAAAAAGATAAAGGGAATAAAAGCAAAGGATATACCGAGACTGGCAAAATATGCGGATAAAGAAGGAAATCCGCTTTATCCGGTTCCCAAACTTATGGACGATAAAGAGCTTCGCAAGTTTTATTATAAGGTTATGGAGTGATAACAAATGAAAAAAGAAGAGATAGAAAGTATAGTAAAGAAACAGCGAGAGTTTTTTGACAGCGGAAAAACACATAATACGGAATTTAGAATAAACGCATTGAAGAAATTAAGATTTACAATTAAAAAGTATGAAAATGAAATTTGCGCGGCATTAAAGGCTGATTTGGGTAAAAGCAGATTTGAAAGTTATATGTGCGAAGTGGGACTTGCTTTAAGCGAAATTTCATATATGATTAATCATACAAAGAAGTTTGCGGCCGAGAAAAGAGTTGTTACTCCGCTGGCTCAGTATGTATCGAGAAGTTATGTAAAACCGTCACCGTACGGAGTTACTCTTATAATGAGTCCTTGGAATTACCCGTTTATGTTGACAATAGATCCTTTAGCAGACGCAATAGCCGCTGGAAATACGGCTGTTCTTAAGCCGAGCGCCTATTCTCCCAATACAAGCGAGGTAATCAAAAAAATAATAGAAGAATGTTTTAAACCCGAATATGTTGTTGTTATAACCGGCGGAAGAAAAGAAAACAGCTGCCTGTTGAGCGAGAAGTTCGACTATATATTTTTTACGGGAAGCCAAGCTGTCGGCAGGGAAGTTATGAGACATGCGGCAGACAATCTTACTCCTCTTACGTTGGAGCTAGGTGGAAAGAGTCCATGTATAGTAGATGATACGGCTAAAATAGAATTGGCGGCAAAACGTATCGTATTCGGTAAATTTTTAAATTGCGGTCAGACATGTGTTGCCCCTGATTATATATATTGCGATGAAAAAATAAAAGATAGACTTATAAACGAAATCGTAAAACAGATAGAAAAACAGTTCGGAAAAAAGCCTTTGCTTAACGGTAATTACGGAAAAATAATAAACGAAAAACACTTTAATCGTATTTTGTCTCTTATCGATGAAGAAAAGACTATTTTCGGCGGAGAATGTGAAGAGAACGGACTGAGAATCGAACCTACGGTAATGGATAATGTTAAATGGAACGACGCGGTAATGCAGGAGGAAATATTCGGACCTGTACTCCCTATATTGACTTTCAAAAATATAGGAGAGGCAGTAAAGAAAATAAATTCTATGGCTCATCCTCTTGCCCTTTATATATTCTCAGAAAATAAAAGAAATATAAAATATGTAACGGAAAGGTGCACCTTTGGCGGAGGCTGCGTAAACGATACGATAATACACTTGGCAACAAGCAATATGGCTTTCGGAGGCGTGGGAGAAAGCGGTATGGGAGGATACCACGGAAAAGCAGGATTTGAAGCGTTTTCGCACAAAAAGAGTATCGTTGATAAAAAAACATGGATGGATTTGCCGTTCAGATACCAACCGTATAAACAGATTAATGAAAAGATAATAAAAATGTTTTTGAGATAAGATAGTTATAAAAAGACCGAAAATTCGGTCTTTTTTAGATAGGGTAAGATGAGGGTTCATTTGGGAGTATTCTTACATAGCGGATTAGAAATATTATATTTGTTTAAAATGACTGTTTAAAAATAAATATTAGATGATTTAATTACCTATCGGTTTGATAGGGATTGACAAACATATATTCCGGCAGTACAATATAACCGCTTGGAAAGCGTCCTGCGGTTATGCGGGAATAAGGAGGATTTTATATGTTGGAACTTAAAAATATAAGATGGAGCGTTCCCGACGGAGAAGAAATTTTAAAGGGAATCAGCCTTAAAATACCGGACGGAAAACTGACTGTCATTACAGGACCTAACGGAGGCGGAAAGACATCGTTGGCAAAACTGATAGCCGGACTGGAGAAGCCTTCTTCGGGACAGATATTTCTTGACGGAGAGGATATAACCGATTGGGATATAACAAAAAGAGCGAAACACGGAATAGGTTATGCATTTCAGCAGCCTGTCCGCTTTAAAGGCCTCAGCGTGAGAGATTTATTGGAACTTTCGGCAGGCGAAAAACTGCATGAAAGTACAATATGCGATATACTCGGAGATGTCGGTTTATGCGCTAACGATTATATAGACAGAGATGTTGACGCCAGTCTTTCCGGAGGAGAGAGCAAAAGGATTGAGATAGCTACGGTTCTTGCAAGAAAAAATGTAAAAATGCTCGTTTTCGATGAGCCTGAAGCCGGAATTGACTTATGGAGTTTTACAGGACTTATAGACGCATTCCAGAAGATAAAAACCAAGCATAACGAATCATTGCTCATTATATCTCATCAGGAACGTATATTGGATATAGCCGATAATATAATAGTAGTTGCCGACGGTAAAATCCGTACGGAGGGAGCAAGAGACGACATACTGCCAAATCTGCTTTCGGGAGAAAAAGGGGCAAGGTGTCCCCTCGGAAAAGACAGAAAAGGAGTTGAGTAACAATGAACAGTATTACGGAATCATTGCTTAAAATAGTATCAGACTGGAAAGGCGTATATTCAGGAGCGTTTAATATAAGAGAAAACGGTTCATGCGCGGGAAGACAGTCTTCAAAAAATGTGCGTATCGAATCAAAAATCGGACTTCCGGGACTCGATATACATATCAGTCCTAATACAAAGGGAGAAACGATATATATACCGGCGTGTG